>Ga0210383_10003040_pt1 | contig 15140 bp, 15 predicted proteins | sample IncBWC14OmetaG_FD_160072 | JGI IMG/M metagenome (GOLD analysis project Ga0210383, IMG submission 160072) | Forest soil microbial communities from Barre Woods Harvard Forest LTER site, Petersham, Massachusetts, United States - Inc-BW-C-14-O ...
CCGATTCTTATTCGGTTTTGCTGAACTCGGCAATGGCGATGCTGGTCATTCCCAGGCCCATCACGGCGACGATGCCGAGAGACAACCACAGTGGCACGACCCACCCGGCCCAGGTAATGCTGGGCGCCAGGTGAGTGTTGATGAGGGTGGCGATCTGGGGCGGCACGTTCAGGTGGCTGAAGACCACGTGTCGCATGGGGCCGACGATGTACGTCAGCGGGTCGAGTCGGGTCAGCACCGTCAGCCAGGCCGGCAGCCCGGTCAGCGGATAGAGCGCGCCGGACAGGAAAAACAGCGGCAGCACGAGCATCTGCGTCAGCGCCATGAACGCCTGGAACTGCTTGATCCTGGCCGCCATCATGACGCCGAAGGCAGTCAGGGTGAACGACAGCAGCAGCAGCATCCCGATGAGGCTCACGATCAGCACCGGGTTGTAGGGCACGTGCGCGAACCACGCCAGGCACAGGAAGATCAGGCCCTGGAACGTGGCGATGGTGGCACCGCCCAGGCACTTGCCGATGACGATCGCGGCGCGGCTGACGGGCGCCACCAGGATCTCCCGGAGGAAGCCGAACTCCCGGTCCCAGACGATCGAGCCCGCCGAGAAGATGGCCGTGAACAGCACCGACATCGCCAGCACGCCGGGGTAGATGAAGGTCTTGAAGTCGAAGTTGGCGGTGTGGGGCAGGCTGCCGCCGGCCAGGTTCGACAGCCCGGTACCGAGGATGAACAGGAACAGGAACGGCTGCACCAGCGCCGTGATAGCTCGCAGCCGGTCGGTACGGAACCTGATCAGCTCGCGCCGCCAGACGATGCCAATGGCGCGCAGGTCGTGCCGGAGGCCGCGATCGGGCACTGACACCCTGATCCTGTCGACGACGGTGGCGGCATCGCTGGCCGTTACCGGTTCGCTTGTCTGGGTCGCCATCGCTACCGCCTCCCGCCGGACCGCATCTTGGCCATATTGCGCATGAACTCGTTGCCGGCGCCACCTTCGGCGTCGCGGATGGTGGAGCCGGTGTAGGACATGAACACGTCGTCCAGCGACGGCCTGGATACGCTGACGGACTGGATCGGGACGCTGAACTCGGTGAACAGGCGCGGCACGAACTGCTCGCCTGAGGCCACCGAGAACGTCACGGCCCCGTCGTGGACCGCGGCCTCGATCTCGAACTTCGCCTTGAGCTCCGCGATGGCGCGCTGGTCGTCAGCGGTGTGGATCTGCACGCGGTCTTTGCCGATGCTGGCCTTGAGCGCCTCTGGTGTGTCGATCGCCACGATCTTGCCGTGGTCGATGATCGCGATCCGATCGCAGTGCTCGGCCTCGTCCATGTAGTGCGTGGTGAGGAAAATAGTGATGTCCTCACGCTTCTTGAGGTCGTTGATGTAGGCCCAGATCGACGATCTGGTCTGCGGGTCGAGGCCGACGGTGGGCTCGTCCAGGAACAGCACGTGCGGCGCGTGCAGCAGACCGCGCGCGATCTCCAGCCGTCGCTGCATGCCGCCCGAGTAGGTGCTCACCAGGCTGTCCTTGCGGTCCCACAGGCCCACCATCTCCAGCACCTGCCGCATCCGGGGCATGACCGCGGCCCTGGGCACGCCGTAGAGCTCAGCGTGGAAGCGGAGGTTCTGCTCGGCGGTCAGATAGGTGTCCAGGGTCGTGTCCTGGAACACCAGGCCGATGTTGCGCCGGACCGCGTCGCGCTCGGTCGCGGCATTGTGGCCCGCCACGATGGCCGTGCCGGCCGTCGCGTTCGCCAGCGTGCAGAGGATCTTGATCGTGGTGGACTTGCCGGCCCCGTTCGGGCCGAGGAAGCCGAAGGTCTCTCCCCTGGCGACCGTGAAGTCGATGCCGCGCACCGCCTCAACGTCGCCGTACCGCTTGACCAGGCCGGAGACCGTGATCACGGTCTCCGGCCCGGTGCCGTCATCGAACTGCGTCGCGTCCGGCCCCATGCCGGTCTGCGCCGTGCCGGTCTGGGCTGCCATCCCCGGTGCCTCCTGGCTCTGGCCGGATCTGTTAGGTGGGCCAGCTACGAGCGTAATCGCGTAGCTGGCCGCCATCGATGCGGCGTTACTCTCCATCGGCCGCGGGCTCGTCCTCGTCGGCGGCGAGGATCCGGTACAGGGCCTTGCGGGTGTCGGTCAGCACCTTGCGTGCCTGCGCTGCCTGGGCGTCGGTGCCAGCACTGATGACCTGGAAGGCCGCCATGGCGACCTGCCCGATCAGGCTGCGCATCTCGACTGCCGCGCCGCCGGCACTGCCGGCCACTACGTCCCAGGGGGCGTTGAGCTCGTCCGGGTGGGCGGCCGCGTACGTCCGGCCCTCGTCGGTCAGCTGATAGGCGCGCCTGCCGCCCTCGCCAGCCTCAGCCCTGATCAGGCCCTCGTCCTCGAGCTGCTGCAGTGCCGGGTAGATGGAGCCAGGGCTTGGCCGCCATACTCCCCCGCTGCGCTCGCCGATCTCCTGAATGATCTGGTAGCCGTTCATGGGCTGCTCGGCGAGCAGGGCGAGTGCCGCGGCCCGGACGTCACCGCGCCGGGCACGTGGCCCGCGCATACCGCGCTCGCGACCCCACGGGCCGAATCCGTGCATCTCGGGTCCGCCAGGGAAGCCCGGACCGCCAGGAAACCCCGCACCCGGGAACGGGCCGGCAAAGTGCCCCCGTCCGCGGCCACGGCCCCGGCCGCCATGCCGCTCCTCGCTGTCGCCGTGCCAGCGGCGTCGCCCGCCGTCATCGGCCGGCTCCCAGCTGCCTGGTCCGCGGCGATTGCCGCGCTCTTCGTCGTATCGCATTGATTTTGCTCCTTGTCTGGTGAGCTCCGGATTGTCTTCAGTGCGACTTCTTCGCCTATCACCGTAGCTCGTCGATAGGTCAACGATATATCGTTAACTTCTTGATGGCAAGCCGGCGCCGGCACGAGTTGTCTCGCGGGATGTCGGATTGGGGCGAGCCGCTAGAGCCTGCTGGATTCGCGGGGTACAAAGCCGCAGTGGCGACCTTCGACCCTGCCGGCCGTGGGCCAGATAGGAGTCTGGAGCTATCAGCCAGCTCGGTCGCCGGGCGGCCAGGCCTCGGCAAGTGCATTCAGGCGTGCCGCCGCCTGGTCAGCCGGCATCCCGCCGCCCACGGCCAGACCCAGCAGGAACGCGGTGACTGGTGCGGCAGGCCGGTCTACCTGGTGCGCGGCGTCACGCGCGAGATCGAGTATCTGCCGCACATCGACCACCGCGGGGTCGATGCCGAGCTCGGCGCATGCCGCGGCGGTCCAGTCATCGAGAGTGGTCATGGTGCGCCTCCGGAGTCCGCCGCGTTGGCCAGCCAGGCGCGCCGCGCCGCAGCCAGGTCATCCGGAGTATCACAGTCCAGCCATGGCGGCATCGCACCCGCCGCCGTCTCTAGCCTGGCCAACGCCGGGCCGAGCGGCGCCAGCAGGCCGTGCAGTGAGTCGCCGCCGTAGGCCGCGAGCGCCGACCGGAGCGAGCTCGTAGGCCAGCAGCTGGTCAGCCACTGCGGCTTGCCCTCGGCGTCTGTCAGGACCACCCCGGCGGCGGGCTCCGGGTCACCAGCCGTCAGCAGGGCAGTCAAGTGCGCGCCAGTGAGGAACGGCAGGTCCGCGGCGAGCACTGCCAGCCAGGGGGCGCTGACCTCGGCCAGACCACGCCGCAGGCCCGCGACCGGGCCACCACCAGCCGGCTCCTCGCGCACCCATGCCAGCCAGCCCGGCCGCCCGGCTGCTAGTGCCGACAGCGAGGCCGTGACGTCGCCAGGTCGCGGCGGGCCCACGATGATCAGGCGCGCGGCGCCCGCGGCCGCAGCGGCCTGCGCGACTGAGACCAGCAATGGCGTACCGCCGACGATGAGACCGGGCTTGTCCGCGCCGCCCATGCGGGCAGCACTGCCGCCAGCCAGGATGACGGCGTCGAATTCCGGCGCCGGGCGATCGCGGGTCACCGGCGACGGCCTGGTGTCAGCCGCCGATGGCCGACATCGGCCGGGCGGGCTGGAGGAACCCAGGATCGTTGATGCCGTGGCCCGGCAGCTTGGCCTGGATGCACCGCTGCCACTGCGCGATCAGCTCGTCGTCGGACGCGCCGGCCCGCAGCGGCCCGCGCAGGTCGTTCTCGGTCCGGGCAAACAGGCAGTTGCGCAGCTGACCATCGGCAGTGAGCCGGATCCGGTCGCACGCGCCGCAGAACGGCCTGGTCACCGACCCGATGATGCCGACAGTCTGCGGGCCGCCGTCCACCTGGAATGTCTCAGCGGGCGCCGAGCCGCGCAGCTCTGCGTCGTCCGGGATCAGGCTGAAGTCAGGCTTGAGCATCGCCAGGATCTCGTCGGCCGTGACCATCTCGTCGCGACTCCAGCCGTGCTGGGCGTCGAGCGGCATCTGCTCGATGAAACGAAGCTGGTAGCCGCGGTCGAGACAGAATCGCAGCAGCCCGGCGGCCTCGTGGTCGTTGACGCCGCGCATGAGCACCGCGTTGACCTTGATCGGTGCCAGCCCGGCCGCTGCCGCGGCAGCCAGGCCGGCCAGCACGTCAGCGAGCCGGTCCCGCTTGGCGAGCTTCACGAAGGTGGCAGCTGACACGGTGTCCAGCGACACGTTGATCCGGTTCAGGCCGGCCGCCCGCAGCGGGCCGGCCAGCCGGTCCAGCCCGATCCCGTTCGTCGTCAGCGACATTTCCGGCCGTGGCTGCATGGCCGCGACCCGCTCGACGATGCCGGGCAGGCCACGTCGCAGCAACGGCTCGCCGCCAGTGAACCGCACGTCGGTGATGCCCAGCCGGGTGACGGCGAGGCCGAGCAGCCGGACGAGCTCGTCATCGGTCAGCAGCTCGGGCTTGGGCAGCCAGTCCAGTCCCTCAGCTGGCATGCAGTAGGCGCAGCGCAGGTTGCACCGATCCGTCAGGGACACCCGAAGGTCGGTAGCGGTGCGCCCGTAGGAGTCAGTGAGCCGAGAGGAGTCAGTGAGCCCAGCGGAGTCAGTGACCACTGCACCACCTCCTCCGGCTGGGCCATCGGGCACGCCTTGCGCGCGATCTGCGCAATGGTTCCTTACCCTATGGCCGCGATCCCACGGGCGCACGGCGGCGCCCTACCCGAGGTGCAGCAACGACTGCCGGCAGATACTTCCCCAACCCGGCTGCAGGTTTCAGGCGACCTGGTCAGCCGATCCCGCCATGGCGGCCCAGCCCCTGGTCGCATAGTCGGTGAAGTCCGGCTGGAGCCGGTCATAACGCCGGATGAACAACGGGGACGAGATCATGTAATCGGCGCTAGCCCGATTGCACGCGACCGGGATATTCCACGCCACGGCGAGCCGTAGCAGGGCCTTGACGTCCGGGTCGTGCGGGTGCGGTTCCAGCGGGTCCCAGAAGAAGATGAGCATATCGACGTCACCTTCGGCGATCCTCGCGCCGATCTGCTGATCTCCGCCCAGCGGCCCGCTGCGCAGGCAGGTCACCGGCAGGCCGAGCTCGCTGCCGAGCAGCTGGCCGGTGGTGCCCGTGGCGCACAGCTCGTGGCGGGCGAGCAGAGCTCGGTTGAACCGGGCCCACTCGGCGAGGTCAGTCTTCTTGTTGTCGTGCGCGATCAGCGCGATCCTGCGCCGTATCTGCTGCTCAGGATGGATACCCATGGCTCCCAGACTGCCGCAGGCCAGTTTCCGGCTCGCGAACGCCACGTTGCCTGCACGTTTCGGCTCGGCCAGCGTTCCGCGCTACGGTGGGGCTGCCCGCAGACAGCCAGGGCAGGCCAACCATGTTGCCGGATCACCCAGGATGGGTCTCATGACCGTGAACGGCGCCATCTGGCGTGATCAGCTCACTGCCGGGGAACGCTCCGTGCTCGGCAGAGCTGACGACGGCGTTCGGCACGCCCGCCCGGATGTGCTGGTCATCGGTGGCGGCATCCTGGGTGTCAACATCGCCTCGGCGTGCGCTGAGGCGGGTCTGGGCGATGTCCTCCTGATCGAGACGGGCAGGCTGGGCGCGGGTGCCACTGGCGGCGCGACCGGCCTGCTGATCCCCGAACCGCATCAGTGGAGCGACCCCGAGCCCTTCGTCGACCTGGAGCGCGCTGGCCTCGAGCGGTGGCGTGACCTCGAGCAATCAGTACCGGGCGGCGTCGGCCTCATCGAACTGGACTGGCTTGGGCTCGCGCCGCACGACGGCGGCTACGCCGCCCACCAGCCCCGAGCCGTCGAATGGCTGAACCCGGGCCAGGTAGCCGAGCTCATCCCTGGCCTCGCCCGGCCAATGGAAGGTGCGCTCATCCACCGGCAGGCGCGGGTGAATCCGCTGCGCGCGGTAGCCCGGCTCGCGGCCGGCCTGCCGGCGGTAGCCACTGGGGTGGCCGCAACGTCGGTCGAGATCCGGGGCGACCGCATCGTGAGCGTTGGCACATCGGCTGGCGATATCAGCCCGGGCGCCGTCGTGTTCGCTACCGGGCGCCCGCCCGTGCTCGACGGACTGCCGTTGCACATCCCGTCCGATCGGATCAAGGGGCATCTGCTGGTGACCGAGCGGACCGACATCAAGCTGCCGGGCATCGTGGCGCCGCTCGCCACTCAGATCGAGGGCGGCCAGCTGCTGGCGGGCGGCACTTTCGACCTCGGCGACGAGAGCCCCGCCGTGCAGCCTGACGTGATCGACGGGATCGTCGAGGGGCTGGCCGCCGTGCTGCCTAGCCTGCGCGGCGTCGGCGTCGCCTACCAGTGGTGCTGCTTCCGGCCCCGGCACCCCGACCGCCGGCCGGTGATCGACATGGTGCCCGGCCTGGCCAACGCCTGGCTGACCTCTGGGCACTTCCGTACGGGCATTCTGAACGCGCCCGTTACGGCGGCGGTGCTGTCCCGGTGGATAGCGGCCGGCCTGCCGCCGGTCGAGGCGCGCACCTGGTCAGCTACGCGCTTCGCCGCGCACTAGCGGTTCCGCGGGCGCTAGCGGTTCCGCGGGCACTAGCGGTTCCGCGGGCACTGGCGGTTCCGCGGGCACTGGCGGCTCCGCGGGCACCTTCGGTTCCGCGGCCACTCGCGCGCGGCGCAGGACTCGGCGGTCGTCGGCCAGCCGTTCGGTCACTCCGGCCGCGTCCAGGTACTCCAGCAACGGGATCGCGGTCCGCCGGGTCGTGTCGAGGGCCTGGCGCGCTTGTGCCGCGGTGAACGGCTGCACAAGCCTGGCCAGCACAGCCGCGGCCGCTGTGTCCGCGCCTGGCGCGAGCACAACCTGCTCACTGATCCGCATGAGCTCGCCGGCCCGGACGGCGGCGGCGATGCCGCGTGCATCCAGCCCCAGCTTGCGCAGCCGGTCGGCGTCGGGTGAGGCAAAGGGCGCAGCCGCCAGATCGGAGCGCAGCACCCGCACGGCGGCCAGCACCGGCTCCGGCAGGTCCGGGCCGACTGCCTGCCCGGGCGGCTTCATGATCTGCAGAGCGCCGCACGACACCTGGAACGGCGGCTTAGCCAGTACCGTGACTAGCCGCCTGTCTGGCAGGCCGAGCGCGGCGCGCGCGGCCTCGATCGGCAGCCCGGCAGACAAAGGCTCGGCGGCCGAGTGACTGGCGAGCACCTCGCCGAGCTGATGGCTGAGCGAGCGCCAGTGATCCGGGTCGGCGAGCCACTCGCCAGCGACCGGTCGCGGATGGTCACGGATGCCCATCGCGAGCAGCGCACTGGCACGCATGAGCCCATGCCGGGCTAGCAGGTCGGGAGCGCCCGGCAGGTCGGGCCAGGCGCCAAGCTGGCGCGCCGCGGCGGCCGCTGCACCCCGGCGCACCAGCGGTGGCGGCATGACGTCCAGCACGACTGCGCCAGCCAGTGAGGGCCAGGTGCCGCTACGGCGGCTGCCGGGATCGCGCAGCAGTATCCGGTCGCCCACATGCAGCGGCAGCGGGTCGGCGAGGCTCAGCCGGGCGATACCGGGACCGAGCGTGCGCACCCGGGCGATCACGCGCGCCGAACCGATATGCAGCGTGACCGAACGCGGCATGGCACTGAGTCCGGCCGGGTCGGCGGACTGGTCCGCCGACCCGAGCCAGCTCGCAGCGGCCCGGCCGGTCGTGTCGGCGGCACTCCCGGCGCCAGCCGGGCTGCGGCCAGAAGGCCCGCCGGGCGTGCTGGTCGCGGTAATCCGGACGTCGATGAGGTCCGCCAGCGTCCACCGCCCCGCCTGCACCAAGGCCATCCCCCGGTGCAGGACATCCTTGCCGACGCCGCGCAGGTTCAGCGCGACGCGCGCGGTGCCCGACACGGCCTGCGCTGGCTCGCCAAGCGACTGCAGATCCCGGACCCGGACCGGCCGCATAGACGGCGTGAGCATCAGCTCGTCATCATGGTGCACGGTCCCGGCCGGGAGCGTGCCGGTGACGACGGTGCCGCTGCCGGTCATGCTGAAGGCGCGGTCGATCCAGATCCGCACGGGCGCGCCCGGATCGGATTCGGGCAGGCTCTGGCCAAGGTCGTCGAGCGCGCCGATCAGGTCCGGCAGGCCCGCCCCGGTGACTGAGCTGACGGCGACCGCCGGGATCTCGCCGACGCCGGTCTCCGCAATCCGCGCCCGCGCCTCCGCCATCGCGCTAGCCGGATCTGCCAGGTCGCTCTTGGTTACGGCCAGCACCCCGCGCTTGATGCCCAGCGCGCTGACGACGGCGAGATGCTCGGCCGATTGCGGCATCCAGCCCTCGTCCGCGGCCACCACGAACAGCACCGCGGGCACCGGGCCGGCGCCGGCCAGCATGTTGGTCACGAAGCGCTCATGACCAGGCACATCGACGAAGGCCAGCTGATCGCCGGATGGCAGCGTAAGCCAGGCGTAGCCGAGGTCGATCGTCATGCCCCGGCGCCGCTCCTCGGCCCACCGGTCCGGCTCCATGCCGGTGAGCGCGCGGATCAGGGCCGACTTCCCGTGATCGACGTGGCCGGCGGTCACTACGACGTGCATGGCGTTCACCCTGACTTATCCATGCTCAGCCGCAGCGGCCACGACGGCCGCGATGAGCAATTCGTCGTCGGCTGGTGCCACGGCCCGCAGGTCGAGCAGCAGCCGCCCGTCCTCGGTCCGGCCGACAACGGCCGGCCTGGCGCCGCGGCGTACGGCCGGACCGGCCCGCAGCGCCTCGGCGAGTGTTGTCGGGAGGCTGACGGCCGCGCTTGGCAGCGTGACGCCTGGCGCGCCGCCGCCGCCCACCGCCGCCACGGTCTGCTCGACGCGGGCCTCAATCTGGAAGCTGGCCAGGGCAGTGCAGATCCGGCCCGCCCGTTCGGTGAGGATGTCCGGATCGAGCGACAGCTGCTCGGCCACGGGCGGCCTTGGGCCAGCCAGCGTCGCCTCCAGCGCCGCGATTGTCAGCTTGTCCACCCGCAGGGCCCTCGCCAGCGGGTGCCGCGCCAGGGTGGCAACCAGGTCCGCCTGCCCGAGCAGCAGTCCAGCCTGCGGACCGCCGAGCAGCTTGTCGCCGCTCGCGGTCACTAGCGCCGCGCCTGCGGCCAGCCAGGAACTAGCGTCCGGCTCGGCCGGCAGCTGCGGATGCGGGACGAGCAGTCCCGAGCCGATGTCACCGACAACCGGCACGCTGAGGCCCGCCAGCTCCGCAACGGAGGCGCTCGCGGTGAAGCCTTCCACGCGGTAGTTGGACGGATGCACCTTGAGCACGAACGCCGTCTGCGGCCCGACGGCGGCCGCGTAGTCCGCCGCGGTGGTCCTATTGGTCGTGCCTACCTCGCGGATGCGCGCACCGGTTGACTCAAGCAGGTCAGGCAGCCGGAACCCGTCGCCGATCTCAATCAGCTCGCCGCGGCTGACGATGATCTCCCGGCCCGCGGCAAGCGCGGTAGCCGCCAGCACCAGCGCTGCCGCGTTGTTATTGACCACGTGCACGGCCTCAGCAGCGGGCACGGCGGCCGCGAGCGCGGCGAGCATGCCCCGGCCGCGCCTGCCCCGTTGCCCTGAGGCCAGGTCGAATTCCACGTCGGTGCTGCCCGCAGCCGCCTGGATCGCGGCGCGCGCCGCCCCCGACAGCGGCGCACGGCCGAGATTGGTGTGCAGCAGGACCCCGGTTGCGTTGATCACGGGCGTCAGCGTGGCAGCCAGGGGCGGCAAGCTCGCCGCGGCCGTGTCAGCGACGGCAGCCGGGTCAATGTCGCCGACGCGCGCTCGGTCCTGGGCGTGCCGCACCGCCGACAACACGATGGCACGGCCCAGCCGCTGCTCGGCCGCGACCAGCCGAGGGTCGGCCAGGACCGCGTCCGTGCGAGGGGTAAGCCTGCGGACATCCACGAGCGCGACCATACCGGCCGGGACGTAACTGGCGGCAGGACCCTGTACAGCTCTTCCTACCGATTTACCAGCCCTTTGCCGAAGGAACCCGCCGTCGAGCGGAGTGCATGTGCAAGTCTTTAACCAGCCGATTACGCAGAGAGTGAGCAGACATGAACCATCAGGGCCAGATTCCGCGCAGTCGTGGCGGTATCTGCGGAGCACTGCTGATCTTGCTCGGCCTCTGGGGCGGCCTCGGGCCGCTTGTCGGCCCGTACTTCCATTTCGGCTTCACGCCGGACGCGACCTGGCACTACGACTCCGGTCGACTGGACTACTCCATCATTCCCGGCGCGGCCGCGCTGCTGGGTGGCCTGCTGGTGGCGACTACCCGCAACCGCGCCATCGGGGTCGCTGGCGGCCTGCTCGCTGCGCTCGGAGGGGCCTGGTTCGTGGTCGGCGGCGGCGTTGTCACCTACGTGCTGAAGAAGGTGATCACCGCTGGCAGCCCGATCGTGACGGCTACCTCAGGCGCCCAGCCACTCGCGCTCCGGTCCTACCTCGAGACGATCTCCTTGTTCAGCGGGCTTGGCGTACTGATCATCGTCATCGGCGGTATCGCCATGGGCAGACTCTCGATGCTGGCCGCCAGCGACCTCGCCGCGGCCGCCGACGCCAGCACTTACTACGGCGACTTCCCATCGGAGCCAGGTGCGCAGGCCGTGCAGTCGTATCCCGCGTCTTACCCGGCGGCGCGGGCGAGTCAGCCCGACCTGAGCCAGTACCCGACCAGCGTCGGCCAGTTCGGGAGCGGGACTGACCCGGCCGCCACGACGACGAGCCCTGGTGCCCCTGGCGACCTGTTTCCGCCGGCCCAGTACCCGGACACCACGACGGCGCACTTCCCGCCATCGGAACCGCCCAGCTAACACGGCTGGCAGCACTGCCTGAATCCCACAGCGGTGCCCGTCCAGCGGCGCAGTCGCTGGGTTACGTCCCGGCTAGTACCGGGAATCATCTTCGCGAGTCGGTTGGTCGTGCGTTTTGTCCGACAGCCCGAAGCATCGCTGCGAGAGGGATCGACAACGTGGATATGAAGTTCGAGGTCGCGGTGCTACCAGTGGCGGACGTCGATCGCGCCAAGGCCTTCTACCAGGGCCTGGGGTGGCGCCTGGACGCCGACATATCCGTAGCCGAGGACTACCGGGTAGTGCAGTTCACGCCGCCGAGCTCGCCCGCGTCGATCCAGTTCGGCACTGGCGTGACGACGATGACGCCTGGCTCCGTGGAGCACCTGTACCTGATCGTGCCGGACATCGCCGCGGCCCGGGACGAGCTGATCAGCCACGGCGTAGACGTTAGCGACGTCTGGCATGGCGCAGGTCTGAAGGTCAGCCGGCACGTACCTGGTCCCGACCCAGAGCACGGTTCGTACCGTAACTTTGCGAGTTTCGCTGATCCTGACGGCAACAGCTGGCTGCTCCAGGAGATCACGGAGCGGCTCCCTGGCCGGGTCTGGCCCGCCGACGATGCGGCCCTGGCGGACCTCCTGCATGAGACAGCCGACCATCACGGCGCGTTCGAGAAGGTTGCCCCGCCGCATGACTGGTGGGACTGGTATGCGGCTTACATGGACGCTCGCCAGCGCGGAAGCACCCCGGAGGAGGCTTCCGCGGCCGCCGGGCGCTACATGGCGGACGTCAAGCACATCGTCGTGTGAGCTCCGCTCTGGTCGTCAGTGCGGCCGCCATGTCACCAGCATCCGACCGGAGGTAAAGATGAGCGCGGCCAGTGATTATGACGTCATCGTTTTCGGTGGGGGTGCGCCTGGCGAGCATTGCGCGGGGGCGCTGGCTGGCGGCGGGCTGCGGGTTGCTGTCGTCGAGCGGGAACTGGTCGGCGGCGAATGCTCGTACTGGGCATGCATTCCGTCCAAGTCGCTACTGCGGCCGGGTGAGGCGGTGCATGGCGCGCGGGAGGCCGCCGCTAGCGCGCAGGTTGACGTCCAGGCCGCGCTGGCCTGGCGGGACTTCATGGTGTCGGACTATTCCGATGCCGGGCAGCAGCGGTGGCTGACGAGCCGCGGCATCAGCCTGCTGCGCGGGACGGGCCGGCTGGCCGGCCCCGGTGTAGTGGACGTCGACGGCACCCGGTACACCGCCGCGCATATCGTGATCGCGACGGGCGCCGATCCGGTCGTGCCGCCGGTCCCCGGACTGCGCGAGCTCGAGGGCGTCTGGGGTACCCGCGAGGCGACCAGCATGAAGGCCGTCCCGCAGCGGCTGCTCGTCCTCGGCGGGGGCGCTGCGGGCGTCGAGCTCGCCCAGGTCGTCGCCCGTCTCGGCGGCGAGGCCGTCATCATCGAGGGCGCCGGCCGGGTACTGCCCCGTGAGCCGGAGCCGCTCGGCCAGGCACTCGGCGACGCGCTGCGCCGCGACGGCATCGAGCTGCGGCTCGGAGTCCACGCCACCGCAGCCCGCCGCGAGGGCAGCCAGTACATCCTGACCCTCGGCGATGGCACCGACGTTCGCGGCGACCGGCTCCTGGTCGCCACTGGTCGCCACCCCCGCGTCCACGACATCGGCCTGGAAACCGTCGGCATCCAGCCCGACCCCCATGGCGTCCCGGTTGACGACCACCTGCGCGCCGGCGAGCGGCTCTGGGCAATCGGCGACGTCAACGGCATCTGGCCACTCACCCACGTCGGCGAATACGAAGCCGACGTCGTCGCCGCCAACATCCTCGGCGACCCTAGGCCGGCGAACTACGAAGCCGTTCCCCGCGTCACCTACACCGACCCGCAGGCCGCTTCGGTCGGTGCCACCGAAGCCAGCTACAGCGCCACCGCGCCCCTGTCCGACGTCCCGAAGACCGCCACCTACACGCACGCCTACGCCCAAGCCGGCGGGTTCCTCACGCTTCTCAGCGATGGCGAGCGGCTCACCGGCGCCTACGCCCTCGGGCCCGAAGCCGGCGAATGGCTCCAGCAGGCCACCCTGGCCATCCGCGCGCACATCCCGCTCCAGGTGCTCACCGACACGATCCAGCCCTTCCCCAGCTTCTCCGGGATCTACGACGCGGTGCTGAAATCCCTCCGCATGCAGATCGCGGACATGCCACAGCCAGCCACACCGATAGCCACGCAGATGGCGACCCTCTCCGCATGAGCACCTCGGTTTCCGCTGGCCGCGTTCCGGAACTGGCCGGACAGACGCTCGTCGCGATCGGCGGCAGCGCCGGGATCGGGCTGGAGACCGCTCGGCGGGCCAGGGCGGAAGGTGCTGATGTCATCCTCACCGGCCGAGATCCGGCCCGGCTCAAGCAAGCGGCGCTGGACGTCGGCGCACAAGGCACCGCGGCCTTCGACGCCAACGACACCGCTTCGCTGAAGCGGTTCTTCCACGACCTGCCAGCGCCCATCGACCATGTGATGATCACAGCCGGCGGTCCGAGCTACAAACCCCTGCTCGAGATGGACTCAGCCCAGGTGAGCCAGGCGCTCAGTGACCACGCCGTGCTCGCACTCAAAGTCGCGCGCAACGCCGCTGGCAAGATGCGGCCCGGCGGGACGCTGCTTCTCATGGGCGGCACCGGCAGCCGGCGCGTCAGCCGCAGCCTCGGGATCGCCTCTGCCGCCAGCGCCGTGCTACCTCCGTTCACGGCAGCCCTGGCGCTTGAACTCGCGCCGGTTCGCGTCAACCTCATCGCCGCCGGGTTCGTCGACACCCCGTTGTCGGCGCGGCTACTCGGGGATCACCTCGAGGAACGCCGCGACGAACTGCGAGCGACGCTCCCGATCGGCCGCGTCGTCGAGCCCGCCGACGTGGCCGCGCTCGCCGTGCACATTATGAGCAACACCGCACTTACTGGCGCGACGTACGACATCGACGGCGGCCAGCAGTTTGTCTCCGCCTGACAAAAGACCTAGCCGCTGCTGTTATCGGTGCCAGCTCTCAGTGCCAGCTCTCAGGGTTCCGTTGAGCCAGCTAATGAGGGCTGTTGTGTAGTCGGGACTGATAGCCGCGATGTCCCGTCCGCCGCCGATTGTCGGGTAGTGAGTGGTCCCCGCCAGATCACGGATGGTGAGCTCGGCGGCATCGGGGAGACTGTGGCGCCAGACGCTGATGCTGTCCTGGACCGGGATCCACTCGTCCTGGCCGTAGAACGCCAGCACGGGGCATGCCAGGCGGCTGATCGCAGTAGCAGGGTCGAAATCCAAGTCGTCCCAGACCTGTCCATCTGGCAGCACCTCAGGAACCGAGCTGAGCGAGAACCAGGGACGGCCGCGATACCGATCAACGATCAGCTGAGCCTGGTCGCGGGAGGACTGACCGCGCTGGTGCTGTTCCCAGGCGCTACGGAGCTGATCCAGCTCGGCCACGTCCGCCGTGCCGAAGCCCGCGCGGCGTAGCTGCACGGCTGTGCCATAGCGCATCTGCCGCGCCGGGCTGACGGCGCTGCAGCCCAGCAGTACGAGGAAGTTAACCGACGGATCGGAGGCAGCGGCGTGCAATGCAGCCCAGGCACCCTGGCTGAATCCCCACAAGCCCACGGGCACTGGCCCAGTCTCGCGGGCTAGCAAGTCACGGGCGCACCCTAGATCGTCGACCTGCAACTGGTACGGCACGTCCCGGCCGTCGTCCATCTGTCTCCGGTCGTATCGGAGCACCGCCAGACCGTGTGCCGGCAGAATCTGAGCCAGATGCTCGAACAGGAACTGGCGGCGCGAGCCGTCGTCGGCAGGATGCAACAGCACGATGCCTGCCCGCGCAGGACCCTCCGGGAGGGACAACAGAGCTGGTAGCTCAGCTCCGCGGCAAACGACTGAGACCTCGCGCGGCGTCATTCCTGGCATTTCAGCATCGCAGTTCCTCCGACAGGG
>Ga0210383_10003042_pt1 | contig 15131 bp, 15 predicted proteins | sample IncBWC14OmetaG_FD_160072 | JGI IMG/M metagenome (GOLD analysis project Ga0210383, IMG submission 160072) | Forest soil microbial communities from Barre Woods Harvard Forest LTER site, Petersham, Massachusetts, United States - Inc-BW-C-14-O ...
GACGCAAGATAGCTCGCTTGCCGAACTTTTCCTCGAGCGCGCGGAGGCGCATCTCGCGAAATCTCCGGGCGCCAATGACTGGAAGATTGCGACCGCGGTCGCCAGCCAGGTGCTTCCCGCGTATTTCGCGGCGCTAAAAGCTCCGCCACCACAGGATCATCCAGCGCCAGCGGAAGTCACGGTGACGCTCGTGCGCTGGCCCTACACTTGAAACCTTTCCGACCCAGCAAGTTTGCTGATACAAGAAGTCGTCGCCAAATATCCGCAGAAGGTTAACTTCGTCAACGAAAACTTCGGCTCCTCGAAGCTCGCCGAACGATTCGGTGTGCAGCAATATCCCGCCGTGTTTGTGGACGACGTTCTCATCGCACGGCCTCGCGATTTCGGCTTCTTCGGCGAAAGCGAAAAAGATGGCCGCTACACACCCTGGATCAAGAATCCTCAAAATCAAGCGAAGTTCCAGGCTGATTTGGCGCGGATGATCGATCTCGTTCTCGCCGGCAAGGAAGAACAAGTGCGCCAGGAGCACGCCGCGGATAGCGCAGCTTCGCAGCAGATCGCTTCGCTGCCGAAGTTCTCGCTCACCGATCTTGCGGGACATCCACTGAGCCCGGAGGAGGTGAAGGGCCGCGTCGTCATCGTCGAGTTCTGGGCAACGTGGTGTCCGCCGTGCCGTTCGACGCTCGAATGGCTCGGTGGCTTGAAGCAGAAGTATGGTGACAACGTCGCGATTCTAGCCCTCGCCGTCGAGTCGCCTGAGGATCAGGTGAGCGCTTTGGTAGGTTCTCTCAGCCCCGATATTCGCTGGGCGATTTCCGACGCGCCGACGGCGCTTGCGTTCGGCGACGTGGTCGCTGTGCCGACGATGTTCGTGTTCGATCGCTCGGGAAAAGCAGCCGGGGCGTTTTACGGCGCGCCGCCCGACCTGCACCCAAAGGTGGAAAGCACGCTCGATGGGTTAATGAAGTAGCGCGGCGGTTAGGCGCGGCGGCTGGCGTGGCGGATTTCTTTGCGGTAATCCGGCGCCGAAATCTCGATCGTCTTGCACATCTCGTAGAGCCGCGAACGAATTCGCTTCCCCACGCGCTCGGTAAGTGATTCGTCGAAGGCGCCCGCGCGAATGGAAGTTGGTCGAGGCGCGCTATTTGCGGAGGCGCCCATCGGCTCCTCCGTATCCTTGAAGTTCGTGGTGATCAGCGTGACGCGGTTCTCGTTGTAGCGCGTGTTGAGGACGTGCCCCACCGTCTCGAGCGCCCAAGGCGACGGCTTGCTCGATCCCAGATCGTCGAGCACGAGCAGATCCGCGCGCAGCACCGGCTCGAGCACGGTCATCTCCGTGGCTTGCGTGCTGGCGTTGTAGCTATCCTGGATTTCCTTTAGCAGCTCGCGGTAGTCGTAAAAAACGCCCGAATGCCCGCGCATCACGATCTCTTTCAGCGCTGAAACGGCCAGGTGAGTCTTGCCCACGCCGCAATTCCCCATCAGCAGCAAACCCGGCTGGCTCTCTTCGCCGCGCACGGGGATGAATTCTTCCGCGAACCGCTTCACGATCAGCCGCGCTTGCGAAAGGCTCTTGCTCCACGCTTTAATCTGGTCGCGTGACGCGCCTTCGATTTCGTTGTCCGCCTCGAAATTCTCGAAGTCACAGTGGCGATAACGATCCGGCACACGCGCACGCGCGAGCGCGCGCCCCGCGCGATCGTCCATCGTGCAGTCGCAAGGCACTGCCCACACGAGCTTCGGCTCGCCCGCGCTTGCAGCGCCGGGGCGATCCGCGCTCAGCGGCTGCGCGCCGCTCGTGGTGCGCTCCACCACTTTCCATCCGCTTCCCTGACAGTGAGGACAATCCGGTCGCGCCATGGAGAAAGAATAGGCGTGGCGCGGCGGCGGCGCAAGCCGATAGGCCCTGTGAAAATTATTGGATGGTGTGGAAATACGGGAGAGCTTGCAATCGAAACGCGGAGAAGAGCCAGGGATCCTTCGGGGCGCGTCCCAAACTGGCCGTGCAACTCAAGAGGAGAGATCCTTCGGCGCGCCTACTTCGCGCGCCTCAGGATGACGACCCTCGTCGGGTCGTTGCTTAAGAGGACGAATGCCCACTACTGCAATCATGCAAGCCAAAGTGGAGGCGCTCGTTCGCGGGAGAGGATCCTTCGGCGCGCCTACTTCGCGCGCCTCAGGATGACGACCCTCGTCGGGTCGTCACTTATGCACGCGAATCGCACTACGCGGCGCAACGCGCACGATCGCGCTGCGAAACTTGCGATCGTCGGCGCCGGAGAAGCCGCGCGCCATCTCGCTGCGCACGAACTGAATGAACGATTCCATCTCGGATTGCATCTCGCTCATCTTGTCGCGCATGTTGAGGATGATTTCGATTCCCGCGAGATTCACGCCCAGCTCGCGCGTCAAATTCAAAATCACTTCGAGCCGCTCGAGATCGGAGTCGGTGTAAAGGCGCGTGTTCCCTTGCGATCGCGAGGGCTTCAGCAGGCCGGCGCGCTCATAGAGCCGCAGCGTCTGCGGATGAAGATGATAAAGCTCCGCCACCGCGCTGATCATGTATCCCGCCTTGGCCTTCTTTCTCGGACGCGCCGGCATTGCCTGACTCCTTCTCATGGCCTCACACGATTCCCTTCATCCATTTCGCTCTACACAGTGGCGCGCGCAAAAATATCGCGGCGCGGATCTTCCTGATCCACCTTGCCAAGTTCTTTCACCAGGTTCCGCACGCGCTCGTCTTCCGGCTTCGGCACCACGATCTGCACCTCGACGATTTGGTCGCCGCGCTTGCCCTGCTGCCGCGCCGAAGGCGCGCCCTTCTCGCGCAAACGCAATTTCTTGCCGCCGTCGGTGCCGGGCGGAATGCGCACCTGCGCGCGCCCGTCGATCGTGGGCACTTCCACTTTCGCGCCGAGCGACGCTTCCGTCACCGTGATCGGCACCACCGTGTAGAGATCGTCGCCGCGCCGGTCGAAAAACGGATGCGGCTCCACCTTCGTGATGATGTAGAGATCGCCCGGAGGACCGCCGTTCACGCCGGCGTTGCCGTGCCCCGCTACGCGCACGCGCGAGCCCGTCTGCGCGCCCGGCGGAATGCGCACGTCGAGCGTTTCCACGCGCGGCACGCGCCCTTCGCCGTTGCAGTGCCGGCACATCGAACTCTGTTTGCCGGTGCCGCCGCAGCGCGAGCACGTGATCTGAAAGCGCATCTTGCCGCCCGCTTGCGTCACTCGTCCCGAGCCGTTGCATCCCGGGCAAACTTTTTCGTCGCCCGCGACGCCGCTGCCGTGGCAAGCCGTGCATGAGTCGAGCCGCGTGATGCTCAGCTTCTTCACCGTGCCGCGCATCGCTTCCGCAAACGTGATTTCGATTTGGAATTCGAGGTCGCTGCCGGGTTCGCGCTCGTGCGTAGCCTGCGCCGCGTTCGCTCCGCGGAAGAATTGGCTGAAGAGATCGCGAAAACTTCCGCCTGCGCCCTGATTCGCATTCGACGCGCCGCCGAAATCAAAGCCTCCGAAATCGAAATGAATATCGTCGGGCGAACCTCCACCGTATTGCGCTCCGGGCTGCGGACCGCCGCCGTGCCCCGGCACGTTGAAGCCGAACTGGTCGTACATCTGCCGCTTCTTCGTGTCCGAAAGCACTTCATATGCTTCCTGGATCTGCTTGAACTTTTCTTCAGCCGATTTGTCGCCGGGATTCAGATCGGGATGATATTTGCGCGCGAGTCTGCGGTACGCGCCGCGGATGTCTTTTACAGAAGCCTTGCGCGGCACGCCGAGGAGTTCGTAATAATCTGTTTTGGTTGTGGTTGCCATATTCGGGTCTCAGCGGCTCACTTCATCGCGAATTCTGGAGCCGAGCGGCACGCGGAAATCCGCCAAGAGCGGACCGGCGCATCCTGCACCGGCCGCGCCCTCGACGGATCGCGTGCGTGTCTTCCTGCTGTTTAGTTCGCTTTCTTGTCGTCGACATCCACGAACTCGGCGTCAACTACATCGCCTTGTCCGTGCGGCCGTTCACCCTGGCCCGGCTGGTCGCCGCCTTGCGGGCCGCCTGCGCCCGGCGCGCCGGCGTTGCCAGCCGCCTGTTGCGCCTTGTACATGGTTTCCGCGATGCGATGCGAAGCCTTCGTTAACGAATCGACAGCCGCGTTCAACTTCTCCAAGCCGCCGTCCGTCAACGCGTGCCGCGCCTCTTCGATCGCCGCTTCCGCCGCCTTCACATCTGCTTCGGCGAGCTTTTCGCGGTTCTCCTTAATCAGCTTCTCCGTCTGGTAGACCATGTTGTCCAGCCGGTTGCGCGACTCGACTTCGGACATACGAGCCTTGTCTTCCGACGCGTGGCTCTCCGCTTCCTTCTTCATCCGCTCGGCTTCTTCCTTGCTCAAGCCGGTGGAAGCCGTAATCGTGATTTTCTGCTCCTTGCCCGTTGCGGAGTCCTTCGCCGAAACGTTCAAGATGCCGTTCGCGTCGATGTCAAACGTCACCTCGATTTGCGGCAGCCCACGCGGCGCGGAAGGAATCCCGATCAGGTGGAACTTCCCGAGAGTGCGGTTTCCGCTGGCCACGGGACGTTCGCCCTGCAGCACGTGAATCTCAACCGAAGTCTGGTTGTCCGCCGCGGTAGAGAACGTTTCCGACTTCCGCGTCGGGATCGTCGTGTTGCGCGGGATCAGCGTGGTCATCACGCCGCCCAGCGTTTCCACTCCCAGCGACAACGGCGTCACGTCGAGCAGCAGAATGTCTTTCACTTCGCCGCCCAGCACGCCGCCTTGAATCGCGGCGCCCACTGCCACCACTTCGTCCGGGTTCACACCCTTGTGGCCTTCGCGCCCGAACACCTTCTTCACCAGCTCTTGAATCATCGGCATGCGCGTCTGGCCGCCGACGAGCACAACTTCGTTGATCTTACTCGGCTCCACGCCCGCGTCTTTCATGCACTGCTCGCACGGGCCGATCGACCGCTTCACGATGTCCTCGACCATAGACTCGAGCTTCGGCCGCCCGAGCTTCTTCACCAGGTGCTTCGGGCCGTTCGCATCCGCCGTGATAAACGGCAGATTGATCTCCGTTTCAACCGTGGTCGAAAGTTCGATCTTTGCGCGCTCGGCCGCGTCGCGCAGGCGCTGCAACGCCATTTCGTTGCCCTTGCCGCGCAAGTCGAGGCCTTCGTCCTTCTTGAACTCCTCGATCAGCCACTCGACGATCCGCTGGTCGATGTTGTCGCCGCCGAGATGCGTGTCGCCGTTGGTAGCTTTCACTTCGATCACGCCTTCGCCGACTTCGAGCACCGAGATGTCAAAAGTGCCGCCGCCGAAGTCGTAGACTGCGATCGTCTCGTCCTTTTTCTTATCGAGACCGTAGGCGAGCGCCGCCGCCGTCGGCTCATTGATGATGCGCTTCACTTCGAGACCGGCGATTTTGCCCGCGTCTTTCGTCGCGGTGCGCTGCGCGTCGTTGAAGTAGGCCGGAACCGTGATCACGGCTTCCGTCACTTTCTCGCCGAGGAAGTCTTCCGCGGCGCTCTTCAACTTCTGCAGGATCATCGCGGAGATTTCCGGGGGCGTATACTCCTTCCCCTGCGCCATAGCCGCGACGCCATCGCCCTTGCGTACAACCTTGTAGGGCACCATCTTCATTTCTTCGTTTACTTCGTCGTAGCGGCGCCCCATGAACCGCTTGATCGAATAGATCGTGTTTTCCGGGTTAGTGATGGCTTGCCGCTTCGCCACTTGCCCGACCAGGCGTTCGCCGGTCTTCGTGATGCCCACCACCGAAGGCGTGGTGCGCGCGCCTTCCTGATTGGGAATCACCACGGGTTCGCCGCCTTGCATCACGGCTACGACGGAGTTCGTCGTACCCAAGTCAATTCCGATAATCTTGCTCATTAGCTTCTGCTCCTGACTCTAAGTATTGTTCCGACAATAATTGCAAGGTCTCAGACATCAAACCCTGCGACCCGTGCTGGACCGTAGCCAACGTCTGCTCGGCAGTCGCCGGACGAGGGCTATAATACATGTTGAGTGTGTCTTTGTCAAGTTTTCTATGCGCCTCTATGATCTTGAACTGAAAGACTTTACATCCGTTTCCACAATCTTTCTCAAGACTCCGCGACGCGCCGGTTCCCTGCCCAGCCTGCACTTTCTCTCAGGTCCGCTCGAACCAACCCGCCTTCCCCCGCATCACACTTAGATTCGCTGAGTGCGGATTTGGCGACATCGCAATTAAGGCCGCGCGAAACCGATTCATCCCGCGGCGTTTCGCGTTAGAATGGCTCATCTCGGCGGGCGGGATTGAGTCACCAGGCTCTGCAACCCGATCGCGGGTTTGAGTCAGCAAGCTCTGCGACCCGTCGGCAGCGCTTTCAGGAGGCGAAGTTGATTCGTTCATGGCGAGCAGTGGGCGGCTGTAAATCGGATTCCAGTTACTCCCGGCGGGCGGCTTCGCTTCTCGCGGCGCTCCTCGCGGCAGGCCTGCTTGTCGGCGGTTCATCCGTGCACGCCGGACCAGGAGCTGGCCAAAAGACGGCGCAGGCCGCTTCGCATCCGAAAGCCGCGGCTCAAGAAGCGCTGAGTACGCCAGTGAAGGTCTACGGCTCGAAGTCCGCGCCCGTGACGATGGAGATTTTCACGGACTATCAGTGCCCCACCTGCGGCGCGTTTTTCGAGCAGACGCTGCGCCCGATGATCAACGATTACGTCGCATCAGGAAAAGTCTACGTGATCCACCACGATTTCCCGCTCCAGATGCATGCTTACTCCGGGCAGGCCGCGCGCTGGGCGAACGCCGCCGCTGAGGTCGGCCAGTTCGAGACGGTGGAAGCCGCGCTCTACGACAATCAGGCCGCGTGGACAGCCAGCGGCAACCTGGAAAAATACGTTTCCGCCGCTATGCCCTCGAAGGATTTCGAACGCGTGAAGAAAATTATGGACCCTTGTGCAGCGCCCGGACCTGTGGATGCGCCCACAGGGATTGCGCCATCGCCGCATCCCTGCGCGATCGACAATTACATTATTCAAGACATCCAGCTCGGCATGAAGGTTCCTGTCACCGGGACGCCGACGTTCGTTTTCTACCACAAGGGGCAGAAGTATCCTGCGACGTCCGGCATGATCTCCTGGCCAATCCTGAAGACGTTCGTTGATTCGCTTTTGAGTCAGTGATGAGCTAGTAGCGCGGAAAGATTTCACCTGATGGCCGAAGCCAAGAAATCTAGCGCAATGGGGCTGCTCCTGGAACTCGCGCGCGTCGCGCTTGTGGTCACGTTTCTTGTCGCCGCGTACGCCAAAATGAAGCCTCAGACCGCAATGCCGTGGTCTTTGGCCTCGATCAAGACTTCGCTCTCGATGTTCGCGATGGGCGTGGATTCTTACCAGCTTCTCTCGCCCGGCGCCGTCAATTTTGTCGCGCACTGGCTGCCGCCGTTTGAGCTGTTCCTCGCGCTCTGGCTCCTCTCGGGGAAGTTCCTGAAGCTTTCCTCGCTCGTAACGACGCTGCTCCTCGGCGGCTTTATCGCCGTGCAGATTCGCTCGTTCTCGCTTCATCAGGAAATTAGCTGCGGCTGCTTCGGTCCCGGCGAACGCATCGGTCCCGTCAGCTTGCTCCGCGATGCGCTCTTCGTTGCGCTGGCCATTGCCGTGTTCGTTGGCGCGCTGCGCAGCGGCCCCAAACGCGCGGACACGGACGCCGTCGGCGCTGCCACTGTCGCGTAGATTTCGAACGATTAGAACTGCCGATCTCTCCAACCACATCACCGATTTTCTGCTAAATAATCTCTAGGACACTCGCCCGAAGCAACCGCTTGCAGCCAAGACGGTTCCCATATATTTGTGATATAAGCGGCCAGCGGATTTACCCCGGGTTCCGCAGGCACCTCTTCCAGGGAGACCTCATGAGCAGTGCGCTTCGTTCACGGATGGCGCTCGTCGGAATCGCGGCAGGATTTGCCGCGTCGCTTACTTTCTGCGCGATGCTTTCCGCCGCACAGGAGACGCCGGCGCCAACGACTCCGCCGAATCCGCCCGCTCAGCCGGGCCAGCCCGCTCAACCTAGCGTGCCCACTCAAACCGAACCACCGAATCAGCAAGCGTCAGTCAAGTCCGCGCAGCCAAGCACTGCGATGGCGGCCGATCCCGTCCCGGCGATGCTCGACAATGGCTTCCACAAACTTTACGGACTCGACTTCAACGGCGCCCGCGAGGAATTCCAGGCCTACCAGAAGGCGCGGCCGAACGATCCCATGGGAAAGGCCGCCGAAGCGGCCAGCTATCTCTTCCAGGAATTCGACGCGAAGGGGATTCTTACTTCCGATTTCTTTCTTAACGACGAGCGCTTCTTCAAAGGCCTCGAGGGCGATCCGCGCGCCAACGCCAATGCGCCTTTCCTCAACGCCAACAGCGCCGCACGCACTTTGGCCAAGAGCCAGCTTCAAACGAATCCTCGCGACACCAACGCCATGCTCGTCCTCACCATGGCCGACGGCATGGAATCCGATTACGATCAGGTGATTGAGAAGAAGCAATTGCCGGCCGTCTCGCTTACCAAGCAGGCCGAGAACGAAGCCTCGCAGTTGCTCGCGATCGATCCGAATTTGAAAGACGCCTACGTCGCTCTCGGCGCCGGCCATTACATCGTCGGCTGCCTGCCCGGCGTCAAGCGCGCGTTCCTTTGGTTCGGCGGAATTCACGGCGATAAAGAAAAGGGCATGGAGGAAATGAAAAACGCTGTCGCCCAGGGCCACTACCTACAGCCGTTCGCCAAAATCCTGCTGGCGCTCGCCTACCGGCGCGAACATCAGTCGAAGCTTGCGTGCCCGCTGCTCGCCAGCCTCACCGAGCAGTTCCCCGGCAATCCACTCTTCGCTAAGGAACTCGCCCTCGCGAATCAGGCGCAGCAGTAATTTCATCCCCGCCGCGCCCGTCCGGCGAATCGCTCTAGCTTCTGATTCCTACCACTTCACGCGCACGCGGTAATCGAGCGTCTGCGTGCCGTCTTTCTCCACGGGAATCTCGAAGCCGATCGAACTCGAATCCAGCTTTTCCCATTTGAAATTCGAGCTGAGCACTTCCCAATCGCCGCCGATCGGTTCGCGCACTTCTACTGTGACCGGCCCTTCCTTGTGATTCCGCAGCGTGATTTTGTACTCCATCTCGAAAAGATCCGGCGCCAGTTTCTTGTAGTCGGTCTCTTTGCGCTCGCACACCACGTCGAATGCATCGCCCACGTGCAGCTTTACCTTTTCATCTTTCGGCGTGTGCCCGATCGAATCTTCTCCCGCGAATTGCTCGCCCCCCTTCGAGTCCGCCTGATAGACGCGCACGGTCCCGGCCGGCAGCGGCATCCCCAGCCCGCTCTTCTCGTCGTTCTTGAACCGGTAATACACTTTCACCGGTTGCGGTATCGCATTCCCGATTCCCTGCGGATTGCGGTAATAGTAGGGCTGCCCTTCGACCAACAGAAATTTCTCCACGGGAATTCCCGTGCCGGTCAGCAGGCTGATCTGCTTCGTCTCGTTGTTCTCGATCGACGTCCTTCGCCCCAACGTGTAGAGGTGATACTCCGAAAAGTTCTCTTGCGCGAAGGGCGCGGCTGCCGGCACCACCGCGTTCATGGATTTCGCCTCGACCAGCACGCGATCCATTTCACCCCGGCTTCTGTGCACGTCCCCGGCTACCAGCTGCAATTTCGCGTTCTTGTACGCCGTCCCGCTGTTGTTGTTGAGCGTCACCCATCCGTCGAGATCTGCGGTTTTCTCATCGCGCGCCACGGTCAGCACGTAGTCCGCCGACCAGCCGACTCCGTTCGTTAGATACGAAGCCTCCACCTTTTGCGACGCCGCTCCGCGATTCTCGAGCGTCCACACCAGCGTCGGTCGGCTGTAGAGATTTCCTGGCAGGTCCGGAAATCTATACCAAGACGACGGCACGCCCGTCTCGATTTGGTCGCCCACTTTCCACACTTGCTGGCCGTTGTTGTCCGCCAGCAGCGTGGCCTTCACTTCCACCCACTTCGTCGAATTGTTTTCCTCTTCGCCGCGCACCAGCGTGATTTCTCGTCCCACATATTTCTGCAGCAGCTTCTGCGGATCGAGCAGGTCGTATTCGTAATTCTGCTCCACCACGTCGAGCTTCGAAGGCTCGCTCAGCGAACGGAAATGCACGGTCGAAGGCATGATCGACGCCGCCACATCCTCGAATCGCAACGGGAAGACGCCGGATCGGAGCGACACATTCCGCACGTCGCGCACCAGCCCGATTCCGGAGTTGTAGACCGTCACCGAAAGATCGGTCTGGTCGTTCTTCGTCGTCGAATCGGCAGCTATCTTTGCCGGCCGTTCGCCGCTCGCTTCCTGCTGCCCCGCATAAGCGCAAAATCTCGCCGTGCCCAAGAGCGCCATCGCAATCGCCAGCGCCCCGCCGGCAACTCCGAATTTCCGCCGCAAAACGTGCATCTTCGCTGCCTCGACCATGGCTGTCTCCTTTTTCTTGGTGCTCGCTCGTGCATTCACTCTGTTAGAACGTCGTCACAAGAATTTCTTGCAGGCCTTCAGGGGAGGAAAATGCGCGGAGAGGTGACCTACTTTACTGCACCGCGTGCCACTTCTTGCCGCCGTCGCTCGTCTCGTACCTCGTGCCGTCGGCCAGCTTGATCGTCGCCGACGCCGCATCCTTCGCCTCGACGCTCACGATGTCCAGGCGCACCGGCGGCTCGAGCTGCTTCCATCGCCGCGCATCGCGCGTGATGAGGATCAGCCCATCGCGGCCCACCAGCCAGCACACGTTTCGTTCCGGCGCCGCTCCCGCCAGCAGTGGTTCGTGCGACGAAATCTGAGTGTCTTCCCACGTCGTGCCCGTATCGGTCGAGTGCTCCACGAGTCCATCCGGCGCGATCCGCCAGAAGACCGCCGGATCGGGCGTCGCAATCATCACGTAGCCACTGCCGAAAACCATCTGGCCGGCTGAGGGCGCGTTCGATTCCATATTCTTCAACCGAACGCCGCTGCTCTCCTTCGCCTTCGCCGCTTGCACCGACTCGGCCGCGGCGCCCGTGCTCTTCGTGTCCCCGGTCTTTTGCGCATCATTCGCCTTCGCTACAGCGGCTCGCGAATTCGCGGACCCGCCGTCCGCGACCCGCGCCTCGCCGCCGATCACCGTCTGCGTGAGGCTGGAAGTCGTCTCGGGATTCTGACTGGTAGCAGCCACCGGCGCCGAAGCGGCGCTCTCCGTTACTGCCACCGATTGCGTTGTGATGGGCACCACGGGGGCTGGCGCAGTTGCCGCTCCGGTTGCTGCGCCGGCCGTGCCATTTGGCGCCGCGCCGCTGGATGGTGGCCCGCTGGACGCTGTCGCTTTGTCGATCTGGCCGTTAACTGCTTGCTGTCTCGTCTCGGCCGGTTTCGCTGGTGCCGGCGCGGGCGGGGGTGCCGGCGCGGGTCGCACTAACTGCAGCGGAGCCGAATTCATCGCGACGCTCGGCTGAGGCGCTGCCGACGTGGCCTTCGCCTCATTCGCCGGCTGCCCCGCCGCGTGCTCAACCCGAGCCTGTGCGTACTCCCTGTCTGCGAGCGCCCCACGAGCAACACTGCCTGCTTCATTTTGATCCGACTCTTTCTTTGCAAGCACGTCGGTTCTTGCCGCCTCGCCCGCGTCCGTACTCGGTGCGATTTTCTTCGGTATCGCCGTGGGCGATTTCAATCGCGCGGCCGAGTTAACTCGGCCCGATGGAGGCAGCAGCGCCAAATCTCCGCTTGCCGCAGGCGGCTGATTCAGCGGCGCACCAGCGCTTGGCTGATCCTTCATCATCGAGACCATTGGCGCCGTCCATGGATGCGCGTTTGTTCGCGTCTGCACCCGGTAGCGTATGAACCACACCAGCAGCAGCGACATCGCCAGCGCCGCCGGCGCCAGCCAGTGCCAGCCGAATAGCCACGTCCGGTGACCGCTCTTCTCTGTCGCCGAATCTCCCGCGCCGGCTGCCTCGCCGATCCTGGCCATCGCCGCCAGTTGCTCCCTGCATCGTGCGCACTGGGAGAAATGCAGCTCGTAGTGCGAAGTCTCATCCGTCGCCAGCGACCTCTCGAAATAAGCAGCCAGAACCCCGGCGTCTGGACAAGCCCCGGCATCGGATTCCCGCGCGAAACTCCGCCGCAGCAACCCCTCCATCGCCTCCTGTTCTTCCCGCCCCGCCATTCCGGCTGTCTCCTTCCTTAGAACGTCCGAACCCTCAAATCTTGCGCCGCGCCGCCGAGCCCTTGCGCGCCACCCCGCACAGGGGGCTCACTCCCGCGCCACCACGGGAGGCGAGGTTCCCGACCGCAAACGCAGCGTCAAATCGAAGGGCCATTCCTCCTGCGCATATTCGAAGCACAGCTTCAGTTGCGCCTCGCTCAGCTTCTTCTCTTGCCGCAGTGCCGACTCCACCGCTTTCCGGATGTCCTTCCGTGTTCGCTCAAGCTGCCGCGAAACCGTTGATTCGTGCTCGCGCATCAGCCGCCCAATCTGTGCGAGCGTCAGATCTTGCGCGTAGTAATACGCCATCCGCAGGCGGTCTCGCGGGGGCAAGGCGCCGAGTGTCGCCGTCAGTGCCGCCTGCAACATCGCCAGATAACCCTCGCGCTCAGGATCAGGCGCGCTCGAAGGTGCCGCAGGCTCGTTCACCAGTTCGCCTTCCTCCGCCGGCTCGTCGAGCGATTCGGTCTTGCGACTGCGCCTGATTTCGTCCACATGACGCTGCGCCAGAATGGCATGGAGCCATGTCGAAAGCTTGCTGCGCCCATGGTAGTAGTCGAGCAGCGATTTCCTCTGCCCTTCCGGGTCCCGCAGCCCATAAAGCTCGGCGTAGAGCGAATCCGCCAGGTCCCGCGCTGCCGCATCCCCGCCGCCCGACCGTGCCGCAATCGCCCCCGCTGCGCGATAGAGCTCCGGCCGAAACTTGGCCATGAAATGATCCCAGGCCGCACCGATGCCTGCCGCGCAGGCGCATGCCAGCGCCAATTCCGCAGCATTCAGCGATGACAAGTATTGCTCCACCTCCCGCGTCCCCGGCGTTCGCCCGCGAGATTCCCCACTTCCTGCCTGAAAACGATGCGTCGCGCTCCGCTCCAGCGCAGTCTGAAACAATTCCGCCGTGACGCCCCACTCCGCCGGCGCGCCCGCGCGCTCCAGCGTCCGCCGAGCCATCTCGATGGTCACGACGGGTTGCAGGGTTTGATGATTCAAACCCTGCGACTTTGCGGGTTCCAGGGTTTGATGATTCAAACCCTGTGACGATGAACGTCGCGCGCGGCTGGGTGACATCAGCGCCCTCTGCCCACTTCCCGACCCTGCATTCCGCAAGGCCATCTGGTCATTCGGCAAGTTCATTGCAGCACGGCGCCGCTCGCTGTTTTCGGCCTGCGCCGGCTGAAACGACTGTTTCAATTAGGATGATACCCGAACGGTCTCCGCGTTGCCTTCCCACCCCGGCTCGAATGACCTATCTCTACCGCGCCTCAGCCCCGGCCCGCCAGCCGATCCGCTCGAGCGCGCTCCGCCGGGAACCTGGCACTCCGCGTCCGTTGAAAAATTCAATCCGCGCTGATTAATTCAACAGCCTTCGCATGAGCACCCGTGCTCCCTCTCGATTGCCCCGCGCAGCCACTATTGAATCTAAACGAGTTCCTGCGTGGCCGCCTCCCTGCTCGCTTGCTCTTGCCGATGGCACCCTGCTTGCTTTATTCGTGGTGCAGCCGTTGACAGCCCAACCCAACGGCTGTACCGTGCGTTCGGTTCAAGTTCAAAAGCAAGCTCGAAGTCGAAATCTAGGGGAGGAAATCACATGGCCTCGAAGAAAAAGGCACCGAAGAAGCTCAAGAAAGTTCCGCTGAAGAACGTCAAGAACCTCACTATGCACAAAGGCTGGATCGAAGTCTAACTCCCTTGCCGGCGGGCTCGCCGGCAGCAAGATGTTCAAATCTCCCAGGAGAAACTCATGGCTGCGAAGAAAAAGGCGTCCAAGAAGCTGAAGAAAGTTCCGCTCAAGAACGTCAAGAACCTCACTACGCGCAAGGCCTGGATCGACGTAATGAGCTAACAGGGTCGGCTCCCCCGTTGCCGGCCTCGCCGGCAAGTGAACTCCAAATTCCAGGGGGTACTTGATGGCTGCGAAGAAGAAAGCGTCCAAGAAGCTCAAGAAAGTGCCGTTGAAGGGCGTGAAGAGCCTCACGAAGGGCTGGTCGCCGTTTGGTAAGGTCTAGCGCCCGGTTCGGCTCGGCCGAGCCGGCGTTCGATACAGACCCGTCCCCAGCCGTGGACGGCTCCAATTTCCAAGGAGGAAGGCATGGCTTCTAAGAAGAAGACGTCCAAGAAACTCAAGAAAGTCCCGCTCAAGTCGGTCAAGAACCTGTCGACGTTCGGCAAGTGGGCACCGGTCGCGAAAGTCTAGCTTCTGCACGGCAAAATAATTTAGTGCGGACGTGTCTCTATTTCGAGCGGGCCTTCTAGGCAGCTAGTCGGGCCCGCTCCTTGCTTTAGCGGCGGCAGCGCTACAGCACTTCGCCCCGCGCGGCGGCCGATTGGCTTCGGCGGCGTAACTGAAGTGCGCCTCGAGTTCCCCGCACAAACCTGCAGCATCGCACGCTCGCGAGCCGAGTAGTTTCTCGCGCATTTCGGACCGCATCTTGGCGAGCATCTCTCCAGTCGCGCTTGAGTTCGCCAGATCGACAGCGCGTCGAACGTACTCCTCCTTCGAGCGCACCACCCAATCGCCCATTCCCGCCGCCCGGAGCAAGGATTTGCTCGTCCGGCTCACCCACCGGTCGCCGTCCATCGCCAGCACCGGCACGCCTTGCCAAAGCGACTCGGTTGTAGTCGTGCCTCCGTTGTAGGGGAAGGTGTCGAGCGCGACGTCCACCCGCGCATACGCCTCCAGGAACTTGTAGTGCTCTTCCGGCCCTTCGAGGACGAGACGCTTCCCGCCGATTCCCTGACGCGCGAAGCGTTCCATCACGGCCTCGCGGTTTGCCGTCTTCTCCAGGCAAGTGCTCTTGAGCAGGAGCCGCGACTGCGGCGCTCCACTCAAGATTTGCGACCACGTGAAGATCATCTCGTCCGTGATCTTGTATTGCGGCGCGAAACATCCAAAAGTAAT
>Ga0210383_10003049_pt1 | contig 15098 bp, 13 predicted proteins | sample IncBWC14OmetaG_FD_160072 | JGI IMG/M metagenome (GOLD analysis project Ga0210383, IMG submission 160072) | Forest soil microbial communities from Barre Woods Harvard Forest LTER site, Petersham, Massachusetts, United States - Inc-BW-C-14-O ...
AGGCCCTGCGAGACCGTTACTGGCAAGTCCTGGCCGAGCACCGGGGGCTGGTCCGCGCGGCCGTCGCTGAGTACGCCGGCTACGAGGTGGACGCGCAGGGCGACGCGTTCTTCGTGACGTTCGCCGCCGCGAAGCAGGCCGTGCTGTGCGCGCTGGAGATCCAGCGGGCCCTGGCGGGCCACCATTGGCCGGCCGGCATGCCGGTCCGGGTGCGGATCGGCATTCACACCGGCCACGCGGTCCCGGCCGAGGGAGTTTACACCGGCCTAGCCGTCCATCGCGCGGCCCGGATCTGCACCGCCGCCCGCGGCGGCCAGGTGTTCCTCTCGCAAGCGACGCAGACCATCGTGGAGGATGAGGAGGAGGAGCTGGGGTTCACGCTGGTGGACCTGGGCGAGCACCGACTGAAGGACCTTGACCGGCCGGTTCGGCTGTTTCAGCTGGCAGCGCCCGGGCTTGAGGCCCCGGTTCCGGTCGGCCTACCAGTCCGCGGGGAGCCCAGCGGAGCAATGGCTCAGGACGAGACGGTTCCAGAGGGGCTCACGTCCGGGGGCGTGCATCGTTTGCGGCCGCGCCGACAAACGTTAGCTACTCGCGACCAGCGGCAGAAGAGTGCGCCCGGCAGGGTCAGATGAGCGCATTGCCGAGCACGGCGCCGATGATTATTTCAACCTATCACACAAAGCCGTGGAATAGATTGAGACCATGCCTAGCTGATGGCTGTCGCCATCCCGCCAGGTAGTTCGAGGTCCTTGCCGCGGAATACGTTATGTAGCATCAGTGGCGTTCGGTCAGGCTGAGCTCGTCTCAGTGCCACCAATGATGCCGATCAAAGCTGCATGCTCTTTCATTAGCTGCTCAAATGTTGAGATGATTTCGTCTTCGAACTCGCGGGGCCAGTTAATTATTGAGTGCCATGCATAGGGAACTCCTTCCTCCTTCCATCGTTGATGTTCTATATACCAACTGTTATGATGATCAAGAAACCCTGATATACGAATTCGGCAGCTGGTCGCCTACGACGAGGTGCGTGTGGGCGGATAGCAGGTTCTTTACTGTGATGTTGCGTGGCATCAAGTCGTGATCGACCCAGAACAGCCAGAGATCCAGTTCATCCTTTGGCAAGTCGCAGTTGTGTACGAAGACATGATTACGCCCTAGTTTATCTAGTAGGTCCTTGAAGCTGCGGCGTCCTTCGAGCATTAGAAACGTGAGAGGTCCTAGAGCAACTCCAATTGTTTCTGATATGGGACAATCTTGAAGCCAGGCGACTTCGTTCTCTCTCCGATCTTGAAGAAGTACATAGTTAACAATCCATCCAACAGCCGATACTGCGGGCGGCAATCACGGCGACAGTTATAACAGGTTCCATTGCGAACTCTTTACCCATTCAATAAGGATCGTTATATTGAATATCTCCTAATCAGGCAAAGCACCAACATACTGTACAGGCAGTCTTTTAGCTACCGCTTAGGGATCCGCAAGCGCAGTTACTCACATCGCATGAGTGCGCGTTCGGCCTATCGGCCGAGCCAAGCCTGCTCGTCCGTTCGCACGCCCGCGGTCGCCAGGAAGGCAGACCACTCCCCCGCCGACTCGCTGCATCCGGCCAGCCCGGTTGCTAGTTCGACCCCAAGGCGGCGGTCAGGCCGACGTCGAGCTGCGGCGCAGCCCTCGATGATGTCGCCCCTTGAACGGTTCCTGGCCCTTCAAGCGCCGCGGGAGCCGCAAATGGGAGCCAACGTGTTCAGCCGTCCCTGGACTCAACACGATCCAATCAGAATGTTCTCGCAGGCCGGAGGCTCCCCGTTCGACTCAGTCCGACGATGCCAGACACCAAGATCCTCCCGGAACCTCCCTGACACGGAAGAGGTCACTGGTTCAAATCCAGTACGGCCCACGCCATTTTTCGAAATCCTGTCTAGTGATGAGAGCCCAGATGAGAGCCAGCGACCTGGGGTTTTGTCGCTTCGTTGCTGGTCACAGCACCCTAGGTTGAGGCCTGCCTAGGGACTCTTTCCGGCCTGGCCTGCTCGGCACAGGACCTATCGAGCTGCAATGGCAGTCATTCCGACGCGGTTTATGTCACGGACAGCGAAGGTCAGCGGGCCTCTCATCGCTCCCTGCCGATCGGGCGCGCCGTCGCGGGGTCAGCTCGCCGCCGTTCTGTGCGCCTCTACCCGGCTAGGGAGGGCACTTCCGGCGAGTGATGGCGGGGTTTATGCGTGAGCCAGCACGGTCACGCGACCGGGTTCGCCTTTGCACTCGACGACGGTCAGGTCCTGGTCCTCGGCTAGACGAGGGAGGGAGTTTGTGTCGTAGAAGCGGACGACGCCAGGCACGTGCTGGTAGCACGCTGCGCGCAGCCGCCAGTACAGGTTCTGGGACTTGAGCGATGTGCTGTCGCGGGCGGGAGCGGTGATCAGCAGGTGCCCGCCCGGCCGGAGACAGCGCCGGATCTCGGCGATGAAGGCCGCGGGATGCGGGAGGTGCTGTACGACGAGGATCGCGAGGACACCTCCGAGCGACGCGTCCGCGAAGCGGAGCGGCGCGCTGACGTCGTGCACGTCGAACGTCGCGTTGACTTTGTCGCGAGCGGCTCGTGTCCGCGCAACCTCGACCATGCGCGGTGCCCCGTCGACACCGACGACTTCATAGCCGCGCCGTGCGAGTGCGAGCGCGTGCGCGCCAGGCCCGCAGCCGAGGTCGGCCACTGGTCCGGGCGGTGCAACCACGTTCGCGAGCTCATCGGCGATCCGCCTGACCAGCTCACGTTGCTCCGGTTCGTCGCGACGCCGCTCCCAGGCCGCGCTCTCGCAGTCGTACATGAACCGGAAGAACCAGTGGGGGGCAGGCATGGCAGCGACGCTACGGCTGGCGGATGTTCGACCTCTAGCCGGGGTGACGCCTGTGGTGTTCCCGAGGTGCCTGATTGGTAGGCAGCAGGCACAGAACGAAACGCCGAGCGACGAGCAGCGATTGGGGGCGCACCACGCCATATCGGTTCCGGCGCATGGGACCGTTTTTAAGCACTCACGTCCTGTCGGATCTACCGCTGGCAGCCAATTCCTCCGTGCCGCGGACAGACGGGCGTAGGACCGGCCGTGTCAGTCAGCGTTATCTCGGCCAGGCCCGGGACGGCATGTATCCGGCCGCCGCTGTAACGCCCCTGCCGTCGTCAGCCGGGCGGCCGGTGCGGAGACAGCCGCCAGATCCAGATACGGCTCGTCCGCGGGCCCGGGCAGCGAAACGGCAGCCGAGCTAGGCGCGGGCTTCGGCCTGCGCGGCTCCCTGGTACCTGCCCCGCCGCCGCGACCGCGGTAGATGAGCAGGCCGTTGACGGGATCCGGGACGGCATCCAGCGCCGCGCGCACGACGGGCAGGCCGCGGAACGCTTCCCACCGGTCTTCGGTGTCGAAGAGCACCTCGAACACCACGCCCCACCTGTCCGCATGCCACGTCCCGTCGCGGACCCCGTTGGTCAGTGCCGCCTCGATCAGGGCCGAGTCATGCTGTTCCTGCCACCGGAAGGCAGAAACCTCACCGTGCAGGACCTCGATCGACCACCACTCGGCCACAATCGCGATGGTACGTCTGCGCCCGCGAACGCAACACCCGCCGGCCCAGGCCAAGCCGCCACCCGCCGCGATCCCAGCCGACCACCGAGCCCAAACCGTCAGCCGGGTAACGTAAGTCCCAAAGCGACACGCAAACTCTGCACGCAGAACACCGCATGCTCTACCGATGAGGTAGGCGGAGATGCGGACACGGTCGGCGGGGATGCGGACACGGTGGACGATGACCTGGACGACCTGAATGGGGATGTGACCGATCTCCAGGACGGGGATATTAAGTCCGTCCAGACCGACCTATCGAACGAGGCCCGCGACCTGAGCACGCTTCGAGGTCTCGGGCGCCTCCTGGCACTCTGTCGTCCGCTGCGGTCGCTGCGGGCAACAAGGCGCTGACCAGCGCCGCGAACGCCGTCTCCTGGGCCAACGGGCAAGGACAGAAAATCAACGCTGAGGCCCAGGCTCGCCACCACGGCGCAGAACTATGCCAGCTCTCAATGCGGATAAGAAGGCGTCGGAGAGCTGGCGGGACCGCGGTAGGGCCCGGGACATCTACCACTTTCGTGGAATGTGCGATATGGTTCGTCGCACCGTTATAGTTCGGTCTATTTCGTGCGGCTTTCCGGGGGGGAAGATGTCAGGACCGCAGAGAAGTGGTCGGAGGGCGCGCGCCCCCGAGGCTAATGAAGAGACCGCTCCAGATCGCAGCGGCAGCCACACGAGTCCCGTGAACGCCAGCCCGGAAGCGGGCGGAAGCAGCATGCTGCGCGGACACCAGATCATCCGTCGCAGCACGATCACAAAGTGGCCGCCTTTTAAGCAGGCCAGTTACGTACCCTGGTCAACCGGCTCACGATAGGAGCAGCCAACATGAAGCGTCTCATTACCATCGCCGCGACGGTACTAGCCCTAGTCCTAGCGGCGGCCTCGGCCGCGTCGGCCTCGACAACGGGATGCAGGAGCGGAACGGAGGTGATCGTGGGGTCGACGACCAACCTGTCTATCATCCTGGCGAACAACTCAGTGCTGCCGGTGAAGGCACACGGGGTCGTCCGCACGAAAGGCACGCTTTCGCTGGGCGGGCCGACGAACGGAAAATCTTCGTTCGATTTCCGCGCTGGCAAACTCACCGTCAAGCACACTCAGACTAGTGGCGGCACCCAGCCGAGCGTCAACCTGAAGACATGCGTGGCTAGCCAGACCCAGGGCGGCGTCTACACCGTCACTGGCGGCACCGGGGGATTCTCCGGAGCTAAGGGCCACGGGAAGTACAAGATTTACTTCGCCATCGTCTTCCCGCGGCTCAAGAACGGCAAGTGCAACACATCGCAGTCGGCTCAACCGATCAGCGGCAAGATATCGTTCCTAGCCTACGGGCCGCTGTCCGTCATGTAGCCGTGACGTGCCGAAGGGCGGGGGTCAACCGGATCCCCGGCCAGGCACATCGTCTTACGGACACCACGGCTAGGGCTACGGCTACGGCAGTCGGCAGGTCCGCGGCCTGAATTGTGACGATGCTGATGACCTTCACGGCCGTGTGAGCGCTCATGACACTGGCGTTCCGAGCCGATACGGCGACTCGACCGTCACGCGAAGTCAGCCGGGTTGGGAAGGCTGCCACTATCCCTCTTCACAGTGATGGTGGCAGTCCTAACAGTTGCCTAGTCTGGTCACTCTGGCACCATTTGACCCGTGGGACTGGCGAGGCTACTTTTGGCGCATAAGTGTCAGGGCCAGCTATTGACCATTAACGTCAATAGCTGAGCGAGCAGAAGTGACAGCAACGACACCAGACGACGACTCCCTAGGCTCACCACCACTACCGCCGATAGCAAGGTCATGGCTTCCCGCCAGGTAGCTGCCCTGAACTGACACGGAAGAGGTCACTGGTTCAAATCCAGTGCGGCCCACGATTTTTCGAACACCCGTCCCGCGCCGGGAGCCAAACGGGAGCCGAACAGGGAGCCAGACTTCAGGCAGAGAGGGTTCTTCTGGCGGTTCAAGATCGAGTTCATGGCGCCGCGGTCACCGCCCGCCGCTGGCCGCGCCGGGCGCCGCCCCGTCCTCACCCTGGCCGACCGGCTCCTGGCCACCGTCCTCCACCAGCACCTCGCGCTGCCGCAGGTCGCTGTCGCCGCCTTGTTCACCGTCCTGCCCGAGACGATCAACAGGCGGATCCGCGACGTCCGCCAGCTCCTGGACCAGGCCGGACACGCTATCCAGCCCGGCCCGTACCGGCTTGCCAGCCTTGACGAGCTCTACAGCCTCGGGGCAACGCAGGGCATCGCCATTCCAGCAGAGATCAAGACAGCGTGTTAATCATCTGCAAGCTCTAAGGTTGGCCAGACATCGAGGTTCATCATGTCTGCGGGGGTTTCGCGGCGCAGCACCGCAGTCGCGCGCCCGTTAGCGGCAAAAACGACAGCAGGACGGCCAAGGCGGTTGTACGAGCTGGCCATGGAATAGCCGTAGGCGCCGGTCACAAGGCTGCACAGAATGTCTCCGGCTACTAGGTGCTTGGGCAGCAGGACATCGCGAGCCAGGATGTCGCCTGACTCGCAGTGCTTGCCGACCACCGTTACCGGGCACTCATGTGTACGCGGACGATCCGGGGCGAGCACTTGGTAGTTGGCTCCGTAAAGCGCTACTCGCATATTGTCGGCCATCCCGCCGTCGACCGCCGCGATGGCCGTGCCGCCCGGGGTGTGCTTGACGGTCCCGATCGTATAGAGCGTGATGCCGGCCGTCGCGGCGATCCATCTGCCGAGCTCGCAGCTCAACGTGAGGTTGGGCAGTGTGTCCTGGCAGGCCCGGCGGATGGCCCCGGCAAAGCTGGCCACGCTTGGCGAAGGCTCGAGTTCGGTGTAAGCGACGGCGAGGCCTCCCCCGACGCACAGTTCGGGGAGATCCCAGCTACGCAGATATGGCAGCATCCTGCGGACCGCAGTCTCGTACACCTCTAGGTCGCGGATCTGCGATCCCATGTGCATGTGAATGCCCCGCAGGCGGACCGATCCGGTGGACAGGATCCGCTGGATGAGCTGATCGGTCGCGGCGGCGCCGGCCAGTACCCCGAACTTGGATTGGCTGTGCCCGGTGGCGATGCTCGGGTGCGTGTCCGTAGCGACACCCGGGTTGATCCGCAGCCAGGCGTCCGGCGGCGGGTACCCGCCTTGGACGAGAGCCGATATCCGGCCGAACTCGTCGGCCGAGTCGATCGCGATGCGATGCACGCCCTGCTCCAGCGCAAGCTGGAGCTCAGCTACCGACTTGTTGTTGCCGTGTACCACGAGGCGATCCGCGGGAACGCCGGCCGAGCGGGCGGCCAGGAACTCTCCCGCTGACGCCACGTCTAGTGTCAGCCCCTCGTCGTGTGCGAGGGCGGCCATGGCACGGCAGGTAAACGCCTTGGTTGCGTAGCTGACTCCGCCGGGGAAGGCTGCGAGCGCCTCGCGGCAGCGACTGCGGAGATGCTCTTGGTCATACACGATGAGCGGCGTGCCGAACCGCGCGGCGAGGTCCAGCGTGTCGCAGCCGCCGACGGCCAAGTGGCCGAGCTGGTTGATGGCTGCGGTTACCGGGAGGACCTCAGAGTGCGGGGCAGCCGGCATCACAGCGGGAACACCCGTCCGGCCAGGGGCTGCGTGACTCGTCGTCCGTCGACCGGCCATCGGGACAGCCGTGCGCCGTCATACACGTAGAGAGCATCGTGCAGGTTTACCGTCGGGTCGATATGCGACGGGATGAGGAACACCTTGTCCCCGACCGAGAGGCTGGTGCCAGCCGCAATCGCGAGGCGAGCATGCTCATCAGCCAGGCCAAGGATGCGAAGTCCGGGTTGAGCGGGAACCGGCAGCCCTTCATCTACCGCAAGTGCTTTCAGCCCGGCGTCGAGGATGGCCCGCTCGGGCTCTGCGCGGCTGATCACGGTTGTCACGCAGAACAAGGCAGGCTCGAACGGAAGCTGCAGCCCGTCGTAGGCCGCGTCGAGCAGCACGTAAGAGCCGGCCTGCGCTTCGGTGAACACTGTCCCCTGAGCCAGGGCCTCGAGAGTGCCGGTGCCGCCGCCGGTAACGACCGGGCAGCTCAGCCCGGCCTGCGTCAGCCGGTCAAGCTCAGCCGCAACCTGGAGTTCCACCTGGCAGGCGAGCGTCCGGCGCAGTTCCCGTCCCGCGCGTAGCACCGCCTGACCCGCGTAGGCCTGGACTCCTATGAAATCCAGCCTGCTGGCCGAGGCGATCGCTTCAGCCAGGGACACCAGGCTGGGGCTTCGCGCCGGGAGCCCGCACCGGCCCATGCCCACGTCGAGCTCCACGAGCAGCCTGAAGGTGACATCGGCGGCGGCGGCGGCCTGATCCAGCAGCCGAACGTGCTCGAAGCAGTCGGCCGCCACGGTTATACGGGCTGCCCGCGCGGCGTGTCCGAGCTGGGCCAGAGCGGCGGGATCAACAACGACGTTCGCGACGAGGATGTCGGTGAATCCGGCGGCCGAAAGGCTCACCGCCTCCCAGGCGGTCTGGCAGGTGACCCCGAAACAGCCTTCGGCCTGTACCTGCCGCCGCATCAGCTCGGTGCACTTGTGCGCCTTGAAGTGCGGCCTGAGCCGGACGTCCGTGCCGCGTAGCAGTTGTGCCGCCGCCGCGATATTGCGATCCGCTGCCGGGAGGTCGACGAGCAGGCACGGCGTCGGAAGCTGCGACAGCACGGCCGGTGGAAGCTCCGGGTGGGTACTGTCAGCGCTGGGCTCGGTCATGACGTGTCATCAATCGCGCCGAGGATCCGCCAGTTGTCTTCCACCTTGTCTAGCCGACCAGCCGCGGGCGAGGCCAGCAGGGCCGCGACCGCCGCAGTCAGCGCGTAGCCCAGCGCAAGGGAGGCCACCTGGCTGTCGAACGGCCCGGGCCCGCGCGCGCTGACGGTGAAGGCAGCCGAGGAGGCTTCCGCGAGGGGCGAGAGCGGGCTGTCGGACAAGCTGATGATGTAAGCGCCGGAACGCGATACCAGCCGCAGGGCGTTGAGCACCCAGCGGTCATAACGGCGCTGGTCGATGACGAGCGCGGTATCGTCTGGTCCTGCCGATGCCAGCAGTTTGCCGACGTGCAGATCGTTTCCGCCGACCTTGGTGACGCCGTCCCGCAACATCGCCAGCTGGTCGGCCAGTAGGTCTCCTACGCCCGCCGCGCACTCGGCGGCGATGATCAGGATCCGGCCCGGACACTCCGCCATGCGCTTGGCCGCTTCTTCGAAGCTCGCCTGATCGATCTGGCCCAGCGTGTCCTGGAGATTGTCAAGCTCCAAAGCGAGCGCCCGTGCGACCATATCGCCCGGAGCTGGTTCCCGGATCCGCTGCCGTGCTGGGCGTAGCTGTGCGGCGAGATCCTCCTGAGCCTCTGACTGCAGTTCCCCGAAGCCTTCCAGGCCCAGCTTCGCGGCCAGCCGGATAATCGTCGTACCGCTCGTGCCAATGGACGCAGCCACCGAGGCGAGCGTGCCGAAGGCCACCGCTTGCGGGTCCCGGAGCACTCCCTCCGCAACGCGTCGTTCTGCGCGAGTCAGCTGTTCCCGATGATCCGCGATGAGTCTTGCCAGAGTCACGGAGTAAATGCTACCTTAACCATCACTCTGAAGTAAACACTCCAGAGCGCTGTCCAGTCGTAATGCCTGCGCCACGTGGACAGCCAAGCCATCAGGGGAGTGTCACATGCGACGACTCATCGCGCCCGCGATCTTGATCGTGCTGGCCGGCTGCGTGGCAGGTTGCGGCAGCGCGACAGGATCCGCGGCCGCCCCGCAGAGCTCCGCGCCAGTCGCTTCGGCGGCGCTCCAGGGTTTCCGTCCCGCCACGCCCGGCGTGCTGACCGTGGCCACCAACCTTCCCGGGCCAGGCTTCTGGGACGGTAACAGCCCCTCCGCAATGACCGGCGGATTCGAGTACGGCATGGCCCAGTACATGGCCAAGGCTCTGCACCTGCAGCTGAAGATCATCAATGTGGGCTGGGACGGACTGGTCGCGGGCGAGGTCAAGGGATTCGACCTGGCGTTGTCCACGATTAACATCACTCCGGCCCGGCAAAAGGTCGCGCTGTTCTCGATCCCCTATTTCGCCTCCAACCAGGGCGTCCTCGTTCGCGCTGGGACCCGGGTGACCAGCGCGAACGCGCGCACTTTGCGTTGGGGTGTGGAGCAGTCGAGCACCAGCTACTCCTACCTCACCGGGACGCTGAAGCCGCTCGTGTCTCCGCACGTCTACCAGGACCAGCCGTCCATGTTCGCCGCGCTTGCTGCGCATCAGATCGACGCGGTGCTCCTAGACACTGTTGAGGTGCTGGCCGAGGCCAAACAGGCGGACGGGGCACTGCAGGTCGTGGGCCAGTACCGCACTGGAGGCGTCTACGGGGCGCTACTGCCGAAAGGTTCGCCCAACCTCAGGATCGTCAACACGCTGCTGCGGCAGATGGAAGCGAACGGCACGCTACAGCACCTGGACGCGAATTACCTGGTGCCCGAGTTCGGGAAGGATCCCGCGACCATCCCCTACCTGCAGCCATGACTGTAATGAACTCTGGCCGAGCTAACCCGCCGCAACCTGCACCCGAAGCGGCCGCCGCGGCAGCGGGCGCGAGGTCGCCGTCCGGCTTGCCGGGAGCGCGGCCATGGCCCTACCTGGCCCTGCTGGTACCGCCCACCGGCATCCCTGCTATGCGCCGGTACCGTGCTTCCCGGCGGGCCGCGCGAAACGGCGATGGCTTCACGGCGCGCGCGCTCGCGGCCGAGTCAGCCACCTGGAGCTGGTACTCGGCGGCACTGGGTTTCGCTGCCTTGTTGCTAGCGTTCGCCGTGCTGTTCCTCACCGCCAACCACAATGCGGTGATCGAGAAATTCTTCAACCCCGGAGTGCTCCGGTCATCGGCGCCGGAGATCCTCCGCGGGTTTCTGGTCAACGTCGAGCTGTTCCTGATTGCCGAGCTGCTCGTGCTGCCGTGGGCCCTGTTCGTCGCCTGCCTGCGTATGCTGCCCGGGCCGGCGAGCCGGCCGATCCGGGCGCTGGCCATCGCCTACGTTGACCTGTTCCGGGGGCTGCCCGCCGTCGTCGCGATCTACCTCATCGCGTTCGGGTTCCCTATAGCGGGACTCCCCGTCCTGGGCAGCATGACCGGGTTTGAACTATGCATTCTGGCCCTGGTCCTTATTTACGGTGCCTACGTCTCTGAGGTCTTCCGCGCCGGGCTGCAGGGCGTGCACTGGAGCCAGACCGCAGCTGCCCGCTCGCTCGGACTGTCGCACGTGCAGACGCTTCGCTACGTGGTCGCACCGCAAGCGATCCGCAGGATGATCCCGCCGCTGCTCAACGACTTCATCGGACTGCAAAAGGATACCGCCCTGGTCAGCTTCGTCGGGCTGCTCGATGCGTTCAATCAATCGAGGATCGTGGCGAGCAACGAGTTCAACCTCTCGGCCGTCACCGGCGTGGGCATCGCCTTCGTCGTGATCACCATTCCCATGGCACGCCTGGCGGACCGGCTCACGGCCCGCGATGCCCGGCGACGGCAAGGATCCTCGGCATGACGGCGCTGCTCTCGCTCGACGGGGTGGACAAGCGGTTCGGATCGAACGAGGTCCTGCGGTCCGTCACCCTAGAGCTCGGCGAGCACCAGGTGATGAGCCTGATTGGAGCGTCGGGGTGCGGCAAGTCCACCCTGCTTCGATGCATCAACGCCCTGGAACCCATCGATTCGGGCGTGATCTACATCGACGGCGAGCGGGTGTCCGGGCCGGGAGTCGACCTCAACCGGCTCCGCCGCGAGGTCGGGATCGTCTTCCAGAGCTACAACCTGTTCCCGCACATGACTGTGCTGGACAACGTCACCCTGGCCCCGCGCAGAGTGCTCCGCAGGCCGCAGGCCGAGGCCGAGGCAACGGCCGAGCAGTTGCTGCGCCGCATCGGCTTGTGGGACAAGGCACGTGAGTACCCAGACCGGCTGTCGGGCGGCCAGCAACAGCGGGCCGCCATCGCCAGGGCGCTCGCTATGGGGCCTCGACTGCTGCTGCTCGATGAGATCACCAGCGCGCTCGACCCGGAACTCGTCGGCGAAGTCCTTGGCATCGTCCGCGAGCTTGCGCACGAGGGCATGACCATGGTGCTCGCCACCCACGAGATGACCTTCGCCCGTGATGTCTCCGACATCGTGTGCTTCCTCGCCGACGGCAGCGTTTGCGAGTCAGGGCCGCCCGAAGCCATCCTCGTCAGCCCGCGGCAGCAGCGCACACAAGCGTTCCTGCGCCGGATTCTCCAGGCAAACCGCATCTGACCGGGCGGCTGCCGCCGCCCACAGCGATCTAGGACGGTGTGATCATGGACTTGGCCAAGCTGTACATCGACGGCAGCTGGATTGACCCTCTCGGCGACGGCCTCATCGATGTGGTCAATCCCGCCACGGAGACGGCCGTCGCCAGCGTGCCGCGGGGAACCGCCGCCGACATCGACCGCGCCGTGCGCGCCGCAAACAGCGCCTTCCCCCGCTGGAGCGCCACGGCGGTGGCCGAAAGGAAACGCTACCTGCAGGCCCTCGCCGATGAGCTGCGAGACCACGCGCATGCGGTGGCAGAAACGATCGTCGCTGAGCTCGGGATGCCCATCGACGCGAGCCTTGACGTTCAAGCCCTCGGGGCCGCCGATATCCTGCAGAACTACGCCGACGAAATGGACACGGTGACGTGGGAGCACAAGCTCGGGAACTCGCTGGTCGTGAAGGAGCCAGTGGGGGTGGTCGGAGCCATCACCCCGTGGAATTACCCGCTGTACCAGATCGCGGCCAAGGTCGGCGGCGCCCTGGCCAGCGGCAGCACGGTCGTGATCAAGCCTAGTGAGCTGACCCCGCTCAACGCGTACCACCTGGCCGCCGCCGCGGACGCCGTGGGTTTGCCCGCAGGTGTCGTCAACGTGGTGACCGGGACCGGGGCCGAAGCGGGCGAGGCGCTTGCCGGGCACCCCGGCATAGACATGATCAGCCTGACCGGCTCGACCAGATCCGGCCGTCGGGTAGCCGAGCTGGCGGCGCGTGGGATCAAGCGGGTCGCCTTGGAGCTGGGGGGCAAGTCGGCCGGCGTAGTGCTCGATGACGCCGACCTGGAGACCGCGGTCCGCGGCGTGCTGCGCAACTGCTGCCGCAACTCGGGACAGGCCTGCTCGGCCCAGAGCCGACTGCTCGTCCCCTACCATCTCCTCGAGCAGGCGAACGAGATCGCCGCGGCCGCCGCTGATGCCGTCTGCCTTGGCAATCCCGCGGACCACGGCGACCATCTCGGCCCGCTCATCTCCGCCACCCAGCGAGAACGTGTCCGGGCATTCATCGACGAGGCTGTCGCGGATGGCCGCACGCTCGTCGCGGGCGGCTCGGCAGCTCCGGCTGACCTTCCTGTGGGCTACTACGTCCGGCCAACCGTCTTTACCGACGTCGATCCCGGCTCCATGATCGCGCAGGCGGAAGTCTTCGGCCCTGTACTGTGCCTGATCGGCTACCAGTCGGCCGACGACGCGATCGCCATCGCTAATGACAGCCGCTACGGGCTTTCCGGCGGCGTATGGTCCAGCAGCAGCGACCGCGCCCTAGCCGTGGCGCGGTCGGTGCGGACCGGCGAGGTTCAAGTGAACGGCGCGCCCTTCAACGTGCGCGCACCGTTCGGCGGGTACAAGGAGTCCGGCTACGGCCGGGAACTCGGGCCCTACGGGATCGAGGAATACCTGCAGACCAAGGCGATCCATCTGTGAAGGCCACCGAGTCTGCCCGGACTTACGACGCCATCGTGGTCGGCGCCGGCATCATCGGCTGCGCGATCTCCCTCGAGCTCAGCCGGGCAGGGCGACATGTGCTGTGCGTGGACGCCGGGCCGACGGCTGGCTCAGGCTCGACCGGGGCATCCTCGGCGATCGTCCGCTTCCATTACTCCGATGCCGTCGCCACCGCCGTCGCCTGGGATTCCTACTTCGACTGGATCGCCTGGCACGACTACGTCGACCTGCCAGCTAACGAGCCGCTGGCCCGCTATGTGCAGACGGGAGCGCTTGTCTTGGACGCCCCGGGCAGCAGGCGAGAGGCGACCCTAAGCCATTTCGGTGAGCTAAGCATCCAGTATGAGGAACTCACCGCCGACGACATCCACCAGAGATTCCCCGAGATTTGCACTGAATCCTTCTGGCCGCCCAGAACGCCGGATGACAAGGCGTTCTGGCACCAGGGACGCGGCGAGCTCGGCGGTTACCTGACACCAGCGGCCGGCTACGTCGACGACCCGCAGCTCGCCGCCCGCAACCTGATGTCGGCGGCCCGGCGAGCCGGCGCGACATTCCAGTTCCGCAGGCGTGTCCGGCGGGTGATCGTGACCCACGATCGAATCGCGGGCATCGAACTCGAAAGCGGAGACACGGTACACGCGCCTATCGTCGTCAACGCCTGCGGGCCGGCCAGTGACTGCCTCAATCAGCTAGCAGGGGTCACCGGCGACATGGCTGTGCGCGGCCGGCCGCTGCGCACCGAGACACACGAGACACCAGCCCCGCCAGGCTTCCGAACCGGCCGCGGCGGCGTCTTCGTCACCGACCCCGACCTCGGCGTCGCCTTCCGACCGCACGGCCAGGACCGCCTGCACATCAGCAGCATGGAACCCGAATGCGACCCGCTGGAGTGGATCGATGACCCGTGCTCGTACAGCGACCAGCCGACCCAGCATGCTTACGACCGGCAGACACTGCGAGCCGCCAGGAGGCTGCCGAGGCTCACCATCCCTCCCCGCCCGTGCGGCATCGGCGCGCTTTACGACGTCACGCCGGACTGGCGGCCCATCTTCGACCGCAGCGCTCTTCCCGGCTACTATCTCGCCTGCGGCACCAGCGGAAACTGCTTCAAGATCGGCCCAATGGCCGGCCGGATCGTCGCCGCCATCATCGACGCCTGCGAAGCAGGACAGGATCACGACCGCCATCCCGCCGGTTTCGTGACCCCCCATCAGCGCCTGCCCCTCAGCCTCGGGTACTACTCACGGCTCAGAACAATCGCCCCGACAGCCCCGCGCAACGCCATAGCTTGACCGGCCAGCCGTCACCTCGGCACAAGCCGGCCGGATCGCAAAACTCCGGCACTGGTTGACCAGACGATCTCCTCGAGACCACAAGTGAGCATGCCACTCGGTGCAATCGAGCGTACGCTCGCCACCCACTGAGTCCGGCACTGTAAATGGCCATGTTCGCGATCGCGGGGTTTCAAGCGAGGACCCGGCAGCCTGCAAGAACCGTCATTTCTGCAGCATGTCGCAAAATCCTTACTGCCCTGCCGCATGACGCCAGGCGTTCCGCGAGAAGATCGAGGAACGCCAGGGACTGATGGTGCCCAGCGAAGACCCGGACTGGGGCGACTCGGCGAGGCCTTCTCCGCCTGGCACACGCCCGGCCGGGATGCGATCCTGCAGCAGCCAAAGCCGCAGATCACCGCCTCGACGAAAGTCCTCCAGCTTCTCCAGGAGCGCGACACC
>Ga0210383_10003052_pt1 | contig 15097 bp, 20 predicted proteins | sample IncBWC14OmetaG_FD_160072 | JGI IMG/M metagenome (GOLD analysis project Ga0210383, IMG submission 160072) | Forest soil microbial communities from Barre Woods Harvard Forest LTER site, Petersham, Massachusetts, United States - Inc-BW-C-14-O ...
CGATTATTGGTACTACGCGCATTACCGCCCGTTTTTCGAACAGCGTTATGCCGGTTATTTCAACGGCGGGCGTTTTGACCGTGCCCGTTTCTTAGGCGCGCGCTTTGGCCGGGGATATGGGGGTGGTGCAATGGTAAATCGTGGATATGCCGGCGGCGGATATGTGAACCATGGATATGCGAACCGTGGGTACGGTGGCGGATACGTGAACCATGGATATGCAAACCGCGGCGGCGGATACCACGGAAGCGCGGCACGCGGTGGCTTTAGCGGACGTGGTGGCGGATATGGACATGGGCGAAGATAAAATTTAAGTTCGCTATCTGTATTGAATGGCGCGGCATAGCAGCTGCGCCATTTGTCATTTATCCATATCCCGTTGCCTCCGGGCTCCGCAGGCCCTAAGGGCTGACCCACATCCAACCTTCAATTCTTTAGATTGATCAAATTGACGACCACTTTGGTCATCATCTCTTTTTCGTCGGGTTTACTCTCCGCAATCATCAGCGTTAGCGCCACCAGCGCATTGTCCGCCAGTTTGCGCGAACCGTCGGCATGATAGAGCAGTCCGTTCTTCTCCAGGAACCAGACAAAGAGAAAGGCGGCGATCCGTTTGTTGCCATCGGAAAAGGAGTGATTCTTGATCACAAAGTAGAGCAGGTTGGCGGCTTTCTCCTCCACACTCGGATAAAGATCCGCGCCGCCGAATGTCTGATAGATGGCCGCCAACGAGCCCTGGAACGACTGATCTTTCTCGTTGCCGAATAAGGTGCTACCCCCGAATTTGTCCCGGAGGCTGTTGATGGCCGCCATCGCGGAGGGATAGGTTACCCGGAACAGCTGCCGCGGCGAGGTGGCCTCGATCTCGAGCACCTGGTGATCATATTTGTCGAGTACGTCGAGCGCGTAGGTGTAATCCGTTAGGATACGAAGTAGCCCGGCGGCTTCGTCTCCTGAAAGCGCCTGCGAGCTGGTGACATTGGTAATCAGTGCCACCGCCTGCTTCAACGAATCGAGCTGCGCCTGCTTTTCCCGGAGCAGCTTTTCATTGTGTGCGTATCCTTTCACCAGGTAGTCCTTGAGAACAGTATTGGCCCACTTCCGGAAAGCGGTACCGCGTTTCGAACTGACGCGATAACCAACCGATAGGATCACGTCCAGGTTGTAAAAGGTGACCTTCCGGTTGACGGTTCGCCGGCCTTCTGCCTGCGCGACTGAAAACGACGTAGTCGTGGGTTTTTCTTCGAGTTCCCCATCAGCGTAAATGTTTTTAATGTGCAGGCCAATGGTATCCGTGTCTTTTTCAAACAGCTCTGCCATGAGCCGCTGCGATAGCCAGAGCGTGTCGTCTGACAATTTTACTTCAATATGAGGCCGTCCATCCAGTTCGTCGTAGATGACAATTTCTCCTTTACCTTCAGTCATTGTAAAGCATTGAAAATTAGTTAAGTTGAACTACCGAGGAAAACTCGGTGGTTCGTAATCATTGATAATCAGATAATTATACCCGTTCTGGGGGCCTTAGTACCATCACCGTCAAACTTGCGCTTCGAGGCAATTCTGATCCAATCTAATAACAACAAAGGTAGAAAATCATCCTAACTCATTCAAAATTAGTTGAATGTAGCTACAATGGATCTGGCATCATAACCAAGGTAGAAGGGGCTTCAAGGGCAGCGTGTCGCCGCTGTTCGCGGACTAAAGGCTGGACCACGCCGTTGCCCCGCCTCCTTCCCCGGCCGGAGTCAACCCCACGGCTCCAGGTCGCGCCCGTAGTAGTGGTCCATGAGCTCATAGGCGATCACATCCGCTGCGCTAAGGTCCCGCTCTTCAAAATGGACCGTCTTCTGGCGGCCATATTTCTTTCGGAGTTTTATAAAATCACGGACAAAAGCGCTTCGTTTAGCAGGCGGGATGCAAAAACAGTAATGACTGAAGCGGACAAGCTCAAACATCCGGATGCCGGCCGCCAATCGCAGACCAATCTTTCCCGTCGGGTACACCCGCCACCTGCCACTGTCGCTAAAGAAAGGGCCGACACAGGCGTATTGCCAGCTACGGAAACGCATGGTCGAGTCGAGCGTCAGGGATTCTTCTTCGAGCCCCTCGTCCTGTATGCCAACCGGATCACGGGCGACGTCGCAGCAGCAGAAGATATTGCGGTCGATGCGCTGGTCAAGGCGATCGATCGGCGCGATCATTTTTCTGTCCTGCCGAAACTCAAGAGCTTTCTCTATCAAGTGGTCCACAAGGCGAGCATCAACCATGTTACCAGCGACCAGCGCCACCGGCGCATCCAAACGAATATCGCCTACCAGCAACAGTACGAACCGGCTTCCGACGCGGTGATCGAGATCGAGGTCCTGCGGGCCGAGGTCCAGCAGGAGATTTACGCGGAGATCGACAACCTCCCCGGTTGCTGCGGCTAGATCTTCAAACTACTTTTCATCGAGGGGCTTCCGACCGACCAGATTGCGGAACGCTTCGGGATCAACGTCCAGACGGTACGCACCCAAAAGGCTCGCGCGATCAGCCTGATCCGTACAGCCTTACTCAAAAAAGGGCGGCTGGCCGCGCTGGTGTTCTACTACGCGTGGCTGCGGAATCACGGGTAATTTACTTCCTTTCCCACACCTTCTTCCATCCGGCGGCTTGTAATAGCATCCGGCGGCTTTGGCCGGTTTTGCGATAATGGCTCCGGGATATCCGTTGCCAATACTTCCCACCTGTTTTTTTACGCAAATCACCTCTTGTTCTGTCGTAAGTACACCCACCATATCACAGACCGGCTGCGGATATTTGTGATAGAAAGAAACACAATTACTTCTTAAAAGCGATTTGGATGCGAAAATTAATATTACAGATACAAATGACGATTGATGGTTTTGTAGCCGGGCCGGACGGCCAGTTGGACTGGATGTGGATGACTGGCGAACGGGATGAATCCATTAGCCGGCGCATAATTGAGCTGGCCGACAGCTGCGATACCATTTTGCTGGGACGCAAAATGACCCGGGAATTCACCCGTCACTGGGAAAATGTGGTCGACAACCAGCCCGGCAGCCCGGAACAATCTTTGGCGGAGCGAATGGTAAATATGCGCAAGATTGTATTCAGCCGCACACAAACAGCCATCAAAGGCAGGAACTTAGAAGTGGAAAACCGGGACCTGGCTGCTGCGGTACAGGCGCTGAAAAAAGAACCGGGCAAGGATATTATTGTTTATGGCGGCGCGAACTTTGTAAGTTCGCTGATCAGCCAGAACCTTATTGATGAATATTTTATTTTCAGCAACCCGGTTGCAATTGGGAATGGGCTTTCAATTTTCAAGGAGGAAAAACTTCTGAAATTAGATCATTCGACGTCTTATAAAAATGGAAAAATACTCAATAAATACCTGCCGGTATAGGCTCATACGCATGAGTACCGAATTCCGCGGGTTAATGAGCCGACTGGACCGGGAGATCATACAGGTGGCGGCTCCCGGATGGGGTTCAACGTGCAGACCGTCCGGATCCAGAAGGCCCGCAGCATCAGCCTGATCCGAACGGCGCTGTTGAAAAAGGGACGGCTCGCGACCCTTGCTATCTGCCTCGCTGTAAAGGTAGGCGGCTTCGGATGAGGGCTCCTGTTATAGTATTCTGAAAAGCAATAGGTTAACTGTCCTGATTTGTACGGAGGCGTATAAAAAGAAAAAGGCTCACTTTGCAGTGAACCTCGCTGTAGCGGGCCTCACGATACAATTCTCGAACCACTTTCTTTTTGATTTAAACCGACTTGCGAATCTAACAATTTAAAAGCCATTTGTTTGTGGGTCGCTTTTCTATTTCAGGTACTTCATTTGGATCATGGGACGGGGTAGGGCGGCGACCTGATTGAATTCGGGACACTATACCATCATTGCACGATCCCGGATTTGCCGGAGCGACATTCCCGATACGGCCGGACCGTCTTTTTCCTTTCGACCGCCATTGGCTTCCAGTTTGGGGGTGACGGTTGAAAGTGAGGCCTCCCGGGAAAGAACAAGATGGTACCAACGCATCCATTCTGTCGATTTAAATGAAGGCTCGTCGACCTTTTCAGGCACAAAATACATTTTAAAGTACATTCGTATACGCGAGAGAAGTAATCAAAATAGCCTGCTTAAATTAAGGTCATGAGAAAAAGTCTCCTTTTATTTGCTGCAATCTGTCGTTTTTCCGACGGCATGGCGCAGTATGCCTATCCCCCAACCAAAACAGTTGACAGCAGCGATACCTATTTTGGCATTACATATAGAGACCCTTACCGCTGGCTGGAATATATGAAGGAGCCGGAAGTAGAAACATGGTTCAAACAGCAGGCAGCCTATACCGACTCTGTTTTAAATAACCTTAACGGCCGGGATCAGCTGATGGCGGAATGGAAACAAGCCGATAAGCAATTTCCCATTTTCTATAGGGATTTAGACTATGAAAACGGCAGGTTATTTTATCGCAAAACGATGACCGGTGAAAGCTTTGCGAAGCTTTACTATCGCGAAGGCATGAATGGTAAAGAAGAATTATTGTTCGATCCTACTACCTTCATACCCGGTAAAACACTCTCCTTAGAAGGCTTTACGCCCAGCCCCGACGGGAACAAAATAGGATTTGTTTATAGTGAGAAGGGTGCGGAAATAGGTACACTCAAAGTAATGCTGGTAGATACCAAACAATTTTTACCGGATTCGATCCGCCCGTCAATTGGTATCAGGAGTTGGACATTCGACAGCAAAGCCTTTTTTTATACGTCATTAAGATCAGGCGACAGAAAAGACCCGGCTTCAGGGCTCTATGCTAAGGCCAAATTGCATATTTTGGGCAATGAAGTAAGCGATGATGCCGATTTTTTCAGCAATATTAGCTACCCGGAGTTGAATATTGATCCGAAAATGTTCCCCTATGTGTCTTTATACAAGGACTCAAAAGATTATATTTTTGTCGGGATGGGAAGTACTCAAAGAGAATTGACGCAATATTATGCTACGGTAGGGCAACTTAGCTCCAAAAGGATTTTATGGAACGTGTTATGCAAAGCCTCTGATAAGTTGGTGGATCTGGAGTTTATCAATGACGACGTTTACGCGATTTCTCATAATAATGCTCCAAACTATAAAGTAGTGGCAACAAGCCTGGCACATCCCGATTGGACGAATGCCATAACTGTTGCTCCGGAAAAGTCAGACCGGACAGTCAGGAGTTTTATCCATACCAAGGATTACTTGCTGATCGTGTATAGCGATGGTATCAACTATCATTTGTCAAAATATAATTTAAACAGCAAAATCACTTCAGAAGTAAAACTGCCTTATTCCGGCACGATCAGCATCGATTGCATCAATACCACCACCAATAATTGCAGTCTTGTAATTACTTCATGGATAAAACCTTATACATCCTTTGATTACGATGCCGCTACTGATGCCTTTTCGCAGAGTAGTTTCAATAAGCCATTTGTTTATCCTTCCGCTTATAGTGACCTGCAAGTCGAAGAGGTGGAAGTAACGGGGCATGACGGCGCCTTGATTCCTCTTACCATTATCTATAGTAAAGGAATCCGGAAAGATGGTTCCAGCGTTTGCCTACTGGAAGGTTATGGCGCTTACGGCACCAGCTTAAGGCCCAATTTTGACTATTTCAAAAATTCATTGGCTGCGCGCGGCGTGGTAATCGCCATTGCGCATGTGCGGGGTGGCGGCGAAAGAGGCGAGCTCTGGCACAAAGCAGGCTTTAAGACTACCAAGCCCAATACATGGAAAGATTTTATCAGCTGCGCGGAATATTTGATCGCGAAAGGCTATACTTCCGCGCAAAAATTGGCCGGCATAGGCACCAGTGCCGGAGGGATATTGATAAGCCGCGCCATTACCGAGCGCCCCGACCTATTCGCCGCGGCAATTTGTAATGTAGGCGCAGCCAATACCATGCGTTCCGAATTTACGGCAAACGGGCCGGGAAATGTTCCTGAATTTGGTACGGTAAAAGACAGTGTTGAATGCAAAGCTTTATACGAAATGGATGGGGTGCAGCACGTCGTAAAAGGGACGAAATATCCTTCCGTTATTTGCGTGGGCGGTTGGTACGATGCAAGGGTGCCTGCCTGGGAGCCTGGTAAATTCGCCGGTGCTTTGCAGAATGCGTCTTCATCAGGTAAGCCTATTTTAATGAAAGTGAATTATGATAACGGGCATTATACAGAAGATAGAAATGTGACCATGGCAAATTTTGCCAATCAATATACTTTTGTACTTTGGCAATGCGGGCACCCGGATTTTCAGCCGAAGGTGCAACCTAAATAGGATCAATTTAATTCTGAGGATGGGATTCATGAGGTGGATAAGATTAGGATACAACTATGGCAAAAGGAATTTAATTTTTTAGTATAAGATGCCTTTTGTAAGGGTGCATAACGATTTGTGGCAGGGGAAAGACTGCCTTCGACTAAAAATTCGACTAAATTCCTCCGAAAATTTAAAACCCGCTATGGAAGCGGGTTTTACTAAGGCAGGTATCTCAACCTGCGGACTGGACGGGTCCGTGAGCGAGGGTGGTTCCTATTGATTTTCAGAGAACTAATTGAGGGAGTCGCGGTGGTGAGTCGCGGTGGCTCTTGAGCACAACCAAGCTGCACAAAAACGGACAGTATCGAACATAAAAAGACAAAAATAAGATGGTCAGCAGACTTTGGCGAGAAAATTCTACGATGTTCGAGCGGCAGTCGGCCAGGAGAGCATAATTTTTCGGATAAAAGTGATGAATGTCTTATTTTGAGAGATTAGAAGGTGTAGATAAAATGGATATTTTCGATGAACTGATTGCCGGCTGGGCCAAGGCGATAGATGAAATTGACGTGTTGAATAAATATCAAAAGGACGTGGTTGCGGTAAAGTTCGCGACCGAGCCGTGCTTTGAACTCGAAGATTTCATGCCGGGGTCATTCCTTCCGCGAAACGCATTTTTGGATAATATACCTTCTCCAGTGCCTTATACCTATGAGGAATATGGGCTCGGAGCTAACGGATTGCCTTGCTATTGCAAAACAGTGAGCAGGGATAGTGCACCAATCTTTGCCGGATTTTACCGGTACACCCATGAAGGGGCGGAATTTGTCCAGTATAACTTGTCTATTGGCGTTCCTCGCATGTTCCAACGAATAGTATTTGAGGATGGCCGAAAACTGCGATTTATGCGTGCGGTCGCCAATGGCGGCGGGGCTGCGTTTGCCGGCAAATCACCCGAGAAGGCGGTTATCTTGGCAAAAGACGATGAGCGGAGTATTTTTCTTTATGTTCGCCATTTTGAATATCAAAATGGCGTCATTGTCCGTGACGTATCCACCAACCGAGCCGCTGGGGTAGGAGAATATGGGTATAAAGGTTATTATAGTTACGACACACAGGGTAATCTAGTCGAGATTAAGGATGTGTTTACCAATGGCCGGGAGCAACTGAGGTACTGTTATTGGGACGAGCGCGAGGGATTGGAAGTGCTGACCGAGAGGCTCGCCGCAGAGATGGCGGGAGCGATCGAGACTGCCTTGATAGAAGAGAACATAGACACGCCGCTGGCCGTATTAGAATTAAGTTATCACTATGCGGACTCTTATCTGCCGATATTGGCTCCCTTATCGTTAAAAGAAAAGGATAAGATAGTTGCACAAAACGATACCGAAGTTTGGCAAGACCTCTTCCTGAACTGCAATGGCCTCTTTCACCGGCGGCTGAAGGGCATCGAAAAGACTTTCAGCCAGTTCATGAACCAGATCAATCTTCGAGGAGCCCACGATACAGCGCGGGGGATGTTGCAAAAGACTGCCGCCCTGCTTACAGTGGGCCGCCTCGGTGGACGAATCCCCATTGACCCGGAGTTTATTGCCTATGCCATCGACCATTCGGTCGAAGGACATGATGCAGAAGACTTTAAAGCTATCCTGTTGAACTGTGGGATGCCGGAAGAGCAATATGAAAAGTGGCGTGAGCGGGGATGGGTGCGTGAATAACCTTCAGACCAAACTAAGTCGTTTCTTGTCAATGGCTAGAATTTGCCCTATTAATTCACTCATTTTCAGAACCCTTGCACGGAAACCTAGAAATAGCCCGCACGGAATCCTAAAAATAGTCCGGCAGGTATAAATTCTCACTATGGTGTGAATTGAGCCGATAAGAGCCAATAAGAGCTGATCATGAGCCGATATTTTCGTCACCACCCCCTCGGATCATATTTACACTTGTGCAAATTCTGCACAATGTAGTCTTTAAATCGTATCTTATTGATAATCAGGCATATTGCACTACCTAGTTTTTCTCGGTAGTTCGGATGGCTTCAAGGTCAAGGAGTGACTTGAACCAGAGCCGTCAAAAATCATGGTACAACGAATTGGTATTCAATAATTTTGAACATGCCGGATTTCCCGGGTAATTGAAGCCACCTACAGCAGCTAGCCATTTTTCCATATACCAATATTGTAAATGCCGGCAGTTACCGGGATTGATATCCCCGATATGAGCACGTAGACATCGCTACCGGATGAAGAAATTGCAGTGTTATTTACGTCTGTTATGTCCGATGAAAGGATACTGGGGACACCATTTTTCCATAGAACCGGAATAGTTTGATAAATGGCAGCTTGATTGTATCTAAGGCACTGCATTTTGAAATGCAAGGCCGATCAACCGCTCATTTCGAAAGCACATAGCTATCTGCAAGCCAAAATTGTCCGCGGCAAGCGGTTTGCCTTTGAGGTCTTTCTTGCCATCGTAGGTATTTTCTCCTTCGAAATCCCATTCCAGGGCTTCGACGCCGCGGGCCACTGTCCGCCGGTCAGGTTTGCCATAGATTTTTGTGGCCTTGCTGAGCGAATCTCCAAGTGCAAAGCCTTTTTCGGATACGAAATACTTTCTGTCAATAGGTGTGGCAAAACGCAAAAGGCCTTTGAAGTATATAGCCCTTAGGTCATGGCTGGCGTAATTTTCGGTGCTGTCGTAGAGCTCCATGTGATCCATGATTGCTGCAGGGATATCGTCGTTGGAAAAAAGAAAGATGTCCTCGCGAAAATCGTCGGTATACAGCTGATAGACCAGCGTCTGTTTTAACTCCTTGCTCGTGAACCACACTTTTTCGATTGAACGGAGCGCCCCGCTTTTTAGCGTGCAGGTGTCGCAGTAGCGTGCGGTAAGCATACGATCGCTTACCGGGAAGTCGTCGACGGTAAAGGTTCGGGGTCTGGATACTTGTGCGGCACCAGGCAAGCAGATCAGCGTGAAGGCGAGAAACAGGGCGGGGTTGAGAAATATACACATGGGTTGTTTTGCTAAAGCAAGGCTAGCCTACGGGCTGGTCGAATGGAGTTTCGGGTCTTCCTTTTTGGTCCCTAAAGGCGATGATGCCATAGCCAACCAGCTTTTCCAGCTCGCCTACGATTGTTTGGTCCAGGTTCGCCGGGACCGGCCCGGTATAAGCGCCCGCCAGGTAGTGCACGAACTCGGTCACCGTCCGCTGGCCATCCGACTCCAAAAACACGATCTGCGGCCACTGGTCCATGGTCAGCATCCGGGGTCCCCGCGGATCGGTCACGGTTATCATTTGCTTATTCAGCCGACGCCACTGTGCCGTCCGGACAAAATAGTTGTCTTTGTGAGCAAAGCCTTGCAGCGTCTCAAATGGGGGATATTTCTTGTCTTTCTTAAATAGGTTGAACATGGCTGACCATTTGAAAGTGTCCACTAAATATAGGATAAACTTTGGCGAGTTAATTGGACGACTCTACGCGAAAGAAAACGAGCGCATCGTGGAATACGGACAATTAATCCAACATGTTCAAAATATCATCCGTCCAATGGATATTATCGGGAAGGATTATCACCGTTCGGAAATTAAAACGTTGGCCTTCCAGTGCTACTCCTTCGGCATCATCAACGTGCAGATCGATCCCGAAGGCAGGCGGATATTTTGAGGGTTTTGACTGCTCATTACTCAACATCCGGTCATGCACGCCTAAATTGATCACTTTCTCAAGGCGAATCCCATATGTGTAAAAAACCCATTTGATCCTTCGGACAGACCGCAAGGAAGTGGTATAAACATACACCTTATGACCTTTCCGCTGGCACGCTTTTATTAACTCGATGGTTCCGACCCGGATTTCTTCAATCCCAAGCAATCGTTGAAAAATGGAGCGTTTTTCTGTTGCAAATCGTTTTGTGCCAGGGATCAAGGTATCGTCCAGGTCAAATGAAATGATCATATTATACCAAGGTTCATTTTCGCAACTGCCGCTTTGCCAGCTCCGGCGCCACTTCACCCGTTGACGTTCTTACCCCATTAATGAGCAAACAGGATAGTGTTCCGTATGTGCAGGTCCACATGTCTCCCTGGCTCGAATAATCACCTTCCGTCTTTTTGGTTAAAATAATTCGGTTGTCCTGATGAGAATACAGGCAGGTAGTTAGCTGCAATAAGGGAGGTCTTTCCGTTCCCGTATGGATATCCATAAAAAAGACGATATAGTCTGCCTTCAGCGAATCGGCCAATTGCCTTAGCGCCGGCAGGTCTGTTTTTTGAGTAGGGTATTCAAGGATCGTGGAATAGGGTTGGTATTCGTTAAAGTAGAAGTTATAAACCTCCGTGGAGTAGGAAGAGAGCGTCTGAAAATATTTGAATTTTTTTACTTCTTCTTCTTTGGCCTTAACAAGAGGCAGGTTCTTGCGAATTTCCTCCTTAGTGGCCTCGAAATCCTTGGCCCGCTCTGGTGGGTAATTGTTGAAGTTTAACATGTCTTCCATTTGCTTCACGCTGGAATAATAACGTCGAATATACATGGACCGAATGCTATCGATATCACCATAAAGCGATGGGTCAATGATGGCGGTATCGGGTTGCAACACGATCAATTTGAACGGATTGAATTTTCCTTGTTGTCCGTACGCCGCAAAGGAAACCGTAAAAACCAGGAGAAAAAGTAATTTTTGCATAGTAAGTCGATCCCCAGAAGGGCGAATGCACAATTTACAGCTTTAAGATCTATACCCTCCTCCCGTCCGCCGCCGGGGGGCAGTTTTTTTGTGATATTGCCTCTCGTTCTGCCTGAGGTAGCTCCATTGATTTCCGGTAGCCGGGCCCAGGGGGCTACTGTTGATTTGCGCTTTTCAGGTATTTCCTAAATATAGTGGAGTACCGGTCGACAAATTTTAGGACGCTGATGCTTTCCAGTAAAATGGGGGTTGGTTTAGCGTCCAGCCGGCCATCGGGATCATAGTTATGGATGGTCACACTTTTTTCCGACACTCGCTTGATGGGCCCGATCCAAAAATCGAGAAAGTCTTTATTAATGTTTTGTATAATGACGTGCAGGTCATATCCTTTTAGGGCTTTAAAAAGCGTCGTCCAACTGTCCAGGGGCAACGGCAGATCAAATCCATATCCGGTGGACAAAAGCCCTTCTGCCCTATATATTTTTTGCTGTGTTCGTTCATAACTGGAATGTCTTATGCTATCGAAGTCGTCAAGCCGGATGACCGCATATCCGTCAAACATGAGCTCATTGTTTAACTGCAGAAACAGAAATCGCTTCGACATCCCTAAAATAAAGCCGGATAAATTCTCATCTTCGCCACACACCGTCTTGAAAACATGTACGAAAGCCCTTCGGTCGATGTATTGTTGCAACAGCTGGTTGTACTCTTTTACGGTTGTTTGCTTTTTCATTTTTTGTTGGCGTTTCGGCTCCAGGATTTTCCCGGCGCAGAAAAATAGCGAAATATGGTCACCCGGGCAAATGCATCAGCAGTTTCGTGGGCAAGTACCTATTATGGTATCTGGTTGGAGGTATAGCCGTAGGATCTCAATAACTGAAGAATTTCGTCAAAATCCCAGGAATAAACGTTTTTTCCAAATTTGACCACACGCCCGTTATAGTCGAACGAAAGCCGGTTATCTCCGAACATTTCATTGATGACCTGTTGTTCGGTCTGAAAACCCAGGTAGTCAAAACTTTCACCGGCAAGCGGGTGTGGGGCCATAACGGGTTTATCTAAAAACCGGAAGTCGGTGACAGCCGGGAGGTCAAAGATTTGTCTTTTCATGGGCCCGATACCCTTGATCATCAGAATAAGTTCCTTGGAGTCAATGAAGATCTCCTCCTGCAGCATGGCGGAGCGCCCAAACCGGTAGCTGGCGACGAACTGAACGGTTGCCAAGGCGAGGAGGAGAACCGTAACGGTAATTGACGGATACTCGTAGAATAGCAAACCTAAAAGAAATGTACCACCGACGCCAAAGACGATGCTGTAGGCGAGGTAGAGCGCCTTTGCCCGGCTATCAAATGGTTTTGAGAGGACGATCAGGGTTCCATGCTCAAACGTCTGGACGATCATGACTGGCTTTTTTGGGGGGGGTAGACTTTCCGGGATTAATGATACATCATGTTATCCGCTTGACTCCAACTTCATTTTAGAGCGCGTCGTTATTTAATCCGGTTAAAGCCCGTTGAATTGCCGTAATCCCGATATACGTTCTGGATGCTGTCTTCCTTGTACAGTTGCTTTAGGTGCGCTTTGCTAAAGACGACTTGCTCGTCCGGGTCAAAATAATCTTCCCCGGAGAACGAAGAAGTAGAGAAGAGATATAGCACATCGTTCTCGATTCCGATGACGGAGTCTTCGGATATCCGGGAAACGCGTACAAAACGATAGCCGTCCAAGTTCCCCTGGGCCGCTTTCATCAAATAGACATCGCCGACACTAGGGTCCGTGATATACCTGGATCGTTCATATGTGCCCCATCCAGAGGCCGCCAGCAGGGTCAGTACAACCAGCCCCGCTAAAAGGAGGCCGCTGTATAGGTAAAACGGTGCCCTGGTCTTCGATTCATATTCCTTGGATAGTGAATCTGAACGGATCCGGCTTCCGCAAATGCTGCAGTAGATAACCGATGATTTTGAACCCGAGGCGACGACGGGGACGAAAAAGACGTGAAAATATTCCTGGTATACGCCTATGGTGAGGTCGAAGTCTTTGCAGTTTTCACACGCACGTTCGTGATGATGATAGACCTTGATCCTGGCCTTTCGGGTGCCCTTAATAAAAAACATGGCTTTTGGATTTCAGTTCACCAAAATAGGGATAATTCCTTTAACGCCAAGGACGGGAACACCGTTCAACCCACCTTCCACAGAATCCCCTACTTTTACGCCGAATCCTCCGCTCATGAATCTATTCCAATGGACTAAAGGGGTCTTCAGATTTGGAAAGAAGAAATTCGACCCGTCAGTTTGGGTCACGGATCCTGCAAAGGAGGCCCAGACCCTGAAAGATCGGTATGGCGAAGATTTTGCCGCCTTTCTCTACCGCCGGGACCTGTATGAAGTACTGAACCGGGAAGCCTTACCACTGTTGAGACGGGACGGGAACGATGACTTTTGGGTGCATAGCTACTGGGCAAATAAACATCCCTTTAACCGGCGGGTAGAGTCGGGGCAAAAGTAAAAAAATCGCTCCGATCCAATCGTTCGCGAGCAGGCGGCCATTGAGCGCGAGATTCTCCGGCTGTATTTGAAAATCAATTAGTTGTAGATAGCGAGGCACAGCCTAATAATTAATTTTCATTCTTTAATTATTTAGTATAAATTTATACTGTAATTAATATATTTTTATACTATGGCAATCGATACGCGTGCAAAAAGACGCGCCAAGAAGGCCCCTCCGAAGAAAAAGGCCCGTGCGACCAAGTACAGACGTGGCGAGCGAGTTCATAAATATAAATCGTCAGCTCCCTCAGAAAAAGCGGAACGTGCAGATACCGGAGAAGAAGCGACAGCAATGGCGCACAACCTGGCATTTGAGTCATGGGTGATTTTTAGCGCGTCCAGTGATAAGCCGGAGGGACAGATGACGCCGCTGGAAAAGATGGTTATGGTAGATCGGGGGGTGACGAAAAAGGACCTGGAATCATTAAAAGATAAGACGGAATTGGATTACGACGAACTGGCAAGTGTGCTTTCCGTCGGCAGAGCCACCCTGATCAATAAAAAAGGGGACGACAAGTTTAGCCCCCCACTAAGCGAAAAAATTGTGGGACTGGCCGATCTTTATTCTTATGGTTATGAGGTATTCGAAGATAAAGAACGGTTCAATCAATGGATGCTTCGACCCAACCGGGCGTTAGGAGGACAAGCGCCCTATGATTTAATTCACAACCAATTCGGCCGGGAAGAGGTACGGAATGTCATTGGCAGAATTGACTATGGGGTCTACTCTTAATTCCCCGGGGCATGATCGTATACCGGCTGAGCAAAACAAAATTCGCGGAAGATTTAACGGGCGAGGGGGCACGACTAAACGGCGGCCGTTGGAACCACGTCGGGACGGCGTGCCTGTATACTGCGGAAAGCAGGGCCCTGGCGGTATTGGAATATACCGTTAACGTCAACATAGATGATATCCCTCGAGCACTCAGCCTGATTACCCTGGAAATTCCTGATACTTCGATTGATATCTATACCGAGGCACAATTGCCGGGCGACTGGAAAGCCGCTCCTGCACCTTCCTCCACCCGGGACTTCGGGACGAACTGGCTGAAGGCGGCTGGAAACCTGGTGATAAAGGTCCCGTCGGCTGTCGTTCCCGAGGAATGGAATCTAATCATCAATCCCCTGCACCCGGCCATTAAGGAGTGCAAAATCATGGATGCCAGAGATTTTGTATACGATGTTCGAATCAAATTGAAATAAACACACCGAGGTCACGCATTGACGAATTCGATGCTGTTGTAGGCGATATCATTGCAAACACCAAGCCGGTTTTGCATCCCCAATTTGGTCATGTGACAAATCCTTTGGAAAATGGGTTTACCCTTTCGACTTCTTAGTCAACTGCTTGGGCAGGCCGACACGTTTCAATACTTCTTTGGCGGCAGATGTTTTCTTCTCGAAAAAGGGATGATTTTGGAAGGAGGGTGTAGATACCGGACCATGGTAACCCCCCAAACCGTTTTGTGGTAACCCCTCATTCCGGGCATGGTAACCCCACCCTCAAGTTGAATTGGTTTTAAGTAACTTCTTCCCAGAGGATTGAATTTCTGTC
>Ga0210383_10003053_pt1 | contig 15097 bp, 12 predicted proteins | sample IncBWC14OmetaG_FD_160072 | JGI IMG/M metagenome (GOLD analysis project Ga0210383, IMG submission 160072) | Forest soil microbial communities from Barre Woods Harvard Forest LTER site, Petersham, Massachusetts, United States - Inc-BW-C-14-O ...
TCACAGTGCTTCACAGTGTACTTTAATCGCTTCACACTGTGCTGAGTTTGAAAATCTTAAAGTGCAGTGCAGTCCGATTCACATCAGCTGCACTCTGCGGCAACACTAAGTAGGAGAGAGGGAAAGCAATAATTTCCATGCTTTTTCGGAGCGTGGGAAAGTTCTGAATCAGCCGAGCGTACCTTCGGCATGTCCTAGAACCTTTTTTGGACGCTCCCGGAGCCTTTTTTGGACAATATGTCAGTGGCAATGATGACAAATGATACGTCCAAAAAAGGTTCTGAGAACCATATATGGTTCTGGTTTGGTTCCAGGCATGGCAACAGATGCCGAAAAAGCCTGAAGAAACACATCAAGTGCTGCGCGCATGTAATCAACGCATTTCGGAATCATTCTTAGTGCCCGCGTCGTCTAATGGTTATGACGTCAGACTTCTATGGTCGTTTATTCGGCAGTTATCTGAAGGTTGCGGGTTCGAGTCCCGCCGTGGGTTGCATTTTATTGAATTTCACGGGCTTTATTTTTGTCAGAGTAATACATATCGTCTGCGGATTAAAGCTGAATACGCTAAAGGTTCATACAGAATCAGAGGATGCAGGTATAGCGGAGGACGAGGTATCAAAATGTAAAAATACATATGCATGTGTCCAACAAGGAGATCGACCGCTTGGATCCCCACCCTACTTCTTAATGGCCCGCAATTGTGCACGAAGAACGCCATTCTCCGTCTGCATCGAGTTCAGTTCATCGAGCAATGCGATGCGTTGCGACTGTTCCGACATCCGCATCGCGTCGACCTCGTCCTGCGCAGCATTCAACGCGGCCTTGCATTCCGCCAACTGGCCTTCCAGTTGCTTCCTGACCATCTCGGGGGCAGAAGCAGCTTCCTCTGCGAGTGTCAATGTCCTTGCACTCAGACTGTTGTTCGCTTCAGTAAGTTGGCGACAGGTCTCCGCTTGTTCAGCAGCCTGCATTTCGACCTCGCGCTTTTCTGCAGTGATGCGACCGATGGCATCTTGTAACTGCTGAACTTCGTCCTGCCTGCGTAACAAACCCGTTTCAATACCAACATCCTACGAAAACATCTCGACTTACATTGCTGCTTGTTTTGTCAATATAGTCATATTGCGATCCTCCAGTGTCCTGACTTGCTTCTGGTAGGTTTCCAACGCACTGTTGCTTTCCTGTGCCAGTTTCTGCGCTCTCTCGGCATTCTTCTTCAGCAACTCATGCGCCTGTGCAAAGCGAACAAGCCGCTCGATAATTGCCCGGTCATCCACGATGAGCGCCTGGACTCTCGCAGCAAAAGCCTCCAGAGAGAACGCGCTAGTATTGGGGGACGTGGGGATGCCCAGCCGACTGTCATACAACGACTTGAGTGATCGTACGTCCAGGTCAGAAAGCGAGGAGATGTTGCTGCTGGCTAGAGTGGGAGACCCGGCGCGGAATTGTCGCTGTCCTGCAAATTTTACTGCTCGTGCTTCGGGGGATGGAAGAATGGACCAGATCGGTTGCAGGATGGATACAACACGAGCCGAATCTCCCTGATCTGAAGAGAACGGAGACATGGGACTCCTTGGAGATTGTAGTCCCAATGCATCCTAGGGGGTTGTCAGTTCAAATTACGGACACTATCGAGAATAAACAAACTTTGGCCCGGCTTTCCAATGACCTGGCTTCCTTCCTGGCTTCTTCTCTCTCCCGGCGCGCTGCTTCGACGTCACGGACGAGAGCCTCCCGTTTATCCAGTCCACTTCGTACATCATCTTCCAGCTTTTTCCGCAACACTTCCCACTCGCCTCGGGCCTTCGAATCAGACTCCAGTTTAGACTTGACACTGTCAAGATGCGACGCGGCAGCAGACAATAGCCCCTGCAACGACGAATCTCGCGAGAACAAGACAATACCGTGCTGTTGCACCATCGTCCGCAGAGTCGCAAGCCCGCCGTCAAGTTCTTGATGTGCTTTCTGAAGAGCCACACCGTCCCCTTCCCTTAACCGATCCATCTCCTCTTGCAACCGTGCCAAATCCTCCATCTTCTCATCCTCCGTCTTCGCCTTGTCCCTCTCCCATGTGGCCCGAGCCGCATCCCACTGAGACTTTAATTGCCGGATCTCGACGTCTTTTTGTTCAAGCTGACGTCGACTGCTCTCCTTCACCTGCGCAAGTAGCTTCTCCCCTTCTGCTACCTCACCGTTTCTCGCCTGCAAAGCTCCCAGCTGAGCTGTCAGGGCCCCAACTTGTCTTCCTCGCTCAGCCAATTCTTCACGATCCTTCTCCCACGCACTCTTTTCCCTTAGCAGCTCCTTCAGTTGCGTATCGATACCTTCCAACCTGGGGAGCTCTTTCTCCAACGCGGTGATGGTTTCTTCTGCGCTCTGCAAATCCATCCCCATCGTCGTCTCCACTTCCTGCTTCTCAAGTCGTAATAGTGATAACTCCCGTGTCATCTCCGCCTGCTTTTTACCCGCATCAGACAGAGCATCCGTGGCAGCCTTTAACTTGTCCTCCAGTACGGTGATTTCGCCTGACCCTGTTGAAGTATTTGGTCTGCGCGTGGGAACCACAGCATCTGCATGACCTGCAAACAAGTGCTTCCCGTCGAACCGAGGTTTTGAAGACGAAGAACCACTGGTCATGGACGTAGGGCTCATTGGAGTGCTTCGTTTTGATGTATCGTATCCTGAATCGTCCAGCTCTGAGGTGTCATTAGTAGGTGCCATCTTCTTCTCCATCCTTCGTACAGAAAAACTAAGGACACCAGCGCGATGCTCGAGTAACCTTTTGTGCACGTAGTTTACTCGGTCTGATACACGCCACAGTTCTTGTTGTGCGGCATCAACTCTACGGTTGGCTGCCTCGAGTTGTTCATCAGTCTGCTTCGAGACTTTCTTGTGCGATGCGTTGACTTTCGTGAGTGATATTGCGGCGTCCCGGATCTTGGTTTCCAGAGACAGCTTCTTGGTCATGGCTCCAAGCCTTGATGTAAGGACTTGGTGCTCCTAGATTAAGACATGTGAGCAATGCCATGGAGTTATACATACACAACGCATACGAGCCTTCTTCAAGTCATCGACTTCTTCTGAACTGAGTATGTCGAACTCTTGACTATCCACGACAGCTTCACTGGCCAGCAGACTTAGAAGCAACTCATCCCGAGTGTTCAAGGGGCCTGATGATCGTTTCCGATCTAGTTCAGGCTGGTCGAGAGATTCCCTGGGCAAGAGCCGGCTTGGAAGGGAAGAGCGTAAAGATGACGATCCTGCCGTTGGCGAGCTCGATCTGCCGATCTGTGGTCTATTGGGTGAAGAAGTCACGAATGAGGTTTGACTGCGGGTTGGAGATATCAGGGAAGAAACATTGGATGAGCGCCCCGACTGGATTGAGGTATTGCCAACATCCTCATCAGTGGCGGGTGGTATTGGCTGAGGTTTTTGCCTATCTTTCCTAAGAAACAGGGCGGCAGTGGTGGTCTTGGAACCCTCGTATGGCGGCTGAACGGGGCTCTCCGGCTGAGGCGGCCATGATGGGCCCTTTGGCTTAATGACGAGCGGTGTGGGTTCCGGGAGTGATGAAGATGGAGGGGAGGTGGAAGCTGCCCCTAGGAATCTGCGTACGCCGTTCATGTGCTGGCAATGGTACTTTTGCTGTTGAAGCCGTGAAAAGGTGGTTGAAAACTTGAAGAAGCATGATGCCGGCACCCTCTAAACCCTAACCATATATCAGTGTCTCCACCGTGGGCCGTGGCGTCGCTCCGTCATTTGCCACGGCAACTTGAAGGCCTGCCTAACGCCATCATGCATGATTAGCACCCACCACACCCCGTAACAAAGTCTCGCTTTTTGGATGAGATTTCAACACCCGGACCCTCGACATGTCTTTTACATTCAAATGGCCTCGTTTTTCTGACCAGTTTCACTATGATGCAATTCAAATGCTCAATACTGCTCTCAACAAGGGGAATAAGCCGCCGGTCATTGCTGACAAGATAGAGGTGGTCGAGTTGGAGATGGGTACACAGGCACGTCGATGTTTAGTCAACGGCCGCATCGTGATGTTTCTTATTATAATTATAGCCTCCTGAATTAGAAATTCGGGACATTGGAGACTTGACCGTGGATCAATTTCGAGGCATTTTTCGTCTCACTTATACTGGAGATGCACACCTCGTACTGAAGACAAAGGTTCAGGTAACTACTTGGGTCCTGCCTCCAATATTGCTACCTCTCATCATCACCTAGGCGAACCCCCTGAACCACAAACAACCTGACATACATCTGATGTCTGGTTCGAGAGGTATGCTGGCCGCAAAGCAGCCTCTCGTAGTGCCGATGTTGCTTCGGCTCTCGCATTTTAAGCTGAACTCTTACGTGGTTCTCGTCGTGTCCAAGCAGAAGGGAATAACACTGGTTTTCAAGACAGACCCGCTCCAGAGTGTCGACATCAATAGTACCTTTGACTCCATTGCCGTTATCCAGAAGTTCATCCAACACGAGATCGAGGGGCAGTTGCGGCAGATGTTTCGGGAGGATCTACCTGGGATCATTCATCGCCTAAGCCAACAATGGGTGAAAGCCACAGTGGAGGCACCTTATTTGTCAAAACGGGCTCCGCCCACTAGCCGGTACACATTTGATTCTAGGTTTACGCCTGACCTGTCGTTTCATAATGATGGCCTTCCGAACGTTGGCATGCAACCTCATCTCCTACGTCAGCATTCCTCCGACTGCGGAAGATCACGAACCTCTTCTGCCATATCTACAGCAAGCACAAGCCGTCGAATGGCAGCTACCGCCGCGACATCCCCTCTAACTTCTCCACCAAACCCAGGAACTCCAGATGCCGTCAGCTCTTTCCCTGATCTCGAGAACTTTGACCCAACTTATGGCTTACGACCGGAAGGACTTCCCACAAAAAGCGTTTTCAGAGGCTTCAGCAGCCTTTTCACGCCAAACAAAGGTTTGGCGGACTTGGCGGAGGAGCGAAGTGAGGCAAGCGACTATGACGATGAAGCTGCTTCTTTCGACTTGGTAGATTGGGATGATGCAGTCCCTGAGATCACGCCTCCGCCAAGCGCATATGGCGAAGAACGTGTGACGGAGTATGAGACTATTCCGGCAGTAGGAGGAGGAATGATCACGCGACCTCGAGTATACCATTCTCAATCCTTAATCCAACCAGATATCACAAGTTCAAAATCCATGCCTTCGCTGTTGGGAATCTCCACAATGCCACGTCCCCTTGATCACTTACCTCGGTCTGGGTTGGCAACTCCCCACCGACCGAGTTCTTTCCTCGATCCAAACTTTTCTGCGTTCCCGATAAGTTCAAACAGAGGATTTCCTTCATCTGCCAGCATGTCTGGATCGACTTTTCGTACACCTCATACAGCACCTCCTTACTACACGACACCCGGACGGCCAGTCACGCCCGACAGCTTGGAAACACAACCTTCACATTCCAGCAGCGGCATGTCACCATCGATGGTATCGACCTCTCCATCGTCTGTCCCCGCTCATGCAAATGACGAAGCAGCAATGTACATGCGACGATCACGCCGCCTTTCTCTATCATCATTGAACAACGTCGACGCATTCCACTCAGGTTCTCCGCCAAACTACCATAGTATACCAGAGCCTGATCCCACAATCGTGCTTCGCCCATCTCTCAACAACTCTATCCATCAACTCTCCAGTCTCAGTTTTTCTAACCATACACTCTCCCCATACACTCGCTCACTGGAGCATTTCACAGTTAGAAGTTTTCCCCCACGGTGCCCTGGATCATCGGGACTTTCCTTGGCAGCCGAAAGACAGCCAGTGAAAGCCAAAAGGAAGCGAACATATCGGCTTGGGGGACATCCGAAAGCCACCCTTCGCATTCCCGATGCCGACGACTCGCAACATCCCCCATCATCACCCGTTCCCCCTTCCGAATTTGATGCATCAGACATGGACCGTTATTTCCGTTTTCATGATGACCTCATCCCCTGTTCTCCAGATGTTCACCCCACTCATGTTCGCCGACGACAATCATACGATCCTGCATAGCATAGCATCTTACCGTGTGTACACCTCACCTGAACAAATTAATGCAACACTGTCATTGTGTATTGAACATGCCCTAGATGGCATCGGGCACTGGAACTGGAACTAAGGTTGATGGGTTCACCTCGAAGTCCTATTGCCACGATCAGTGGTGGTTAGCAGCATTCAGGTCAAGCGACCGTGGATACCTACGTCCTATGCAATGATCAGTGGTGAGTGTAGCAGAATTCGGGTCAAATACCCACAACATGCATACTGGGTAACCTGCTTGTGTTCTGCCTTGTTGAGGCTACCTGCCGCAGTTGACGAAAATCGTTGTTCGCGTATGTTTTTGTGAGGCCTGTTGCTGCAGGTGAGCGAAGGAGGGCCATGGGAGGTGATAAGGTAACGAGGCCGAGAATATCTGGAGTATTTTTGCCTTTCGGTGTCGAAGGAACTGGGACTTCTAGATGAAGCAGATCCTCGATATTTTGGATTGAAAGTTCAAGGCTTTCTGGTAATGGTACAGTTGTTGGACAAAAAGACTCGTTTTCTTCAACATTGATTTTTGACCGAATGATTTCAAAAATATCTGCTTTGCTAGGTGACAAAGACTGACACATTCGGTCACAGAGTTGCGAGAAATGGGATGCTGTGATACCGCACAGAGTGGTCAAACTCGGGTTATCTTGATCCAAGAGCCATTCCAGAACCGCTAGGAGTGTTTCCGACGACTCTGACGTCAGCGTAGTCTCAGTCGCCGCAAACGACGACAGTGTTCGGCCTATTTCGAGCCGTAACAGATCTGGGGTAATTGAGGTCGAAGGGAGGACTCTTAGGATTTCGAGGGCAGGAAGGAAGGCGAATGAAGAGATCCCGTCACTCTGCACTATCCGGAGAAGCGCCACGAGGGTTGCAAATCTAAGATTTGGATCAAAAGCTGCTGAGTGAGTCGCTAGTACTTGCGCAATCGGGGCGAGAAATGAGGAAGTAAATCGATGATTGAGCAGTGACAGCACACAATCTGTCAGATTATGTGCAATATCGGGGATTGATGCAATGGATTTGATGCACCACTCTGATGCACTCGATGATGGTGTGACAAGGTCAAGGATAAAGCGAAGCGACAGGGAGACTTGATGCTGCCTCACCAAACGATAATCCATGTCTGGGATGTCGTCTCTCAATACTTGTAAGGTCTGATATAGATGTTTGAGCTCCTCTTCGAACAACCACTCCCCGATTCCGATGATGCCATCATCCAGCCTGACAAGCCGCTTGATCAAGTGGACCTTATTCTCGGCATCCAGGACGCGGAAGAAGGACTTGGTTTCCGGGAGGACATTCGGAAGGACCATTGTGACCCAATGAGACTGCTGGCTATCTTCGAAATCGAAGTTTGGTTCTGGCAGTAAATGGTCAATCATTGTGAAGACCTGCAGCAAATGGTACGCTGGATCCCGTCCACCACTTTGCACACCATGCTCAAGAAGGGTCCGAAGAGCGATTTCTGCTCCGAGTTTTCCGGGTTCGGCATACGACTGTGGTCCGGAGAGACTGCGGACAATATCAAGACATGTCTGCCTCGTTCCTTGCGCAGAGATGCATGCAGAGCTAGACTGCGAATACAACATGTCTGCTGCGTCCGTACATGCAAAGACGTCAGCAACGGCGGCTATTAGACTACGCATTGAGCGGCTTGTGAGTGGGTACGCTACTGTGAGACAAGCGATCTGCCGGAGTAGGTCATCTGCCGTACGGAAGAGTTCATCTACTAGTGCTTGATTCATGCGTGGTGGTGTCAGGACGAAGTGGCCGTTTAAATCATCTGTGACGCCAAGAAAGATATCTACCAATCGCGAAACAAACCCGTGAGATTGTTCATCCCATAAGGCCTGGAGAACACGCCATTCGCCCTTGTCATCTTGGAGCTGTTGTTCGACAATGGCTAGTGAGACTCGCAGCGTGCGTAGCCTTCGAAGGGAGAGTGGATGAGCGCTTGAGAATGTGAGCTCTTCAATTGCGGCTGGCAAGCCATCATCTGCAACGAGGGCAACTTTTCGCATGGAAAGCCGTTCATTCTCCGAGATGAAAGACAATGGTGGTGTCAGGGAGAGGATTGTTTCGACAAGGCCGTCTTGGAGTATTGAATGGGGTTCCTTCGCGAGGTCAACGAGGATCTGTTCGCCGAGAACTCCGGATTTTCTGGGAGTGTCATTATCCGTGGTTATCCATCGTAATCGGGAGGTAAATTGTCGCAGCAGCAATAGGTGATTCACAATCTTCCATTGGAAACCACATTAACCACGGGATAACATGAAGATGACGAGGAGAACGCAGTACCTCGCGGTAACCATCCACGCCTTGCCACAAACGTAAAACCGACAGTGTCCTCTCGCGACATACCTCGTTACCGACACTGTCTGCCCATCCCCAAACTGCCAAAACGCTTGATACACCAATGTACGCCCTCAAAAAATTGATGAAATCACCATGAGAGACTGAAATAAACGAGTTGCGGAGGAGGAAAGGAGAGGGAGATTGAGGGACCGGCAAAACAGGATTTTCTGCAAGTTTAGTAACAATGTCATCGTGGATAATCATGGACTCAAGCCAAGCGCCGAGCGACAACTCTTCCGTGCCAATATCTTTCAACATCCTGATGGACTCGCTGAAGTCGCCCTGAGTATTGGACAAGGCATCCTCAAAGCTGTGCCAACCTCGGATCCTAGCCGAGAGTCGACGTACAGCCACTTGGGTTTGCTTGTCGACACTCGCACTGTCTTGAATGGTGCGTAGAATGCGAAGGAATGATTCATTGTTTAGATGTCGAGCAATATCGACATTTGTTGCAGCGTACAATAGACGAAGAACAGCCAATTCGTCCAGATTCTGCGCGTCAAAAATAGATGCAAGATCCAATTGTTGCTACGATTAATAGATCAGTGTTTTGCAGGAGAGAAGAAAAACTAGGCAACAAACCAGAAGCACTCGAGACAAATCAGGGTGCTGGGAAGCCGCATTACAGAGAAGCCTCGCAATCTGGTATGATTGATTACTATTCTACCCAGTCAAACCGACGCGACGCGTTCAGGATAAATATGAACTACTACAGCAGAAATGCGGACCTTGGCACCGATCGAATCAGCGACCTTTGAGGCGAATTCCGCGAGAAATTCGTAAGGTATATCATCCCGCACGGGTTTGGCTGTGCAATGGAGGGCCTTTTCAAAGTTATAGTCCACCACTTCGGCATCCAGGTCGGGGTTTAGGTAAGGAAACTCCGGAAGATCCCAGTCTTCCTCGGATGGTTTCAGACAAAACATCAGCCGAATGACGACTGGAAGAGGGGGTGAACCTGGAATCAAGGAAAGCAATTGCTTTGCAAGGAGTGTGGGATCAGAGGCATTGGAAGGGTCGACAGCCCGCGACAGAGGAAGAGGTTCTATTGCAGGAATTGGCCTTGGCTCATAGGTTTGGGGTAGGGGTGGCATATCCGAGACAATGTTGCCATAAATTGCCATGGAAAGCGCTTCAAACTTCCCTTTGACAATCATCAAACGCGTCGCATACTGCAAAAGGTTTAAATTTTGCTATTGATACTTGCAGGATAGTTGCAGGAAACCCGATTAACAGCGTACCTCCGTACCCATGTCCACCGTAAAATCCATTTGGCCACCTGCATATGCAATTACGCTGGGAACCAATGCATTTGGAGCCCTATGTTTTTCCTTTGATTCTGAGGGAGGGATTGGATGTATGGGGTGTGCGTTGAAGAAGACATCAAGGAAGAAAGCTTCTGGATCCGTTTGACTGCATGTAAGGAGATTAGCAAGTTGGCGTAATAGTAACCAGCTTCACATACGCGACAATATCAGGATTCTCGATGAAAGGTTGAGCTCCAGTCGGAAAGACGCGTATTGACTGGACGCGAATTGGTGAAGCAAACCGAATTGCAGCTAGATTGGACGGTCCTTCTGGATGAATAGTACACCAGTGCAACAACATCGTACGGAAAAGATATCGAGCGCAGCTCCGCGAAAAGGATCACGATCGATATCGCAACTCGCAGCTCCGAGTCGATGAGTTACTGAGTAATAGGTCGCCGGCTAAATCCGAACATCGACCCTTTCAGTCACCATAAAGTAAACGGATCTTTTCGCTTGTGATTCTGAATTCAGTCCTTTAGAGCTTACACTGGCAGGGATGAGTCGCTCGACAACAATCAAACTACCAACTCTCGATGTTGCCCTATCACCACCAAGGACCTTCTCCATGAGAGGCAGAGGAAGAAGTGGTAGTATTGTCAAGGTGGAAGAAGTTGGAGATCGTTCTGTGGAAGAAGTATTGGATCGAAGTGCATATGTTAACATTAATGCGGATTGGGTTAACGCGAAAGGTGCGTCAAACCCAGTCAGAATATAGCAGGCGCTGTAATGAACTGTAATCGTCGTTGTAGGTGCATGGCTCATCCACGTTGTCCTAATTTCGATTGGGAAAATCATCATCGACACCATTCCCGGAATGACCCAGCAAGTAAGCTGGTCAATGGTCAATCTGTTCTACCTGGCTGTATGTCGTGTGTTTTGACTCCTACTTGGACAACGCACTGAGTGGCGCCCGGAACATCCTAGCTTTCATATCTCATGTTCCACTGGGTCACCGGCATCCCGTTTGGAAGTGATCTGCACGGCGGAGCGTACGACGACCTAACGCTGTGGGAACAAATTGATGACGGAGCGCAGTACACTCCTGCGAAGAAGTGGCTGTTCTCCGTCCCCATCGTACTGTGAGTCATCTCGCACCGCATATCGCAGTCGCCTATTGATCCGACTTACCTAAGATTTCTTGCCTCTACGCACTACACGAACTACAACCCATGGCTATTCGCCGTGAATTTGTCGGCGCTAGTATTTGTTCTCATACCTAAGCTGCCTCAGGTAACTTCCCTGATGTCTTTCCTGCTACTATCCTCATGTCCCTTTGTCCAGCTCCATCGCCAAAGAGTCAGATTTCTAGCAAACAACACATCGGGCATTGCCACCCCTGATACTCCCAGTTTTCCTCCAACTGGCGTACACACCCCAATCACAGCAGCGCCAGGTCCTGGAGACATCACAGACGCTCATTTCCGGTAGCAGTCGCCATCATCGTATCGCCTGGACAAAGGATAATACCAGTTTCAAGTTATCACTCGATGCAACAACCACTCATAAATTTCATCCAATGCAAATTACCTCGTAATCTTTTGTATTTAATACTTCGTACTGATCTGAGACCCCTCCCCTATCTCTCTAGCAGCACATCTAGTGTGTTTATATGACTATAATATGCCCATCTATTGGGAAGACTCTGCAGAAGCTCTTTTGTACTGCTGCAGGCGCAACCTGTCCAAGAAAATTAGTTGCGTTCGAGAAGGTAAGGGTCGCCATACAAATTACGCAAGAGCATCAGAATTGTGACCTTGCCAACGGCTGGGATGTACAAGGAGGCCTCCAGAGAAAGTCAGCCAGAGAAGGCCGATAGGTCATGCAACGAATGTACCTTGTCTCTCACATCCTTTTCAAAATTCTTGTCAGCGGCCACATTCAAACACACACAACCGTCCTTCAACCATTCAGTCTTGACTTTGTATTCCGGGCTCGGAACGGCAGACACGATAACGTCCGAAAGCGCAAGACATTCCCGAAGTGTCAACGTGCTTGGGTGGACAACGTGACGCGGGTGATACCGTCGTGAGGGCTCAGATTGCGAACTGGATGCGACGCGGGGACGTTTGGTGTACTCCTAAAATAATGTCCGTTTTAATGTTACGAAACATCATTACACATGCTGGGTTTACCTGGATAGAATCAATGTCGACAGAAAACACGCGAGCCCCATCATTTGCTAACAGGGCCGCCAGAGGCCTGCCAACGACTTCAGAACTACACAATAAGCCAGTTCATCAGATAAAGATAGAGGAAAACAAGGGCGTGACGCATACCGATTGATCACCGTGATTGTCCTTCCGTACGCTCGATCTCCATATGTTAGGATAGTGTTGTAGACCCCGACATATTCTAGACATTTGACGATGGCGAGGGGTGTACAAGGAATGATAGACTTGACCGTACCGGGAGGGGGCTGTTCGCTTTCCGTCGTCGTTGTGGGGGCGGGAGCGGCTGATGGGATGACGGACGAAAGAAGGGATTGCGGGTCGATGAAACGAATGCTAAAAAGGACAGAACCAGTGTCGGACGTTTATTACTTTCTTCGGATGGATTGTCTCACTTGTGATACAAGTTGTAATGGAACTTGAAGTGAAGACCTTCTACGTCTTTGAAAGGTGATACAACCTAGAAATAATGGTCAGATTAAAACGAGTGAAAATCGATGTTCTCTCACACCTGTTGCAAATAATGGTCCTGGGGATCGGAGTAATTAGGAACGAATACCGAGGTGACCGCATGGCCATCTCCTTAGACCTTACGAACCTGCACTGCTCCGAAAATCGGATAATACACCTTATTCGCAACACTTTCATTGACTGTACACGAAGTTACAGGTAGAATGAAATGCCCACCATTATACCATCCACGCTATCATCCTGATTAGCCTCGATAATAGCCTCCTCGACTCCCTCACCCTCCCCCAACTCGCCAGTGTCAGCAGCACCGGTTTTCTTGAGCACGAATTCTACACCTAGCTCATCGCATTGCTTCTTGGTGAAATCGGCGTAATATTTGCTGGGAGCGGAGGAGGTGGCAAGGATCCCGACTAACTTCGGGGGACTAGAACCTTGTGCAAGAGACCGTTTCACTTCCTCCCGGAATGTGGCTGCGATGCGATCTGCATGAAGGAGAAGGCCTTTCCCAGTGACTGCGGAAGCCATAGGAGTTTCAAGGAACAGGCCGATTTACACGATATTTCTGGGTTCAAAAGAAACCTCAAGATATCGATGGTAACAGTTTCAAGGCGATTTATGTAAAAAGTTTTATATTTTGCAAATCTTGTATCCATCCTAATCTGTACATGTCACGCGAAAGTCACGTTATAGGGAAAAACAGGAATTTGAAAGGTTCCGTGCCAGTCCATCTGGACATGTACTTTGGGTGGAGGTAAGAGGGTGAGGCAATATCGGCAGGAAAAGATATGGTCGTGACTTCGAGATGGATGATATCTGTGGTTTAAGCACCATGACGAACCCCATTGAGCTTGGGTGATACCCTAGGCTCATCCATCGACGAATCATCGGGTTCAGCATCTACGCTTCCGCCACCAGCCCCTGCATCATCATCATCGTCTTCCATCAACTCAACGGCCCGCTAAATGATCGATGAAAATTTGTTTGAAAAAAATGAAGGGGAAAAACACACTTTCATAGCTTCCGCCTCGTTGGAGTAGTGTCTACCACGGGCACGGACAAACGCAGCATGTTTTGCCGCAGCTATGGGAAGGCATTCGGCATTTAGTTGATTCCAAAAATAAAGTAATCAAATAACACAAACTTTCTTCATCCATCTCCTCTTCAAACTCGACCTCCTCCCCAGGTTCTCGCTTATCCGCCCTGATTTCCCCTGTCGCTTCGTTGGGCAAGCTGAAGCTTGTGCTCCTACTCGATGCCCCACTACCAGAACGACCAGATCCGGATCCGGAAGGTTTGCCTGCACTGGAGATTGATGTCCGGCGGGATGATGGTCCGGAAGTGTCGGCACCGGTCGGCGAGACCGAAACAGTGGGTGAAGCGGGGTCACCGAGTTGGGAAGGCAAGATATACCGACCGTTCAGGTCGAGCATTGGAATCTCTGTAGTCGGTGGATTAGACCATTTCTAGCATGAACTTCAAGTCAAGTACGATGCGTACCTCCTTCGATCTCGTCTGTTTCAGCGTTGTATTTGACATAGGGAGTCTTGGGTTCAGTGATCTTCATCAGGCTGTCTTTCTGTATTTCGGTCAGTGCAAGGTTCTCCTCGTCCCATTGCAGGCTACTAGAAGCAGAAACGGTTGACGTCGGTCCAAAATATCAAATTTATAGACCTTAAACGGTACTCACTGTCCCACAGAGCTAGGTAAGGGAGCTGCATTCTTCAAGATGCCTTTGGGTTTCGGATTGGAAGCAGAGCGAGGTAAGGGCGTCAAATGAGGAGGATCCTCGATAACTTCTGTCGATGCCATGGCAGGAAGGAGACGAAGAAGTTAATATAAGAGATTGTAGTAGTCACGGTTGGAAGGGTGCGTGCCACAGGGCATGGTTCCGAACGATGCCCTATTTGGGAAAATATCCAAAATGTATTGCGACCTCCCGACGTGACGTTCCTCCTGATATCAACAAATTGAAATTTCTCCGCTGGTTTTCAAACCTGATAAACGCTCGCCACAGATGCCATTTGGAGTATTCCGTTCTTATCACATCAAAATCGCATGCTTTCAAGTTGGCGGCCGGGTTCATACAGAGTGTATCTGCAGTAAATTTCAAGACCTTTCGAGGGACGTCAGTCAATTGCAAGCGTCTGGTCCTTCAAAAGTACATCTAAATTGCCTCGTATAAACGTACACCACTGGGAATTCGAATCAGTGAATACCTCAGGCTGCTCTTTCCATGGAAATCACATCCCTAATCCCATCAACCCCCCTGTCAACCTCTGTGCCACATTATCCGGTTCCTGTCTCGCCATCTCAACAATGCTTAACAGCTTCTTGATCCCTATATGCAGTTTTGATGACGTCTCGTCTCCTGAACTCGACGAAAACCCGGCATCCCGTAGCATATGTATCGCATTCCGCCTCTCATCTCCCGATTGGAACAATTCTACTTCCCGTAAAACATACTCTAATGCGCCGAGGTTCGATATTGGCGGAACTCGCAGTTCCGAATCAAATGTTTCAGTGAGACCCAGTTCTGTGAGGACCGGCCGTAGAGATGAAGTTGAGATGACTAGGAGACGTCGACCCTTTAATCAATGTAATTAGGATTGATCAGACGCAGAGACCTAAGATGTTACTGACTTTGGGTGGTCGTCGGCCAAACAACACCAACAATGCTTGCAAGACAGCGTTTGAGAATCTAGCTCCGAGTGGTGTCCAATC
>Ga0210383_10003058_pt1 | contig 15084 bp, 7 predicted proteins | sample IncBWC14OmetaG_FD_160072 | JGI IMG/M metagenome (GOLD analysis project Ga0210383, IMG submission 160072) | Forest soil microbial communities from Barre Woods Harvard Forest LTER site, Petersham, Massachusetts, United States - Inc-BW-C-14-O ...
CGATCACGCCCCGTGCGCCGCCGGAATCAAATCCGCCGCTGTCCGGCACGGCGAGGACTTCGGTAATGCCCGCGGCGCGGGTTACAGGAATATGTTCGCTAGACGGAGATACCGCCGTCGCCGCAACCACGTCGGGGTTGTAAGCGCCCGTTTCGGTGGAATCGACGGTGGCGTTCACGGCGGAGACTTCGCTGAGACCCATCTGTGTGATGGGATCGAAGAGGCCGGGATAGATCTCGAAGCCTTTGGCGTCGATGACTTCCGCGCCTGCGGGAACTTCCACGTTTACACCAACCGCGGCGATTTTGCCGTCTTTAATGACCAACGTGCCGTTTTCGATCGGCGAGCCGGCAAGCGTGAAGATTTTTGCATGTGTTAGAGCGTAGGTAGAAGGCGGTTGCGATTGTCCGGAAGCGCTCAGGCAAAAACAGCAAGCCGCGGCCATTATCGGCGCGAAGCACAACATCTGTTGTTTGACGCTCTTCACAGAGCACCTCCGGAAACGGCAACCGTTTCTGGCGGCTTGGGTTTGTCTTCCGGTTTTTTCTCGTCCGGCCTGGCGCCCGGCTTTTTGCCGCCTTCTCCTGCAGCTCCCGGTTTTTTCTCTTCCGCCTTCTTTTCCTTTTCCATCAGCGCTTTCTTCTCTTTTTCGCGGGCTTCGCGTTCGGCGATATCGCGCTTGCGGTCGAAGTATACGCGGCCGTCGATCAGGGTCTCCTGCACGACGGCGTAGGCACTGAGCGGATCGTGGTTGTAGACGACCAGGTCGGCGTCCTTGCCGACGTCAATCGAGCCGACGCGCTTGTCGATGCCCAGCTGTATCGCGGGATTCAAGGTAACCAGCTTGAGGGCTTCGTCGTGGCTGAGGCCGCCATACTTCATGGTCTTGGCCGCTTCCTGATTGAGGTGCGTGGCTTCTTCCGCATCATCGGAATTGACGGAAACAATGACGCCGCGGCGCGTCATAATCGCTGCGTTGTAAGGAATCGCATCATAGGCTTCCACTTTGTAAGCCCACCAATCGGAAAACGTGGAAGCACCGGTTCCGGCTGCGGCGATTTCATCGGCCACTTTGTAGCCTTCCAGCACATGCTGGAGAGTGCGTACTTTGAAGCCGAATTCCTTTGCTACGCGAAGCAGCATCAGAATTTCATCTTCACGGTAGCAATGCGCATGGACGTAGCGCTTGCCTTCGAGCACTTCGACGAGTGGGTCGAGACGAAGATCGCGGCGTGGCGGAATCGCGTTCTTATCACCGCCCGAGACGCGCTTATCGTAGTCATCCCAGGTTTTCTTGTAGTCGCGGGCTTCGGCAAACGCAGTTCGTATGGTCTCTTCGACGCCCATTCGCGTGGTGGGATAGCGCGGAGTCGCGCCGGGAATGCTGAAGTTGGAGCGCTTGGGATTCTCCCCGAGCGCGAATTTGATGCCGGGGACCGCGCCTTCGAATGGCAGCTTTGATGCGGGCAGGCCCCAGCGGAGCTTGATGACCACGGTCTGGCCGCCGATGGAGTTTGCCGAGCCGTGCAAAACGTTGGCGACGGTCACACCACCGGCGAGATCGCGATAAATATCGATGTCATCGGGATTGAGGACATCCGCGATGTTTACCATCGAGGAGACGGAGACGCTTCCTTCGTTCACGCTGCCGTCGATGGCGATGTGTGAATGGCAATCGATGATGCCCGGGATGACGAACTGGCCCGCGGCGTCGAGCACCTGGGCATCTTTGGGCGCCTTGATGGACGTCCCGACCTGCGCGATTTTGCCATCCTTAATAAGGATGGAGCCGTGCTCGATGGTGCCATGCGAAACGGTGAGGATGGTGGCGTTCTGGATCAGAATCACCGGTGGTGCATCAGGCGGATCGGCGGCTGGTGTCAAAGACGGAAGCGCGAAGAAGCACAACAGGCAAACCACTGCGGCGCGCCAGCGACTTGCAATCTCGAAAGATGAAATCCTCATTGTGCACCCCCGGTGACAGAGGAATCACTTCTCACGCGGCCCTCGATGACCGAGCCGCCAGCGGCTGCGGACTCGGAGGATGGCTTGGTGCCCGTGAATTCGATTGAGTAGCCCATCACGTCGATATTGCCTTTCAGCGTGCTGCCGTCAAAGGTGCCGGAGAACACAACGTCGGTCGGATTTCCTTCAATCGGAATGTTGATGGTAAAGCTGAATTTGTCGGCGCTGTGGTAGCCGTTGATGATGCTGGCCGTGCCGCGCTTGCTGGTGGTGGTTCCCGTGAGCGTGCCATCGCTGGCCATATCAAGATCGAGCGTGGACTCTTCCGGCCCGTCTGGCGTGGTGTAGGCGAGCTTCCACTTCCCGGTCATGTCTCCTTTGGGAGCATCCTTGGGCTTTTCCGGTTCGCGCGACTCGAACCTTTTCCCGTCCACAAAGACCATCTTGATTTTGGTTTTTTCGTCAAAGAGATCGCCGTCGGTCACAACGAGGTTAGCGATCTTTCCGGTCTCGATGGAGCCCAGCCGGTCGGCAACACGGTAGATCTCTGCGGGCGAAAGCGTGAGCGCGCGCAACGCGGCATCAGGCGCAAGACCCGCTTCGATGGATTTCTTCGCGGCTTTGAGCATGTCTTTGGGTGCCGTGATTCCGCCCGAGTAGAACGCAAACGGTATGCCCGCCTTGGCGAGCGCTGCGGGCGAGGAAGGCGCTTTGTCGCGAAAGCGCAGGGTCCGGAGCGATGGCCTCTCGTCCGGGTCGGCGTCTTTTTCCCTTTCCGGCCATTTCAGATTAACAAGGACAGGTATTTTCTGTTTCGCTGCTCCGATTTCGCCAGCGACTTCATATCCCATTTGGCCGCCGTAGATCACCGCGTCCACATGGTCGCCGTGGTCCAGCTGCCAAAGATCCACAAGATCGATGGCGCGCCGGAGTTGCACGGAATTATTCGCGGGAATCAGCACCAGCATGTGCTCTTCAACCGCCTGGCCGAGTACGGCTTCGGTGCGGTCGTAGCGCGGCCGCGCGACGCCCCGGGGATTTTGCTCATACATTGCCTGAGCCCGGGCGCTCCAATCCGTGTCAATCCAAACCTGGTGAGCGTACGCGAGAGCGCCCATCAGCGAGCCGGGGAAATTTCCAAATCCACCTCCGGGTTGCAAGGACACCGGAAAAGCAACCGGAGCCTTCACAACCATCTCGCCGGCGCGCTCGCCCGCTAGATCAAGAACCGCGGCTTGCCCCGGAAACATTCCTCCTTTGGGCGCAGAAACTACCGTCGTGAAGCCGCCGTTGCGCCACGATTCGATGCGCTTGTCGCTCAGGGTGAGTTCATCGGCGGCGCTCCGCCACGGCGTGGTCCCTGGACGGTCTTCAGGGCCGCGAGAGATTTCACCTGTAGGACGAGCCCGACGACCTCCGCCTGCACCTTCGCTAGCGCTGCCGGGCGCGGGGGTTGCGCTCGGCAAACCCACATCCGTGAACGCATCAAACAGCCCGGGATAAACAATTAGACCCTTGCCTTCGATGATCCAAGCGTCCGGAGGGATGGCGACGTCTTTGCCAATCGCCTTGATAACGCCATGCGCCATAACCACCGTGGCGTTTTCCAGAGGAGGCCCCGATACCGGCACGATTTTGGCACCGCGAATCGCGAAGTACTGCGGCTCGCCGCCCTGCGCGCCGATTTGGGGCGCGGCACCGAGAAGCGCGAGGAGAGTTACAGCAAACGCGAGTGCCGAGAGGCACCGGCGCGCGAGGACCGATTGCATCGAAGCTCCTTTGTGGGAAACGTTTAGAACCACGAGCCCCAGACCGTCATTTTTCTAGACGCATGAGGCTAGTCAGAAGTTGCGGAAGAGTCAAGAAGGGGAAGGATCTAGAAGAGGAAGGATCTAGGGAACAGGGTCAGGAATCAAGGATATGGCCGGGTTCGGGAGAGAGTCAAAAAAATCTTGAGAATTCCGGAAACAAACTGCGGGGCAACCTCGTTTCTTCTATTGCCTTCCCATAGGGCCTATGGCATCTTCGGTATGGGTTTCCCATAGGAACCAAGAGGAGAGCGATGGGCGATAAGGCGGCCGACAAAAGGGATGTGTGGCAGGGGACTTTGGCGCTGATGGTGCTGAAGACGCTCGAAGCGATGGGGCCGCTCCACGGCTACGGCATTGCGCGGCGCATTGAGCAGACCAGCGGCGATCTGCTGGCCGTGAATTACGGAACTTTGTACCCCGCGCTTTTGAAGCTTGAGCAGGAGGGCTACATCAGTTCCGAATGGGGCTTCTCGGACAACAATCGCAAAGCGAAGTATTACAAGCTCACCCGCGCGGGCCGCAAACAATTGAATAAAGAAGAGCGCGAGTGGGAACAGACGACCGCGATCCTCGCGCGCTTTCTCGCGCCGGGCGAGGAGCGTTCCTGATCGGTCTTGCGGAGGCTTTTCATGAGGCGGCTGCGGGCGTGGTTCTCGAGGCTGGGCGAGCTGTTCGGCAAGCGCCGGCGCGAGCAGGAATTATCTGCCGAGATGGACAGTCACCTCCAGCTGCACATGGACGACAACTTGCGCCGAGGTATGTCGCTAGCCGAAGCCCGGCGGGAGGCCATCATGAAACTCGGCGGCATCGAGCAAACCAAGGAAACCTACCGCGAACGCCGCCGTCTGCCCATCCTCGAAACCCTGTTGCAGGACTTCCGCTATGGCCTGCGCATGCTTTGGAAAAACCCGGGCTTTACGGCGACCGCCGTTGTCACACTGGCTCTCGGCATCGGTGTCAACACCACTATCTTCAGCATCGCCGAAGCTTTCCTCGTCCACCCGCTCGCGCTGCCGAAGCTGAACCGGCTTGTTGCCGTCACCAATGGACAGAAACGCCCGGTTGCTCCGGCCGATTATTTTGACTGGAAATTACAGAGCCAGTTGCTCGAGCATCTCTCTGCCTACCGTTCCCTTGACATGAACCTGACGGGCTCAGGCGAACCTGAGCGCGTTTACGGCGCCGCTGTCACCGCCGATTTCTTTCAGACGCTCGGCGTCGACCCTTCCGAGGGCCGCGCCTTTTCTTCTGGCGAAGACGAGCTTGGCCACAATCAGGTGGTCATCTTGAGCCACGGGCTGTGGCAGCGTCGCTTCGGAGCCGACCGCGCCGTCCTCGGAAAGAGCGTGGCCATCGACGGCAGGCCGTACGCAGTCATCGGCGTGATGAACAAGAATGTCGAGTTCCCGGTCCCGACAGATCTATGGATTCCTCTCGCGCTCACGCCAAAAGAAAAAACAGACCGCGGCGCCGCATTCCTCCATGTCATTGGACAGCTTACTCCCGGAGCTGGCGTCTCCCAGGCGCAAGCCGAAATGACTCTTCTGGCGCGCCATCTGTCTGACGCCTATCCACTGACAAATAAGGACCGCGAAGCGCAAGTGATGCCGCTCGTGGAATTCGTCGAGGGCAGCATCACGCGCGCTTATACCGTGATGATGCTAGTCATAGTGGGCATCGTCCTTCTGGTGGCTTGCGCGAATGTGGCTAACCTGCAATTCGCCCGGGCGACCTCACGAAAATCGGAAATGGCCGTCCGCACTGCGCTAGGCGCGGGCCGCTCGCGGATTATTCGCCAGCTTCTGACAGAAAGCGTGCTCCTCTCACTTCTCGGAGGCGCTGCAAGTCTGCTCTTCGCCAGCGCGTGCCTTTGGCTGTGCGTATCGAGAATGCCCTCCTACGTCATGCGCCTGTGGGCAGGCTTCGACAAGATTCGCCTAAACGGTTGGGCTTTTGTGTTCACCTTCGCGGCTGCGCTGGTCTGCGGAATTCTTGCCGGAATTTTGCCTGCCCTGGGCACATCCAAGGCCGCGGCGGGCGATGCCCTCAAAGGAGGCCGCGGCGCAACGGCATCCCGTGGGGTGCAGCGTCTACGTAGCATTTTTGTAACCGCGCAGGTGGCCGTTGCCCTTGTGCTGGTGGTCGGTGCAGCCCTGATCATCAAAGGATTCCGCGAAATGACCGGCTCGGCGGACACCTACGCGCCCGAGCGAGTGCTGACGCTCGGCGTAAATCTGCCGGTTTCACGCTACCCGCAGTCGGCGGACCAACTTGTTTTCTATCGCAAGGCGCTGGACGGTCTGTCGTCTCTTCCCGGCGTCGAATCCGTTGCGGCGTTCAACTGTTATCCGCTGAGCAACAACGGGACTTCCTGGACTTACTTCCAAGTCGAGGGAAGCGTCGCGCCCGACCTGCGGCATTCTCCCTGGGCAGACACGCAGAGCATTACTCCACCCTATCTGCAGTTCATGCGCGTCGAGGTCCAGGCTGGCAGGGGTTTCACCGCCGACGATCGCGAAACCACGCAACCCGTCGCCATCGTAAATCAAAAACTGGCCAAGCTCTACTGGCCAAAGGAAAGCGCACTCGGCAAGCACCTCCGCATCGGTGGCCCTGACGATTCTTCTCCGTGGTTGACAGTGGTCGGCGTCGCGGCCGATGTTCTCTATGATTGGACCTCCCATGTCCCGGCGCCAACAATATATAGGCCGCTGACGCAAGCGCCCCTGGCCGCATCGCTCCTGGGGATTCGCACTTCTTCCGGCCCTGCCTCACTGGAACCCGCTGTGCGCGGTCGCATCGCCGCCATCGACCCGGATTTACCGGCCTTCGACGTGAAGCCGCTCGACGTGGCCATCCACGAATCCACCGTGGGCCTTGGCTACATGGGCGCCATGATGGGAATCCTCGGGCTGATCGCGCTTGCCGTTGCCGTCGTCGGCATCTACGGCGTGATGGCGTATTCGGTCGGGGAACGCAGGAAAGAGTTTGGACTGCGCATGGCCATTGGAGCTCGCCCGCGCGACATCCTTTGGCTCGCCGGACGCCATGGCTTGCTTATTTCGGCAACGGCGTTTGCGATCGGACTACCGTCCGCCATCGCTTCGGCGCGTCTCGTCGCTAGCCTGGTTTACGGAACGAATCCCGGCGACCCGTTGGTTTTTGTTGGCGTTCCGCTCGCCCTGTTTCTCGCCGTAATTCTCGCCGGATACATCCCGGCCCGGCGAGCCATGCGTGTCGACCCCATGGTGGCGCTGCGTTATGAATAACCTTCATGGTGTGGAGAAACGGCCATTGTTGCTATAGGAGCAGGAGCGTCCATGAAACGTCTGCGTGCGTGGTTCATCCGACCGGGCGGCTTGATTAATAAGGAGCTTCGCGACCGCGATTCTCGCGCGGTTCCTGGCGCCGGGGGAAGAGCGGTCGTAGTCGGTATTGCGGAGGAATTTCATGAGGCAGCTGCGAGCACGGCTTTCCAGGGCGGGTGAACTGTTCGGCAAGCGACGGCGCGAGCAGGAGTTATCCGATGAGCTGGACAGCCACCTTCAACTGCACATCGATGACAACCTGCGTCGAGGCATGTCGCAGGCACAAGCTCGGAGGGAGGCCATCATGAAACTCGGAGGGGTTGAACAGACCAAACAGAGCTACCGCGAGCGCCGGGGGCTACCGTTGCTGGAAACACTTTTTCAAGACGTGCGCTATGCCGTACGCATGCTGCGCAAGAACCCCGGCTTCACAGCCATCGCCGTGCTCACACTCGCGCTCGGAATTGGCGCCAACACCGCTATCTTCAGCCTGGTGAACGGGGTTTTACTGCGACCGCTACCGTTTGCCAATGCGGAACGGCTGGTCGGGATGACCTCTTATTACCCCAAGGGGCCTTTCGTGGTCATGCGCGAACGCAGTCGAACGATGGACGTTGTCGCAAACTCGGACAGCGCGGAGTTCAACCTCACCGGCGTTGACGTTCCGGTGCGATTGACGGGTTCTTCGGTTTCCGCGAACTGGTTCAGCGTGCTGGGCGCGCGTACCGAGATGGGAAGAATATTTCAGGGTGGCGAAGATCAACCAGGAAGAGATGCGTTCGTTATTCTGAGCCATTCCCTTTGGCAGCGGCAGTTTCGCGGCGATCCGGATATCATCGGACATGCGATTCTTCTCGATGGCGTGAGCCGCGAAGTCGTTGGCGTAATGCCCCCAGATTTTCACTTCCCCTCTCCGAAAACCGAATTGTGGGTCCCTCTGCACTTGGAGCCCCGCACCACGGGCGACTATTGGGGGAGCAGCTACATGCCGATCCTGGCGCGGCTGCGTCCCGGCGTGACCATGGAACAGGCGCGCGTTGAACTGGCTTTGCTTCGTCCGCAGATCCTGGCCGCGTACGCTTGGCGCATGCCGGATGATTCGTGGAAAGATTCCGACGTCACCTTCTTAGAGGACTGGCTGGTCGGCGACTTTCGCACAAAGCTCATCATTTTGCTGGGAGCCGTCGGCCTTTTGCTGCTGATCGCTTGCGCTAATGTGGCGAATTTGCTTCTGGCACGGTCCGCGGCACGCAATAAGGAAATCGCCGTTCGCAAGGCGCTTGGCGCAGGACGCTGGCGCCTCATTCGGCAGCTGACAACAGAGAGCGTACTGCTTGCGATGTTTGGCGGAGGACTTGGCCTGGGCGCGGCAGTGTATGGCCTGACGATTCTGAAGACGACGCTCCCTGCGGATACACCGCGGCTCGCCGATGTAACCGTCGACGGCCGCGTTCTGCTATTCACGGCGGCGCTGGCCATCCTGACGGGTCTGGCGTTTGGAGCGATGCCTGCGAACGGCGCTTCTAAAATTGACCTCACGAAGTCTCTGCGCGCTGGCGGTGACAAGGACGAATCGCGAGGAAACAATCGCCTCAGCAGGAGCCTAGTCGTAGGAGAGGTGGCCGTCGCGGCCGTGCTAGTGATTGCCGCCGGACTTCTGGTCAAGAGTCTGTGGAAACTCTCAAACACAAATACCGGATTTCACCAGGAGTACATTCTCACGGCGCGCATTACCCCGAATCAATCCTTCTGTGCCGTTGCGGGGCGCTGCCAAGTTTTCTACGGCGACTTACTGACCCGCATGCGCGCTTTGCCTAGCGTGAAAGAGGCGGCCGCCGTCAACGGACTTCCCCTCAGCGGAACTTGGGAAACCATTCCCTCCGATGTCGAAGCTCATACCGTCGCGCCGGGCTCGCACGTACCAATGCTCATGGAACGTGTTGTCACGCCAGAGTATCTCCATCTGATGGGGATTCCGCTTTTCGAAGGCCGCGGATTCACGGACGCGGATGGGGGCCCCAACGCACAGCGCATCACGCTCATAACCAAATCCACCGCCGAGCGCTATTGGCCGGGAAAGAATCCCATTGGCATGCATATCAAGCCACGCTGGATGAGTGACTGGTGGACTGTGGTTGGCGTTGTGGGCGACGTGAAGGAAAACAGTCTTACCAGAAATGTTCCTGAATGGATGGACGGCGAGATCTATATGCCCTATGGGCCGCATGCCATCCAAGGCAGGGGCAACGAATCGGCTCCGGCGGAGTTGACGCTGCTCTTGCGCACCTCCGAAAGCCAAGCGCAGATCGGCAGTGAGTTGCAGAGCGTGGTCGCCGAATTGAATCGCAACGTGCCGGTCAGCCAAATTCAATCTTTGCATGGATGGGTTTCCGAAGCCGCCTCCGGGCCCCGTTCGACCGCTTCTCTTTTTGCCATTTTCGCCGCTCTCGCCCTAGCACTGGGAGCCGTGGGTATCTATGGCGTCATTTCTTATTCGGTTGCACAGAGGACGCGCGAAATCGGGATTCGCATGGCGCTCGGAGCTCGCCGGCAAGAGGTGCTGTTGCTGATCGTCGGGCAATGCGCCAGGCTCGCGTTTCTGGGCGTGGCCATCGGTCTCGCCTGTGCACTGGTCCTGACGCGGCTCATGTCCAGTTTGCTGTACGGCGTTGCAGCAGCGGACCCCGCCACTTATGCGATTGTCGCGATCCTGCTCGTAGTGGTTGCGCTGGCGGCGTCCTATCTCCCGGCTAGACGTGCGATGCGCATGGACCCGGCGATCGCGCTGCGGCACGAGTGATCGTGCGGCAGCAGGTTGCGGCACGAAGGCAATGGTTGCTAAGGAAATAGCATGAGGATGCTTCGCGCATGGTTTCTACGGGTGGCCGGACTATTTGGCAGGGAGCTCCGCGACGGCGAGCTTTCGGCGGAGATGGAGAGCCATCTGGAGCTTCACTTTGAAGACAATCTGCGCCGAGGCATGTCGCCGGCCGAAGCGCGGCGGGAGGCCATCATGAAGCTCGGCGGCGTTGAACAAACGAAGGAAAGCTATCGCGAGCGCCGTGGTCTACCTCTGCTCGAAGTATTCTTCCAGGACTTGCGCTTCGGAGCGCGCACGCTGCGCAAAAATCCGGGATTTACCCTCGTGGCCGTCCTCACCCTCGCTCTGGGGATCGCCGCCAATGCCACAGTCTTCAGTTTCGTAAGCGCGGTCCTCTACAAGCGCCCTCCCGTTTACGATTCCGACCGGGTGCTGGTTGTTTACGGGACCGCCGCGGCCCGTGGTTTTGGCACAAGCCTGAATCCGGTGTCCGCGCCGAACTACTTCGCCTGGAAGCGCGAGAATCGGGTTTTCTCCGACCTGGCGGCACTAGAACCCTACGTCAGCGTAAGCCTTACGGGAAGAGACGAGCCGGAGCGCATAAGTGTGAACCGCGCGACCTCGAACTACTTTTCCGTGATCGGCGTGGCTCCCGTACTCGGCCGCGCCTTTGCAAATGGCGACGATCAGGCGGGACATGATCGAGTCGTTCTGTTGGACTACCGCTTTTGGGAACGAAAGTTCGGATCGGATCCCAATATCGTCGGCAAAACCATTCGCCTCAACGGAGAGGAACACACCGTCATCGGCGTGCTCCCGCGGCCCTTTCAGATCATGTCCTTCCGGTCGCAGGTTTGGCTTCCGCTGGTCCTCGATGAATCTCAGCAGGGTGCGGCAGCAAGGCAAACTCGAACTCTATATCTTTTCGCGCGCAGCAAGCCCGGCGTGACTCTCGATCAAGCGCAGTCCAACCTACGGACTCTCGGCTCTCTCGCCGTTCAGTTGTTCCCGGACACCGAGGCCGGCTGGGACACAAACTGCCTGACTCTACAGGAGTACATCATCCACGACTTCAATGCCAGCGCCGGCTTCGTCATTCTTCTCTCCGCCGTGGGATTCGTTCTCTTGATTGCATGCGCCAACATCGCGGGCCTTCTTCTTGCTCGCGCCGCGAGCCGCGGCAAGGAAATGGCCATCCGCATTGCTATCGGCGCGGGAAGAGCGCGCGTCTTGCGCCAGTTGATGACCGAAGCATTGCTGATTGCCCTGCTCGGAACCGTCGCTGGACTGGGACTTGCGCTTGGCGGCACGCAGCTTCTGCACCAGGTCTTGTCGTTCAACGAAGCCATCAAAATGCTTGATATGCAGATTGACTGGCGCGTTCTCTCATTCACATCCGCTATCGCCGTGCTGTCCGCTCTTCTCTTTGGGCTCGCGCCCGCCTTGCGCGCTTGGGCCGTGGACGTGTTCCCCACTTTGAAAAACGACAGCAGCAAATCTTCCGCCGGAAAAAAGAAGAGCCGCGGGCGCGGCTTGCTGGTAGCCGCTGAAGTAGCGATGGCCGTCATACTGCTTACCGGCGCCGGCATTCTCATCAAGGGATTTCTGGAAGGGCTTCATCGCAGTCTCGGCTTCCAGCCTGAACACTTGCTCACCGCGCAGATTACTCTTCCCGAATCGCGCTACCAAGAGCCGGCGAAACAAATCGAGTTCTATCGCGAGCTCGCCGCGCGTCTCGAAACCACGCCGGGCGCAACTTTCGCGGCAATCACTTCGAACCTGCCCGCCGCCGGCGCCGGTTTTGTGAACTTTCTCCTGAAGGGCCAGGAGAATCAGGATCTCTCTCTTACCGATCGCTCGCGCGCACGCTACTACGTCGTAAGCTCTCACTACTTCGAGACCATTCAGGCCCCGGTGATCGCCGGGCGCGTTTTTCGAGAAAGCGACAGCGCAACCTCACAACCTGTCGCGGTTGTTACGGAAAAATTTGTCGCGCGCTTCTTCTCCAAGGGCGATGCGCTTGGAAAACAGATTCGCATCGACTCCAGCGACGCCGTCCGAACGCAATGGCGCGAGATCGTCGGAATCGTCCATGACGTCAAAAGCTGGCCGCTCAATTACGCAGACGATCCAGGAATCTACGAACCATTTTCGCAACACCCGGCAGCAGAAATGTCCGTCGTGGTGCGCGCCGTAAGCGACGCAAATTCACTTGCGCCGGGCCTGCGCGAGGCGGTCTGGTCCCTCGACCGAAACCAGCCGATCGGCAGCGTCATCAGCATGCCTGACCTCTTGGCGCACGAGACCGCACCCGACCTCATTTTCAGCGAGCTGATGACGGTCTTTGCCGCTCTCGCGCTGGTTCTGGCAGGCATCGGAATCTACGGCCTTGTCGCTTTCACCGTCGGACAACGCAGCCAGGAAATTGGCATTCGCGTGGCGCTGGGAGCGGAAAAGAAGAACATCCTACGCATGGTTCTCCTCGATGGATTGAGGGTCGCCGCGATCGGAGCCGCCATCGGCATGCTTGGCGCATTCCCGCTTCCGCGCTTATTCGAGGCTGCCTTTTACAATTTTCACGTCTGGGGAGGCTGGCTCTTCGTCATCGTGCCGGCTCTGATCGGCGCTGTCGCGCTATTGGCGTGCTACATTCCAGCGCGCCGGGCGTCACGCGTCGATCCGATGGTGGCTTTGCGATATGAGTAACAGGTGCCAGCGGCCGGGAGTTAGAGATCCTCGTTCTTTGCATTAGATCTCGAAGGACCTTGAAGGAAGGTGCAGTGAGATGAGAAGGCTGCGCGCGTTGTTTTTACGATCTGTAGAGCCTTTTCGAAGAGCGCCCCGCGAGAGCGAGCTTGCCGATGAAATGGAGAGCCATCTCCAGCTGCACATCGAAGACAATTTGCGCCGAGGCATGTCCTGGGCCGAAGCCCGGCGGGAGGCTATCATGAAACTCGGCGGTGTCGAACAAACCAAAGAAACCTACCGCGAGCGTCGCGGTCTCCCTATTCTCGAAACGACATTGCAAGACTGCCGGTACGCTCTCCGTTTGCTTCGCAAGAATCCCGGGTTCACTCTTGTCGCTGCCTTAACGCTCGCGCTGGGCATCGGCGGCAATACCGCCGTCTTCAGCGTGATGAACGGCGTTCTTCTTCAGAATCTTCCTCTGCCGCACGCAGAGCAATTGATGTTCTTGCGTCTGCCAAACGACCAGCCTCCTGGTGCAAGCAACACCGGCAACGGCGACACCTCCTTCTCGGATCCCGTCTTCGAACAGCTTCGCAAAGAACACGCCGCGCTTTCCGACCTCATGGCTTATGTACCCCTCGCAGAGAGCAAGGTGGCGGTCCGCATCGGCGAAAACCCCGAAGTCGCTGAAGCGGATATGGTGAGCGGCAACTTCTTCTCAGGACTCGGCGCGGCCTTCGCCCGCGGTCGCGGCTTCACGCTTGAAGATGAAACCACGCACGCGCCGCTGGCCGTGCTCAGCTATTCCTATTGGACCGGACGCTTCGCTCGCAATCCTTCGATCCTCGGCCAAACGATTTATGTCAAAGGATTGCCATTCACGATTGTTGGCGTAACCGCGCAAGGTTTCTATGGCATCGAGCCCGGCGCCTCGACCGATTTCTGGATCCCCTTGCAGAATCGTCCCGAACTGAATGCCTGGGGCATGCCGGCGTCGGGGAGCACACTCTACGGCACGCCCACGTGGTGGTGTCTGCGATTGATCGGCCGCCTCGCGCCTCAGGTGACGGCTCCCGAAGCTCTTGCTAGGTTGGATCCGGTCTTTCAGCGCGCCGCTTTGATCGGACTCGGCACGCCTGATCCCAAAAGCCCCAAACCTGTCCTGGAGCTGTCCCCGGCGAAGGGCATTCAGGGCCTCCGCGACTATTACGCGCAGCCGATTGAGATTCTCATGGCCATGGTCGGATTGGTCCTGCTGATTGCCTGCGCAAACGTAGCCATGCTCCTGGTCGCGCGGAACTCCGCGCGCCAGCGCGAATTTTCCATGCGCGTGGCACTGGGCGCCGGACCCGGCCGCCTTTTGCGCCAGTTGCTCGCGGAGAGTCTCTTGCTCGTAACTGCGGGGGCGGGTCTGGGCTGGATGTTTGCGATTTCCGCGAGCCGCGCTCTCGCCGCTTGGTCGAGCTTGGAAGTTCCTTTCTCGCTCGACTCCCACGTGCTGCTCTTCACTCTGGCAATTTCCTTTGCTTGCGCAGTCGTCTTCGGTCTCGCCCCGTTGCGCAGCGCGGTCAGCGTCCAGGCCGGTTCCGTGGTGAAGAGTTCCAATGCGGCAGCGCAACGCACCAAAAGAAGTTCATGGGCTGGCAAGTTCGTCGTCGCCGCTCAAATGGCTCTGTGCCTGATCTTGCTGGTGGGCGCTGGGCTCCTGGTTCGTTCTCTTCGTAATTACGAAACTCTGCCACTCGGCCTCCGCACCGATGGACTTCTGGTCTTCGGCACAAGCCCGCTGACCACCCACTCCGACGACGAAAAAGCCCGCTTTTACCAAATTCTCCTCGACCGCCTGCGCGTCGTCCCCGGCGTCGAGTCCGCAACCCTCCTGAGCAACCGCCTGGGCGCGGGCTGGAGCGACAACAACGTCTTCGCCATCGATGGCGTCGTCCCCACGGGCGACTTTGCGGTTATCGGCATGCGCTCGAACGATGTCGGGCCCGATTATCTCCACACACTGGGGATTCCGATCCTCGAAGGCCGCGATATCTTGGACTCCGACGGCCGTAACGCGCCGAAAGTCGTCGTCGTCAACGAAACTTTCGTGAAGCGTTTTCTTTCGAAAAGCGACCCGTTGGGTCACTCCGCCGGCGGCGTCCAGGCCGAGAACAGGTTCACAATCGTCGGAGTCGCTGCCGACAGCAAATACACGGGCGTCGATGAAAAACCCCGGCCCATGCTGTACTTCCCGTTTTGGCAGCAAAGCTCGATTTCCGATATGCAGGTCGAGTTGCACACGACCGGAAACCCCGAATCGCTTATACCAAGCGTTCGCGTCGTCCTGCACAACCTCGATCCCAACCTTCCGATCGAAAAGCCCATGACCCAGCGCGCGCAATTCGACGAATCTTTTTCGCAGCCGCGCCTGTTCGCCCGGCTCTCCATGTTCTTCGGTCTGCTTGCCGCGCTCCTGGTGGCCACGGGCCTCTACGGCACGCTG
>Ga0210383_10003061_pt1 | contig 15077 bp, 16 predicted proteins | sample IncBWC14OmetaG_FD_160072 | JGI IMG/M metagenome (GOLD analysis project Ga0210383, IMG submission 160072) | Forest soil microbial communities from Barre Woods Harvard Forest LTER site, Petersham, Massachusetts, United States - Inc-BW-C-14-O ...
CAACCTCCATCTCCGGGAGGAAGATCTCGCCGTCCTGGAGACGAACCACCACACCCCCTACTACCTGAATCTCCACTACCGCGATGTGGCTCACACCATGATTCTTGGGAGAACCGGCGCCGGTAAAAGTTTCTTGCTGAATTTCCTCATCACCAATCTTCAGAAATACGATCCGCACACCTTCATCTTTGATTTAGGCGGAAGCTTCGAAAGCCTCACGCAACTCTTTGGCGGCTCGTATGTTCGCGTCGGCTTGGAATCCGAGGATTTCAAGATCAACCCGTTTTCGCTGCCGCCGACCAAGGAAAATCTCGATTTCCTCGCCCTCTTCCTAAAAGTTCTGATCCAGGGGCAGAGGGCGGGTGAGCTCGACCCGGCTGCCGAGCGCGATCTCTTTCATCAGGTCGAAAACCTCTACGCGGTGGACCCTGCGCTGCGCACGCTTGGCGTTCTCGCAAATACGCTCGGGCATGACATTGCGAGCCGCCTCTCGAAGTGGACTCGCGGAGGCCAGTTCGGATTCCTCTTCGACAACGCCGAGGACACGATTTCGTTCTCTCGCTTTCAGTGCTTTGACTTCCAGCGCATGAGCCAGTACCCGGAACTCTTGGAACCGCTGCTCTTCTACATCCTGCATCGCGCCAATGCCGTCATCGCAGATCGGCAGATCACCTCCATTTTCAAAGCTTTCTTCATCGACGAAGCTTGGGTGTTTTTGAAGAACCCAAGTATTCAACGGTACGTCGTCGAGGCTCTCAAGACCTGGCGGAAACACAACGCCGCCATGGTCCTTTCGACCCAATCTCTCGATGAACTCAAACGCTCGGACATCCTCGACGTAATCATCGAAAGCTGCGCCACCAGAATCTTCCTCGCGAATCCCGATATGGACCGCGACATATACCAGCGGCAGTTCCACCTGAACGACAACGAAGTCGAGCTGATCTCGGGCCTGATCCCCAAGCAGCAATTCCTGATTAAGACGCCGGAACTCGCCAAGGTCGCCAATCTCAATGTCGACCCCAAGAGCTATTGGCTCTACACAAACGACCCTTACGACAACAAGAAACGGAAAGAAGCATTCGAGACCTACGGTTTTGAACGCGGGCTCGAAGCGCTCGCGGGAGGAAAGCCGTGATCCTCATCAGGTATCTCCATGCGTGGTTGAGCGACGGTAATCCGTTTTTGGCCTTCGTGCCTCTGGCCGTTAAAGCGTTCGTCCTCGCAATCGTCCTTGCTGTCGCTTGGCTCGTCTGGGTCTTGGTTGATCGTCGACAAAGTTCACAGCAGCAAAAATCTTCCGCAAAAGGAGCAACTCCATGAAGCAGGTGTTTCCGAGTCAGCGGCAAAGCTTTTGCCTTCGCCTGTTCACCATCGTTCTATTGGGCGCGATTGCCTTTCCGCTTTCGCCCACACACGCCGCGACGGATGCCGCGGCGCGCGTCGTGAAGTATTCGAAGGAAGACATCGTTCCCGTTCGCGCCAAACTCCGCTTCTCAACGCTCATCGTCCTGCCTGAGGACGAGGAGATTCTCGATTTCACTACCGGCGACAAGGAGTTCTGGATCATCGATGGGGCCCACAACCTCTGTTACGTCCATCCGGCCCAGGCTGGCATTCGCAGCAATTTAAATCTCATCACCGCAAGCGGTCACGTCTATTCATTCTTGCTGACCGAAATCAGCAACCAGCCCAATCTCGAACCCGATCTGAAAATATTTGTTGAGCCCAAGGAAGGTTCGCGTATCTCAACGAACACCGGGATGCGCGGCTATGTGAGCGCTGGCGAAGCGGAAGCCTACAAGAAAGAAGTCGAAACACTTCGCACCCAGGCTGCGGATCAAGTGCACGCGGCACAAGTCCAGTCCGCCGAGCAGGTGAACCGCTTCCGCTCCACTTACCCGACCAAACTGCAGTTCGATTACTTAATCGACGCGAAAGCGGCGCGCGAGCCCTTTCTCGTGTCCGCGATCTATCACGACGATACCTTCACCTACATCAAGTGCGGAGCGCGCGAAAAGCCCGCTCTTTATGAAATCAAGGACGGCCAGCCCAACTTGATTCCGTTCCAGCTCGAGAACGGTGTGTACATCGCACCTAAAATCATTGACTCGGGCTACCTCGCCGTCGGCAAGAAGAAAATGCCGTTCGCGCGCCGCACTGCGGCGAACTGAGGGATGAGCGATGAGCCAAACTGCCGAGATACAGGAAAAAGCTCCCAAGCCGCAAGGCCTTCTGCCGAAGAACGTCCAATCCTGGCTCCTCATTGGATTGGCATTCCTGATGGTCGCCATCATGTGGCTCACGGGAGGCAAGAAGCCGCCGACCCCGGTTAAAGCCGCGTCGGCTGCCGCGCCAGTAGAGGCCCCTCTCGAAGTTAACGAAACCAAAATTGCCGAAATGCAGAACCGCATTCAGGATCTGCAGCGAGAACAACTGGTGGCGCAGAGCGCCCTTGCCCAGCAGACCCACTTGCTCGGTGCCACCCCGCAAGATTCGCAGCAGGTTCAGCAGCAGAATGTGTCCGGTAATCCGTCCGACCAGCGACCGGAAGACCCGATTCAAGCGGAACGCCAGCGACGCGCCTACGTGTCATTGTTTTCCTCGAACGTGGCGCTGACCTACCGTAAAGCTCCTCCAGCGGCGCCCGTACCTGAATCCGAGGTAACTCCGGCGGCACAAAATCTCGTTCCTGTAGGACCCGGCTCCCCGCAGGTCGCGCAGCTCTTGAAAGAGATGCAACCGAATCCGATTCCACTCGCGTCGGGCGCTCTATCGCCCGCTCAGGCGCGAAATGATTCCGCGGAATCAATCCACGATCGAAAGGAGGAAGACCGAAATCCTGCCGCCGTGCCCGCTGGCTCCGCCAATGCGGCGGCAGGAAAACCCTACCTACTCTTTGAAGGAACCATCCTCGAAACCGTTCTCATCAACCGTCTCGACGGACAATTTGCCGGTCCCGTTGAGTGCTTACTCTCAACCGATGTTTACTCGAATGACCGCCAGCACCTGCTGATTCCGGCAGGCTCGAAATTACTCGGTGAAACCAAAAAGGTGGACACATTCGGCCAGACCCGCCTGGCCGTAGTGTTCCATCGCGTGCTCATGCCGGACGGGTATTCCGTCAGCCTCGATCAATTCAAGGGGCTCAATCAAATTGGCGACACCGGCTTGCGGGACCAAGTCAACAACCACTATCTCCGCATTTTTGGAGTATCGCTCGCCATTGGCGCACTCGGGGCCATTGGGGAGGCCGGCACGTCGGGCGCTCTCAACGCTTCGAACGCCGATCTCATGCGTCAGGGATTTGCACAAAGCACCGCGCAGTCTTCGGCGCAGATTCTCGAAAAGTTCTTGAACATCATGCCCACGGTGACCATCCGGGAAGGCCACCGGGTCAAAGTCTATCTCTCGGGCGACCTCGCATTGCCCGATTACAACAACCACAAAATGCCTTCCGATCTGTGAAGGCCAAAGGAGATGAGTCCAATGAAAAGAAAGATTCTGATTTGCTTGCTCGTGTTGGGATTAGGAGTTGGTACCGCAACCGCGCAGTTCGGGAATGGCGTCGTTTTTGACCCAACCAACTACCATAACGCATTGCTTCGCTACTACCAGCTCCAGCAGCACCTGATGGAACTCCAAAAGAGCTACGCCAAAATTACGGGGCAACTCAACCTCGCTCTGCAGATGGCGCAGTTCGTCAAAAATATGCCCGCGCGATACAAAGCACTGTTTTCGCAGTGGCGAAACGTGACGTCGCTCAACACCTTCGGGAATACCGTCTCGTGGATTAACGGCATTAACACCGGCGTGCTTCCCAACATCAACACCGGCTACCACAGCTCCACAACCCAACTCTCCCAGTACAGTCCGTATGAACTATCAGGAATGGACCCATTAGAACTCGGACGCGTGCAGTCTCAATATGCGTCCATCGAACTCGCCGATGGCGCGAACATGAACGCGATGGCCACGATCGGTGCGATCCGCGGAACTGCCGACAACGTTCAGGCGCAAATCGGAAACCTCGAACAAGATTCTTTTTCCGGCGACTCTGGTCTCAATAGCGAAGTGTCTGTCCTGAACAAGATCAATGCGGCAGGAGTCTTAACCCTCCGCACCGTCCAGGACTCGAACAAACTCTTGGCGTCGCTTTTAGAGCAGCAGACCATTCTGGCCAAACAACAGCGCGATGTTGCGGCGAACGCCATCAACACAGACATTGGCCGCCAAGCCGCCGTCGCCGACAACATGGCGCAGGTCACTGGCACTATCACGAATTCACTTCAAAACTTCCGCATGCCGTAAGCGTGTGGAGACGGACGCCCAGGCGTCGAGGGAGCTGACGGCAGTGCAAACCGATTTCCTCCAGTACATCTTTCAGGCGCTCAACAATTTGCTCACGCAGAACCTCGGCTTCTTCGACACCATGGGCCAGAATCTTTTCCGCTCTTTCGCCACGATCCTCGTAGCTTGGTTCGGAATCAAGTCTGCGCTCGCCTCCGCCAGCGGCAGACCTTCGTTCCAGTTCGATCATTTTGCAAGCCTGCTTCTGACTATCAGCTTTGGATTTGCGATGGTCAATTACTACAGCACTCCGATCCCCGGCGTCGGAACCAGCTTTCACAACCTCGTCACCAACGAAGCGCAGTTTCTCTCCACGCAAATCGATCAGGCCCAGCTCCAAACCGTGGTCTCGCAAGTCGCCGACTTCGAATCGCGCATGGACTCTCCCAGCTGGGGAGATATTCTCGGGACCGCCATCTACGTCGTTGTGACGATCCTACTTGCCGCGGCTCAGGCGATCGCGATTGTGGTCATTGCCTACGGCTTCATTGCTACCGCCGTTTGCGTGCTGGTGGGACCCGTTTTCATTCCGTTCTTTATCGTCCCGAAGATGGAGTGGCTCTTCTGGGGTTGGTTTCGGTGCTTCATCCAATATGCCTTCTACCAAGTCATCGCCGCAGCGGTGGTTTATATCATCGGAAATCTCATGCTTGGAGCCTTGCGCCTCCCGCCTGCGGGAACGCTTTCGACCGTGCAGCTCATTGCCTGGTTTCCTGTCCTGTTTATTACGTTTCTCGCGTCGATCTACGTCCTCCTGAAAATCCCTTCCCTGACGAATCATATCTTCAGTGGCACGGCCGGAGGATCTTCCGCTGGCCTGCTCGACGCACCCGCTGCCGTTCTCAACAGGGTGATGTGATGGATAGCGATGCCACATTCCACGACGCCAAACGGCTCTACCTCGAACAGTACGGGGATCCCATGGTGACAAATACCTACCTCAAGATTGCCCTCGCGCTGCTTTCCGTCGTTTGTGTGGCGCTCGCGCTCATCGATCTCAGGACCATCCGCACCTTCCAGAACTTTCGCCCGCTCGTGATCCGCATCGACGACCTGGGACGCGCGGAGGCTATCAACTACCACAACCTGGAATACAAACCCCAGGATGCCGAGGCGAAATATTTCTTGTCCCAGTTTTGCGCCCTCTACTACCGCCGCAACCGCTACACGATTCAAGACGATTTCTCGAAGTCCTTGTACTTCCTCGACGGCAAGCTTGCGGACGGGATTCTCGACGCCTACCGAAAGGATGACATCATCAAGAAATTCATTACCAATACAGCGGATCCCGAGATCGATATAGACGTGAAGAAGGTCGCGCTCGAACAGATGCAAACGCCGCCCTTCCGCGCGAGAGTGGATTTCTACATGGTCTATTACTCGCCCGCCGACCATAGCGAGCTGAAACGCGATTTGTACACCGCGAACTTTGTCTTCCTTTTCAAATCCCAGGTGCCTAACGAACTCATTCCGATCAACCCGCTCGGAATAACCATCACGTATTTCCGCGAAGACCAGGCATTCAAATGAGAATCCCGGTTCTTACGCAAACCGAAGAGGTCGCGGGTGGACGCAGGGGAACGTCGGCCCAACCTCGGCGCGCCAGCGCCGCTCTACTGCCTACGCTCTCGCCCTCACGAACGCCACGTCCCAACTCACGGGTTTTCGCCACGAGAACAAACGGCGCGCCTCACGAGGGCCTCCTTTTCGCCCGACTTTCCGCCCGCTCCCAGAAACGCAAATCGTTTATTGGAAAACCTTCACTCGAACCACGGATTTCACGATGATCCCGAATGCCCTGATGTTAACCATCGCCATATTGCTCGGCTACGGATTCTGGCTTCTGGATCAGTTGAAGTTTATGGCCCCCTACAGGAGCATTCTTCTTCACTCCTATGGGCCGACGCTTCTGATCGCGTTCTTCGTGCTCTTCTTGAACGTCTTCGGCGCAGCGCTTTTGTTGCAACGAAAGTTCTTCCTCAAGGACACTGGGCGCAAGCTTTCCCACCTCGACCGCCAGTTCCAGGTGCGTCAGGTTGAAATGCCGGTGCCCGAGGATGACCAGGAGGCACCGCCTTATGTCTCGTGACACTTTTTCATTCGACTCACGCGACGAGCGCGACGCGGCTGCTCGTCGCGACAACAATGGCCGCGACTCCCAATCGCCATCAAATCCGCAACGCGTCGAGCAGCGGGCGACTAGTGCCGAACCTCTTCCATCCCTCGATCGTTCTGACAGAGCCGGGCGAATGCCGGAGGCGCTCGATTCGCCGCGTGCGCAACACGTTGGCGACCGCACCTATTTCCTTCGCGATTCGGAGCTGCAAACGCTGGCCGAGGTGGGAACATTCCGCGTTATCGCGGCTCCCGATCTCGCCCATGCCAGCTATGGCGGCAGCGGCGCGCGCATGGAACGCGAAATCCGCCGCCTGAAGCAACAGTCGCTGCTCTCGGAAAAATCGATTGCGGTTGGACGAAACGGAACGTACCGGCTACTGACCCTAACGAAGCAAGGTTCGCGGCTGCTCAGGAAATCGGGGCGCGTGCCCGCCGAGCAAGCGATCTATCACGGGTTTGTGAAGCCTCGCGAAGCACAGCACGATGCGGACCTGTACCGCCTGTATCAAGCGCAGAGTGAACGGATTGAGGCGGCAGGTGGCCATCCAACCCGCGTGGTCCTCGATTACGAGTTGAAACGGAGTCTGAATCGCGATCTCGCAGTTCTTCACGAAGCGGGGCGCTCCCCGCAAGCCCTGGAAAAGATTGCCGAGCGACACGCACTGGCTGTCGTCAACGGCAAGATTCCCGTGCCCGACCTGCGAGTCGAATACGACACGGCCGACATGGAACGAATGCACGTCGACCTGGAACTTGCGACTCGCAACTACCGGCCCGGTGCGCTCGCGGCAAAAGCGAAGGCGGGTTTTTCGCTCTACGCACGAAGCGAGGATACGTCGCGCCTCCGGCGTGTTCTCGACGAGCGCGAAATCACCACACAAATTCTATCCTTATGATCACCCCTAGCACACAAATCGACGCACTCGGGGCCCTCGGTTACACCGAAGACGAATCGCGGTTTCTCTATCTCGTCGCGACTCATTCCGGATACTTTGTCGCCCGCCAATTTCTCGGTTTTACCGGAGCGTCTTGGGGCAAGCGAACCACGCTTTTCTGGAACAAATTGCAGGCCAACCAGCACGCCCGAACCTATCGCTTCGCCAAAGGCGGCACCGCTTACCATCTCTTCGCGCGGAAGGTGTACCGCCAGATTGGCAGAGAGAACCTCCGCAACCGCCGCGAGCACGAACTCGAATACATTCACACCCGTGTCGCGATGTTGGACTTTGTGCTTGGGAACCTCGATTTCGACTACCTCGAAACGGAGCCCGATAAAGTCGCCTATTTTTGCGCGGAGTTGCAGTTGCCCAAGCACCATCTCCCTTCCAAAACCTACAGCGGGCGATACACGGTGACGCCCACAGTTCGCTATTTCGTCGACCGCTTTCCGATGTTCTTGCGGGCGATGTGTTCGACCTCACGGATCGTCACGTTCACCTACTTGCAGGGGGCCGAAGCGAACCTCTCCGGTTTTGTACATCACTTGCAGATGTATCTACCGCTGTTTCGCGAACTTTCCGAGTTTCGATTTCTTTTTCTGGCGCGAGCCGATGCCTATTTCGCCAAGGCCTCGGAACTCTTCCGCGATCTCGTGACGATTCCTCTCCAATCGAATCCAGCCGAGGATCTCCTGCGCTATTTCGCGGTTCGCAAAGCATGGGATTTAGCAAAGTACACGACGCTAACGGAAGGAGATTTGATCTTCCGCAATCTCGCCAAGGAGCGCTTCGCGGGCGCGCGATTCGAACATTTCTACCGCGCGTGGAAAGTCGGACGTTTGGGCGACGCGGAAATTCGGGAAGACCTGCGCGGCAGCGACAAGGAGCACGTAGCGCACTTCGACGCACAGATCCTCAATGCCATTGGTACTTCTGGGGCGGAAAGCGAGGCAAGCCGGTGAAGAAGGTAAATATGACACTCTGCAAATCGGTCTGTACCAAGGTCTTCACCGCGTGGCCCAGCATGTCCTGGCAACAGGAGGAGATCCCTGAGACAAAACTCAAAAGCAGCGGTGGGAAAACTACCAAATCGGGCGGGAGCGACCCCACTTTTCCGGCCTCCGGCCGCCCAAAAAGTTCTTGGGGTCGCTCCCGCCTTCGGGCACCGTGGCCGGTGCCAGTAGTTTTTCCACCGCTACAAAACGAATCCCGGTAATTCACTGCGAAGGAGACAACGATGTCCATCATCAAGAAAGCACCAGCGATCCTGAACCGAGAAGTCCGGATGGAAGAACCTGTGAGTGCGCTTCTCGACGACTACGCACTATTCATCGAGAGCAGCCCGGATCACGTCGTCAATTCCGTCTTGAAGAAGACCCTCTGGCGAGACCAGGACTACCGCAAATGGCGCGAGTTGCGCAAAGCTCGCGGCGACGGCGCCTCTCGGCCTCCGGCTGAGCGGCCAGAGAAATCATGATGCGTCGGCTCCTCGCATCACGGCACTTCGTTGCCGCCGCGCTCGCCATGGCGACGGGGACCGTGATTTTCGATGCGCGGCCCTTTCCCGAAGACCAGCTGTTCTTGCGGGTCATTGCAACACGAGCGCCGCATGCCTTTTTGAGCTTCCGCTATCTCTACAACGTGGTCCTCTTCACCACCCCCTACATCGCCTATCTCGGAGTGCTGTCAGCTCTCTATATCGGTACTCTGAAGTTTCGCCATCGCGTTGTCGCCGGGCGGCGGCTCTCACCTTACCCGCAACCGGAGAAGCGCAACGATCTGTTTGTCGTCTTGGGGGAAGTACACAATTCCCGTCGCCCGGGCCCATCCGAAAGCCCGAGGTGGCTCGTCGTCCCAGAGCGTGGTTTGTTCACCGGAATCGTTATTTTAGGCGCAGTCGGAAGCGGAAAAACTTCGTGCTGCATGTTCCCCTACGCCGAGCAGATCCTCGCCTACAAGGCCGACGACCCGGCACAGCGCATTGGTGGTCTGGTCTTGGAAGTCAAGGGCGACTTTTGCAAAAAAGTGCAAGGGATCCTGGAGCGCCATGGACGAGGTGAAGACTATGTCGAAATCAGTCTCGATTCGGAATTCCGTTACAACCCGCTTCACAACGACTTGGACGCCTACGCGCTGGCGTTTAACATCGCATCCTTACTAAACAACCTCTTCGGCCGGGGGAAGGAACCCTTCTGGCAGCAGGCGTACACCAATCTGGTTAAGTTCATCATCCTTCTTCATAAGGTCGCCTACGATTACGTCACCCTTTTTGACGTCTACGAGTGCGCCATCTCACCGCCGCTCCTCGAGCAACGAATCCAAGAGGCCGAGGACATCGTCATGGGCCGGCACTTTGTCGCCGTGACCACGCAGCTTTTCGGCGAACGCGCCGCGGATCTCGCGGGCTTGGGATTTCAGCATCGGTCGAATGAAAACTGCTACGTCGCCGAGGCCACGCCCGAATTGCGTGAGTTGCTGCGAGCGAGGGGAATTTCCTTCGAGCCCCGAAGTGTCCTGGACCCGGCGTATGCCGATCCCGAAAAGCTCGCGCAGCTGCAAGCGGTGAAGCGCTGGTTCACGGAGGACTGGCGGAGGATTGAGCCGAAACTCCGCTCATCAATCGTCGAGGGTATTTCGGTCTTTCTTTCCCTATTCGACGACAGTCCCAAAGTGAAGCGCGTCTTTTGCCCGAAACGGGAGTGCTACGATCCGCAAAAGAATGCGGGAAATCAATACGGAAAGCCGCTGCCATCGTTCTCTTGGCTGATCGAAACAGGCAAAGTCTGCGCGCTCAATTTCCCCATTGGCATGAATCCCGGACTCGCCAAGGCCATCGGTGTGATGATGAAGCTTGATTTCGAACGCGCCGTTCTGAACCGCGTGCCGCAGATCGAAGCGAATCCCGAGAAATACTTCCGACAAGTTCTGTTTCTTTGTGATGAATACCAGCACTTCGCGACCGTCGGCGAAAGCGACCCGACCGGCGACGAAAAGTTCTTCAGCCTTTCGCGCCAACCGAAGTGCATTCCTATCGTGGCCACACAGAGCATCAGTTCGCTCCGATCGGCTCTTCCAGGAGATAGTTGGCGGACACTATTTCAAACGTTTAGAACCAAGATCTTCCTCACTCTTTCCGACGATTTTTCGGCTAAGACGGCGAGCGAGCTGTGTGGACGCGAGGACCGGCTCAAAGTCAGCTACAACCTTTCCGAGAGCGCGCACGATGCCCGCGTAAGTTTGCTGACAGGAAATGCGCTGTCCCACCGTGCAAATATCAGCGCATCGAAAAGCTACAACACGCAGACCGATTATCGCTTCGACATGAAGACCTTCACCGAACTGCGTAACGCGCAGTCCGTGACCATCGCCTACGACGGCTTGAATCCGATTCCCCCATCGTTTTGCTATCTCAAGCCCTACTACAACGACCCCAACAAGTCGTACTTCCAGCAGCTTGAGGAAGGAGTCCTCTAATGCACGGTTTTGAAACCATTCTTCCGTTTCTGAGACCTATTGAACATCTCATTCTCGATAACACAATCAGCGAAGTCATGGTCAACGGTGCGGACCGCGTTTTCATCGAGCGGAACGGGTTCCTTCAGCGCGTTCCCGGCATCGTGCTGGGTGAACGGTCCCTGACGGTCGCGGTGAAGAATATCGCGCGGCGATTGGGAGACGACATCTCGGAAGCGAAGCCGATTCTCGATTCGCGCTTGCCGGACGGGAGTCGAGTCGCCGCGGTCATTCCTCCGTGCAGTCTCGGCGGCGTAACCCTGACGATACGGAAGTTCAATAGCCGCCACTTCGAAATTGAGGATCTCATTCGCGGCGGGACGCTCGACCGTGCCCTCGCCAATCGGTTGGAAGACTATCTGCTTCAGCGTCGCAATCTTTTGTTAAGCGGCGGCACCGGCACCGGTAAAACGACGCTATTGACGGCGTTAGGAAAGTTCATCCCGGCCGAGGAGCGCATCCTGCTCATCGAGGACACCGCGGAAATCCAACTGGCCCACGAGAATCTCGTCCGTTTCGAAGCACGCCGCGAACAGAACGTCACTCCTGCCGTGACGATTCGCGATCTGCTCAAAGCCGCGCTGCGTCACCGCCCCGATAGGATTCTCTTGGGGGAAATCCGAGGCGGCGAGGCATTCGACCTTCTGCAACTCTTGAACACGGGTCATTCCGGGACTCTATCCACAATTCACGCGAGCTCCGCGAGACAGGGGCTCGCGCGCTTCACCAGTTGTGTCTTGCAGAGCGGAGTCGAGCTTCCGTACCGCGCCATCAAGACCAACGTCGGAGATTCCCTAAACGTTGTTGTACAAATCGAGCGGCGTCCTGGACGCCGGTTCATCTCGGAGGTTCTGGAAATCAAAAGCTATGATCCCGACGCCGATTTATACGAGTTTTGCGTAGTCTACGTCGCCCCGCGAGAGCAAGCATGAAAGACCCAAATGCACTCTCTCCACGGATTCTCTCGCCTTCAGAATACATCCTTGCGCTCCATGCGCCCCAGGACCGGATCGCTGTGCTTGTGCGAAACCATGTTCGCGGGCAAACCATGCAACGCATTCTTGCCGCGGAGGCAATCGCAAGCCCGCTGTTTCTGTACTGGCTCATCGAACAGAACGAGGGCGGCGCTGATATTTTCCTTGGGATGAATCCCGTCAAAGACCACTGTTACAACAGAACGAAGGAGAACATCCGCGAGATTCGTCATGTGTATCTCGATCTCGATGAAGACGCATCCGCGTCGCTCCACGCAATTCGCACCACCGGAGACATTCCCACTCCCAACTTTGTGCTCGATACATCCCCAGAAAAGCACCAGGTGATCTGGCGGGTGGAAGGCTTCGACCAAGCCCAGGCCGAATCCTTGCTTCGCTCGCTGGCCACCCAATTCCGAGGCGACATCGCCGCGACGGACGTATGCCGCGTCCTGCGCGTACCCGGCTTCACAAATCGGAAATACAACGAGCAATTCCTGGTGCGCGCGATTCAGGAGGCGGACCAGATTTACCACCTTAGCGATTTTGCCGTGCACGAAGACTCCCCGGACGCACCGCGCCATCGGGAGGGCAGCCATCAACCGACTCAAACAATGCCCTCAGGACGCCGAAGCCAATCCGAAGCGGATTGGGCTTACGCCAAGCGCGCTCTGGCCCGAGGAGACTCACCCGAAGAAATTATTCGCCGCATCGCTGACTACCGCGCAGACGACAAGGCTGATCCGGACTACTACGCTCGCCTCACGGTCACGAAGGCACGGGCGGAGTTGCACCGGCACCGATCCGTTTCTGAGGAGACTGCCGAAGTCCACGGTCCAGATTCCCCATCCCGCCCCCCACGTTCCGAGGCGCCTGATGGTGACCGAACCCGAGCATGAGGAAACGATGGAAACAGCTACCAATCCGCCCAGCGCCAACGATCGAGCGAAGCGACTCCCAAGTGACCCACCAGCTTGTGCTTACGTCGTTGTCATTCCGAATACCGAGGGACCGGTCATCGAAGCGCTCCAGAAACTGATAGCAACGCTCTCGTCTCGAGAGCCATTGGTTCTCCCCATGGGCCTTCGAAACCAGTCACTTGAAATCGTTGACTCCTGGCTTGAGCATACGGCGGCGGCCGAATATCTGGGCGTCGCCCGCAGCACTCTCTATCGCTATTCCGAACATCACGAAATCGAGTCCCGTAAATTCTGCGGCCGACTGCAGTATCGCCTTGCGAGTCTCGACGAATTCAAGACTCGGCACGTGAGACCCGCACGTCCGTTTCACTCTGATCGCAGTATAATTCCGTCGGCGCCCCGCTCCGGTAAGTCAGAGGAGCGCTGATGGGACTCTATCAGAGACAGGCTTCACGCTTCTGGTGGATGACATACACAATGAACGAAGAGCGGTACTTTGAATCGACCAAGACGACCAGCAAAGAACTCGCCAAGAGGATCTGGAAGCGAAGGGAAGGCGAGATCGCGATGGGGCTGTTCAAGGTCGGCTGGCCCGGTGAACGGATCAGGTTCGGACTGTTGTGCGAAGAGTTCGAACGTTCACACTTTGCCGGGCTTGCGGAAAACACCGTCAAGGGTCACCGTTCGTATCTCAACAATCTCAAGCTGTTTTTCGGTGATCGTAAACTCGATTGCATAACGGTTGCGATGGTCGAGGCATACCGCGACGAACGCCGGCAACAGCCATCGAAACACAACCCCAAACAGACGGTCAAAGGAGCGACGGTCAATCGCGAGCTCGAATGTTTGAAGTGCATGCTGGACTTTGCCACGAAGCGCAGGTACATCGCAGAAAACCCCGCTTCGGAGGTCAAACACTTCAATGAGCTCCGCGAAAGGCCGGCACGAAGGATGCTTTCACTCGAAGAGGAACGGCGAATTCTTGACGCAGCGCCCGTCTATCTTCGCGTTGCCATCATTCTTCTCGCTCAGACCGGAGGAAGAACATACAGCGAGGGCTTTTCACTGCGCTGGTCTCAAGTGGATTTTGAAGGAAAGCTGATTCGCTTGACCAACAACTTGAAAACTCCCGGTTCAGCGGAGCCGATTCCCTTGTCCGAGTATGCTTGCGATGTTTTGCAGGCGTGGAAAAAGGAAGGAGCTTCAAAGAGCGAGTACGTCTTCCCGAGCCCGGTTCTACCCAACCGGCCCATCTCGACAGTAAAAACCGTTTGGAAAACAACATTGAAACGAGCGGGCGTGCCAGCGTTTCCGATTTACAACCTGCGTCACGTCTTTTGCACTCGTCTCAGTGAAGTTGCACCGGATGCTGTTGTGCAGCGCGCGATGCGCCACACCAGCCCGGAAACCAAGCGTCACTACCAGTTGGGAATGGCCGACCAGGTCCGAAACGCGGTAGATAAAGCGAACAAGCGGCTGTACGGAAAGCGAGCAGCGTTACATTTTCGTGACAGTCAGCCTCCCAAAACGGAGGAGGTGAAAATCGCCGTCTGTAACTGATTGAAGAAGAACGAGAAGTTGGCTCCCCGGGCTAGATTCGAACTAGCAACCCTTCGGTTAACAGCCGAATGCTCTACCATTGAGCTACCGGGGAACCGGTGTAATGCGGTGACAACAATCTTACGACAGCGTAGTTTCTTCCGCAATCACGCGGCGCAATCTTCCTCGGCGGGAAATTCGTTCGACTCGACTGACGAAACGGTCCAGCGCATATAGACTGTTTCGGATGGCAAGAAGCTCCAACAATGAGCACGCGCGCGCGTTTCCAATCTCCTATCGCCAGTTGGCCGCTGCGCTCGCGTGTGGACTTGTGCTGCGGCTGCTCTTCATCTCGCGCTTCCCGTTTTATGCGGGCGATACGAAATTCTACGAAGAGCTTGCGCAGAACTGGCTGTATCACGGCGTTTACGGCCTCTTCATCCGCGGCGAACTGATTGCCGTCGATCAGCGAGTTCCGGGATATCCGGCTTTTCTCGCCGTCATTTATTCGATATTTGGCCGCACCCGCATTGCGGTGATGCTCGCGCAAGCTGTAATCGATCTGGCGACGTGTCTATTTGCCGCGTTGATCGCGGCGCGCATCGCACCCGCGAGTAAGAAACAAACCGCGGCCACAATCGCGCTTTGGATTGCGGTGTTGTGCCCGTTCACTGCGAGTTATACGGCGGCAATACTAACGGAAGCTCTCGCGGCGTTTTTCACTA
>Ga0210383_10003062_pt1 | contig 15077 bp, 10 predicted proteins | sample IncBWC14OmetaG_FD_160072 | JGI IMG/M metagenome (GOLD analysis project Ga0210383, IMG submission 160072) | Forest soil microbial communities from Barre Woods Harvard Forest LTER site, Petersham, Massachusetts, United States - Inc-BW-C-14-O ...
CAACTGGAAGACACGCTCCATGAACGCGGCATGGGCCACTACGGCGAATCCCACGAGGAAGGCCGCGCCTACGTCGTCGACGGCATGGAAGTGAAGAAGTTCAACGAAGTGCCCATGAGCGCGATGTGGACGCAGACCCCGGGTGTAAACCACGAGCAATTCGGCTACAACGCGGACGATCGCGAGTCGGGCTCCGTGGCCCACATCTACGGGCAAAACATTGCTGCTGCCGAGTCTATGACCGCCGCCGCTGCGCCCTGGGGGTGGTCCCCGGCAACCCTGAAGCCAACCGCGGACCAGGAATTCCTGAACGGCATCAACCGCTTCGTAATTCACGAATCGGCGCACCAACCCCTGGTCGATAAAACCAAGAAGCCGGGCATGACACTGGGCCCCTTCGGTCAGTGGTTCAACCGCAATGAGACCTGGGCGGAACAGGCCGGACCGTGGGTGGATTATCTCGCGCGCACCAGCTTCATGCTGCAGCAGGGACATTTTGGCGCGGACCTGATCTATTTCTATGGAGAGGATTCGAACCTCACCGCGATCTTCGGCAAAGCGGCGCCCGACATTCCGGCGGGGTATGGATTCGACTACGTCAATGCCGACGCGTTGATCCACGAGCTGAGCGTGAGCAACGGATCTATCACCACGAAGAGCGGGATGAGCTACAAGGTGCTCGGGCTCGATCCTTACAGCAAGCACATGTCTCTGCCGGTGCTGCGGGCCGTCGAAAAGCTGGTGAAGGACGGTGCTACCGTAGCCGGCCCCAAGCCCAGCGACGATCCGAGCCAGGCCGACGATCAGGTCGAGTTCGATCGGATCAACTCGGAATTGTTTGGTGATGGCACCGGCGTTCACACCGTGGGCCAGGGCAAAGTCTATGCGGGACAAAGCCTGGGGGATGTCTTCAACGCCCTCAAAGTGGCGCCGGACTTTGATTTCACCAAGCCGGAGAGCGATACGCGCCTGCTCTTTGTTCATCGTAAGTTGCAGGACAGTGATCTCTATTTCGTTGATAACCGAAGCGATCGCGAAGAGACTGTGGACGCGAGTTTCCGCGTAACCGGAAAGGCGCCTGAGCTTTGGTACGCCGAGACAGGAACGTCAAAGCCGGTTTCCTACAAGATTGCCGACGGGCGCACGACCGTGCCGCTGCACCTTGAGCCGTGGGGCACTGTCTTCGTGGTGTTCCGCAAAGCGACCAGTGAATCCGCGCAGACGCTGCCCAAGGTGACCGAATCAAAGGTTGCCGATGTCGAGGGGCCGTGGAAAGTGAGCTTCGAGCCCGATCGCGGTGCGCCGCCATCCACCACCCTGGACAAGCTCATTTCGTGGAGCGACAGCACCGATGCTGGCGTGAAGTACTTTTCTGGAGCCGGTACGTATACGAAGACAATTCAGGCATCGGCCGACTGGTTCAAGAAGGGTTCGCAACTTTGGATCGACCTCGGCGACGTCAAGAACCTTGCCGAAGTCACAGTGAATGGGAAAAACCTCGGCGTCGTGTGGCACACGCCCTATCGGATCGACGTGACATCCGCGCTGAAGCCCGGCGCGAACGAGGTCTCGATCAAAGTGATCAACGCCTGGGTGAACCGCCTCATTGGGGACGAGCAGCCGGGCGCAACCAAATACACCTTCGCCGACGTAAAGCCGTATAAGGCGAACTCGCCACTTGTGCCTTCCGGCTTGCTGGGCCCGGTGGCCGTGATTCGCGCCCAAACAGAAAAATAACCCCGAAGTGATGGATCTGGAGTCCTCGAATTGGGGCCCGGTCGTTGAGGACCGACAAGTCAATGCAAAGACGCGCTCTTTTGAAATCGGCGGCAGCTCTGGCGTTGTCTACCGTCGCCGAACCGTTGACCAGGGCAGTCGATACGGCCGTGCCGGTCGTTGACTCACACATCCATCTGTTCGATCCCACCCGGCCGGGAGGCGTGCCATGGCCGGAGAAGACGGACAAGGTCCTCTACCAGCCGGCGCTTCCCGAGCGCTATCAGCGGCTGGCCCAGCACCACAACGTGGTCGGAGCCATTGCCGTGGAGTGCAGCCCATGGATGGTGGATAATTTCTGGCTGCAGGATGTGGTTGAGCAGAATCCGATCATGCTGGGCTTCATCGGCGATCTGTTGCCCGAGTCGCCGGATTTCGCGGCGACACTGGACCGCCTGCACGGTAGCCCGCTGTTCCTTGGGATTCGGTACGGCAACCTGTGGAACCGCGACCTGGGCTCGGCCGCGCACAATCCGGAGTTTCTGTCCGGACTCAAGCTGCTGGCCCAGGCGGGACTGGTGCTGGAAACGGCCAATCCCGATGCCGCCTTGATTGCCGCCGTCATCGAGGTCAGCGATCGTGTCCCCGACCTGCGCATCGTGCTCGATCATTTGCCGCACGCGGAGCCGCCGACCGACGAGTCGGCCCGGGCCACCTACGAAGCCAATCTGATGGAGCTGTCGCGCCGCCCCAATGTGTTTGTGAAGGGTTCTGAGATTGTGAAGCGTGTCGATGAGCGCGTTTCTCTCGATGCCGGATTGTACCGGGCAGGCCTTGACCGGCTTTGGGATCTCTTTGGAGAGGGCCGCATCTTCTTTGGGAGCGATTGGCCCAACAGCGATACCCTCGCGTCCTACGACGATACCTTTGGCGTCGCGCAGCGCTATATCGACACGCGCAGTGAGGCTGCGCAGCGGAAATACTTCTGGAAGAATTCGATCTCGGTCTATAAGTGGCGGCCTCGAACGCCGGCACAGGCACACCTGTTGAAGTCGTAAGGGGGAGTTGTGATCAAGTCATTGCTTTGTGGTTCGAAGATGGCGAACCTGCTTGCCGTTTTCTTCATGGTTGCGGCGTCTTGCTTGCCGGCCTCTGCACAGGAACCAAAACAACAACAAGTCAATATCGACTGGGACAAGACGGTGCTTGTCTCGAAGTCCACGGCGACGCTGCAGGTGGTGACCAACCCCATGCTGAATCCGGGCGCGCCGATCCACGATGGCTCTTTTGCGGCCCTGAAGGCGCTTGGCGCGGATTATGTGCGCTACGTGCCGTGGCTGCCCTATCCCAAGATCGCTGTTGCCGAATTAGATCCGCCGACGAAAGAAAAAACTTCGTGGGACTTCACCTACATCGATCCCGTGACCAAAGACTTTCTGGCCGCCACTGATGGCCACTCCACGATCATCAACTTCAGCACCATTCCGGCCTGGATGTTCAAGACCGATCAGCCGGTCAAGTATCCGGAGGATCCGAATGAGGTGTTCTGGCACTACACCCAGGGGACGGAACTGCGCGATCCGACGGGAAAGGAGCTCGGAGACTACTTCGGGCGCCTGGTGAGTTGGTATACAAAGGGCGGCTTCACCGATGAGAACGGAAAGAAGCACGAGTCCGGCTATCACTACACGTTCCCCTACTGGGAGGTTCTGAATGAAATCGAATCGGAGCATAGTACGACGCCCGAGGACTACACCAAGCGGTATGACGCGATGGTGGAGGGCATCCGCAAGGTGAGCCCGGATACGAAGTTCATGGGGCTGGCGCTGGCCGCGCCGGGCGATAATCCGAAGTACTTTGAATACTTTCTAAATCCGAAAAATCACAAGCCAGGCATTCCGCTCGACTATATTTCGTTTCACTTTTATGCCACGCCGGCCCTGGATGAAAACCTCGACGGATGGCAGCACACGTTCTTCAACCAGGCGAAGGGATTCCTGGCCACGACGCGTTACATCCTGGCGATTCGGGATCGCCTCTCGCCGCAAACGAAAATTGATACAGATGAACTGGGTGTGATTCTGCCCACGGATAACACTCCCGCGGACAAGCTGCCTCTGCCGGCGGCCTACTGGAACGCGGCCGGAGCGCTTTACGGGTATCTGTTTGTCGAACTTGCGAAGCAAGGTGTGGATGTGATCGGAGAGTCGCAACTGGTCGGCTATCCGACCCAGTACCCGAGCGTGTCGATGATCGACTATAACAACGGCAAACCCAATGCGCGCTACTGGGTGCTCAAGCTCATCAAGGATAACTTCAATCCCGGCGACAAGTTGGTGGCAGAGAAACCAGGCAAGGAAGACGCCCCATCCGATGTAACAGTTCAGGGTTTCATCACGCCGCAGGGCAAAAAGGTTCTGCTGGTGAACAGGACAAACAAGGAGAAGACCCTTACCCTGAGTCCTGAACTGCAGAATGCTTCCTCCCTCACGGTGGATGAGGCAACAGGGGACGAGGCGCCTCGCGCCGGCAAAGCCGAAGGCGCCAGTCTCAAATTGGCTCCCTTTGCGGTGACCGTGCTCCGCCTCCAATAGATCGCGGTCAGGAATGGAGCCATTCACGAACCAGCGGAGTGATTGATGGCAGGAACCGATTTGCGAGTAGGCTTGTGCGGCATTGGCCTGGACGCGTACTGGCCGCAATTCGATGGCCTGCATGCGCGACTCGAGGGCTACGTGCGCCATGTCGGAGAACGGCTCGAAAAGGCGGGCGCAGTCGTCGAGCACCTGGGCATGGTCGACACTCCGCAGCGCGGAAGAGCGGCCGGTCACGCCTGCCGCCGCGCCGACGTCGACCTTCTTGTCATATACGTAACCACGTACGCATTGTCGAGCACCGTGCTGCCCATGGTGCAGCGGGCGCAGGTTCCAGTGCTGGTGCTCAACCTGCAGCCCGACGCGGCCATCGACTACGAGGCGTTCAATCGCCTGCCAAACCGCACGGCCATGACCGGGGAGTGGCTGGCCTATTGCTCCGCGTGTCCGGTGCCGGAGATCGCCAATGTCCTGTCGCGCGCGGGCATCCCCTTTCACCAGGTAACGGGAGTGCTCGGCGAGAGCGAGGTGTGGGCGGAGATCGACGATTGGATCGCTGCCGCCCGCGTGAAGAAGGCGCTGGCAGACAACCGGCTCGGCCTCATGGGCCACTATTACAGTGGGATGCTCGACATCCAGACCGACGTGACGCAGGTAGCGATTACGTTCGGCAGCCACATCGAACATGTTGAGGTCGACGAACTCAGCGCGTTGCGCGACGGCGTCAGCGCTGAGGAGATCAAAGCGCGCGTCGAGGACTTCCGCAACCATTTCGATGTGCAGCCAGATTGCGCGCAAACTGAATTGGAGCGCGCGGCGCGTACGTCAGTCGCGCTGGACAGGTTTGCGGCCGCGTACGATTTGCAATCGCTCGCCTACTACTACATGGGTTCGGGAGTGCCGGCCAATGAAGACACGTTGAGCTCCATCATTCTGGGAACGTCGTTATTGACGGCGCGCGGAATTCCCGTAGCCGGCGAGTACGAAGTGAAAAACGTTCTCGCCATGAAGATCATGGATTGCCTGGGTGCGGGCGGTTCGTTCACAGAGTACTATGCGCTGGACCTGAAGGCCGATCACGTGCTGATGGGCCATGACGGGCCGGGCCACATTGCGATTGCCGAAAGCAAAACCAAGGTCCGGCCGCTGGCGGTGTATCACGGCAAGGTCGGGCGCGGCCTGTCGGTGGAGATGAGCGTGAAACACGGGCCTGTGACGCTGCTGTCGGTGGTCGAGGATGCGGCGCACGGATTCAAGCTCCTCGTGGCGCACGCCGAGAGCGTTCCCGGCGAAGTGCTGCACATCGGCAATACCAACAGCCACTACCAGTTTCCGATCGGCGCCAAACGGTTCATGGAGTCGTGGAACGCGCAGGGTCCCGCGCATCACTGTGCCATCGGCGTTGGGCACGTGGCCGGGACGCTGAGCAAAGTGGCGCGGCTGCTCGAGATTCCGTTTGTTCAGGTATGTTGAAAGCATCCGATGGCATGTAACTTCGACAGATCGTTTCCGCGCACTCTTCCTCTGCTGGCCGTTTTTTTCATTCTGCTCCTATTCCAAACAAGAACCACCCCGGCGCAGAATTCAGCTCAGGCCGCAGCCCCCGTTCGAGAGCGTTTGTCGCTCGATCGCGGATGGCTCTTCCACGAGGGCGACATTCCCTTTCCGTTGATCATCGGGCACCAGGCCTCCTACAACAACGCCAAGGCTGGAAGCTCTTCCGGCGCGGCGTCGCCGGAATATGATGATTCCTCCTGGAAGCATGTAAACCTGCCCCATGATTGGGCCGTCGAGCAGCCGTTCGACGAGAACGCCAACATCGCCCAGGGGTATCGCCAGCGCGGCATCGGTTGGTATCGCAGGCACTTCCGCCTGGACCCGGCGGACCACGGCAAGCATCTTGAGATTCAGCTTGATGGCGTAGCGACTCACTCCACCATCTGGATCAACGGCGTGCTGTCTGCGAGAAACTGGTCGGGCTATAACTCCATCTACATCGACATCACGCCGATCGCAAAATTCGGCAGCGAACTCAACGTAATCAGCGTGCGCGTCGATGCCAATGCGATGGAGGGCTGGTGGTACGAAGGCGCCGGAATCTATCGGCACACCTGGCTGGTGAAACGAAGCCCGTTGCACATCGTGACCGACGGTGTCTTCGCCAATCCGGTCAAGAATGCGGATGCCAGTTGGGCGGTCCCGATCGAAACGACGCTCTACACCACCGAGCTGAAAGCATCGACGGTGGAAGTTGAGTCGACGTTGATCGACCCCGATGGAAAAGCGGTAACAAGTGGCCATACTGAGGCCACGGTCCAGCCGCTCGCGGAGTCGATTGCGAAGTTTTCGCTCACCGTGAATTCGCCCCGCCTTTGGTCGGTCGATCAGCCCACTCTGTACACCGTGCGCACGGTGGTGAAGCGCGACAGCGTGGTCTTGGATGAAGTGACGATTCGCAACGGATTTCGCACCATCCGTTTCGATCCCGACCGCGGCTTCTTTCTCAATGACCAGCCCATGAAGTTGTTGGGCACCGCGAACCACCAGGATCACGCCGGCGTCGGCGTTGCGGTTCCCGACTCGCTATGGGACTTCCGCATCCGCCGCCTGAAAGAAATGGGCTCGAACGCCTATCGATGTGCGCATAACGCCCCCGCCGCGGAGTTCCTCGACGCCGCCGACCGTCTCGGCATGCTGGTGATGGATGAGAACCGCAACTTCGGCTCCAGCCCCGAGCACCTGAGGCAACTCGATTGGCTGGTTCGTCGCGATCGCAATCACCCCAGCGTCATCATGTGGTCGGTCTTCAATGAGGAGCCGTCCCAGGGCACAGAGATGGGTTACGAACTGGTGCGCAGAATGAGCGCATCGGTCAAGCAGTTAGACACAACGCGGCCCGTCACCGCAGCGCAAAGCGGCGACGTTCTCAATCCTATCAACGCTTCACAGTCCGCAGATGTGGCCGGTTTCAATTACGTTTATCGTGACTTCGACCAGTATCACAAGGCCAATCCCGCCAGGGCGATCTTCAGTTCCGAAGATACTTCTACCGTCATGACTCGCGATCAGTACATCACAGACAAGAAGGCCATGATTCTTGACTCCTATGACGATCAGGTCGAGCCCTGGGGTCTCTCGCACCGCGACGCATGGAAGCAGGTTGACGAACGACAGTTCGTCTTCGGCACCATGGTGTGGACCGGCTTCGATTATCGCGGTGAACCGCAGCCTCTCTCGTGGCCCGCCGCCGGATCGTCCTTCGGGATCATGGATCTGTGCGGGTTTCCGAAGGCTGCCTACTGGATTCACCAGGCGCAGTGGATCAAAGGCCGCCCCATCCTGCACGTAATACCGCACTGGAACTGGGCGGGAAGCGAGGGCAAGCCCATCAAGGTGATGGTGGCCACCAACGCCGACCGAGTGGCACTATTTCTGAATGGCAAGCCGGCAGGCGAGAAGCCTGTCGACAAATATCAAATGGTGACCTTCGACGTACCTTACGAATCCGGTACGCTGGAGGCGCGCGCCAGCAATGGATCCAAGGAGGAAGCCCGATTCGACGTTGAGACGACCGGCGCACCTGCAGCCATTCGCCTGATTCCCGATCGCGATAAATTGAACGGAGAGGGGAATGATGCGCAGCCAGTTACGGTGGAGATCATCGATGCCAAAGGGCGCGTCGTGCCCACCGCGGATCTCCCGGTGACTTTCTCAGTCATCGGTCCGGCAACCATCATCGGGTTGAATAATGGGGATCCGACCAACCATGAACCGGAGAAAGGAAACCAGCACAGCACGTATCGTGGGTTGGCCCAGATCATTGTGCAGAGCAAGTTGGGAGGGCACGGCACGTTCACGCTCCATGCCACCACCCCGGGCCTGGTCGACGGGGACGTCGTCGTGAATGTGATCGCGACTCCCGAACCTCCCGCCGTCGCCGAAATCCACCCGTAATCGTGATGGGTGGGAAACGATCGCCGCTTTGATAGATCTTCCGAACTCAGCTAAGAAGCGCCCTCCACACGCTCTCGCAGATACTGTCAATTGCTAGAACTGAATCAGATCAAGCCCATGACGCCCGAGCCCGAAAACTCCGACCAGGACCTCTACGACCAGCTGGCCTCTTATACCCTCGAACTGCGCGACCCCGAATTCATCCACCAGCACATCGTTGACGTGTACGCGGTCCAGCACTCCGGCCCTGGCACGAAGCCCATCGCCATCGTCTTCGGGCTCATCGGCCTCTACCTCTATGTCGAAAAGAACTTCACAGGCCGCCAGGTCCAGCGCGCCCACATGCAACTCGCCAAGTACCGCAAAAAGTGGACCGCACCACCGATCCCGTCCGAGCGGCGCACCACCATTGACGTTGCCGAGGTACTCGCGGCGCCGCCCGGCTCCGCGCGCCACGAACTGATTCGCCGCTGGTGTGAAGCTGTCTGGCACGACTGGCAGGCCAGCCGTCCGCAGATTGCCGCCCTCGCCCAAACCGAGCTCGGTATCGACCCATAGAACTGCTTACATCGAAGTCGACAGCAGAAAGAAGAACATCGAGGCTCCGAGCGCCGCCACACGAAACCGGTGCATCCTGTCCCACTTCCGGTGTTGCTGGCGGGCGACTTCAGCAATGGAAGTCGAACCCGTCTGCGCCAATCGGTTATTGATTGGCACCAGAAAGAGCACCGTGAGCACGATGACCGCGGCCCAGATGACGCTGGCAAAGGCCAGCAGGGTGGCCCCGGATTCGTGCCGCCGCACGATCGTTTCGGCAATGAGCAACAACAAGCTCGCGCAGTACCAGAACGGCATGGCCGTACCGAGCCTCTTGGCGAACAGGCGCGTGGCCGTCAGCTGTACCGGATTCTCGAGCTTCCAGAGAATCGGATTGATGAATACAGACACAGCAAGTTCGGTGCCAATCAGCAGGCCAATGCAACCAGTGGTAAGGATGTCAAGAATCCGCAGCATATCCTCTCCTGCGCTTTAGACGCCCTCCAAATGCGGTCCGATTCATCCCATCTGCGGGCAATTTCGGTTGAGTTGCGGTAGGCGCGATTTTTATTGGCATTTCACTCCGATTCCGCGCTACACTCTAAAGACCCGCCGACTCCGGCCTATGGAGGAGAACAATGTTCCAGCTTAGCGTCGTACGAATTCGACCTTCCCGCTGAACATTGCCTCGGGCTTTTGAGCCATTGCCGCAACCTGCGGCAACCCGAGGATGACTCAGCCCCGGGTGATTGCACTGCACAACTCAGATTGACCGCAGCGTTACCCATAGCTTCGTGCCCGCGCATCCGCGCGGCATGTGGAGCTTTCCCATGTCCGTTCTCGAAACCACCACGCCGCAGCCGGCCGACGGTCGCGTGCAAAGCTTATGGTCTTCTGTGCGTGAAGCCCTCAAAGGCTCGCATCAGGACTTCACCACCGGTAGCCTCAACCGCTCCATCCTCCTGCTCGCCATTCCCATGGTGCTGGAGATGGTGCTCGAATCGCTCTTTGCCGTTGTCGATGTGTTCTGGGTAGGTCGCCTCGGCGCAAACGCCGTCGCCACCGTCGGCCTGACTGAGTCGCTGCTGGCGCTGGTCTTTGCGATTGGCCTCGGCCTCTCGCTTTCCACCACTGCCATGGTGGCGCGCCGAATCGGCGAGAAGGATCCCGAGGACGCTGCCATTGCCGGAGTGCAGGCCATCGTGCTCGGGCTCGTGATCTCGCTCGGCATGGGCATCCCGGCCGGCATCTGTGCGCCGCAGTTGCTTCACCTGATGGGAGCATCGCCGGCCATCGTCGCCGAAGGTTCCGGCTACGCTCGCATCGCGCTCGGTGGATGCGGCGCCATCATCCTGCTGTTCCTCAACAACGCCATCTTCCGAGGTGCGGGCGATGCGGCCATCGCCATGCGCCTGTTGTGGGTGTCGAACATCATCAACCTGATCCTCGATCCATGCCTCATCTTTGGCTTGAGGATCGGGCCTGTCGCGTTTCCGCACCTCGGCGTCACCGGCGCGGCGCTGGCTACATTTACTGGCCGCAGCATCGGTGTGTTGTATCAGTTCTACCGGCTGCTCAAAGGTTCTGAGCGCATCCGCATCCTGGTCCGCCATCTGCGCTTCAACACGGGCGTGATGCTGCGCCTATTGCGGGTCTCGCTGACCGGCATGTTGCAGTTCGCCATCGCCAATGCGAGCTGGATCTTCCTTGTCCGGATCGTCTCGGTCTTCGGTTCGGCGTCGGTGGCCGGCTACACCGTGGCCATTCGCATCGTGGTGTTCTTCATTCTCCCCTCGTGGGGGCTGAGTAACGCCGCGGCCACGCTCGTCGGCCAGAACCTCGGCGCCCGCCGGCCTGATCGAGCTGCCCAGGCCGTCTGGCGGACCGGCTTCTACAACATGGTGTTCCTCGGCTCCATCGGCGTGTTCTTTGCCATCTTTGCCACGCCGGTGGTCAAACTCTTCGTCTCCGACCCGGCGGTGATCCCCATTGCCGCGGTCGCATTGCGAACCTTCGCCTGCGGAAATATCGGCTATGCCTATGGAATGGTAATGCTGCAGGCGTTCAACGGCGCTGGCGATACCCTGACCCCGACGATCGTCAACTTCTTCGGCTTCTGGGTATTGGAATTGCCCCTCGCCTGGGTATTGGCCGTAAACCTCCACCTCCAGGCCGAAGGCGCATTCCTCGCCATCGTCATAGCGGAGTGTTCCATGGCTGTCGCCGGCATCATCCTGTTCCGGCAAGGGCGATGGAAAAAGAAAATCATCTGAACCCGCTCGAACAGCCGAGGCCGTGAAGAAAATTCTTCCCGGCCTCGATTTCTCGCTTGATCCGCGGAATCTCTCGGCCCCTCAGCCACATCTGAGAGAATGATGTTGGTGAATTCGAAGCTAAATTCTGCGGTCCCGCAGGCGGTCGTATTCGTGTGCTCTGCGATCCTCTGCGCCGGATCTCTCTCGTTCGCCCAGGGCCAGAATCCGTCATCCGCCGCCAATCCGTTTTTCGGCAGCGTCACCGCCCATCCGGCCACCGATGACATCCTGAAGCTTTCAATCGATGACGCCGTGCACCGCGGCCTCGAGACCAATCTCGGCCTCAAGCAGGCGGAATACAGCGAAAAAGCCATCAACGGCCAGAAACAGCAAGCCCTGCAGGAATTCCTGCCCACCATTACGCTCGTTGGCGATACCGGCTTTTATCAGCACAACCTGGCCGCACTGGGTTTCGGCCCGGGATTCATTGACAAGTTAGGCAACCTGTTTCCGGGCGGTCTTCCATCCAGCTTCTCCCTCATCACCCAGGACACGCTCACCGAGGGCAAACTCCAGATGAAGCAGACTCTTTTCTCCGGCCCGGTCATCGCCGGCTGGCGGGCGGCGGGAGCGGCTACGCGCGCCGCCCATTTTGCCAAAATGTCTGCTCGCGGCGAAGTGGTACAGCAAGTGGCCTCGGCATACCTGCATGCCATTGCCGCGGCAAGCGAGGTGGACAACACCCGGGCGCTCGTACAGGAAGCCCAGGTCCTCCTGGACCAGGCGCGCGCCGCGCATGCTGCCGGTACCGCCTCCAACCTCGATGAGCTCCGCGCCCGGGTTCAGCTCCAGGCCCAGCAGCAGTCCCTGATCAATGCTCAGAACAATCTGGACAAGGAACTGATCCTGCTCAAACGCGAAATCGGCCTCGATCCCGGCCAGAAGATCAACCTGACTGATCGCGCTCCCTACAGCGATCTGGCCACACAGACCCCGGAAGAAGTCCGCGCCGTTGCCTACCAGAATCGCCAGGATTACCAAAACCTGCAGAACCAGGTAGTCGAGTACAAGGCCATCTACAACGCCTACCGCAGCCAGCGCCTGCCCACCCTCAGCTTTTCAGGCAATTATGGAGTCAGTGCTGTCGGCGGCGTGGGTACGCACGGAACATTTATCGCCGAGGGCACCCTGAGCGTTCCTCTCTTCCGCGAGGCCAGTCTGCGCGGCAACGAGCAGGCCTCGCGTGCGGAACTCGATTCGGTCAACTCCCAGCTGGATAGCCTCCGCGGACAAATCGACCAGCAGGTGCGTTCGGCTCTTCTCGACGTCGGAGCCACCGCAAAATTGGTCGAAGTCTCGCGGTCCAATGTCGAGCTGGCCACCCGCGCCCTCAGCGACGAAACCGACCGCGTCAATGCCGGCGTCGACGATAACCTGCCTCTGGTAACCGCTCAGGCCACATTAGCCAATGCACAAACCGTTCTGGTCGAGAGCCTCTACCAGTACAATGTCTCCAAGCTGGCATTGGCCAGGGCCGCGGGCATTCTTGAGCAGCAGTACCGCGTCTATCTGGGGCGTTAACAACCGGCACAAAGATCCGGATTACCCCGAAATCGCATGACTCGGTGCCTTACGTACGTCTTCTTGCCTCACATAACGAAGCCACGTAGTTCATTCATCGTCGAATCTGAACGTCTCTTACCGCGAATCTTTCGACTGGACTTTAAGTAGGCGTTCGTCCTATCGGTTGAGACGCGTCCTGCAACCCTCCCCGTACCCTGGATTCGAGAGGCACGATTACCATGTCCCGAAAGCTGTCGATCAAGTACTATGTCGAGCCCGACGCGGAGGCCCTCGCGCGCCGCGCCGCCCACCATTTTGTGGAAATGGTATCCGAGGCCGCGGAGGCCAATGGCCGCGTTCGCATCGCCATCAGCGGCGGGTCCACTCCCAAGGCGGCATTTCAATTGCTCGCCGATCCCAACCAGCCCTGGCGTCAGCGCATGCCCTGGGATGCTCTCGATATCTTTTGGGTAGACGAACGCACCGTTCCGCCCGATCATCCCGAAAGCAATTACCGCATGACGCGCGAAGCCCTGCTCGATCACGTGCCGCTCCGGCCCGAGCAGATCCATCGCATGGAAGGGGAGCTCGAGCCCGAAGCCGCCGCGGCCCGCTACGAATCCGAGCTTCGCAACAGCTTTCGCCTCGAGGGCGCGGAATGTCCTCGATTCGATCTTGTCTCGCTGGGCATGGGCGACGACGGCCATACCGCCTCGCTCTTTCCCCATACCGAGGCGCTCCACGAAATGGGCCGTCTCGTCACCGCCAACCAGGTCCCGCAGAAAGATACCTGGCGCATCACCCTCACTTGGCCGGTCATCAACCACGCCCGCTCCGTCTTTTTTCTGATTGCGGGCGCCGACAAGGCTGCCCCTATTCACGAGGTTTTCACAGGACCGCGCGATCCCGAACGCCTCCCCAGTCAACTCATTTGGCCCTCAAGCGGTATACTCACTCTGTTTTTGGATAAGGCCGCTGCCGCACTTCTACCCCCTGCGGATGGCGAAGGTTGCGGCGTCCTGGAGAGAGAAAGATGATCCTGGCCGGAGACGTAGGCGGCACCAAGGTCCACCTCGCGCTGTATGACTTTATCAACGGAAAATTGACCTACACCCGCGAAGAAAGATTCCCCGCCAAGGAGTATTCAGGACTCGAAGCCATCGTGAAAGAGTTTCTCGGCGCCGACCAGCCGTGGGCGGCATGCTTTGGCGTGCCCGGTCCCGTGCGTCATGGACGCCTCCGCCTCACCAACCTGCCGTGGACACTCGACAGCCATGAACTAGCCGTCGCCCTCCACATCCAGCATGTGTTCCTCATCAACGACCTCGAGGCCAACGGCTATGGCATCGCCGAACTGACCTCCGACCAGATTCACACCCTGAGTGACGGCGATCCCGGCCAGATCGGCAATCGCGCCCTCATCGCCGCCGGCACAGGCCTGGGCGAGGGCCTCCTGATCTGGAATGGTCATATGCATGTCCCCTACCCCTCCGAAGGCGGACACGCCGATTTCTCCCCGCGCAACGAAGATGAAATCGACCTCCTCCGCTTTCTCAAGCAGAAGTACAACGGCCGCATCAGCTGGGAGCGGGTGGTCAGCGGCATGGGCATGACCAATATTTACGACTTCCTGCGCGATGTGCGCGGGATGGAAGAGCCTGCCTGGCTGGCTAAGCAAATGGCCGCCGCCGCCGACCCCAATTCCGTGATCACCGAATTGGGTCTCGCCGCCAAAAGCGAGATTTGTGAGAAAACCCTCGACATGTTTGTCTCCGCCTATGGCGCCGAATCCGGCAATCTCGCGCTCAAGGTGCTTTCCGTGGGCGGCCTCTATATCGGAGGCGGCGTCGCGCCTCGCATCCTCGAGAAGCTCAGGGACGGAACATTCATGAAAGCCTTCACCGACAAGGGCCGCCTGAGCCAGCTTCTCATCAACATGCCGGTGAAAGTGATTCTCGAGAGCCGCGCCGCTGTCCTCGGCGCCGCTGCCTACGCCGAAGCCCGCGCCGCCGAAATGAGCGGAATGTCGCCGCGTGCCGCGTCGGTGAAGGTTTAGGTTACCTGCTGACCCCGAGGCATGCTCTGTGGATGATGAGCGCAGATATCCGCCGAATCACTATGGGTGCCCCAGGTTTCGATTTTGAAACCTGGGATCGAATCCGTCACCTCCGCATCACTGAGCCCACCGTCGCAATCGTCCCGTGATAGAAATACTGCCCCAGCCCAACCGTGAACAACCAGCATCCATACAGCGCGTGCTCAAAGCACGACGTGGCCAGTGAACCGGTCTCGGCGTAGCGCTCCGCAAACAACAACCCGCCCGCGAACGTCAGCCCCACGGCCAACCAGTTGCGAAAGATGAGATGCATGAACGCAAAGGCCAGCGCGCTGGCGACGATCATCGTCCACTTGCCCGGAAACAGCACCGCGTAGCGTTCAAAGAAAAACGCCCTGTACA
>Ga0210383_10003063_pt1 | contig 15075 bp, 15 predicted proteins | sample IncBWC14OmetaG_FD_160072 | JGI IMG/M metagenome (GOLD analysis project Ga0210383, IMG submission 160072) | Forest soil microbial communities from Barre Woods Harvard Forest LTER site, Petersham, Massachusetts, United States - Inc-BW-C-14-O ...
TAGAGGCAGTCGAGCGCGCCTTCGAGCAGGCGGTCGGTGATGACGGCGTTCCAGCGGGCGACGATGATGGCGAACTTCATGCCCCCGGCAGTGAGATCGCCGGCGAGCGCGACGGGCTTGCCGCGGAGCGGGTCGAGCCACTCCCAGAAGGCAAAGGTGATGCCGGGAACGGGCTCAACGGTGAAGACGCGGGACTTCCAGTGCGTTTCGGCTGTCTCGGAGATGCGTTTTGAGGCTTCGGCCGGGCTGAGGTGCGTGGCCAGCCAGTTCTCCACGACCTGCCGGACGGCGTCGAGCTGTGTGACCTCGATGAAGGTGTCGGTTTCAGCACGCTTCATGCCGTCCACGAACTCAAGATTGCCCAATGGGGCGACGAACGGGCGGCCTCGGCTGGCCTCGTCATCCCAACTTTTGCCGTCCTCAAAGCCCAGCACAGAAAAGAAGCTGACCAGCGTGTCATAGACCGCTGGAGAGCTGGCCGGGCGAACAAGGGTGATGCCTTTAATCATGTATTTAAGGGTATCAGGGGTGGGCCATGCGTTGCGCCGTTCGTGATCAACAGGAATAGAATGGCGCATTCGGATTCTCCTGGTTGTAGCTGCTGGAAAGGGAAGGCAAGTCCATGCGCTTATTCGTCGTGTCGTTGGCTGTTGTGGGCGTTCTGGTCTCGCTGCTCGCGCTATCGGTCCATTACTCACCCGACGATGAGCCCGAATTTTCCAGGCCCGCGTGGAATTCCAGCCTCGTGAATCATAGCCCCTACTCGGTCGTATATGGCATTCCTGTCGCCCTGCTCGGCGTCGCCGGATACGCCATGCTGGGCTTGCTTGCGTTCTACCGTCGCCGATTGCTCACCGCCATCTGCTCGGTGTTCGGCCTTGCCTACGCGATGTATCTGACAAACATCGAGGCTCATGTGCTGGACGCATGGTGCGTCTACTGCGTCGTTTCGTTCATCCTCATCACGCTTATCGTGTTTATCGCGTTCGTCCAACTCGTCTCTCAGGTGGATCAAACCACGCGATAACCGCCCCGAGATGCACCACGACGGCCTAAGCCCGATGACATTCCCCAGTCAATCGAATTTATAATCAACAACTTACCTAAAGAGTGCCATGTGTCCCTGAATATGATATAAATACGCTCATATTTTATGCATCTCTTGTGCTATAGTACTCATCAGATGGTTTGAGCGCCGGTTCTTCTGGCCGGCCAGAATTCAAAAATGTTGGAGGTTGTTATGGCTATTACTCGTTGGGATCCCTTTCGTGATGTGTTGACCATGCAGAACCGCTTGAACTCGCTGTTTCAGGACTATGGTCGCGGGCAGAACGAAAATGACCTGGTAAGCACGTCGGCCTTCGTTCCGGCGGTGGACATCTACGAGGACGAGCACAAAATCGTGCTGAAGCTCGAGGTGCCGGGTCTGAAGCAGGAAGATCTAGACATCCAGATTGAAAACAACACGCTCACGGTGAAGGGCGAGCGCAGGTTTGAGAAGGAAGAGAAAGAAGAGAACTTCCATCGGATCGAGCGCCGCTACGGCAGCTTCTTCCGCTCCTTCACAGTGCCGAACACAGTGAACACGGAGGGCGTGAAGGCGAGTTATGATGCCGGTGTACTGCGCATCGAACTCGAGAAGCGCGCCGAAGCCAAGCCGAAGCAGATCAAGGTGCAGGTCGGCGCAGCAGGCGCGCCTAAGCAGGTGGAGAGCAAGCCGGCAGCGTAAGAGACCTGTAAAGACGCCAAGGAGCGGGTGGCTAAGTTCCCGGCAACTTAAGTCCGGATAGCTTGGAAGCGGTCAGCTTAGCGCGGGTTGCGCCTTATGGCGCGAGCGAATATGGGAGGAGGAATCAGGTCTGCGAGGACACTTCCCCTCCCTTTCTGTTTTGTTGAGAGAATTTGAGATCGGAAAAGTAATCGAGAAAAATTATGGCAATTCGTTGGGAAAAATTTACGGTGAAGTCCCAGGAGGCGGTGCAGGCGGCAAGCCAATTGGCTGGGGAAAACGGCAATCCTGAAGTACTTCCGTTGCACCTGCTGGCCGCCCTGGTGGAGGACAAGGAAGGCATTATCGTTCCGGTCCTCGAGAAGGTGGGGGTGCCGACGGCGCAACTGCGCGCCAAAACACAGGAGGCGCTGGGCAAGCTGCCCAAGGTGAGCGGCAGCGCGGGGCAACCCAATCCCTCGTCGGCGCTCAACAAGATTTTTGAGCGAGCTTTCAAAGAAGCCGAGCAGTTCAAAGACGAGTACGTCTCAACGGAGCATTTGCTGCTCGCGCTCGCGGAGCAGAAAAACGACGGCGCGCAACTGTTGCTGGCCTCCCTTGGCGCGACGCATGATGCGATTCTGAAAAGCCTGACCACGGTGCGTGGGACGCAACGGGTTACGGACCAGAATCCGGAGGCGAAGTATCAGGCGCTGGAGAAATATGGCAAGGACCTGACCGAGCTGGCACGGCGCGGCAAGCTCGATCCGGTGATTGGACGTGATGAAGAGATTCGCCGCGTGATCCAGGTGCTTTCGCGCAGGACGAAGAACAATCCGGTGCTGATTGGCGAGCCGGGGGTGGGCAAAACCGCAATCGTCGAAGGACTGGCGCGGCGCATTATGAACGGCGATGTTCCCGAAATACTGCGCGACAAGCGGGTGATCGCGCTCGACCTGGGATCGATGCTTGCGGGAGCGAAGTATCGCGGCGAGTTCGAAGACCGGCTCAAGGCCATTCTGAAGGAAATTGAAGATTCGCAGGGGCAGATCATTCTGTTCATCGATGAGCTGCATGCGCTGGTGGGCGCGGGCGCCGCCGAGGGCGCGATCGACGCCTCGAACATGCTGAAGCCGGCGCTGGCGCGCGGCGAGCTGCGGGCTATTGGCGCAACCACGCTGAATGAGTACCGCAAGTACATCGAGAAGGACGCGGCGCTGGAGCGGCGTTTCCAGATTGTTTACGTGGGCGAGCCGAACGTGGAGGACACGATCGCGATTCTGCGCGGCCTGAAGGAGCGCTACGAGGCGCACCACAAGGTCCGCATCAAGGATTCGGCGATTGTTGCGGCGGCCACGCTTTCGCACCGCTATATCTCCGACCGGTTCCTGCCGGACAAGGCGATTGACCTGGTGGATGAAGCTGCGGCTTCGCTGGCGATCCAGATTGGATCGGTGCCAACGGAGATCGATCAGATCGAGCGCGAGGCGACGTCACTTGAGATCGAGAAGGCAGCGCTGAAGCGGGAAACCGATCGCGCTTCGAAGGAGCGTATGGAGCAGGTGGAGCGCCGACTGGCCACACTCAAGGAAGAAGCGATCGGACTGCGCGCGCGGTGGCAAAAAGAGCGCGAGGCCATCACCCGCATGAGCGAGATCAAGAAGAGGATCGAGGATCTGCGTTTCGAAGCCGAGGAGCAGACGCGGCGCGGCAACCTGGAGCGCTCGGCGCAGATCCAGTATGGTGAACTGCCCAGGCTGGAAGCCGAGCTGAAACAGGTGACCTCGATCCAGGATGCCGATTCCGGTCCTCGCATGCTGAAGGAAGAGGTGGATGAAGAGGACATCGCCAAAATTGTGAGCAAGTGGACCGGCATACCGGTTTCGAAGATGCTCGAAGGCGAGGTAAAAAAGCTGGTGGAGATGGAGAACCGGCTGCGCGAGCGCGTGGTCGGGCAGGATGACGCGCTAAGGATTGTCGCTAACGCCATCCGGCGTTCGCGCGCGGGCCTGAGCGATCCGAAGCGGCCGATCGGCTCGTTTATCTTCCTCGGGCCGACGGGCGTGGGCAAAACGGAAACGGCCCGGGCGCTGGCGGAGTTCCTGTTCGACGACGAGCAGGCGATGGTGCGCATCGACATGTCGGAGTACATGGAGAAGCATGCGGTGTCGCGGCTGATTGGCGCACCTCCCGGCTATGTCGGCTTCGACGAGGGTGGCCAGCTTACGGAAGCAGTCCGGCGCAGGCCCTACTCAGTGGTCCTCTTCGACGAGATCGAGAAGGCGCATCCGGATGTCTTCAACGTGCTGCTGCAGGTATTGGACGACGGCCGACTGACCGATTCGCAGGGGCGCACGGTCGACTTCAAAAACACAGTGCTGATTATGACTTCGAACCTGGGGTCACAGGCACTGCAGGGCGACTCGCTAACCAGCGAGGCAGCCTTCGATCGGGCGCGCGAAGAAGTGATGGATATTCTCAAGCAGAGCTTCCGTCCGGAGTTTTTGAACCGGGTTGACGACATTGTGATCTTCCGTCCACTGGGCGAGGAGCAACTGGTGCACATTGTCGATATGCGGCTCAAGGACCTGGAACGACTGCTGGCCGATCGCAAGATCACGATCGAGCTGACGGATGAATCGCGGCATCAGCTATTGATGTCGGGTTACGACCGGGCGTATGGCGCGCGGCCGCTCAAGCGGGCGATCCAGCGGCTCGTTCAGGATCCGCTGGCAATCAAGATTCTCGATGGGGAGATTCTGCACGGGGATCATGTGAATATCGACGCCGATCCGTTGAACAACCAGCTGAAGTTCGAAGTAACTGGGAGGAGCGTAGAGGTCTAAGAAGCGTCCTGCAAAATCCGGTTTACAAAAAAGCCCCACGGGGAGAAATCACCGCGGGGCTTTTGTTCGATCCTCACGGCACGGTGATGACGACTTTGCCGATCTGTGTGTTCGATTCGAGGTATTGGTAGGCTTCGACGGTTTGCGCAAAGGGAAACGTCTTAGCGATCCTGGGCACGAAGCGACCATCGGCCAGGCGGTCATAGATGTACTCCCTCGCGTCCTGGAGAATGTGTTGGTGGGTTGTGATCTCGCGCAAGGTGTAACCGCGAACGGTGAGACCTTTGGCGAGTGCGGTATACAGTGGGAACGGAGTGGGCTGCAGTGAGAGAGCGCCGTATTCAAAGATGATTCCGTGAGGCGCCGTGACCTCGGCGAGTTGGTCGACAAGAGGCCCGGCGACGGGATCGAAGACGATGCGAGCGCCCTTGCCTCCAGTGATTTCCTTCACCTTGGCGACAAGGTCTTCTTCTTCGGTGGCGATGACGTGATCGGCGGCAAGTTCGAGAAGCTGGTCGCGCTTCTTCGAGGTACGGGTGGCGGCAATGGCAATGGCGCCGCAGTCTTTCACGATCTGAAGCGCGGCGAGACCCACGCTGCTGGAAGCGGCGGTGATGAGTACGAAGTCTTCGGCAGCCAGATGACCATACTCAATGAGCGCGCCATAGGCGGTCAGGTATTGCATCCAGATCGCCGCGCCTTCAACAGACGACAGGTTGGGTGGGAATTCACCGAGAACTGATACGGGAGCAATTACCTCTTCTCCTAACATGCCGTACTGCGTGAGAAGGAAGGCTGGAATCGTGGCTACAGTTTTGCCCAACCAGTCCGAGTCGACATCGGGGCCAACTGCCTCGACTACGCCTGCGGCCTCGTATCCAAGGGTCGAAGGCAGCTTTGGGTCCTCAAGATAAACGCCATGATAGAACATCGACTCGGCGCGGTTCAGGCCGACCGCCTGGACGCGCAGCTTTACCTCACCCTTGCCCGGCTGACGCAAGGGGAGGTCTTCAATTCTGAGGTTTTCCGGTCCACCAAGCTGATGAAAGCGAACAACTTTAGGCATGAAAGTCTCCCTCCAGCTTAGACCCATTCTCCCCGGCGCATGAGCGGCTCGGCGTCGCAGGTTGCGGTTATGCCGTCTACGTCCATCGTGCCGGAACCGATCATCCAGTCGACGTGGATGAGGCTGTCGTTCGCGCCGAGCGTCGCGAGCTGCTCGGGCGTGAGCTTGTCGCCATCTTTCAGGCAGGTACTGTAGGCCTGACCGAGCGCGATGTGGCAGGCGGCGTTTTCGTCGAAGAGCGTGTTCGAGAAGAGCAGGCCGCTCTGCGCGATCGGCGAAGAATGCGGTACGAGCGCCACCTCGCCGAGGCGGCGGGCTCCGTCGTCCGTGTCGATCATGCGCTGGAGGACTTCCTGCCCCCGGGCAGCGGTTGCTTCGACGACGCGCCCGGCTTCGAAGCGGACGGCGATCTTCTCGATCATGGTTCCCTGGTGGGAGAGAGGTTTGGTGCTTGTGACGGTGCCGCCGACGCGATCCTTGTGGGGTGTGGTGAAGACTTCTTCGGTCGGCATGTTGGGGATGCAGTAGCGTCCGTTGTTGGCGGTGGTGCCTCCGCCCAGCCAGAGGTGGTCGTCGGCGAGGCCAACGCGGAGGTCGGTGCCTGCTCCGGGGCCCGGGGCGCGGAAGTGCAGGGCGGCGTAACGCTTGTCGTTAAGCAGCTTGGCGCGGCGGTGAAGGCCGGAGTCGTGCGCCTTCCAGGCAGCGACGGGATCGGGAGTATCGACGCGAGAGGCGGCGAAGATGGCATCCCAGAGGTGCGCGAGTGCTTCCTCGGGGGACAGGTCGGGAAAGACGGTCGCGGCCCAGGCGGGCGTTGCCGCGGCGACGATGGTCCAGTTGATGTCGTGGCGGGTGATGAGCTCAAGCGCTGGGCGGTAGGCTTTGGAGACGGCGCGATTGGCGCGGCCAACTTTCTCGGGGTCTTCTTTCGATAGCAGTGAGGGATTGCCTCCGGCCACACCAAGACGTGCGGCACCGTTCCGGAAGGCGTTCGCAATACCTTCATAGAGCCAACCAGCGGCGTAATCGAAGCTGTCATTCGACGCGTAGCGGTAGCGGAGCAGAGTAGCCTCTTCGTCCGCGAGAAGGGTGGTAACGAGCGAGGCTCCGGCCTTGTAAGCCTGCTCGGTGATGCGGCGGACCAGGGGTAGAGTGTCCAGAGTGGCGGTCATCACCAGCTCCTGGCCGGGTGCGAGGCCGAGGCCGACGCGGATGGCGACTTCGGCAAGGCGGTCGAGTTTCTGTTCGTGGGTAAGAGCGGCAACTTCGAGAGTGGCGGTGGACATGGTGCTTTCAGTTTAGCTCGCCACCAGGGGTGAGCTTAGGACATCTTCGCGTAGATGCCGGAGCGCCGCACCCATGTCGCGCCGTGCTTCTCCAGATAGACCCACTCGCCGGCCGCGCAGAGGTTGGCGCACCAGTTGTTCATGTAGACGAGGGCTGCGGTATGTGCGGCGTTGAAGTAGACCTGGCTGAAAAAGGTAACTCCGGGGTAGCCGGCGTACTTCGACGACAGATCGGAGCCGGGATCGATGGAGGTTCGCGCCGTGCGCAGTTCGGCCACCTGGTCGGCGGTCATCAACTGGTAGGGCAGGCTCAGATGAAATTGGCTGGTCAGCTGAATGCGCTCGTATTTGTGCACTTCGTAGTCGCGGACGGCCTCCTGAAAGCGCTTCGGGTGGTCATCCGGGGCCTTGAGCTGGCCCTCGGGCGGGACGGCCGGATTCATGTCAGTGATATTGACCGTGGTATCGGCGATCGCCCAGCGCTGGTTCTGCCGCTGGGACATCGTGTCGAACGGCGGGCCCGGCATGAGTAAAGAGTAGATGGCGTAAGACTCAACGGCGCGATCGGCGGGCATAGGAATAGCATCGGGGTTCGCCCGAACCACGGTCATAGGCGTCAGGACGCCAAGAACGATTATCACGGCGGTGCAGAGACATAGTTTTCGGAGCATAAACGCATCCTTGAATCATACTGGAAAACGAACTCGGCGAAACGACGGGAGCGACCCCACTTACCTAAGACGCGCTGGAAGCCTCCGGCGTTTCCGATCAATGTCCGGTGTTTCCAATCAATGACTGTCGCTCGCGCCTGTCGCAAGTTCCCATGGCGCCAGGCCCTTTGCCGGACCGTCGTGGTCGCGGCCTTTCACCCGGTCGTACATGTACTCATCGCTCACGGAGCCAAGGGCCTGATTGTAAAGGGTAGCCACGCCTATGACTTCGTCCAACTGCTCGGCGAAGAGATGCTCGGCTTTGAGGCGGTCGGCGGTCGCGGGGATTTCGAGCTTGCTGGTCTTGAAAAACTTCTGAAAGCCTCGGTCGAGAAGAGTAGCAATCTCCCCTCCGAGGACGATCCCGGGCCTGGTCACCAGCGCCGTCCCTTTGCCATCTTTGGCGGGAGCGAGAATAGCGGCGGCTCCGTATTTCGAGATCATGAAGCTGTTTGCGACGCCGGGAGCCTCTCGTACATCAAACTTGAGGCTGCGAAGTTTGCTGATGGCTTCGTCGAAGGTAAGGAGCTTTATCTTCTGGGGCATGGCGTCCTGGTCTCCAGCTCAAATTCCGCTTGCGATTGTGATGTTTGCGCGCCAAAGTTACACTGAAGGCTAGCGCAATCGGCACCCCTTCACTGTCGCATATCGGGGCGGGGCCTGCAACGCAGCCTTAGAGATTTGATGGCTACACTGACTAATTCGCCTGAGAGCACGACGATCCCGTTAGGGTCGGCGCTGCTGGATCGGATCGGGAACACACCGCTTGTCCGGCTGGAGCGCATTGCGGCGCACCTGCCGGGGATCCAGATTCTCGGCAAAGCGGAGTGGGCCAATCCTGGCGGCTCGGTGAAAGACCGTGCGGCCTCAGCCATTGTTGCCGACGCACAGCAACGCGGCCTGCTCAAGCCGGGAAAACATCTACTCGACGCCACCAGCGGCAACACCGGCATCGCCTACGCCATGCTCGGCGCCGCGATGGGATTTCCGGTGACGCTGTGCGTGCCCTCGAACGTGTCTCTGGAACGCAAACGCATTTTGAACGCCTACGGGGCGCAGGTGGTCTGGACCGATCCGGCCGATGGCTCGGATGGGGCGATTCGCAAGGCTCGCGAGCTTGCGGCGAATGAGCCGGACAAGTTTTTTTACGCCAATCAGTACGGCAACGATGCCAACTGGCGCGCGCACTATCTGGGCACCGCAAATGAGATCTGGGAGCAGACAGCGGGACAGATTACGCACTTCGTCGCGGGACTCGGTACCAGCGGGACATTCATGGGGACGACGCGCCGCTTGAAAGAGCTAAACGCGGATATCCAGTGCATCTCCATGCAGCCGGATTCGCCTTTCAATGGCCTTGAGGGGCTGAAGCACATGGCGACGGCCATCGTTCCGCCGATCTACGATCCAGACCTCGCAGATCGCAATGTCGAGATAGAGACGGAAGCTGCTTACGTTATGGCCAAGCGGCTAGGGCGCAGCGAAGGATTGCTGGTGGGGGTGTCCTCTGCAGCGGTGGTAACTGCTTGCCTGCGCATCGCCGAAGAAGAGGCCGCAAGAGGAAAAGAAGCAGTGATTGTTACAATTTTGTGTGACTCCGCCGACAAGTATCTGAGCGAGCGGTTCTGGGAAGAGTCATAAGTAGGAGTAGAGCAATGCTGAAGCTGACCGAGCAGGTCTACGACACGATTCGACGCCATGGCGAGGAGACCTATCCCCATGAGTGTTGCGGCGTGCTGCTCGGCCACTCGGAAGACGGAGTGAATGCGGTCGAAGAGGCGGTGACGGCAGGCAACACTCGCACCGACTCCGCCCATAATCGCTACCAGATTGCCCCACAGGAGCTGGTAAAGATTCAGCGGCTGGGTCGCGAGCGCGGGCTGGATATCGTTGGCTTTTATCACTCGCATCCGGATCACCCGGCGCAATGGTCTACGACCGATTTTGCCGAGGCTCACTGGCTGGGCTGCTCCTATGTGATCACGGCCGTTGAAAAGGGCGCGGCGCGGCAGACAAATTCGTTTCTGCTGACGGGAACGAATGAAGAGGACAAGTCGTTCGAGAATGAGCGGGTGGAGGTCGAGGCACTTGAAGCCGAGCGATGTCGATAGCAAGCTGACTCGCTGAGGCCTTCGGGCAAGCCCGATATCCACCAACGATTCCGGTTCATTGCCGGAATTCACTGAGATTCCAAGGATGATTTCGCAATGAAAATCCACATTCCCACGCCTTTGCGCGTGTATACGGACAAACAGGACACGGTCGGTGTGGAAGCATCCACCGTTGGGCAGGCACTCGACGCGCTGACGGCGAAGCATCCCGAGCTCAAGAAGCATCTGTACACGGAAGAGGGCAAGCTGAGGTCTTTCGTCAACGTGTATCTGAACGACGAAGACATCCGTTATCTGCCGGAAAAGGAAGCAACCAAAGTGAACGGCAACGATGCCCTGTCCATCATTCCATCGATTGCCGGCGGGTGCGGACGGCCGGAGAAAGACCTGTCTTGAGCGCAATCTGGCGGACTCTGACAGGAAACACTCCGATGTTTCCATCTGGGTTTCTTACGCTGCTTGTTTGCGCTTCGGTGGGTGTTCCAGCACAGAGGGTAGCGTCGGCCGGACCGTCGGTCATGAAATTTTCGGACGGGATGAGCGGCGTTACGTTTGAATATCCGGCGAGCTGGATCTTCAGCAACGAGCAGAGCTTCTATCTTCCGCCCGCCATCGTTTCGCAGGCCTCCCCGGTGCGGGGCTCAGTTTTCACAAAGGAGATGCACGGGATCCCATCATGGCCGTACACGAACTTCGTGGGAGCAGAGTTTGTATTCACCAGCGAGCAGGTGAATTCTGACGACGCCTGCAGAGCCCTGGCCAACGCTGACAATCAAAACGGCAGTCAACCGAAGCCAGAGACATTGCATGGGCTGACCTTCAGTCACGGAACATCAGCGAATGCGGGTCTTGGACACGGCATCAATGAAGACATCTACACCATCAATAAGGGAAACACTTGCTGGCTCTTTGACCTTGCAGTGCATTCCTCAGGAGTGCCCGGAGACAGGACACCGCGCGCATTGACCTCCGGCGAAAAGGAAGTGATCGCGAAGCAGTTGCAGTCCATCCTGGCATCGGTGCGGATCAAGGCATTCGAGCAATAGGCCAGATTCACAAGGAGAATTATGGCAACCATTCTGGAACAACCTGCGGCGCTGCCGCAATTGAGCAATGACGAGATCGGGCGCTACTCGCGCCATCTGCTGCTGCCGGAAGTAGGTCTGGAAGGCCAGCAGAAGCTGAAGGCTGCGAAGGTGCTGTGCGTGGGCACTGGCGGGCTGGGCTCGCCGTTGGCCTTCTACCTCGCAGCCGCCGGAATCGGCACCCTCGGCCTTGTCGACTTCGACGTCGTAGACGAGAGCAACCTGCAGCGCCAGATCATCCACTCAACCGCCGACGTAGGCCGCCCCAAGATCGATTCAGCTGCCGAGAAGCTGAAGGCGCTGAATCCATACCTGAACGTCGTGAAGCACGAGACAATGCTGACCAGCGCCAACGCTCTCGAGATCATTCGCGACTACGACATCGTCGCCGACGGGACGGACAACTTCCCCACTCGCTACCTGGTGAACGATGCGTGCGTGCTGATGGGCAAACCGAATGCCTACGGGTCGATATTCAGATTCGAGGGCCAGGCAAGCGTCTTCGCTACCAAGGAAGGCCCTTGCTATCGCTGCCTTTATCCCGAGCCGCCACCGCCAGGACTGGTTCCGTCGTGCGCTGAAGGCGGAGTGCTTGGGATTCTGCCTGGTCTCGTCGGCGTGATTCAGGCGACGGAAGTGATAAAGTTCATCCTCGGCAAGGGGGAGCCGCTGATTGGCCGGCTGCTGTTGGTCGATTCCCTCAACATGCACTTCCGTGAATTAAAGCTGCGGAAGAATCCCGACTGCCCTGTGTGCGGCAAGAATCCGACAGTGACGAAGTTGATCGACTATAACCAGTTTTGTGGCATCCATCCCGAACCAAAGGCAGACTCAGTGAACGGAACTCCAGTACAGAACGGCATCTCTCAAATCAGCCCTATCGAACTCAAGCGCAGGCTCGACGCGGGCGAAGACCTCTTCGTTCTCGATGTGCGCGAGCCGCACGAATACCAGATTGCCAACCTCGGCGCGAAGCTCATTCCGCTGGGCGACCTGCCAGCACGCGTCAAGGAGCTCGACAGCAGCCGCGAGATCGTCGTCCATTGCAAGAGCGGCGGCCGCAGCCAGAAGGCTGCGGAGTTTCTGGCGCAAAGCGGCTTCAAGAAATTGCACAACCTCGCGGGCGGCATTAATGCCTGGTCCACTGATGTCGATCCGAAGGTCGCAAAATACTGAGCTCGAGTTGAGTTAGTCCGAGAGCGCCGCATCGGCAATGCGCCGTTTTTCATTTCGTCGCAGCGGTACTTTGCCGGTTGTTCCAGAGAGTGCGTATACTTCCCAATGCACAAGGAAGGCACGTGCGCTTATGGATCTCATCATTGTTCGTACTGCTTTTTTCCTGGTTCTTTCAGTTATCTGTTACTTCTTCCAGCCTTTCGGCCTCAACCCCTGGGTTTCTGCGGCGGCGGGCGCTGTAGCGTCGACCCTGGTCATTATTTTTGAGCTGCGCGTACGTGCGCTCAGCCTCCGAAGGCTGCTGGGCGCCGTGGCAGGGAGCATCCTCGGCATCTTCGGAGCCTTTCTCTTCTCGCTGGTCCTGCGAAACAGCCTGCCGCCAGGCCCAACCCAGAGCGTGTTGCAAATCTTTGTGCTGCTGCTCATGGCCTACATTGGGCTGGTGATCGGGACGAACAAGGGCGAGTTGCTCAATCTTGGCGCACTCGGCGAACTCTTCAACGCCGAGCGGAGCGCCGGCAAACGGAACCTCAAGGTCCTGGACACCAGCGCGATTATCGACGGCCGCATTGCCGACATGGCTGAGACGGGATTCCTTGAAGGCTCGCTGGTTGTTCCGGAGTTTGTGCTTCGCGAGCTGCAAATGGTCGCCGACTCCCAGGACGGCTCCAGACGACAGAGAGGACGGCGCGGACTCGACGTGTTGCAGCGCATGCAAGGCAATTCCCTGCTCACAATTCAGATCATCCAGGACGATTATCCGAAGATCCGTGAAGTCGATCTGAAACTGATCGAACTGGCGAAAGATATCGACGCGAAGATCGTCACGAACGATTTCAACCTGAACAAGGTTGCGCATCTGCATAACGTGCCGGTGCTCAATATCAACGATCTTGCCAACTCGCTCAAACCGGTTGTGCTTCCCGGCGAAAAGATGAGCATCGTCATCCTCAAGGAAGGCAAGGAGTACAACCAGGGGGTTGGCTATCTGGACGACGGCACGATGGTTGTGGTCGATCACGCCCGCCGCATGATCGGACGGTCGGTAGAAATTTCGGTGACCTCCGTCCTGCAGACCGCCTCCGGCAAGATGATCTTCGGGAAGATGGACGACTCAAGCCGCCTGGAAGGTACGCGCGGGATCGAAATTGCAAATTAAGCGTGCTCTTGGGGGCAGCGATTTAAAAAATAACCCAACGAACTATTACCGAAGTCTTACATCCCGAGAACCCACGATTCGCTAGCTTAGAAACAGGGAGTCGTGATTCGGGATGAATACGCTGGCAGAAATCGCACCCTCAACCGAAGTTCTTTCCACTGAAACGCTTGAGGCCGATTCGCGCTCTCTTACTCAAAGCCGGTCGACCCGCTTTAACTGGAACTTCGGCTTCTGGATTGCTCTCTTTCACCTCGGCGCAATCGCCGCGTTCTTCTTCTTCAGCTGGTCGGCGTTGGCAGTCGCCGCTGTGCTGTGGGTGCTTGGGCAGAACGTCGGCATCGGCATGAGCTACCACCGCCTGCTCACACATCGTGGATTTACGACGCCAAAATGGGTCGAGTACATCATGGCTGTCTGCGGCACGCTTGCCTTACAGGGCGGACCCATCTACTGGGTTGCCGTGCACCGTCTGCATCACCAGCTTACCGACCGCCCTGGGGATCCGCACTCGCCGCGTGACGGGAAATGGTGGTCGCATACCGGCTGGATCCTTCAGGGCACGCTGCGCAACCGCAACGCCCTGCTGACCCGCTACGCCCCAGACCTCACTCGTGATCGATTTTATGTCTGGCTCAGCCGCTATCACTGGGTCCCTGTCACTGCGATCGGCATCGGCCTCTATTTCGCCGGCGGCTGGTCCTGGGTGCTGTGGGGAGTCTTCCTGCGCGTGACCCTTGGCCTGCATGTGACCTGGCTGGTCAACTCCGCGACCCACATCTGGGGATCGCGTCGCTTTGACACTCGAGACGACTCGCGCAACAACTGGTGGGTCGCCCTGCTCACCGGTGGCGAGGGCTGGCATAACAATCACCACGCGCATCCGGTATCGGCCCGCCACGGCATGGCCTGGTACGAGATCGACGTGAATTACCTCGGCATCCGTCTGCTCGGCTTTCTCGGACTAGCGCGCCGCATCAAGGTGCTGGGAGCAAAGTCCGGCCCGGCGCGGATCATTCACGGCTAGACTGACATTCAGAGTCTGACTCCCGACGCAACAGCCTCCGGCGAAGTACACTCATACTTTGCTGGAGAAGACACATGCTCCGTAGAACCTGTCTCTTACTCTCGCTCCCTCTTGCTGTCGTACCGGCTGTGTTCGCGCGGCAAACCACTGAATACGCCACAATCGATGCGAAGGCCGCGGCACAGATAGCGGCGCTCAAGGAGGTCTCTCAGACAGGAAAGCCCGAGGTGACTGCTCTGCACGGAAATCAATTGACGCTCACGGTTCCGGAAAAGGGCCTAGCGCTGGTCGAAATCCGTTAAGCGTGGCCGGGACTGATTTGAAGTGAGCGAAGAAACGACTCGGCGCTTCGATGTGCTGGTGCTGGGCGCAGGGGCGGCCGGGCTGATGTGCGCCATTGAAGCCGGCAGACGAGGACGACGCGTCGCCGTTCTCGAACGGGCCGAACGGCCCGGTAAGAAGATCCTCATCTCCGGCGGAGGGCGCTGCAACTTTACCAACCTGCATTGCCGGCCCGAGAACTTCCTCGCGGAGAATCCCCATTTTGCCAAATCGGCGTTGGCACGGTATACACCGGCGGATTTTCTGGCGCTTGTCGAGAAGTACGGCATTCCCTGGCATGAGAAGAAGCTGGGACAGCTTTTCTGCGATCGCGCATCGAGCGACATTCTCAATATGCTGCTCGCGGAAGCGGCAGAGGCGGGAGTCGCCGTGCTGTGCAATACGCAAATCATTGAAGTTCGCAGAGACGACGAGTTTTGTGTGCGCACGGAGAGCGGGGAATTTCGTGCTTCGGCGCTGGTTATCGCTACGGGTGGATTGTCGATTCCGAAGATGGGCGCGACCGGTTTTGGGTATGAGGTTGCGCGCCAGTTCGGTATCGGGATTGTGGAACCGCGCCCGG
>Ga0210383_10003064_pt1 | contig 15074 bp, 18 predicted proteins | sample IncBWC14OmetaG_FD_160072 | JGI IMG/M metagenome (GOLD analysis project Ga0210383, IMG submission 160072) | Forest soil microbial communities from Barre Woods Harvard Forest LTER site, Petersham, Massachusetts, United States - Inc-BW-C-14-O ...
CGGCTATGCGGACTACATGCTGGCCCCCATCAGCGCGCTGGCATTGATTCCCGACGACCTTTCATCGGTTGAGGCAGCACCGCTGATGTGCGCCGGCGTCACCACATTTAACTGTCTACGTAATAGCGGCGCAGGACCCGGCGATCTGGTGGCCGTGGTCGGCATCGGTGGACTCGGCCATCTGGCTGTGCAGTTCGCCGCTAAGATGGGATGCAAAACCGTCGCCATTGCGCGCGGCAAGGACGAAGAGCCACTCGCCCGGCAACTGGGCGCGCATTATCACATCGACAATAAAACGAAAGATCCCGCGGCTGAATTGCAAAAACTGGGCGGCGCGAAAGTGATTCTCGCCACGGTCACCAGCGCAGAGGCGATGAAGGCCGTTCTAGGCGGACTTGGTGTGGGAGGAACACTGATGATAGTCGGCGCGGTTCCCTCGCTCGAAGTGAACTCGTTGCAAATGCTCTTGCGGAATCAATCCGTCACCGGCTGGTATTCCGGCACTTCTATCGATTCGCAAGACACGCTCGGCTTCAGTGTACTCTCCGGTGTCCGGTCGATGAACGAAGTCTTCCCGCTCGATCGAGTGGCCGAGGCGTACGATCACATGATGAGCGGCAAGGCGCGCTTTCGCGTGGTGCTCAACATCGGCAGCTGACAATTGCTCCGGCAGACCATCCTTGTCGCACTGGTCGTCCTGGCCCTGCGCTTGCCCTTTCTCAACCAGGCTTTCCAAGGCGACGACGTGCTGTATCTTACTGAGGCCGCGCACGCGCAAATCGAACCGCTGCATCCCAAACACACCACTTATGTGTTTATGGGCCGCGATATCGATATGCGCGGGCAATCGCATCCGCCGTTGAACGCCTGGTTCCTCGCGCTGCTGATCGCCGTAGGCCAAGGCGTTTCCGAAATTCCGTTCCATGCCGCCTACCTTTTGTTTTCTCTGATCGCCGCCTTCAGCGCGCTTGTGCTGGCCCGGCGCTTCAGCCCTTATCCTCTGATCGCCACTCTACTCTTCTGCGCGACGCCGGTATTTGTCATCAATGGAACCTCGCTCGAAGCGGACTTGCCGTTCGTGGCTCTGTGGCTGCTCTCAACGGCGCTGTATGTATGGGCGGTCGATCGCAAATCCGGTTCGCTCTTGGCGGCTTCTTCCATCGCGATGGTTTTGACGGCGCTCACGGCATATCAATCCATTCTCCTAGTCCCGATCCTTTTCCTGTACGGACGAAAATGGCGGACAGCCCGTCTGGCAGCCTTATCTCCCATCGCTGCGCTTCTGGGCTGGCAGATTTTCGAGCGTTTCTCCACCGGCGCGCTCCCCGCTGGAATTCTTGCCAATTACATGAGCACTTATGGGCTTCAAGTATTGGCGCAAAAGATAAAGAGCGCCGTCGCTCTTACCGGTCATCTGGCGTGGCTGGTGTTCCCGACGCTTTGGATTCCAACTCTCTATTCGATTCCTTTCGCCATCGGCGCCGCGTTCTACGATCTGAATCCGCTGTTCTGGGGTTCCATCGCGGTGGGGGTGGGCATCCTGATCTGGTGCGCTCGCCATTGGCGCGAATTTCTCGCCCAGTGGGTGCTGATTTTCTTTGCCGGAGCGCTGGTTATTTTCTTTGCCGGATCTGCACGCTACCTGCTTCCGATCGCCCTGCCGATCGCGATTCTGGCAACTCAACGCGCTAATCGCCGACTGCTCGAAATTAGCCTGGGCTGCGGATTCGCTCTCAGCCTGGCGCTTGGGGCCGTGAACTATCAGCACTGGGATGGCTATCGGCAGTTCGCGCGGTCGTTGCAGGATGAAGCAAAATCCAAACGTCTGTGGATCGACGGCGAATGGGGACTTCGTTACTATTTTGAATCCGAAGGCGGCCTTCCCCTGCATCAAGGCCAGGCGATCCATGCCGGCGAAATGGTGGTTTCGAGCAAGCTCAGTTATCCCATCCCTTTCACCAGTGGCGGAGGGATGCTCGCCGCGGTGGCACAAAAAACGATCACATCTTTCATCCCCCTCCGGATTGTGGGGCTCGAAGGCCGCGCTGCGTATTCCACCACCATGCTGGGCCTACGACCGTTCGATATTTCACGCGCGCCTATCGATCAAGTCACTGCTGAACTGATGATCGAACGCAAACCCACTCTTACCGATATACCTATGAATGCGGAGGAGGCGCCGCAGCAAATCGTTAGAGGCGTCTATCAACTGGAAGGGGGCCAATGGCGCTGGATGAGCCAGACGGCGACGATTCTCTTGAAGCCGCCCGGCCAACCGACGCCCGTGTCGGTGCGATTCACTATCTCGCCCCTTTCGCCCGCCCGCCAGGTCACCGTCGCGGTGAACGATCACACGGTGGCGTCCCAAACTTACGCCGCCCCTGGCACGTACGTGCTCTCGAGCGCGCCGCTGAAGCCGGATGGCGATACTGCCAAGCTCACAATCACAGTGGACAAAGACTTTTCTGTGCCTGGAGACGACCGCCGGCTTGGCATCATTCTGACCGAGGTCGGATTCCGGTAGAGTCGAAGGGAGGACTGACGTATGAAACCGCTCGACAAGAAAGTGAAAGAAGACGTGAAAGAGGGCAAGGTACCGGAGCCGATCGAAGATCTACCTTCGGAATGGTCACAAGAGGATCGCGATCTGGAAAATCGTGAGCCAGACCTGGGTGAACTGGACGAAGACCCGTCGGAACTTTAAGAACGCAGAAGAAGACAGAAGTCAGAATTCAGAAGTCAGAATTCAGAATGGTTCGCACGACCCGCATTCTGGCTCCTGAATTCTGTCTTCTGAATTCTGGTTGCGAATGTTTTGGACTCACCGCAGCTTCTGGGTTTTGCCGATCGTCGTTGCTGCTATTCTCGGCGGCCTGAGCGCGATTGTTGCGCATAGCCGATTGAATCGGGTCTATCACCACAGATTCAACGAAACGCGGCGCGAACGTCTGTTCCTGGCATCGCTCGGATTCTTCACCACCGTGCTGGTGGTGCGCATGCTCACTCTTGCGATTCGCCATAATATCGGCCCGTTCCACGATGTTTCGATGAACGGACGCCACATTCACCATCTGGTGTGGGGCATCCTTTTGCTGTTAGTGGTCGGATATACGTGGCTGGTGGAAGTGGGAACCGGCGCGGAGTCTGCCACTCAGTGGACCGGCCGGCTCACATCCATGCTTTTTGGAGTGGCTGCGGCATTGACGCTCGACGAGTTTGCGCTATGGCTGAATCTGCGCGATGTGTATTGGGAACGGGAAGGCCGGGAAAGTTTCGAGGCGCTGGCGCTGTTTGGTGGCCTGCTGGCTATCGGAATTTTCGGACGCGCATTCTGGACGGGAATCGCCAAAGAGTTTGGAAGCAGCTAGGCTTTCAGAAATTTGTGAAGCGGCTCCCAATAATGCTCTGACCATCCTGCGCTCAGGTCTTCCCACTTATCCGCGGTGAAGCCGGCTTGATCGAGAATAATTCGGGTTGCTGAGCCGCGCGCCACCAATTCGAACTTGACGATGGAATAGACCCCAGCCGGCCAGTAGGCGGGACGCCACGCCTGGACCAGCCTCTGGTTTGGCACCAGCTCGATATTGCGGCCTTCGATGCGGCCGCCGAATAACTTGAACGGTTCGCCGGCGCGCGGTTGAATCTCAGCCGTATCCTTCGTACAGGCGCTGAACTGTTTTGCATCGAGCAGGATTTCATACATGCGCGCTGGGACGGCAGTGAAATCGACTTCCTGGTGGATGGTGGTGCCATGCTTGGGACTTTGCGCCAGCGCGGAAGCGACGCCAAGACCGCCGAAAATCAGAGGCAAACGGCGACGGGTTATCTTTTCCATTGGTTGCATTGAATCACGCCTTCAAAATATGATCAAGATAATGTTTTAGGAGTATCTGCATGCCCTATCCCGCCGGTCATCGCGACAAGGTCCGTAAGAAAATCGTCGAGAGCGCCCGCCGTTTGTTCAACCGCAACGGATTTGAGAACGTCTCGGTGGATTCCATCATGGCGCATGCGGGCCTGACGCGCGGCGGATTTTACAGTTACTTCGAAAGCAAGAGCGACCTGTACGCCGAGGTCTTGGGCTGTTTCTTTACCGATCCGAACTGGAAGAACCGCTGGAAAGGAGTGCAGGTGGATTTGACGTCGCCCGACGCGGGCCCGCAGATCGTTCGCGCGTATCTGTCGCGCCAGCACTTCGACGATGTCGAGAATTCCTGTCCGATGGTGGCGCTGCCGAGCGATGTGGCGCGCGGCGATGAGAGGGTCAAAACAGCGTTCGAAACAGTATTCAAGGCGATGGTAAAGCTGCTGGGCCACGAAGTGAAGACCGGCGGCCAAAATACTGCCATGGCCATTGCGGCCCTGTGCATCGGGGGCATGGTGGTGGCAAGGTCGATGAACGATCGCGAACTGAGCGACCAACTCCGCGCCGCCGCCACGAACGTTGCTCTTGCGCTGGGCGGCTGGAAACCGACTAAGCGTCTGAAGGGCCACTAGTTCTGCGCGCGGTGACTTCGATTTCGATCTTCATCCGGGGATCGGACAGGCCGGCGGAGATCATGGTGGCAGCAGGTCGAATTTCACCGAAGCATTCGCGCAGCACGGGCCAGCACGGCTCGAAATCATCGACGTTTGGAAGGATGTAGCGAACCCGAACCACATCGGCCATTCGGCTTCCGGCATCGGACAAAGCCTGGTCGATATTCAGAAGGCATTGCCGGGCTTGATCCACCACGTCAACGGAAATGGTCATCGTTTGGTAGTCGAAACCGGTGGTTCCGGAAACGAATATCCAATCGCCATCCACAACGGCGCGCGAATAGCCGATATCGCGTTCGAAAATTGCACTAGATGATATGAGCCGGCGCATGCTACCCCCTATTATCCACTGGGGCCCTATCTGTGACAAAATCTACGGGAGGAGAGAAATTGGATGAAAGCTGCGTACGCTTCTTTAATTGTGGGACTTGCGTTGCTGGCACCGGCCGCGGCGCTGGCGCATCACTCATTTGCCGCCGAGTATGACGTAAAGAAACCGGTGACACTGAAAGGCACCGTCACGAACGTCGAATGGACCAATCCGCACGCGCGGATTTACATAGACGTAAAAGACGAAAAAGGTACGGTCTCCAACTGGAACCTGGAACTTGCCAGCCCCAACGTTCTGGTACGGCAGGGATGGTCCCGGCACACCCTCAAGGCAGGCGACCAGATCACGGTGGAAGGTTCGCAAGCCAAGGACGGATCGCAGATGGCAAATGCCAGAACCGTCACGTTGGCCGACGGGAAGAAGGTTTTTGCTTTCTCGCCGAGTGACGCTCCGGCGCAATAACCGCCAACAGAACCAACAAGGAGAACCACAGTGAAATCCAATCTGACGGCACCGCGGCTGCTCGCGATTGCGTTGGCATGTACCGTGAGTGCGGCGGCGCAAGCGCCGTCGGCATCTCCGGAAAAATCCCCGTCTCTGAACGCGGCGGAAGCAACGGCTCCTGCGGGCGGCAGCGCGAATCCGGATGTCTCCAAGAGGCGGCCGCGCGACACTACGCCGCATGGTCCCACGCCTCGGCTTGCCGACGGACACCCCGATTTTTCCGGCGTGTGGCAAGGCGGCGGCCCAGTGGGCGATCTGGCCCAAGGATTGGCAAAGGGCGAAACGATTCCCCTGCTGCCCGCGGCCAAGGCGCTGATGGACAAACGGCAATCGAAGGACGATCCAGAGGCGAATTGTTTGCCGACGGGGATTCCGCGCGTCGCGCCCTATCCGTGGCGGATCGTGCAAACGCCGACGCATGTCTTCTTCCTATTTGAGGGCAATATTCACAGCTACCGGCAGATCTTCATGGATGGCAAGCATCCCGACGATCCGGATCCCACCTGGTATGGGCATTCCATTGCCAACTGGGACGGCGACACCCTGGTGGTGGACACGATCGGGTTCAATGACAAATTCTGGTTCGATTTTCGCGGCCATCCGCACACCGAACAGCTGCACACCATCGAGCGCTACACGCGCAAAGATTTAGGCACGCTGGAGAACAAAGTCACCATCATCGATCCGGGCGATTACTCCAAGCCTTTCACGCTCACTTTTACCGCGCGCCTGCGGCCCAAGGAAGAGCTGATGGAATACATCTGCCAGGAGAACCAGCAGGATTCGAAACACATGATCGGCAATTCTGGGCCACCGGAAAATCCATAGACCGCTCCCCGCGGTGATAGCTAGTGGCCCGGCAAGCTCTTGTCATTTTGATGGTCGTGATTGCGTTCGGCATTCTGGTGCCGATTTACAAGGGCTTCGGATTCTTGGACGCGCGCATCCTCGCGGCCTACGCGTGCTTGTCCCTGTTATTCGTCGCGCCCGCGAGCGCCGAAGGGGCGGCGGCCGGCACCCGCGCCTTGCTGGCCCGAATCGCGATCATCGTAGCCTGGGGCTGGGGCATGACCGTGCTCATTCTCGGCACCGCCATCGTGACGCTGAACATCGTTGGCGCGGGAGGGAATCGGCGTGGAGGATTCGTCGCACCGCCCGTTCAGTTTCTCGCCGCGATTTCGACTTTCAGCCTGAGCGCATCCATCGCGATTGCGCTACTGGGTTCCATTCTGGCGCGCCGATTCTCGGCTAAGGGCGCAAAAAACATTCTGCGGACGGCGTTTCTTGCGATCCTTCTCGCGCTGGCATTCGGATCGCGCCTGCTGCCCGAAAATTTCACGCTCGCGATCTTCGATCAGTTCAGCACCAGGCGTGCCCTGACGCACCTGGCGTGGCAGGCATCGGCATTCTTTGCCGTGGTCGCGGCCCTACTATTGCTCGTGATATTGCAGACAGGGCCTTTTGCTAAGATACCTAATACAGAAAATCCTTACGAAGGAGGAGGATGAGTAAAGAGGACAGCATAGAAGTTACTGGAACGGTAGTAGAAAAGTTTCCGAGCGGTCAATTCAGCGTTCTATTGGATCAGGACCGCACAGTGCTCGCGCACCTGGCCGGTAAGTTGCGACGGAACCGCATTCGCGTGCTGGCTGGCGATCGTGTCACGCTGGAGCTTTCACCCTACGATTTGACCAAGGGACGAATCACTTACCGCCACAAGTAGTCAGCTTCTCATTCTCCGCCCGAAATCGGGCCAGCTCTTTCATAAATAAACATCGGAATGCAAAAACTTCTGCTGATCTTCGGCACCCGGCCGGAGGCGATCAAGCTCTGCCCGGTGATTCGAGCTTTACGCGAAGATCCGAGCACATTCGACGTAAGAGTCTGCGTGACGGCGCAGCATCGCGAGATGCTGGACCAAGTCCTGGAAGTTTTTCAGGTAAAGCCGGACTACGATCTCGATCTGATGTTGCCGGGCCAGACGCTGTTCCAATCCACATCGCGAATTATCGCCGGGCTGGAGCCGGTTCTTCGTGAAGAGAAGCCCGCGATGGCAATCGTACAAGGCGATACAACCACTACTTTGTGCGGCGCGCTCGCTGCGTTCTATGCGGACGTTCTGGTGGCTCACGTGGAAGCCGGCCTGCGCACTCACGATCTGCGCCAACCTTTTCCGGAGGAAATGAACCGCGTGCTGGCATCGCGCCTGACGGCGCTGCATTTCGCGGCGACGGAAAAAGCGGCTGACAATCTTCGGGCCGAAGGTATCCCGAAGGAATCCGTTCACGTGACAGGTAACACGGGGATCGACGCCGTGCTGTACGTCCGGGATGGGTTGGTGGCAGGCACATTGCGCGGGGGTGAGTGGCCGGAGCTTGATTCGTCGAAGAAGCTCATTGTAGTGACGGCGCATCGCCGCGAAAGCTTTGGGGGAGGATTCGAACGGATTTGTCAGGCGTTGGCGAAGATCGCCGATCGGGACGATGTACAGCTGGTTTATCCAGTGCATCCGAATCCGAATGTGCAGGATCCGGTGCAGCGCTATCTGGCGGGGCATGCCAACATCCAGCTGATTGATCCCCAAAGCTATGTACCGTTCGTCGATTTGATGCGCCGCGCCTATCTGCTGATCACCGATTCGGGCGGCATTCAGGAAGAAGGGCCATCGCTCGGCAAACCGATTTTGGTGCTGCGCGAGAAGACCGAGCGTCCAGAAGCGGTGACGGCGGGCACCGTTAAGCTGGTGGGCACCGACGTGGACCGCATCGTACAAGAAGCGGCGCTCTTGTTGGGTAACAGTGGGGCATATAACCAAATGTCACGGGTTCACAATCCCTATGGGGATGGCCGCGCGAGCGCTCGAATTTCGGCGCTAATCCATTCATTCCTGACGGCAAATTCCTAAGATTGATCGGGCCGCGAGGCACGCCTGGGGCCCTGCATTTCCTGGCGCTTCGCCATCCCTGGTCCATAATTGCGCTAGGAAATTAATCACATGCCTTACACTCCAAGTCGGCCGCGCGGTTCGGATGGCGATTGGTCGAGCGATATCGCGAGAGCTCTTTCCAGTAGACTGGTCGGCCAACCAGCCGCGATTGAAGCAATTGTTCCCTATGTGGAGATGTATCGGGCGAAACTAACGCCGGAAGGGCGGCCAGCGGGAATCTTCCTTCTGCTGGGGCCGACTGGAACGGGCAAAACAAAAACTGTGGAAGCCCTGGCGGACGTGCTTCACGGAAGTCCGAAGAAACTGCTCAAAGTGGATTGCGGCGAATACCAGATGGAGCACGAAGTGGCCAAGTTATTAGGAGCGCCGCCGGGATATCTCGGACATCGGGAAACGCAGCCTTTGTTAACGCAGCAGAAGTTGAGCGGAGCGGCCAGCGAGGGCTGCGATCTTTCGATTTTGCTTTTCGATGAGATCGAAAAGGCCGCGCAGTCGTTGGTGCGGCTGCTGCTGGGAGTTTTGGACAAAGCCACCCTGCGGCTGGGCGATAGCACGCTAGTGAATTTCGAGAAGACCATGATTTTTCTGACCAGTAACCTGGGCGCCCGCGACATGAGCCGGGAGTTGCACCCGGAGTTCGGGTTTGAATCGTTGACTCCGCGCAAAAATGCGGCCCAGGACGACAAGTTGGAGCGCATCGGCAAACACGCGGCGCGCAAGAACTTTTCGCCCGAATTCATGAATCGAATCGATTCAGTGGTGACCTACCGGCGGCTCGATCTGGTGGCGCTGACGGCGATTTTGAATCATCACATCGAGGAATTCCAGGAGCATATCCACAAGCGGCTGGGTGAGCGGGCGTTTCAAATCGAAGTGCCTGCGCGGGCGCGCAAATTCTTGCTCGAAAAGGGCACCAGTGCGGAATACGGCGCACGCGAACTCAAGCGCGTCCTGCAGCGCCAACTGATGCATCCGCTGGCGTCGATGGTGGCCGCGGGCGAGATCAATCCGGGCGTCAGCGTGCGCGCGGAGGTGGGCCGTTGTAAAGAGAAGCTGGTGTTGCGAACGATAGATGACCGGAAATTGATTCCCGCTTGCTAACTTCCGCCTTGGCAAGAAGCGATACTGATCGTGTGAGTGGAACGCTGTACGTGGTAGCTACGCCGATCGGCAACCTGGAGGACATCACGCTGCGCGCGTTGCGAATATTGCGCGAAGTGGATCTGATTGCCTGCGAGGATACGCGGCAGACGCGCAAACTGCTAGACCGTCACGGCATCTCAAAGCCGCTTGTCAGCTATCACGAACACAACGAGCAAGTTCGGGCGGAAGATTTGTTGCGGGAGTTGGAGGCAGGCAAGAGCATTGCACTGGTGTCGGACGCCGGTACACCGCTGATCGCAGATCCGGGATATCGGGTAGTGGCGCAGGCACGGGCGCGAGGTGTCACGGTGTCGCCCCTTCCCGGCCCGTCGGCGCTGCTGAGCGCTCTGAGCGCATCCGGATTGCCCACGGACTCTTTTTTCTTTGGCGGCTTTCTGCCGGCTAAGAAAACGCAGCGCAGGAAGACGCTGGAGGAAATGAAAACATATCCGTCTACGTTGGTCTTTTACGAGACTCCGCACAGGATCCTGGAAGCTTTGGAGGATGTCGCGCAGGTGCTCGGGCCGCGGCGAGTTACCATCGCGCGCGAGCTGACTAAAATCCACGAAGAGTTCCTGTCGGGCGAGGCCGCGGAAGTGCGCCAGGCTCTGGAAAAGCGTCCTTCCATCAAAGGGGAGATCACGCTGATGATCGCGAAAGGCGAAGCTCAGCCCGCGGAAGCGACCCCGCTGGAAGCCGCGTTTGACAAGCTGATCGAGGCTGGGATGCCGCGCATGGAAGCGATGAAAACGCTGGCCCGCGAACGCGGCTTGTCGAAGCGTGAGGTTTATCAGAGGCTCAATGAGCGCGAGTGAAGACCACTTCGATCACCGCTGGGAGATGGCGCGCGGCGCGCAGGGGCCGGGCAGCAATCGGCGCGGCAGACATCGTGACTGGCCGGGTACTGTCCGATAGCGCGCGGCTGGCATAAGCCGAGCCGTTCTTCGATCAGCTCGCGGATCATCTGCAAAAACTTGGGATGGACGCCGACGGTGGGGGCGCGCAGCATATTGATGCCCCGCTCGCGCGCGATGGCTTGCGCTTCGCTGTCAAGATCGTAAATCACTTCGATGTGATCTGAGACGAAGCCGATAGGCACCACCGCCACACGTGTGCCCGGCTCCAACTCGCGCAACACGTCACCGATATCCGGCTCCAGCCAGGGCTGGCCAGGCGCTCCGCTGCGGCTTTGATAGGCGAGCATCCAGTCTGTGAGGCCGATATGTTCTGCAACCAGCCGGCACGATTCCTGGAGCTGCTTCTGATAATCGCTGGTTTCAGCCATCGACAGCGGGATGCTGTGCGCGGTGAAGATCAACTTGGCGGGCCGGCCAGCCAGCGCGTTGCGAACCTCATCGGCCTGGGCTTCGATGAAGAGCGGATGATTATAAAACTTGCGCAGCTTGTAAATTTCGGGCGCGCCGTCGACCTCCGCGCGCGCTTGCTCGATGTTTTCCAAGTACTGGCGGCACCCGGAATACGAGCTAAAGATAGAGGTGACGAAGGCCAGCGCGCTTCGCACTCCGTCCGAACGCATTTCGCGTAACGTGTCGGCCAGCAGTGGATGCCAATTGCGATTGCCCCAATAGATGGGCAGTTGCAGACCGTGGCTAACCAGCTCCCCTTTCAGCGCCGCAATCAAAGCGCGATTTTGATCGTTGATCGGACTCTTGCCATCGAAATGATAGTAATGTTCGGCCACCGCCAGCATCCGTTCGCGAGGTACATTGCGCCCGCGCAATACGTTTTCCAGAAACGGGATCACGTCGTCCGGCTTTTCAGGTCCTCCGAAAGAAACCACCAGGACTGCGTCATAGATGCGCTCCGTCATTCATCACTATTGTAGGGCCGCCGCTTCCGAGGATGCGTTGGCCGATTCCGCGCGCCTGGGAAGGGTTCCTCCGCGACCCGCCGAAAGAGTTGATCTCTGAGACCACGGTGCAGCGCCAGTGCGATCGCAAAAGGCGCGATATAAGGAATTACGTTCACCACTAGATAGTCACTGAAACGCAAGAACCATTGGGCCACATTGTCCTGCTGCAAGGACCATTGCGCGGCAACATGGCGTGCGGAGACTTCAGCGAACGCCAGGAACAAAGAAACCTCCAGCAGAGCCACCAGGATGCTGCCAATCATAAGCGGTCCCGGGAGGCGGCGTATTCCCGGCGCCGCCAGTAGGATGGCCCAGTAGACTGGCAAACTGAAGGTGAAGGCCATCAGATCTGGCCGCGCGATATCGAAATCGATGGAATGGATGCTCACCGGGGCAGGTTGCTCGCTCGATGCGGGGATGGTGAATTCCATCGGTACCCGAACGGTCCAGGCTTCCGCCGAGGTCGCCGTGATCAATTTCCCGGTCTCGCTCCCGAACGTCAGGGCCCAGCAGAGTTCGGTACAATCCCGAAGCACAACGAGTGAGGCATTCGCCAAGACGAACCACCAGAACAGCAGCAACGCCACCAGCAGCACTGAACCGCGAAGCAGAAAGCGCGTTTGCGGGCTATCAGGCGGCATGGGCCACAGCCGCGGACTGGCTCACGCGATTCACCCACAGCGAGAAGACCACCACGGTATCGAGGACAAGCAGGGTTTCCCACAAGTAGGCATGGGCGAAGTCAAACCAGTAGCGGCTGTACAGCCCAAGATAGAAAAGGCTGATGAAGCGGAGAATGTTGATCGCGTGAATTACGATGCCGCCGGCTAGAAATCCCCAAACTTTCGTCTTCCAAGGAGAGGGAAAAGCGAGCATCGCCGACCACAGAAAGACCGTGACGTTCGCCGCATTACACCCGTCCTTCATCTCGACGGAAAATCCGCTGGAGGGATCGCGGAGTATCGATCCCTCCACCCGCGCGTGTCCTCCGCAGGCGGCGATGAGAACGCCGCAAAAGCTCACCAACGAGTGGGAGAACCTCAGGACCGCCGGACTGGTTACGGGACTTAAAAGCACCGCAAATCCGGCTATGCAGAAGCTGCTGAAGAGGGCCACAAAAATCCACGCTCTCCTCCGGACGCCCGAGGGCTTGCGCGTGTGGCTGGGGCGCGGGAGCGATCGTTTCTTGGAAGAGTGCATCGGCTCCTAGGCGAATTTCCGCCGCAACGCATACCAGCCGAAACAGGCCAGAAGCAAGCCCAGCGCAATGGTTGAGTACATGCCCAAAGCGGGGGCCGAAACTGAAGGAGCCGCATACGTAAATACGTCGCCGGGATTGGGCGCGCTGGTGCCAACGAAGAGTGCGGTTACGGTCACGTCGACGCTCCCGGAAGCGCCCGCCGGGACCGTCGCCGTAATAGTGGTCGCCGAAATAAATGTAAATGCGGCGGAGACTGTCCCGAAATGTACCGCAGTGGCGTTATTGAAGCTGGTGCCCGTGATGGTGACCAGCGTGCCTTCCGGGGCGCTGGCGGGACTGACCGCTGTAACAACCGGCGTCGCGCCACCGCCGAACGAAGGCCGCGGGTAAAGGAAAATGCAAAGACAAGCGAGCGACAGAAGGACTCGCGGTAAATAAGCGACGACAGCGTGCCGTCGTCCACGCGGCAACCGAACGTTCTCGAGCATACTGAACTCCGTTTTTTAATTTGCGGACTCAGCGTGCCAGGTTTGAGTTTGATGGCCGCCTGGACAGGCGAACAGCAAAACGCCCCGCGTAGCGGATACGCTTTTACACTAAATCAAAAGCGAAACGGTTAATCTTAACATTGCCTATTCGCGGACGTCAATAAAACTAGCGCCAGTGTCCGCGATGATAGCGCCAGCTATTGCCACGCCGCTCCCAGCGATCCCGCTCCCAAACTGCGTGCGGATGCGGAGGGTAAGCCCAGCGGCCGTTCACCCAGGCCCAGCGCGACCCATTCAAATTCCAGAAGCCGTCCACCCAGACATATCCCGGACCGGGCGCGTAGCCGGCAGCGCCGGCTGCATAGAGCGCGGGCGGGGGCGGTACGCTGTAGGCCACATAGTTGGCCCGATATCCTCCGCCGCAAGCCACCATCGCACACGATGCCAAAAGAATTCCTGAAAGAACTGCAGATTTGATTTCCATCTCGACCTCACCCATTTGGATCGATGGATGAGGTCACCGCGTTGCGTTGGTGAACGATCGCTAACGTTAGGGATTATTGAGAAATCGCCACCGCTACGGCCGGGCTACAGACCACCTGAGCTGCAGTTGATCCGCCGCACACCGAAACATTCACGGTGTTCCCCGTCAAATCAGCAGGCAGAATCAAATCGATTTGCTGCACTCCGGGAATTCCAGGAGCTGGGCCCGCGTAGTACGGTTCAGTCACAACCTCCGTACCGATATTTGCGGTGATCACTCCAGTGCCGGAGAGCCCCGTGGCATAGATTTGAATCACGCTGCCAGGCGCGGCGGGCTGCTTGGCGCTATTGACGCTGTTATCTTGATTAGCGATGCCGTTCGTAAAGATGCCAGGACCAAAAGCCGCTAGGTTCACCGTCAGAGGAGCACTGGCAGTGCCGTCTACCGTCACCACAACCTGAGCCGATGTCTTGCCAGCCAAACCAGCCGGAACGATGAGGTTGACTTGGGTAGCGTTGCTAAAGAGAACCTGGCTGGGAAGGCCATTAAAAGTGACCGAGACCTTCTGGCCCGAGAACTGTGAGCCGGTAAGCGTAGCAATGGATCCCGGTGTGAGCGGACCGGCTGCAAAGGTGGCTGCATTCACGGCGGTCTGGACAGACGGCGGTTGAACTGTGGGAGCTGTAATCACGAATGAAATGGCGACACTATGGGTGCCCGCTAATGGCCCCGCGTTAATGGTGAGAGTGGCTTGATAAGTACCAGGCGCGAGCGTCCCTGGAATGGCATCGATGCGAATGGTGCCGTCGTTCTGCCCTTGGGTCGGCGACGTATTCAACCAACCACTCCCGTTCAAATAGGTTACGGCCGCGGTCCACTGCAGCAGGCCGCCGCTAGGATTCTGCACCTGCACGTAGTTGGTTTGCCCAACTCCGCCCGCTTGCGCCGTATAGCTCAATGTCGACTCAGGCACCACCAACGACGGGAAGTATGGAGCATTGCAATCGCCCACGATGGAACAGTCCGCCGGCGGCGTGATTTGCTGGAAGCGAGGAATAGGGTCGGTAGCGGTGGCTGTTTGGACCGTCGAAATAGGCCCGAGCGATACGCTTTCAGACGTCGTCGTAGAGGTTCCATTACCAGACGGGGCGACAAAAAGGAAGGTCGGGAACTGAGCACTTTCCTGAATCGAGGAGTTGGCGTCCACCACTTCATAGACCGCCACGCCAGATCCGTTGGTGAGCGTCACTTCGCTCATCGAATCGAGGGTGACGGTACCCGAGCCGGGTAGACGGGGCAAATAGACAGGGCTCCCACCGGCACCGTTCGCATCGGTGTAAGGGACGAAGGAAAGCAACAGCGACGAACTGGGCCCGGGCGTGTACTTGCCACCAGAGACAGTTAAGCCGAGATCGCCGCCCGCGGTCGGCTGGGTTGCATCGGAACCCGCCACCACAGTGGGGACGAATATCCGCGCGCCGGCCGGGAAACCCGAGTATTGGACCAAGATGCGGGTTCCGGTATCAGCGCCCAAGTTTTGTGGGTCCGATTTTGGAGCGAAGGA
>Ga0210383_10003065_pt1 | contig 15073 bp, 15 predicted proteins | sample IncBWC14OmetaG_FD_160072 | JGI IMG/M metagenome (GOLD analysis project Ga0210383, IMG submission 160072) | Forest soil microbial communities from Barre Woods Harvard Forest LTER site, Petersham, Massachusetts, United States - Inc-BW-C-14-O ...
TCGCCCTTGCCGCCAGCTTCGCCCAGAACGCTAACCTGGGTACCTGGAAGCTTGACGAAGCCAAGTCCAATATCCCAGCCGGCGTCGGAAAGAACACTACAGTCGTGTATTCCGCAGCCGGCAGCGACATCAAGGTCACCACCGATGGGGTAAATGCCGCGGGCCAGCCCGCGCACTCCGAGTGGACCGGCAAGTTCGACGGCAAGCCTTATCCGGTCACTGGTGATCCGAATGTGGACTACCGCGCCTACAAGACCAAGGGCGATCGCAAGCTACTCCTCGCCAATATGAAGGGCAACAAGACGGTGAGCAACGGCAAAGTCGAGCTCTCCAAGGACGGGAAAAGCCGCACCCTCGAAATCAGCTATTTCGCTACCGACGCCAAGCACAAGAAGAATAAGGTATCGGCCAAGTACGTGTACGAAAAGCAGTAGCGCTTAGATATCCCACAATGTGGGATTCACGCGGCGGGCGACCCCGCAAGGCCCAGGCGTCTCCCGGACAGGGTGAGAGCCGTGCAGGTTCCAAGGAGTGACCCCATGAGCACCCCACGAATTCGTGTGGTGGTCGACCTCAACATTTACGACGGCAGGTTCGCTGAGTTTGAGGCCATCGCGAAACAGATGGTCGCGGAAAGCGAACTGGAACCGGGTACCTTGTGCTATCAGTTTCTGCTGAGCGCCGATCGCCAGCGCTGCCGCCTGGTCGAGGGCTACGCCGATCAAGCCGCCATCACCGCGCACTTCGAGGGGCCTGCGGTACACCAACACATCCAGCAACTCATACAGGTGTCCCTGCCAACTCGCATGGAAGTCTACGGCGATCCGGGGCCTAAGGTCGCCGCTATGGCCGCCACCTTCGCCGTCCAAGTCTTTACCGGATGGCTGGGTTTCGACCGCTAGAGGGCCTTCTACCTGCGAAGATGAAGAGACCCGCTCAAGCCACTGCACGCGCTTGCGCGGGTATCCAGCCAGTTTACCTGGCCTGCTATGGATTGGGCATGCTCGAACCTGCCGGACAATAGGTCACAACATATCCTCGGCTCGGATTCACGGAACACGCCACCTGCTTGTCGTCCGTCGGATGCTGATAGGCATCTGGACAACTCGCAGCAAGACACTTGCCGCCTTTCACCTGGGTTCCTTTCGACGTGAACGAGCAATCGAGGTTGGTAGTCCAGGCGATCGGCACGTTGTAAAAAATGACGGCTGCCTTATCTACGCAGTCGTTGGGATCGACACCATTGCCGCAGAGCTTGGGCGGCGAGTGAGGGCCTGAGCCGTAGTTGGTGCTCAGGTTGACGAAGTCATTCGTAGGCGTACCTTTCGGCGTGAACTCGAAGTGGGTGCCGAACGTTCCGTCCTGCACCATCCCTTTGCCACAGCAGTTGTGTTGCTGTACGCAGATGCCGCGCCCGCTCAGGCTGGGATTGCAATATGCCGCATACTTCGCGTCATTGCCTTCCCACATCCAACCTTCGCGCTGGATGGTCCCGGGAGCACCGCCGAGGTCCGTCCACCCGTCGCAGTTGGGGCATTGGTTGTCGGCCAGATTCGGGTAAGCGATGATGCGGTTTTGTCCGCCTTGATTGAAAGATGCAATGGGAATCGACTTTTGCGCGCCCGGAGCCAGCGTACCGATTTGCGGTCCGGTTGAGTTAAAACTCAGACTGTATTTGCAGGAGTTCACGATTTTGACTTGGCCGGCGTCCTGACCAGCACAAATTCGTGAGACGGAAATAACAACGATACCGACCACTAGGCACGTGATCGCGACCTTAGTGATGGTGGTGCCACTCGCCGACGAAGCGACTGCTTTGTTCATGGGATCCTCTCGATAACAGCGTATTGTCTTCCTTTCCAACCGCGCCAAACTATACGCTGTGCAAGAGGTTCTGTCGCCCTATTTCCTGGATGCCGAGGTTGGCGGACGTCGGGCGCTCCGGCGTGCCAAGGGTCCGGAGAAAATACCCATCCACAGTTCCGTCTTATCTTCCGCTAACCGGACCATCCTCTGCTTTCCTGTGCTTCCATATCGAGGCGCGAGCCGGGCCGGGGCCGACGATCGACTCCAATTGCGCGGCGATGGAGTCAACCAGTGCGGCCTGTTTCATCAGCACTCCCCCGACGATGACGCAGCCGGCATCGGCGTCGGCCCACTTATCTTCCTCCATCATTTCGCGCACTGCCGGGATTGTCTTCACCCCGTAGCCGGTATAGGCCCCAGGCGCGTAGATCTGGTGCTTGAACCAGGGCCGTTCTTTCAGGCCTTCGGTGGTCATGAACGTGCGCTCGGTGAGGATGAGCTGCTCGTTAATGGCCTTGAATTTCGGTGAGTCCCACACTGTGGGATCGCTATCCGCCAGCTTGCTGAAAGCTGCCTTGTAACGCCTGGCCGCGCGCTCGTAAGCGGCCACGCCGTTCTCCAGCGGGGCGAAGTTCAGGTAGGGCGGAATTACTTGCTTGGGCGGCGGTATGTACTTTTTCTCCGGATCGGCCGTCGCTGTGTACACGCCCTCGTCGATTTCCCGGTTGCGCTCACTGGCCTTGTCCTGCTGTTCTTTCAATTCGGCCTTCAGTTCGCCGACGTAGCGCTTTACGGTGTCGGCCGAGGATGCGGGATCGAAGGGCAGCAGATCCGCATCGGCCATGCGCATGACCATGGTTCCTCCCAACTGCGACAGCGCCCGCTCATACACAAACTGAGGATCACCGAAGTGGGTGTACCAGTAGAAGTCGTCGTAGATGGAGTGATAGATGCCGCCTTGTGATTCGCCGCCGAAGCCGATGTTGACCGCGGCCACTCCGGCATGATCGAGGAAGGGAGCGTAGTCGCTACCGTCGCCGAGCGCGCCGATGCGCAGGTCAGCGCCACGCGCTGCTTCGCGATCATCAGGCTTTTGAGAGTTCGCGATGCGCCGCAACTGGGCACGGCGCTGCACGTTGAGTTTCGTCTCGGGGTCCTGCACGTCGCGCGCCACCGAGTTCACCATGTGCTCTAGCGTGTGCGAGCCCGACGCAAACAGAAATCCACGTGAGTTCGAATCGGAATTGATATAGACCACGGCATGCTGATTCAGTTCCGCGCCGTGCTCTTCGACCCACTCGGTAGAGCCCAGCAGGCCGGGCTCTTCGCCGTCCCACAGGCAATAAATGATGGTGCGCTTGGGCTTCCAGCCCTGCTTCACGAGTTCGCCCAGCGCGTGCGCTTCTTCCAGCACCACCGACGCTCCCGACACCGGATCTTCGGCGCCGTTCACCCAGGCATCATGATGGTTGCCGCGAATCACCCACTGGTCAGGCGTTTCGCTGCCGGGAAGTTTGGCAATCACGTCATAGATAGGCTTGATGTCCCAGTTGGACTTCATCACCATATGCACTTTCGCCGGGCCCGGACCAACGTGATAAGTGATGGGCAGCGCACCGCGCCAACTCTCAGGCACAACCTGGCCGGTGATGGCCGCAAGCAACGGCTGCGCATCGCCGTAGGAAATGGGCAGCACCGGAATAGTGGTGATAGTTTTGGCTTCCGTAATGTCGAGCCGCTTGGCGTCTTTCGTGGCGCCTACACCGGGCGTCAGCGGATCGCCGGGATAGTCGGTGTCCATGACGCTGCCGCGCTGCACGCCATCTTGCGGGCGGAACGGGCCGTCGGGAAAATACTGCCCTTCGAAGAAACCGTCATCGCGGGGATCGGAATAGATGAGGCAGCCCACCGCACCGTGTTCGGCAGCAACCTTGGGCTTGATACCGCGCCATGCTCCGCCGTAGCGCGCGATGACGATCGCACCCTTCACCGACACGCCCATACGTTCGAGCTGCTCGTAGTCTTCGCGCACTCCGTAGTTCACATATACCAGCGGGCCGGTGACGTCGCCGTCTTTGGAGTACGCGTTGTAGGTGTGAAGTTGCTCAGCGGTCTGCTGCGAAGTCGGATCGATGGGCAGCGGTGGTTCCTGCAGCTTGGCCGTGAATTTCGTCGGCTCCAGCATTTCGACCAGGCGCTCCTTGGGCGTCGGAAACAGAACGTAGAAGGTCTCTATCTGCGCGTCGAAGCCGAACTCCTTGAACTTGCTCAGCAACCACTCTGCATTGTCTTTGTCGTATGGCGACCCGACGTTATGCGGACGAGCGCTCAAGCGCTGCATGGTATCGCGCATGCTCTTGGGATCGGGAATGGCACGGAACTTCGTTTCCCAGTCGCGCTCGGCGGTGGAGTGCGCGGGAGAGTAGCCATCCAAAGTAACGGGGGAAGCGGCGGCGTTGCCGGGTTGCAGCAACGCAAGAGTGAGTGCAGCGACAGCCAATTGGCGGGTCACCGGCGGACCTCCATACGGAAATGGTTCAGATTTCGCAGGGCAATGTGGAACGCGTACAAGGTCGCTGATTATATCGCACAGATTCGCCGGAGTAACTCGCCTATTGGTGGGATTCGCGTGCGCAGTTTAGTAGTGTCACTTCAGCAGGGCTTGCAGCCTCGTCCGCAACTCCGCATGTTGTTCTCCGTGATCTCCGTGGTGAATGTCTTCTATCGCGTTCAGTACAGTGCAATCTACAATCGCAGTTACACCGGACAACCGGAATTCGCACGCCAGGAACGTCACCGTGTCTTCATCAGATCAGCCACCGCGCCTCGCCATCCTCGGACTCGGCAAAATGGGCAGCATCCTGTTGCAAGCTTTTTGCAGCCAAAACGTCGCTAAAGCTGCAAACATTGTGGCCACCGTGAACCACAGCGAACGTGTGGACGCACTGGCAGCGAAGTTCGGCGTGAAAGTCACCACCGACAATCGCGCCGCAGTGAAGGACACCGACATCATCCTGCTGTGCATAAAGCCGCAGACGCTGGGCGAAGTGGTTGCCGAAATCGAGCCTGAGCTGCGCGAGAACCAGATCATCATCTCCATCGCAGCGTCGGTGCCGACTTCTTACATTGAGCAGCGCATTCCAGCGAAGATTCCCGTGGTCCGCGCTATGCCCAACACGCCTTCGCGAGTGGGCGCCGGTATGACGGCGTTCTGCTGCGGCACGGCGGTGAAAGCGTCGGACCTCGAAATCGTGCATCGGCTCTTCGACACCATCGGCGAAACCATTCGCGTGGACGAAAAGCACATGGACGCCGTAACCGGACTTTCGGCAAGTGGGCCCGCGTACGTCTTTATGATTTTGGAATCGCTCGCCGAAGGCGGCGTGAAAGTCGGGCTGCCGCGCGACATCGCGATGAAGCTCGCCGGGCAAACCGTGATGGGTTCGGCCAAGATGATGCTCGAAACCGGCGATCATCCCGCGTTGTTGAAGGACGCGGTAGCGACTCCGGCGGGCTGCACCGTAGACGGAATTCTCGAACTGGAAGAAGGCGGCCTGCGCGTGACGTTGATTAAGGCCGTGGTGAAGGCCTCGCAACGCGCCAAAGAACTGCTGTTCAGCTAGCTACAACATTCCGCCGGTCTTCGTCGTAAGCACCGCCAGGGCCTGCTCCAGCCGCTCGATCGCGGCTTCGAGATCGGGATGCTTGTCAAGTTCCTTGCGCATCGTTGTCAGGCGGCGGTGCGCGTCCGCCACATAGTCGGCGGCTTGCGGATTCTGCTCGGCGTTCGCTTGTGATGATTTCTCTTCAGGCGCCATGAGGCAATCTTAGCTCCATTACCGTGTGGCGGAAAGGCCGCGCCGAACGGTTCGTTCCCCTCCCACTTTAGTCACACAGTCGGTGTGATGTCTATGACAGCCGAATCCTGCCGGTTCGGATATCGTGGAGAGTCCGTCAAACTGAACTGGCCGCCGGGCCTGTAGCTGCTCCGCGGGAGAGTGAAACCTATGATCGAAACTGAGCAGGCCGTTGTACAGGAACTGGGAGCGCGCGAAGTGCCGTCGCCGCTGCGCCGCGACGCGCGCACCGCGGTGGACGGCACTTTCGTCAGCGATAGCACATTCGTTCGCCTACCCATCGAGATCGACACCGCCGGCGGCGAAAGCGAGCAGCTCTTCGAGAAAGCCGGGCCACGCGAAAAAATCTTCTTCGATCCCAGCCGCACTAAGGCCGCTATCGTCACTTGCGGAGGACTTTGCCCGGGGCTGAACAACGTCATCCGCTCATTGTATTTGCAGCTTCACTATCACTATGGCGTGAGCTCCGTGCTCGGCATTCGCTATGGCTATTCAGGATTCGCGCCGCAAGCGGCCGCGTCGCCCGTCTGGCTGAACACCGAGATGGTCAACGACATTCACCAGCACGGAGGCACGCTGCTGGGCTCGTCGCGTGGGCCGGTCAGCCCCGACATCATCGTCGATTTTCTCGAGCAGCGCGGCATCAACATTCTGTTTGCGGTCGGGGGAGATGGCACGCAACGCGGCGCTCATGCGATCGCAGAAGAAGTAAAGCGGCGCAACCTGAAAATCTCGATCATCGGCATTCCCAAGACGATCGATGACGACGTGCTGTACGTGAACCGCTCGTTCGGCTACTTCACCGCCATCGCGCGGGCGAAGGACATCATCGATTCGGCGCATGTCGAGGCCCACTGCGCGCTCAACGGCGTCAGCATCGTGAAGGTCATGGGACGCGACTCGGGCTTCATCGCTGCGGGCGCAACGCTTGCCAGCCAGGAAGTGAACTTCGCACTGGTGCCGGAATCGCCGTTCAAGCTGGAAGGCGAACGCGGGCTGTTAGCAGAACTGCACCACCGTCTACTCGAACGCCATCATGCGCTCATCGTGGTCGCCGAAGGCGCAGGCCAGGACCTGATGCCTCCGCCGGACGAGCGTGATGCCTCGGGCAACCTGAAGCACCGCGACATCGGACTGTTCCTGAAAGAGAAGATCACCGAGCACTTCGCCAAGCTGCGCTTCCCCGTTGTATTGCGCTACATCGATCCCAGCTATTACATTCGCAGCGTGGCGGCCTCAACCGTCGATTCGGTGATGTGCGACTCCTTCGCGCGCCATGCCGTGCACGCCGCAATGGCAGGCAAGACCGACATCATCATCGGCCTGCAGCATGGCATGTTCATTCATGTGCCGATTACGATGGCAACGGTGCGCCGCAAGCGGCTGTCAGCACACGAATGGGCCAGTGTGGTCACGGCGACGGGGCAGTCGGATTTGGTGTGAAGTCCGCCACTCGATCTTAAGCGACCGTCGGCGCGCAGCAACGCTATACTTCTACCGCCGGCAGGGGGGCGGCAGAAGATGCGAAGCTACTTTCTAGCGACGCTGCTTGCGATATCGAGCATAACCGCTGTCTCACAGGATTGCCCGCAAGGCGATCTTGTCTCGTTGAATGATGTTAAGGCTGTCGTCTCCCGGCTCTTGTCGTCCCCAGGCTATACAGAAGCGGATGAAGCATTCCTGAATCAAGCTGGCGACTTAGCGGCGATTGCCATCATGAAGACAGTAACGGCCCAGGAGATGAATTCCCCCGAGAAGGGCCGCCAGATTGTGCTGATTCTGCGTTTGGCGTTTGCAGCTCCACAACTCATAACGAGTAAGACCAATCGGACACCCACGGCCTCAATGTTGCTTCTTAACGAGCTCGAGCGAACGGATTACGGCAAACAGCCCAACGTGATCAGAAATGTTCGGTTCGAAATTCAGCACAATACCAGCACAGGTCGGCCATTGGAGACGGTCGCCTTGCCCGGAACGCCTCGTCCCGACGTAGAACACACCGAGTGGGTAAGTAACGTACTCGCCTGGGCCAGTGACGTAAAACCGGGCATGACCCGGCGAGACGTGTTGAGAGTGTTCACCGAGGAAGGCGGTATGTCCACCAGGACACGCCGCACGTATGTCCTCAAGGGTTGCCCCTATATCAAAGTTGACGTGGAGTTTGTTGCCGGATCAAACGAACTGGATCAACTGACAGAGATGCCTGACGATAAAATCGTACGCATCTCGAAACCTTACCTCGAATACGGGATCCTGGATTAAGCACCGTTCGTTTTACGCTTTGACGGGCGACTCCGCTTCCCACCATCCCCGCGTTGGAAGCGGCACCGCACGCCTTTCAGCCTTCACGCCGTGGCGCCGCACGAACTCGGCAACCAACTCCAGTACTTCGGGCATGACCTTCGAAACATACGGGCCAAGGTCGGTGCCGACGTCGAAGCTGTGGCCTACGACTCCAACCAGTAAGACCTCTTTCAGGTCGATGCCTGATATCTCGGCTGCGTGCAGAGTCTCGTTCAAACAGGGCTGGTGCGCGCTGAGGCGCATGTTGGGAAGGAAGTCTTTCAGTCGCTCTTTATCGAACGTCAAAATCTCGCCCGGCTCCCCGCCGCCCGAGAGTGCATCAATCAGAACCAGCACATCGCGCTCTCGCAAGTAGTCCACGAAGTCTAGGGTGGGCGTTCCGATGTCGAGCACTTCAACCTCGTCGCCGAATTCGTACTCTGACTGCAGACGGGCCACGGCTTGCGGACCGAGCCCGTCATCCTGCAGCAGAATGTTTCCGATCCCGGCAATGAGAACGCGAGGAATCATAGAACTTTGACGGTCGCGATTAGCCGCCTGGGCCAAGGCTGCGAACTCCTAAAGAATCGTGCACATTCAAGTTGCGGTTTCTTTGCTACGCGCTCATAGGACAGGGGGCACACCAGAACGTGACCCAGGTCACACCATGAATGTTCAATTCAGGTGGAAGCGCCAGGCTTCAGCCTGGCGAATCAGCGTCCGCGGTAAGCCGGCCTTTAACCCTGGCTTCCTTCCTCGACCGCCCCTAAGGCACCAGCTCCGCCGCCAGCGAACCAACCCACACCATCAAGAATCCCACCAGCACGCTGGAGCCGACATACAGCAGGCCCATTCCGATTTGGCCGTCTTGCAGCGCGCGTACGGTTTCGTATTCGAAGGTCGAGAACGTTGTGTACGCCCCGATGAATCCGATCACCACAACGTAGAGCCACTGCAGGTCGAGCACCCCACGCTCAGCCAGCAGGTGCATGAAGAAGCCGATGAGAAAGCAGCCGCTCACGTTGATAAGGAACGTGCCGAACGGGAATCGCAATCCCAGTCGCTGGGTAACGAAGGTTCCCACGCCGTAGCGCGCGATTGCGCCGGCAAAACCGCCCACCCCAACCAGAAGATATTTGTGCAAACTAAGCCGTTCCTGTCTGCCCGCAAAAATCGCAAACCGTCCCGCTGCCATGGCTCAACTCTGACGACGGCGGAGCGCGCAGCTCTGCGTTCGCAAATTCTGCAAGCTTTAAATTTGTCGGGAACGTATAGGGAAGGCTACGGCACGCGACTCCTCCCAAGCGAACCCTGGTAGGAGTCATCTTCCCCAAAAGGGCGGTTAAGGGTGAACTCCAACACCCGTTAATTGATTATCCGGAATGCAAAGGGCGCGGTCAATCGCAAGTTGCAGGAGCTAGAACGGTTCTGGAGTTGCTGAATCTCTCATACAAAGAGGTAGAGCTGCGCTTCAGCGCAGCGTCAACAGCCTCTTTTCTTAACTTGAGCTGGGTTTCAACCCGGCGGCACTTCTGGCCACCAAACGGTACACACCAACGCTGGAATTCCTCTATCCGATCGCCTCATCCATTGGCGCATTCGGCGTCACCAGATAGGCCTTGGCGCGATCCTGAAGCTCTGGCGTAAGGGGCACGCTCTTGCCGGTCTCCAGGCTGGCACGCACCGCCACGCTGTCACAGGTGGCAATCATTCGTCCGTTTTCGGCATCATACATCTGGTGCAGAAAGCGAAAGTATTTTTCGCCCACCGCGAGGAATCCGCTCTTGATTTCCACCAACTCTCCGCCGCGCAACTCTTCCAGGAACTGATAGTTCTGCCGCACGATGGCGACCCGCAAGTTCTGTTGCTTGATCGACGCCGGGGTTACGCCGATGGCCCGCAGCAGGAACCACGTCGCCTGATCAAAGCGCGAGACGTACATCTGCGAATTCATGTGGCTGGTGAAGTCGTATTCCGAGGCCAGTACCGCGCCCTTAAACGTGTGCACCCATTCCGCCATGTTCGCTCCTTGCCGAACGCTCTTCACTTTGGCCGTCCGCTCTTCATCTAGGGTAGAGCCGAGCTTTAGCTCGGCGTCCACGCTGCCTTGGTCCAGTCTTGAGCCGGCTTCAGCCGGCGACACATCCACTCGTCACGGCCACACTATTTTCTAGATTGCTCTTAATTTCTGATCCGTGGCATCCGTGTAAATCCGTGGTTGGCCTTTGATTTTCTCCACAAACTCCGCCATCTTCGCCAGTGTTGCCTCCCGCTGGTCGCGATGCGGCGAATGTCCACACTGCGCCAGCATCAGCAGTTCCGCGCCTGGTACCCTCGCAACAATCGTGTCCACCTGCGCACGCGTGCCGTATTCGTCATCTTCGCCTTGCATGCAGAGCACTGGACATCCAATCGTGGCGAGATACGACTCGATGTTCCATGCCGGAAACTGCGGATCGAGCCAAATGTCGTTCCATGCCCAAAACGTTTCATCCACATGCGCGTGATAACAACCGAGCCTGGCGTGGAGGTTCGTGCTCTCAAATGAGACCTTCGCGGCGCGGATGCTCGCCAATCCAAATTCCTCGACAAACACATGCGGCGCTTCGAGAATCAGCGCTCGCGCCCGCTCAGGATACGTTCCTGCAAAGATCAGCGCGATGGATCCGCCATCGCTGTGACCTAGCAAAATCGGCCTCGCGATCCCCAGCTTGTCGAGCAACTCCGGCAGCACGACTTCTCCTTCGTGGTGCATGAACCCAATCGAGCGCCTCTCTACCTGCCTGTCGGAGTTGCCGTGTCCGTAGCGCGAGTAAACCAGCACGCCGCATCCGGTTCGCTCGGCCAGAGCATGCGGAAAGTCCTTCCACAACGCAATCGACCCCAGTCCTTCGTGCAGCATCACGATGCTCGGAGCCGCAACCGTCTGTGGTGCCAGCCAAAGTGTTTCCAGTCGCTTGCCGTCGACCACGACGTCGTCAAGTTTTTCCTGAACAGCTTCGCTCATTCGTGAACCTTACTTGGAACGGAACCGACCTCACGGCTCGCTGGAATACTCACTTCTACAGAGCTTTGCAATCGACTTTACAGCTTGCGGAAAAACTCCCTTCCGCGACAGTTTTGCGTCAGGGCACGACTTCAGTCGTGCCGTTGAGCCCTTCAATTTTGACCTCGCTGCGGACTTCAGTCCGCACCGATTCTCCAACCTTCTCGGCCCACGCCACAATCCATTGCGCAGCGACTTCTTCCGGCAGCGTCCCCGAACTCGCATCGTGCTTCAGCATCTCGCCGATGCGTCGCGCCCCGAGTTCGGTCAGCAGCGTGTCGAAGCGCATGCCACCCTCGCAAAAAGTGTCTTTGTAGGTGAGGTCACCGAGAGCAATCAGCCCGTAGGCGACGCCAGACAGGTTGGGACGCTCACGCTCCAGGCTGGCAAAAAACTCCTGCGCATTGTCCGGCACATCGCCTTGTCCATAGGTCGACGTACAAATGAGAAATGTTCCGCCGGACTGAAACACCCTCGCGTCAAGGTCGTCCATCAATCGGATCCTGACCGCGTGCCCAGCCGCTTCCAGCACGGTCTGCACCTCCTGCGCGACCACCTCGGCCGTTCCCGTCATGGTGCCGACAAGAATGGTGAAACTCAGCGCCACGATGCCCTGCTCCGGTGTTCCGTCCGCGCGACTTCATACCAGGGAATCACACTTGCTCCCGCACCGACAAATTGTCTGGCTGAGGAAGTATAATGCATGTACTATCGCCGCAAACGGCGATATCATGCCTCCGATGTCCAGTCCTCCTGACACTCCGATGGGCCATTCTAACCGTTATAACGAAAGTTATAACAGCGCCCAAAATGGCGACGACGACGGCTTCCTCAGGATACTCGGCAACCGGGTCCGTGAGGCTCGCGCCGGCCGCGGCATGACCCGAAAAATCCTCGCGCGCGACTCCGGCGTTTCGGAACGCTACCTCGCCCAGCTCGAAAGCGGTCAGGGCAACGTCTCCATCCTGCTGTTGCGCGACATCGCCAAAGCGCTTGATCTTCCGCTGCAAGCCTTGGCACTCGACGGGCCCGAGCCACCGGTCGATCTTATACATACCACAGAGTTTTTGCGTCGCCTGCCCGCGGCCGATCTGCTTCAGGCGAGGCACCTGCTGGTGGCACATTTTGGCGGGGTCGACCAGGCCGGTCGGCGCGAACGCATCGCCCTGATCGGGCTGAGAGGAGCAGGCAAGTCCACGTTGGGCGCAGCCCTGGCGCGCCAGCTCCAAGTGCCATTTTTTGAGTTAGATCGGCTTATCGAGCAGGAATCCGGTGTGTCTCTCAGCGTGATTTTCGACCTCTACGGCCAAAGCGGTTTCCGCCGTCTCGAGCGTCATTGCCTGGATGCGCTCATCGATCAGCATCCCCGCTTCGTTCTCGCCACCGGAGGCGGCCTTGTTTCCGAACCCGCCACCTACGAGCGCCTGCTCACCATGTGCTATACGGTCTGGCTCAAGGCCTCTCCCGAGGACCACATGCAGCGCGTGGTGGCCCAAGGCGACATGCGCCCCATGACCGACAACCGCGAATCCATGCACGACCTGCAGCGCATCCTCGACGCCCGCGAGCCCCTTTACCGCAAAGCCGACGCAACTATTGATACTAGTGCACTTGCGCTCGATCAGAGCCTGCACGCACTTTTGGATACCCATGGTGCACCCGGAATCGTCTGAAAGCCCGGAAAATGGGCACAATTCCGCGCAATGCAAAGTTTATATGCACTATAATGCATTTATCGATGTGGGGATCTGGGCTTCCTGCCCGGCGCGCGAGTCGCGCGTTCTTGAGGAGAATCAGTAGCACATGCTCAAAGTCAATGAATCGGAATGCGTCACGTTCGACGTGAACGGAGAGTATCGACATTGGCGTCTCGCCATCGAGGGCCGGGTGGCTACCCTCGCCATGAACGTAGACGAAGACGGCGGCCTGAAGCCAGGCTACAAGCTCAAGCTCAATTCTTATGACCTCGGCGTTGATATCGAATTGCATAACATCCTGCAGCGCATTCGTTTCGAGCATCCCGAAGTCGCCTGTGTGGTGCTGACCAGCGCCCGCGAGCGCATGTTCTGCGCGGGCGCGAATATCTACATGCTGGGCACATCATCGCACGCATGGAAGGTCAACTTCTGCAGGTTCACCAACGAGACGCGCAATGGCATGGAAGACTCCAGCCGTCATGAGGGGCTGAAGTTTCTGGCGGCCATAAATGGAACCTGCGCGGGTGGCGGGTATGAGTTGGCGCTGGCGTGTGACGAAATCCTGCTGGTCGATGACCGCTCCAGTGCGGTGAGCTTGCCCGAAGTTCCGCTGCTAGGGGTGTTGCCCGGCACCGGCGGACTCACGCGACTGGTGGACAAGCGCAAAGTGCGGCGCGACCTGGCCGACATGTTCTGCACGAATCCCGACGGCGTAAAGGGAGATCGTGCCAAACAGTGGGGACTGGTGGACGAGATCGCGCCTCCTGCGAAGTTTGCCGAACTGGTGCGCACACGTGCGGAAAAACTCGTAGCGGTATCTTCGCGCGCAGCGGATGCTAAAGGTATCAAGTTGAATCCGCTGCAACGCACGATCGACAACGATGGCTATCACTATCAGTATGTTGATGTGACCTTCGATCGCGCGGCGCGCACAGCGACGCTCACGGTGCGTGCTCCTGAAAGCGAGCAGCCCGTAACGCTTGAAGGGATACATGCCGCGGGTGACCAGTGGTGGCAGCTGGCGATGGCGCGGGAGCTGGATGATGCCATCCTGATGCTGCGGGTGAACGAACTGGAACTGGGACTGTGGCTGTTAAAGACCCGCGGGAATGTGGATTCAGTGCTGGCCGCCGGCCGCGCCGTATTTCAGCACCGCAATGACTGGTTCGTGCGCGAGACGATCGGGCTGTTGCGTCGCACCCTTGCCCGGCTGGATGTTTCATCGCGCAGCCTGTACGCCATCATCGAGCCCGGCTCGTGCTTCGCGGGCGTTCTTTTCGAGCTCGCGCTGGCGACCGATCGCAGCTACATGCTCGCGCTCCCCGAAGAGGACGAATCACCGAAGATCGCGCTCGATGAATTCAACTTCGGATTGCTGCCGGAAGTGAACGGCCGCAGCCGTCTCGACACCCGTTTCGGCGGCCACGAAGCGAAGTTGAAGGAAATAGACGGCGAAAAAGACACGCTGCTGGGTCCCGAAGACGCGCTGAAATTGGGATTGATCACGGTCGCTCCCGATGACCTCGATTGGGAAGACGAAGTCCGCATCGCGATCGAAGAGCGCGCGAGCCTTTCGCCCGACGCGCTGACAGGGCTGGAAGCCAGCTTGCGTTTCCCGGGCGCGGAGACACTGGAAACCAAAGTATTCGGGCGCCTTTCAGCTTGGCAGAATTGGGTCTTTATCCGTCCAAATTCCACCGGCGAACACGGCGCGCTGAAGTTGTTCGGATCAGGCTCGAAGGCACGATTTAACTGGGAGCGAGTGTAATGAGCATTAATTATCAGGACCGCATTCCGAACAACGTCGATCTGGGGTCGAACCGTACCCTGCAGCGCGCGCTGGAACACTGGCAGCCCGAGTTCTTGAAGTGGTGGGAAGAGCTCGGTCCGAAAGATTTCCAGGTATCTGACGTGTACTTGCGCACCGCGACCTCGGTGGACGCGAAGGGTTGGGCGACGTACGGCTATGTGCGGATGCCGGAGTATCGCTGGGGAATTTTTCTGAATGAGCGCGATCCAAATCGGCGCATCGGATTCGGTGACAACTTTGGCCAAGAGGTGTGGCAGCAGATTCCCGGCGAATACCGCGCGACGCTGCGGCGGTTGATCGTCACGCAGGGCGATACCGAGCCGGCCTCGGTAGAGCAGCAGCGCATGCTGGGACACACGGCACCATCGCTTTATGATTTGCGCAACTTATTCCAGGTAAACGTGGAGGAAGGCCGCCATCTGTGGGCCATGGTGTACCTTCTGCACGCTTACTTTGGCCGCGACGGACGCGAAGAGGCCGAGGAGCTGCTCGAGCGCCATTCCGGCGACGCCGACAAGCCGCGCATTCTGGGCACCTTCAACGAGCCGATTCGCGATTGGCTCAGCTTCTTCAT
>Ga0210383_10003066_pt1 | contig 15067 bp, 15 predicted proteins | sample IncBWC14OmetaG_FD_160072 | JGI IMG/M metagenome (GOLD analysis project Ga0210383, IMG submission 160072) | Forest soil microbial communities from Barre Woods Harvard Forest LTER site, Petersham, Massachusetts, United States - Inc-BW-C-14-O ...
CACGGACAATAAGACGAAGATCATTCAGGACCCGGAAATTCGGGTTACGGACGGGCAAAAGGCGACGCTGAAGATTGGTCAGCGCGTTCCCGTGGCAACCGGCAGCTTCCAAGCAGGAGTAGGAGTTGGGGTGGGCGGGGGCGCGGGGGTGGTGAACCCGTTGGTGAACACGCAGTTCCAATATCTCGACGTTGGCGTGAACATCGACGTGACTCCTCGCGTGCATCCTGACAACGAAGTGAGCATGAAACTCACCGTTGATATTTCTTCGATCGCCGGAACCAGCAATATCGGCGGAATCAACCAACCGGTCATAACGCAAAACAAGATCGAGCACGACGTGAGGCTGAAAGAGGGCGAAGTTAGCGTGTTGGGCGGGTTAATTCAGCGGACAGAAACAAAGAACCAGAACGGGATTCCGGGGCTGGTGTCCGTCCCGTTGGCTAAATATCTGTTTTCGGATAACAGCACTGACATTCAGGACCAGGAAGTATTGATCGTACTGACGCCACACATTATTCGCCTGCCGACGATCACAGCCGCAAACTTGCGCACGATGGCTGCGGGGACCGATTCGAACGTGCGCGTATATCGCGAGGATGCGGACGCACAGCCTGCAAACGCGCAACCCGGGCCGTCAGCTGCCGCGCCTACCCGACCGGGCAGCGCACCAGCGACGATGGCGACCAATGCGCAGGCGACTGGTGCTGCCGCCGCACAATTGCACTTTGATCCGCCGAACGTGTCGATGAAACCGGGCGATAAAGTAACGCTGGGGCTGAGCGTCTCCAACGTAACCGATCTTTACTCGATCCCCTTGCTGATCCACTACAACCCAGCGGTGGTGCAAGTGGAAGAAGTTCGCAATGGCGGATTCTTGTCAGGTGGAACGCAGGAAATTGCCATCGTGCAGCGGATCGATGAACAACGCGGCGAAGTGATCATCTCGGCGACGCGCCAGCCGAACACGCCGGGCGTGAATGGAACAGGGACGCTGCTGGGCATCGTGGTGCGCGCGGTGGCTCCCGGTAACACAGCGCTTCAAATTCTTCAGGTTAACGCACATGATTCGCAGCAGCGCGGTATCCCGATGGTTTCCGGGGAAGCCACAATTCGGGTGCAGTGAGGCGCGATGACTTCCGCTAATCGCAGGCTGGCGCTTCGCGTGTTGGGACCACGGATTCTAGCGTCTCGTTCGTCGCGGGCGCGGCGAATTCGCGCACTCGCCGCTGGGTTCACTCTCATCGAATTGATTTTGGCCTGCGGTATTCTTTTCGTTCTTGCGGCTGTGGCGATACCGCTAGCGCGAGTGAGCATCAAGCGAAGAAAAGAAGCCGATCTCCGCTACGATCTTCGCGAAATGCGCACCGCAATTGACCGTTATAAAGACGCGGCGGACAAAAACATGATCCAGGTGAAGGCCGGGACCGAAGGCTACCCTCCAGACCTTGACACGTTAGTGAAAGGCGTGCAATTGACGGGCGCGAAAAGCGAGCACGTGCGATTTCTTCGTGAAATACCCAAAGATCCGATGACCGGGACCACGGATTGGGGCATGCGTTCGGCGCAGGATGATACGGATACGACATCGTGGGGCGGACAGGACGTCTTCGACGTGTATTCGAAATCGACAGGGACGGCGCTCGATGGAACGAAATATTCGGAGTGGTAGCCGATGACGCGCTTAACTCTAAAATGACGACTCCAAATCTAAGACGTGAGTTGGTTTCCACTGGACGGCGACGAGCCGCTCTCGACCGCGGATTTACGCTGATGGAGCTGATGGTGGTGATGTCAATCATCCTTGTACTCGCAACACTCGCGACGGTGCATTATCAGCAGTCCGTGCTCCGCGCGCGCGAGGCAGCGCTGAAATCCGATCTGCAAGTGATGAATCGAGCCATCCAGGACTATACGAGAGACAAAGAGGCTGCTCCGCAGTCGCTTGACGATCTTGTGAGCGGCCAATACCTGGGTTCGATTCCTGCTGACCCTATTACTCACGCAAAAGACTGGGTCACGGAGAATTGCGACACGCTGCTCGATCCCGATCAATCCGGCATCGGCATTTGCTCGGTTCATTCCGGGTCAGATGCCGTTTCACCCTTTGAAAACACTCCCTACAGCACCTGGTAACGCGCTGCTTTGAGTATCACAAGCGCGATGCCGGCGCACTTCCATCAGAATCGTTATCCTGTTCATCCAGAACTACGATTGGACAGCAGCGGCCATGCCAGTTACGTTCGAGTATGGACACTGCAAATACAATTCAAGAAACTGGTGTAGATCTACTGCATGACTTGGGCAGCCGCATCGCGGCATCTGACCAAGATCCCTTGCACGAAGCCCTCCTTCGAGTGGTGGAATTTGCCGACGCACTGGTGAACTGCGACTCCTGCTTTATCTACGTGCAGGAGGGTCAAGAACTCGTGTTGCGCGCGTCAAAGAATCCCCATCGGAAAGCTGTGGACCGGCTGAAGTTGCGACTCGGCCAGGGGATCACCGGCTGGGTGGCAGAGCATCGCGTGGCCGTCGCAATTGCGCGGGATGCGTCAAAAGATCCGCGCTTTAAATTTTTCAACGAATTGCCAGAGGACACTTACGAGGCATTCTTGTCAGTACCCCTGTTGTGCCGCGGCAAGCTCGTGGGAGTGATTAATCTGCAACACCTTCAACCGCACGTCTATAAGCAGCGGGACATCCGGTTGATCACGACTGTTGGATTTCTGGTTGGGGCAGAAATCGAAATGGCACGACTTGAGACTGAGAATTCGCAACTTTCAGAACAACTTGAAACCCGCAAGCTGCTCGAACGCGCAAAAGGCATTTTGCAACGCGAGATGGGCAGCACCGAAGAAAGAGCTTATCTGACGCTGCAGCAGCAAAGCCGGCAGACCCGGAAATCGATGAAACAGATCGCCGAAGCAATTATCTTGTCGGACGAAGTGAAAAGAAGTTCGAGAATGGACGGATGATCACAGCGGGAATTCTGACTAATGAGTAGGCCCGGAAGGGGCAGGGTTGTGATCGGCCTGCCCTGTTCCGGCGTTCGGGCCGTAGAGTTTATTTAGCCTGCGCGTACGAATTCGCTTCGGTTACGGGGAATGATTTCCTTCGCGCCATTTCTATTTTTGTTTTGTCGGTGGCGTAGTGAAAGACGAGCCCCAGTTTCTCCACGTACAACGCCGTGACCACCGATTCGCCGTTGATGTTTTCCAGCGTGACCTTGCCGATATCGGAACGACCCATCTCGGAGACGTAGGCAGGAAGGACCATTTCTTTGCCGCTGCCGGTGATCGAATAGATCATCACCACAGGAAGTGCGCCGCCCTGCTCAACGCCAAATGTGTAGTCACCTGCCGGCAAGATCATCGTCCCCCACATCGTTTCGCTGTGGAGCTTGAACTTGCCGTCCGCGGCAGGTTGAGCCAATGCGTTCGACGGAAATGTAACCGAGGATAGAAATGAGAGAAATAAAACCTGTAGTCTGGGAAGCTTGTTCGCTGATGTCATTGATCCCTCCTGAGGAATCTTTTTTCTAGGCGCCGCTACACCACGCGGACAGCCTGAGCGGGCTTATCGGTGCAGACGACATGGTCAGCGATTGAGAAAACTGCCGGACAATTACCGAAGAACAGGGGTTAGGAGGGAACCTCTGGGTTCTTGTTGGTCAATGCAGCTAGGCGATGACCAGCGAGTAAAGTCTGCCAGCGAGAACTGATTGAGTCCAATCGAAACTATCTATGCCCGCTATCGTTCACATGCATCTTCGCAGTGCGGTTTACTATTGTTGCTGCTGTGCCTGCTGGTGAGGCCGAGGTGAAGTTGGCTGCTGGGGCTGCGGCACCGCAGTGTCCTTGCTCATTTGTTCGTGACCGTCGTCGTCGAGCACGGGTCGCACGCGAACATCGACGGAAAGACGCTGGCCAGCGTGGCCCCGATAGACACCCCGGACCGGAGCGACGTCGCCATAGTCGCGACCGTACGCGATGCGAACATGGCGCAGACCGACGGGTTTTCCGAGAGTTGGATCGAAAGGCAGCCACTCCCCGTTGCCGGAGAAAACTTCGACCCAGGCGTGAGACGCCTGTCCACCGATAACTTCCTCCTGCTTCGATTCAGTTGAATCTGCGAGACCTGGAACCAGGTACCCGGAGACGTAGCGGGCAGGAATCCCCTGAAGGCGTACGACGCCTAAAAGCAGGTGCGCGAAATCCTGGCAGACGCCCATGCCGAGCGATAGCGAATCCGCAATCGAAGAATGAACGTGCGTCGCTCCCTTCACGTAACTGAACCGCTCGTGAATCAACTGAGAGGCTGCTCGAGCAAAACCGCCGATCGAACCGTCACTCGCGTCTTCGGCCGCTTGCGCGAATTCGGAGAGCTGGGGCAGATGGGGAACGTATTCGGAGGGCGCCACGAAATCAAAATGGTCTTCGAGAAGTTGAGAACGTAGCTGGCGAACTCGATCTAAATGCAGGCCGTCGGATGCGGCCGACGAAACGTCATGCGTCAGCACCACTGCTTCCGACTCGATTCGCAAATGGCGGTGCTCGGGAAGAATATTGAATTGGTGCACCCAGTTCCCGTAAAAGTCTTTGTACGCAGTGCCGCGGGAAACGGGATTTGTGACCACGCGAAAGGACAAGCAGCTTTGCCTCTCGTCGTGAATCGGGCGCAGACGTACCTCGTTGTAGCTTTCAGAAACAGGGCCGTCATAGCGAAACTCCGTGATGTGAACGAGGTGATACCGGTTCATGCAACCACCGCGTAATAGAAATATGTCCGAGCGATGTTTTCACCGATCTTCCCGAACATATGCAGCAGCTCATTCAGATAGCCGTGTAGGCCCTGGCGAAGGATCTCGTCGATGGTGTCGTAGCGTAGCCGTTCGAGCATCTTGCCGGTGACGCGTTCCGCTTCGTTTGCGTAAGAACCGACTGCGCTGCGGCTGATCGCGCGGAGGCCGCGCTGCACCTCGGTGGTGCAGAAACGAATTGAGCGCGGAAGCTGAGGGTGCAGGATCAGCATCTCGGCCACGCGGTCGGGCTCGATCGGAGAATAGTACCGGCGGCGGTAAGCTTCGTAGGCGCCCACGGATTTCAGTACGGCCATCCACTGGGAATTATCGGCCGCGCCGGAAATCAAAGGTGCGTCAGTGATGTTGTGGTACTGGACGTCGACTAGGCGGGCCGTCATTTCGGCGCGTTCGAGCGACCAGCCAACTTGCAGGAATTCCCAACCTTCATCGTGCGGCAGCGTTGCGTCAGTGACACCGTGGAAACGATGGCTGCCGAAAATGATCTTTTCGCAGAAGCGGTGCGGCCCTGCGGCGATTTCCTCGTCTGAATGGAAATTGTTCACGGCGAAATAGAGGCCGTTTAAGTCCTCCCACATTTCGCGGGAGATGCGATCGCGGATAGTGCGCGCATTCTCGCGAGCTCGGCTGATGCACTGCACGATCGAACTTGGATTGTCCGGATTGAAGGCGAGGAAATCGAAAACGTTTTGAGAGTTCGCTTCTCCGTACAGCTTTCGAAAGCGCCGTTCCTCTCCTGCCATGCGTATGAGCGGGTCCCAGCGAGGGCGATCGGCACTTTGAGCCTGCTCGAGAAGAGTGTGGTACGTGACGTCCAGGATTCGCGCCGTGCCCTCAGCGCGCTCGATGTACCGCGCGAGCCAGAAAAGTGAATCTGCGATCCGCGATAGCATTCTAGTTATCTCCGCGCAACACCCAGGTGTCTTTGCTGCCGCCGCCCTGCGATGAGTTCACCACCAGCGAGCCCTTTTCCAGCGCCACGCGCGTGAGGCCGCCCGGAACGATTGTGACTTTTTCTCCGTCGTAGAGGCAGTAAGGGCGCAAGTCGACGTGACGGCCCGCCATGCAACCTGAGCGCTCGTCGAAAGATGGTACGCGCGAAAGCGCCACGACTGGTTGGGCGATATAGTTGCGCGGATTCGCCAAGATTCGGTCCCTGAATTCGCTGATGCGCGCGCAGTCAGACGCGGGACCGATCAACATTCCATAACCCCCGGATTCGCCGACGGTCTTCACAACGAGCTCGGGAAGCCGATCGAGTACATATTCGAGATGATCGGGTTCGGAGCACAAATACGTTTCGACAGAACGAAGAACAGGATCTTCGCCCAGATAGTAGCGAATGAAATTCGGAACGTAGGTGTAGATCGCTTTGTCGTCCGCGACGCCGGTGCCGACGGCATTCGCGAGTGAGACATTCCCAGCCCGGTAGGCGCCCATTAAGCCGGGCACCCCGAGAATTGAGTCACAGCGGAAACAGAGTGGGTCGAGGTAGTCGTCGTCGACGCGGCGGTAGATGACGTCGACCCGACTGAGACCGTATATCGTTTTGACGTATACGACCCCACCATCCACTACGAGGTCGCGGCCTTCGACGAGCTCGATCCCCATCTGCTGGGCGAGGAAACTGTGCTCGAAGTAGGCGCTATTGTGAATGCCTGGACTAAGAAGCACGATGCGCGCTTCGCCCTCACGGTGCGGTGACAGGCTTCGTAGAATTCGCAGGAGTTCGGCAGGATAGTGATTTACTGGCAGGATTTCCTGCGCCTGGAATGCATCGGGAAAAGCGCGCGTCATCACGAGGCGATTCTCGAGAACGTAAGAAATGCCACTCGGGGTGCGCGCATTGTCTTCGAGTACCAGGAATTCGCCGGTTTTCGAATCGCGGACAAGGTCGATGCCGCAAACAGGCGTGTAGATCCCGCGCGCGACAGGGAGACCGATCATTTCGCGACGAAAGTGTTTGCAGGAATAAATGAGTGAAGCGGGGATTTGGCGGTCCTTCAGAATGCACTGCTTGCCGTAGATATCTTGAAGGAAAAGATTGAGGGCTACCACTCGCTGACTCAATCCTTTGTCAATGCGCTCCCACTCAGCGTGCGTGAGGACGCGCGGAATCAGATCGAATGGAAAAAGGCGCTCGGTCCCGCGACCATCGCTGTAAACGGTGAACGTAATTCCCTGCAGTAAAAATGAGACGTCGGCAAGCTTACGGCGCTCTTCGAACTGGCGGAGATGCATCGAGCCGAGGCGATGAAATAGAAGTCTGTAGTGGGGGCGCGGCTCGCCGGGCGCGGAAAACATTTCGTCGTAGAACGAACCCGGATCGTACCGGTCGAAGAGACCTGAATGCATCATTTGCGCGGGCGCAGCCATGGATGAATGACTGTACTCGGAGGGCTTGCGCGCACTACCACTCAAAATTGTGATGCGGCAAATCCAATTTTCAGCGGGCCGGCCCAGCGCTGCCGATTAATCATTCAGTCGAGCGATTTCTTCAGTGGCTCCCAATAGTGGGAATACCATCCGCTCGAGAGACTGTCATAGGAGCCTTCGGGGAATCCGGTATGATCCAAGACGAGCAGGGTTCCAGGAGCCTGCGACTTCAGTTCGAATTTGACGACCGAATAGACGCCTGGATCCCAATGAGTGGGGCGCCACGCCTGGACGATGCGCTGGTTGGGGACAAGCTCGACGTTTCGTCCAACGATCAAACCCCCGAACATTGTAAGAGCGCCGCCGGCTTTTGGATCGATTTCCGAAGGCATGCCAGTGACAGCGGCGAATTGTTTCGAATCGAGAAGTATTTCGTAGATGCGCTGAGGGTTCGCCTTTAACTCGATTTCCTGATGAAGCGCGGTGCGCTTCTCGTTTGCTGAGCCCGGAGCCTCCTTTGTACTTTGCTGCTGCGGCATCGCTAAGAGCTTAGAAGTGGTCATCAGGCAACCGATAGCAATAGCGCCTCCGGAAATTATTTTTCTTCGAGTCGTCCTATTGAACATTGAATCCGCCAGTGCCTGCTCGCTCGCCATAAATCCTCCACAGGGTCTGCGATAATTTCGTCCAAAATGAAAGCACGATGCTGAAGCCCGTGCAAGGGCTGAGTTCTTCTGACGAGAAGAAACTGAAGGGATTTGGAGACGAGGGGTCGTCTATGACGAGGCGACCGCGCGAGCCCCGGCACGACGCGAGTTTAAAAATTCGAGCAATTCAATGATTCCTAGATTGGACTTCGACGACACTTCGAGAATCGTCATGCCGGGCCGAACCGCTTGAATATTGCGATAAGCCGCGGCTGAGTCGAACTCGACTGCTTCTTTGAGATCGATTTTTGTGATCAAGGCCACATCTGCGCTATTGAAGATCGTCGGATATTTCAACGGCTTGTCCTCGCCCTCGGTCACAGACATCAAGACGAGTCTCAAATCTTCGCCGAGATCGTACGATGCCGGGCAAACGAGATTGCCGACGTTCTCGACGAAGAGAAAATCCAAGCCGTTGAGATTCCACCCCTCCAGTGCGGTTTGAATCATCGCGGCTTCGAGGTGACAGACGGTTCCGGTCACGATTTGCCGCACCGGCGCTTCGCTACGTGCAAGCCGTGCGGCGTCATTTTCTGTGGCGAGATCGCCAACGAGCGCGGCAACGCGAGATTGCTTGTGAAGCAGAGTTAAAGTTTTCTCAAGAAGGGCTGTCTTCCCCGCTCCCGGGCTCGAAACGAGGCTAACGACAAAAACTCCGGCGTCATGAAATCGCTGTCGGAGTTCACGGGCTACCACGTCGTTGTGCTTTAGCACGTTTTGTCGCACTTCGATCATGCGAGTAACCGGATTCATTCTTCCACCTCGAGGGCGACGACCATCAGCTCTTTGCCCTGCACGACCTCGCCCGTCGGAGTCCCGCACTCGGAGCAGGTGAACATTTGAGTTGAGTGCACCGGACGCTGGGCGTTGCATTCTGGGCAAAACACCAGCACGGACACTTCTTCTACTAACAGCTGCGAACCAGCGAGCGGCGTATCCTCACACGCCATTTCATACGAGGAAAGGAGCGCTGCTTTTACGACGCCCGAAAGTTGTCCAAGCCGCAGATGCACAGCCTTGATCTGCACGCCTCCACGACGGTCTGATTCTTCGGTAGCAAGCTCTACGATGCTCATCGCGATGGAAAGTTCGTGCATCGCACTCAGAGAGAAGCTGTCTCCTGTGATGCCGCCGGGGCGATTGAATTGAATTGACCAAACGCTGCGAGAGCCGCCTGGCCCAGGCTGATTCCGCCGTCGTTCGCGGGCACTGCGTGGTTCGTCCATATCTTGAACGGCGTGCTCTGGAGCATGCCCTTCAAGTCTTCGAGCAGCAGCTCATTCTGAAAGACTCCTCCTGAGAAAACGATTGTTTCTGTCTCGTGAGCACGACAGAGCCTCCTGAGTGCTTGGGCCAGCCCCTCCGCAATGCCACATTGAAATGCGCGAGCGCATTCGCTGAGATCGCGACCGTCGAAACGATCGCGCGCCAACGCTGCGAGCAATGGGCCAAAGTCGAGCTCCTTACCCACAAATGGAAATGGGTATGGCTTCACAGCGGAGGAGCGACGCGCTAGTTGTTCGAGCCACATCGCTGCTTGCCCTTCGAATGTGATTTCGCGAGTGAATCCGAGCAGTGCAGCGGCGGTGTCGAAGAGGCGCCCCATCGAACTAGTGGCAAACGTTCTTACGCCCTTGCGAATTAGCTCCACAGAGTGCTGATAACGTTCCGGGAAAAAGAAGGGGGCGGAACTTACGTCCGGCGGATCATCGATTTGCGTCAAAAAACCCGCCGCAGCTTGAACGGGATGATGCGCTGCTGCATCGCCGCCCGCTAGGAGCGCGCGGCGTAGATGCGCGATTCGTTCGAACCCATCGCGAACACTTCCACTGAAAATTTCACCGCCCCAGATCGTGCCATCATCACCGTAGCCCGTGCCATCGAAACAGACGCCAGTGACCTGTTCGTCCCACGCTGCGTGCTCGGCGACCGCGGATGCGAGGTGCGCGCGATGATGCTGGACGCCACGCTTCTCCGCAGATGACAGCATCCCCGCGTGGATAGTTGACGCGTACTGCGGATGGCAATCGTGCACGACGAGCAATTCGTCCCAAGGAACTTCATACATCGAAACCAAATCTTCGATCGTTTGCTGAAAAGATTGGAACGACTCGAAATGCTCCAGGTTACCGATGTGCTGGCTCACGAAGGCCTGCCCGTTGACGACCAGCGTGATGGTGTTTTTCAAGTCTGCTCCGAGAGCGAGAATCGGTCGTTTGGCTGGCAACACGGCTACCGCGCTCGGCGCGTAACCGCGTGCTCGTCGCAGGATTGTGGGGCCGAAAACTCCGGTGCCGGCGATCGAGTCGTCCAATCGGCGCGCGATGGGACGCTCGCCAATCAGAAACGCATCCGCGATGCCGGAAAGCCTGTCGAGAGCTTCGATATCGTCGAACGCAATCGGCTCGCTCGAGCGGTTCGCGCTCGTCATCACCAGAACGTCGGGAGCGCCCGCCGCAAATAAAAGGTGATGCAGAGGTGTGTATGGAAGCATCACACCGAGTTCGCTATTGTCGGGAGCGACTTCCAGCAGATTCAAATTTGCTGGCGCGAGAACAATCGGGCGAGCAACGGAATTCAGAAGCGTTTCGGCATCCGCTGAAAGCCGAACCAACTTCCGCGCGACTTCGATATTTTTTGCCATCAGTGCGAACGGTTTTTCTTTGCGGAATTTGCGGTTCCTCAGGGACCGGACGGCGTCCGCGTTCTTTGCGTCGCACGCCAAGTGGTATCCGCCGAGTCCTTTCAGAGCAAGTATCTTGCCCGCTTTCAGCATTTCTGCCGCGGCCCGGATGCTCGCTTCGTTTCCACGGACCATTTGATCGCCGATCTGTAGGTAATGCTCCGGGCCGCAGATGGGACACGCCACCGGCTGCGCATGGAAGCGTCGATTCCCGGGATCGTCGTACTCGCTCGCACAGAATTCATCGAGAGGCCACGGCCGCATCGTCGTGTTCTTGCGATCGTAAGGCACCGCGAGGAGCACGGAGTATCTCGGGCCACAGTTCGTGCAATTGATGTAGGGATATAGAAACCTTCGGTCGGCAGGATCGAACAACTCGCGGAGGCAATCGTCGCAGACAGGCAGATCAGGCGAAATCCGAGCCGAAGGATGATTTTTTCGGATACTCTCTCGAATTGTGAAGTCGCCGTAACCGACCGGATTAGACAATTGGACTTCGATATCTGTGATTTGCGCTGCTGGGGGCGAATCAGTCTTCAGGGCGTGAACGAACGCCTGCAAGCCTTGGTCGGCACCCTCGAGGAAAATTTCGACCCCCTCATCTCCGTTCAGAACCCAGCCTGCGAGAGTGTTTGCACGCGCCAACCGACACACGAATGGGCGAAAACCAACGCCCTGTACCACTCCGCGCACTTTGATCGAACACGCACTCGCCATTCAGAATTACTCCAGGCTTACGACGCAGCCGCGTCCATGCCAGCCGATTTGAATCACCTTTTCACCGTCAATCAGAATTGGAACCGTGCGTTGTCCATTGGCGAGAGCACGTAGTCTCTCGCGAGCGCTGTGATCCTCTTCTACGTCGAACTCGACGAACTCAGTTCCCTTCCATTCAAGCCACTCCCGCATTTCCTGAGTGTAGGGACAGCTCTTCGTTCCATACAGTTCAAGCGTTGCCACGTCCGAGTCCCTCCAGAGCCTCGCGGATTACGTGATACATGGAAGCCTGAATCTCTTGAATGCGTGGAATGTAATCGGAGCGAACGATCAGCGGAAAATCGGCGAGGCCTCGCCGATTGATCTCGCCACCGTCATAGCCGAGCAGTGCCACCGTCAAGAGCTTGCGTTTGCGTGCCTCTTCTAGAGCCATGACGATGTTACGAGAGCCGCCGCTCGTGGAAATCGCAATCGCCACATCGTCGGGCTGTGCTTGCGCGATCAGCTGACGTAGAAAGACAACTTCGGTGCCAACGTCATTTGCGATCGCCGTGATATTTGCGGGCTCGAGGGCAAGCGAAATCGCTGGTATCGATTTCCAGCCCAGAGGCGGCGCGATGCAGTCAATTGCCCAGTCGTTCGCGTCTGTCGCCGAACCGCCATTCCCGAAAATGATGAGTTTGCCGCCGCGGCGAATGCGATCTGAGATCGCGGATACTGCATTACTGATTTGTTCCGCTTCCTCGTGTGCCACCTGGGCGCGAAGCCGCGCATCGTCCGCAACCTTCATGCAGATTGAACTGGCGACTTGGGCGGTGGTGTCATCAGTGAGTTGCTTTTCGCGCCCAAGAAAGGGATATAGAAACTCGGACTCGCCAACATCGTGTCCCAGCTCGCGATGCTCGAAGAAGACATGCACTGTTTCCCATAGCGTGTGGTACAGAATCTCTATCAATTCCTGTTGCATAAACGGGTCGACATTTGCCGGTGGAATCGTGTACGAGCCTTCGAGTCCTGGGAACGCAAAGGTCATCGCACCGCGTGCTCGCGCAATATCGAGAGCGGCCCAGACTTCCGGATCTCCCTCTGGCGGTCCGAATCCCATCACAATATCTTCGGGGCGAAGAATGGCTTCGAGCCATGGACGGAATAGGATTGAAAGATCGAGCGCCGGAAGGGCCCGTTTGCCCACTATAACCGGATGAACGAACTCGACAGAGACGTGCTGCGCGTCGGTGGCATACGGGCCTTGCCCAAATGCGAGTAAACGGCCGCCACGCAGAAACCGATCTGACATCTCGCGGCAGGCTTCGGCTAGCCGATGGGACTCGCGCGCGAAGAATGACTCGATGAACTGGTTTCGCGCGAGAAGGCGCTGTTCAATTTGCGCGGCGAGCTGGCACTCGATAGCCATTTTTCCTTTGCGCTCCCGGCGTTTCCTGTGAGTTCAGCAAATGCGCGGTAACGGATCGCCGACGAGCATGTCTATGATTCGGCTTCCGCCGTACAAAGTTGTGACGAGCACCGAGCCTACGGGCTGTTCGCGAATTTCGCCGATGATGCGCGCCTCATCGCCGCCTGGAGTTTGTTTCAGAGCCTTTAGCGCCGCGTCGGCTAGCTCCGGGGCCACTACAGCGAGAAACTGGCCTTCGTTTGCGATGTGAAGCGGATCGAGGCCGAGAAGTTCGCAGGCGCCGCGTACCGCATCATGGATCGGAACGCTGTCTTCGAAGAGGACCACTCCTAATCCGCAATCCCGAGCGAGTTCGTTGAGCGAGGTGGCGACGCCGCCGCGCGTGGGGTCGCGCATCCAACGAATACCTGGTCCCGCTGCTTCGACCACCGCATTCACCATCGGAAACACGCAGCGGGTGTCAGAGCGGAGATCTCCTTCCATATCAAGTTCGCCGCGCGCCAACAAAATCGTGATTCCGTGATCGCCGATCGGACCTGAGAGCAAAATTTTATCGCCGGGGCACACCGATTGCGGATTAATTTCGACGCCGGGGAGTGGAGCGCCGAGACCCGTCGTGGTGATGTACATGCTATCGGCTTTGCCATGCTCGACGACTTTTGTATCGCCGCCCGCAATCCTTACGCCGGCTTCTTGGGCTGCTTTGGCCATCGCTTCGATTTCAGCTTGAAGAACGTCGGTACGCAGACCGGCTTCGAGAATAAACGTAACGACAATCGCTTGCGGCTTTGCCCCCGAAACCGCCAGATCGTTCACAGTGCCATTGATCGCGAGCTCTCCGATGGACCCTCCGGGAAATACGAGCGGTTTTACGACGAAACTGTCAGTAGTGACAGCCAAGCGCGCACCATTGATTTTAAGTTGGGCGGCGTCGGAAAGCGGTTCCGCACTCGCACCAAAAAAGAGCGGAGCAAAAAGCCCCTCCACAAGCCGCCGACTCGCTTTGCCGCCGGCGCCATGCGCCATTTCAATTTGCGGTTCGCGAAAGCGAATCTTCGGAGCGGAAACACCGATTTTGGTCGCGCTACTCACACTGATACTCCGATGCTCGCCACCAGGTTGGCCTTACGATGCTCGTAATTGAAGTATGCGGCGCATGATCCTTCCGACGACACCATGAGAGCGCCCACTGGGTTCTCAGGGGTGCATTCCTTGCCAAACAGTTTGCATTGCGAGGGCTTCAAAACGCCTTTCAACACTTCCCCACACTGGGCAGCCTTCGGATCGGTGACGCGAATTCCCGGCACGTGAAAGCGCTGCTCTGAGTCCCATTCGGCATACTCATCGCGAATACGAAGAGCTGATTGAGAAATGAAACCAAGTCCACGCCACTCGAAATAGGGACGAAGCTGGAAAGTTTCAGCCATCGCTTTTAGCGCAGCGCGATTCCCTTCCCACGGAACCACGCGCTTATACTGATTCTCGACTTTCGCTTCGTCATTTTGAAGCTGCTTCAGCAACATCACAATGGACTGCAGCAAGTCGAGGGGTTCAAATCCACATACAACGATAGGCTTGTGCTCGTTCTTCGCGATCCACTCATAAGGTCTGCAGCCGATAACCGTGGACACGTGCCCCGGCCCGATGAATCCGTCGAGGCGCATGTCCGGCGAATCAAGAATCGCGCGAATGGCCGGAATAATCGTGACGTGATTGCAGAACACCGAAAAATTGTGGATACCTTCAGCTTTTGCGCGTTTCAAAGTAAGCGCGGTGGAGGGCGCGGTGGTTTCAAAACCAATCGCGAAGAACATCACGTGTTTCGCGGGATTCATCTTAGCGAGTTTGATCGCATCGGTAGGTGAATAGACAATGCGCACGTCCATCCCCCGCGCCTTGTGCTCGAGCGGGCTTCCATGCGTGCCGGGCACGCGCATCATGTCGCCAAATGCTGCGAAAATCACATCAGGATCTTGCGCCACAGCAAGCGCATCATCGATTCGCCCCATCGGAAGAACGCAGACCGGGCAGCCGGGTCCATGAATCAGTTCGATATTCTCGGGAAGAATATCTTTCAAGCCGAAACGATAGATGGCGTGCGTGTGGCCGCCGCAGACTTCCATCAGCCTATAGTGCCGGTTGGGATCAGCGAGGCGCCGTATTTGTTCAGCTGCTTTATTGATCAGCTCTGGATCGCGAAATTCGTCTACATATTTCATATTAAACCCCGCTACGCAGACGACGGCGATTGCTTCTCTTCTATCTCTTCCAACCCGTATCCGCGCACTTCTTGAACGGCCGCTTCACACTCGCCTAACATCTCAAGCGTCCTCATTTGATCGGCTGCATCC
>Ga0210383_10003067_pt1 | contig 15061 bp, 12 predicted proteins | sample IncBWC14OmetaG_FD_160072 | JGI IMG/M metagenome (GOLD analysis project Ga0210383, IMG submission 160072) | Forest soil microbial communities from Barre Woods Harvard Forest LTER site, Petersham, Massachusetts, United States - Inc-BW-C-14-O ...
ATGGAATTGGTAATCCTTGGAATGACTCAAGCCGAGAAGATGATCTTTCTGTTGTTCCTGAATCACGAGATAGCCGCGGACCGCGAGGTCGACGATGGAAGCGGTAATGTCTTTCATATCGACGGAATTGTCGATCAGTGTCCCGACCTCGCCGGGAGTAAGTTGATCGGGCGGCTCATATTGCGCGGCAATGGGACGGAGGCGCGGATCGCGTCCGCGTGTCCACCACCACCAGAACATCAGCGGGAATACAAGGAAGGGAATTACGAGAGGCCAATTGCTGCGAAGGTACAGAAAGAACCGCGAGACTGCGGTTGGTTCGCGGACGCTCCCTTTATCGAACGCCACGGCCACCGTCAGCCCTTCGTGAATTCCTAAGGGACTGATGATGCGAACATCGACAGCCGTGCCCGCGACTTCGACGGTGGCATTGCGGCCGGCAGACTTGTAGGCGCCCGTGAACGCGTTTGCTCGAATGTCCGAAGTGCCATCCGGGAGCACGATGTGAGCACTGGCTTGCTCGATGGGAATAGGCCACTCGTCGCCCGTAATGTTCCAGTACAGCTCGTCATGGTCGTCGAAGAAGCGCAGGGCGTCCGAAACGGTGTATTCAATCGAAATGGTGTGGGTGCTGTTGTCCGCGTCCGGAATATAAATTTTCAACTCGAGGTACTGGCGTTGGCGGCTGGTTTCGTATTTCAGTTTGTCGCCGTTCTCGTCGGTCACGCGCTTGACGTCGAGAAACAGTGAGAAGTTGAGGCCGTTAGGGCCGGCATACTCGACGGGAATTGTGCGGTAGATACCGTGCCAAGGACCGCCGATGAATTGGAATGTAAGATTTTCCGTGACGTTCGCGCTGCTGTCAGCGAGGACGGCGATATCGGAATGAAATTTGAGCAGTCGCCGTTCCTTGGCGGAAAGGGGATGCGCCATGGAAAGTAAAATCGCCACGACCAGCAAACTGACGGCGAGCCGGAGATAAGGTTGTTGGCGAAAACGCATTGCGGCACCAGACCGCAATTCAGGCGGTCGGGGCCGCTGGATTACTAAAGCTGACTTTGGGAGCTTCGCGCTCTGCAGCAGACGAAACCTCGAAAAATTCACGCTGTTTGAAGCCGAGCATCCCCGCGAAGATGTTGGTGGGGAATTGCATAATCTTCGTGTTGAGGTCGCGAACGACCGCGTTGTAGTAGCGGCGCGCGTTCTGGACGTTGTCTTCAATTTGTGTCAGCGAATTCTGGAGGGACGTGAAGCTTTCAATGGCGCGAAGCTGCGGGTAAGCCTCCGACAGCGCGAACAGGCTTTTCAGGGCGCCGGAAAGCATGTTTTCTGCTTGTGCCTTGTCGGCGGGGCCGGTGGCGGACATGGCCTGATTCCGGGCGTTGATGACGGCTTCCAGCGTGCCCTTTTCGTGGGCGGCGTAGCCCTTTACGGTTTCCACAAGATTGGGAATCAAATCGTACCGGCGTTTCAGCTGAACATCGATATCGGCCCACGCATTGTCGCACTGCACCTTCAATCGAACCAGGCCGTTGTACATTCCGATGCCGAAAATGACGAGGAGCGCGAGGATGCCAAGGAGAACCCAACCAAACATCGGCCAACCTCCAGAAGGGAACAACAAATGAAAGCTATAAACTCACTATACGGGTTGCCACCCTGTGAGTAAAGCATGCGAAGGTGATCGGTCAAGAGAGAGCGAAAAAAGTTCACCGAAATTATTTTGGAGCTTTGGCCGGAGGTTTATTCTCAGCGGCAGCGAGCCTTTTCGCTTCCTCCTTTTTTGCTTCGTCTAGGCGTCCAGCTTTTTCCAGTGCCAAACCTGGGTTAGTGTGCAGATACGGGCTTCCCGGGGAGAGCACAATGGCTCGAGCATAAGCGTCACTTGCTTCGGTGAAGTGGCCCAGATCGAAAAGCGCTTTAGCGAGATTGGACTGTGCCTTCAGGTTTTTGGCTCAGCCTGCAATGCCTGGTTAAATTCCGGTAGTGCTTCCGCGGAACGCTTCAGGAGCATCAAAGAGATCGCGTGATTGACGAGTGCGTCGGAGTAATCCGGCTTAAGGGCGAGAGAGTATTGTTGGTTTCGACGAAGCTGGCTTCACGGCTGGGGAGAGGATTCAGGCTCGGCATCGGGAGAATGCTATATCACAAAAACGAGGGACAGCACTGCGGAGGATGAGGTACTGATACGTACTTGGAAGATTTTGCGGCTAATCAGGAGCTGTCCGTCTGCGGGATCACCCCAAAACGCTAGTTTGCAAACTTCACAAGCGGAACAGGCCGGTCTGAAGTGACATACGCGCTAATGAGGCTCTGGTGGCCGTCGGAACCGACGGCTGCGACTCCGAAGACGAAATCATCAATGGAAACATTGTGGAGAACGATATGCGTTGTATTGCCGACAAGCTGATCGCGTTCCCAATCGAACGACCCCGCGTCGCGCCAATACACGTGATAGGCAACAGCTCCGGGCGATGCCGCCCACTGGAGACTCGCATCATAGCCCGACGGATCGCGCGCAATAAGAGGCTCGCCGCGATCGCCGGTGACCTTGGGAGCGGGAGGCGCGAGCGCCAACGAAGCTGCGGCGGCGGCATTAATGCGTGCGTTTTGGGCCAGGTATGCGGCGTTCACACTATCAGGCGAATCATCCGCGCTGTGTTGTCTTGAGAGATCCTCCTTGGACTCGCGAAATACGACCGCCGGATAACCCACGCTCGTGAAAGAAGACTGATCGCTTCCTCGACCAAAACGATCTTCGCGTGCCATCAGACGAACCCGGTGCGAAGGCACGTACACGTCGGCCGCCCACTGGACATACCGAGCCAAGGAGCGCGACACGGAGTCTTCTGGCCCGATCGAATACACCCGAACGTCGGCTGCATCTACAACTCCGTTGCCCCCGCGAACGCCGCCGACGATGTCGTTGTTGAGCATGGCTTCGACTACTGCTTTTTCAGTGGCGAGTTTCTGGGCGTGCGCGGAAGAGCCGATCAAGCCCTGCTCTTCCCCCGCCCAACAGGCAAAGACCAGGGTGGCCTCGAAATCGATTCCGCTATTTGCAAATACACGTGCGAGCTCCATTGTTAACGCAGTGCCGCTCGCATCGTCATCCGCACCGGGAGCGTTTTTCTCATGATCAAACGTCGGCTCCCGCTGTGGATTCGAGATCCGCGCGTCTGGCCTGGCAGCGGCGAACATCGCGGACACCCCTTGACCGAGATTCAACGAATCATAGTGGCCACTGATATACACGCGACGCGAGGTCTTTCCAGGAAGAAGGGCGATGACATTTCGGAGTTCTATGCTATGCGGGATGCGCCCCTGTGGGGCGATCTGGTATGTGTCAAACGAAACTTCCAGTTTTGAGCTCGAACGTTTAAGTTCGTCGAAAATCCACTGACGTGCAGCGCCAATCCCGCGCGTACTTGAAGAGGTATCGGAAAGCGTCTCTCGCGTGCCGAAGCTTGCGAGTTTCTGGACAATGGATTGGAGGCGTTCTTCGGAGATAGAAGAAATGAGCCGCTGAATGTGCTCGTCGGCGGTCGGCTTGGCAGCGTCGTTTGAGGGAGAGTTTGTTTGCGCAACTACTGTATTTGGAGATAGCGCCACGAGACAAGCCAACACGCAAGCTACATATTTCATATCATCCTCCAAATGACCACAGCACGGGCCCGAACCCGAGTGGCTCCGGTTAAGTCAGCCAGGATTTATATCACGTTGTCGTGGAGTTGCTGCGGTAGAAGCAGTTTGCTCGGCCTGGTACGCGTCCTTGATCCGGGCCGCGCCGATGAAACTCTTGATTTGTCCAAGTCGGCAAATCGGAAAGGTATTTTCCAGTACCCACTTCGGCAATAACGCCGCTTGCCAGGAGTCGGTGCTAGTATGAGCCGGCGTGCTTTCAAAAACTTAGTGTCAAGGTATTCGCTGAGCTGCGCCTCAAATCGATTGATGAGAACCGCCTCTTCGAGATTTACCTTCTGGACTTAGGAGGTTATGGAACTCAGCCACATCCTGCTTCTTGGAGCCAGCTTCCTTGCTTTTGGCCCTTCCTCTGACGCTCAAGGTGTTCCTAAGCCGGAAAAGGCGAACGCCGCAGCTATCCCGCGTGCGAACCGAACTCTAAAGACTACGAATAGTCACAACCATTCCTCCACATCCAGTACAACCGAACCGCCAGCCGGCGTCCATCGCTACCTTGACAATGCTTTTGTGTCGACGCATCGCCAGGTGCATGTACCGACGTTTCCAGTCAGGATGAATGCGCGCCGCTGGCTGCTTCCACCAACATGAAGCGCAATAAGGAACTGCCTTGCTTGCTGATGTGTCCCAGTCGCTGCTTGCGCGCACTGGAGTTCTCACACGGAATCATCCCCACGTACGTGCCGATCTGCTTGCCACATTGAAACCGAGTCGGAGTTCCGATGATCAACACGTAGGCCAGTGCCGTAATCGGACCGACACCGGGATGAGTCATCAGCCGCGTCGCCTCAGGTCGCTTCCTGGCTTCCCGTTGGACGACGGCGTTTAATTCCTCAATCATCGGATTCATATGGTCGAGCAACTCCAACAACTCTTGCCGGCGGCGACTGGCCCAAGGAGCCAAGGAGAGTTTCTCTAACACTACTCGTCCTTTTTCGCTGAAGAGTTTCTTCTTCCAGCGATAGCCCTCGTTCATCGCCAAGGCATGCAACTGATTCATGATCCGCGTGCGCATCTGCACCAACCGATGCCGGTGCCAGAGAAGTTGCCGCAGATCCCGATTCTCCGGGTCCGGTATCCAAATTTGCGGAAAGTTATTTTCCCGCAACAGCCGGAGTAGGAGTCGGGCATCCTCACGGTCGAACTTCTGCTTCTTCACGCGCTTGGCTTTGATCTCCGCAGGATCTCCGATCCACAGCTCGAAACCCAATTCGGCCACTAGCCGCTCGAACCAGCGTGAACATTCACGCTTTTGTGAAAACGCGCCTCCGATAGAGCACTAACGTTTATCAGGACTTGAGGATTACTTCCGGGTTGCCCGTAATCCACTGATTTAGGCCGTAGCGCTCAATCACCTCCCGCAAGCCGGTGTACCGGACTCTAATGCTGCGGAATCTATTTGAAAAGGGAGGACACCATGACCCAATCCAGTGCTACACAACGAGCCAGCGAGCTGAACAACCTCGACCAAATGTTACAACGTAACAAAGAATTTGCTGCTCGGCAGTCTGCTGAGGGCACACTTATGCCCTCGCTTCCGAGGGCCCTGCCAAATGTAAAGGCGGTCGTCATCGGTTGCGCTGATATGCGTGTAGACCCTGCTGACATACTTGGAATCAAACCGGGCGAGGCCGTCGTGATGCGTAATATCGGCGGTCGAATTACGCCAGGGTTGTTGGAAGAGTTGGGACTACTCGGGCGAATCGGTGAAGTTGCCGGAGAGATTCCTGGAGGCGGCGGTGAGTTTCACATCATCGTACTGCAGCACACCGATTGCGGCATCACTCGCCTTGTCGGCGACCCCGTCAAGCTGGCGCACTATTTTCAAATACAGGAAGGCGAACTCAAGACAAAAGCGGTCACCGACCCTCGGGCGGCAGTCGCCTTCGACGTTGCTGCGCTCCGGGCGATTCCGGCATTGCCGGGCACTTGGCTTATATCAGGCCTCGTCTACGACGTGGCGACCGGACTTGTCGAGATCGTGGTACCGCCATCGCCGATTCGTACTGCGCAAAACTCCTGATTCACGCCCTTATATTGACTGGTCTGGCCAACTTTCGAGTGGTCGGCAACCGGAAGTTATCGACCGACCACGCGGCCATGTCCTGGTTTGTCGTGCCGGCTCAGACGGTCGACGCAACACTTGCTTGGAGTTTGCCGGGCTATGTGGTTTCTGCTGGACAGAAAATCCCGCTGGAACGGCCGCGGATCGTAAAATCGCCATCCACCTCAAAGGTGTTGGGTCCTGTCTGTACGATCTTCGTCGGTGAAATGTGATCAAGGGACTGTGGTCGACGTCGTCAGTCTCGCCCTGGACCTACTACCGTTCGCAGGAATCGCCTTCCTGTGGTTCCGCTGGAGTGACTGGGACGGAAACCCGGATGAGCACCAGACTGATGATGAGCAGGATCGAGAAAAGGACATCCGTCTTCTCCAAGCATAAAACAATTAACGTTCCCCGAGTTCTGAGGGCGGCTTCTATACCCATTGATCTATTGAGGTAAGACTTGGGCGCAAAACCCCGTTTTTTCGAGCGCACCTTCCCGGGGCCATGCGCTATACGAGCTCGCTCGTTAGCCTGTCAAATTTCTTCGCGGACCCGGCGATTCCGAACATAGCGCAACCGGTTCACCTTCGGTTCTGTAATACTGCCAAATTCACAAACAGACATGACGGGGGGTAATCGTTCTGGAATTGTCGGCCGCAGACCTCAAAAGTTCACCACCAATTCGACGAGACGTGGGATTGTTACGAGGTCAACCAGTTGAAGACGGCATGGTGACGATCGCGCGGCGGCCGTTTCCGTAACATTTCCGTCGAGATTCATGTTGGCCGCGGCCATGAATCCATGCCCTTGCGGCTATTTTGGCGATCCCACCCGGGAATGCCATTGCACGGCGCCGATGATCCAGCGTTACGTGTCGAAAATATCGGACCATTGCAGGATCGAATTGACATTCACATCGAGGTGCCCGCGGCGAAGTACAAGGAATTGCGGGCAACCTCTTCCTCGGAAGACTCCGCGGCGGTGCGCGGACGCGTAATCGCGGCGAGGGACAGACAGGCGGAGAGGTTTAAAGGGGAGAAGAAGACCTATTGCAACGCACCGATGGCGTCAAGGCTGACTCGCAAATGCCTGCGCGATTACCCAAGAGGAAGAAAAGCTGCTCGAGGACGCGGTAACGCGACTCGGGCTGTCAGCGCGAGCGCATGACAGAATTCTAAAGGTGGCCCGAACGATCGCAGACCTGGAGGCTGCACCCGATATACAGGGAAAGCACCTTAGCGAGGCCACACAATACACCGTACGGTGGACCGCACCTACTGGTCCTAGCTGAGGAAATGCAGGTGCTTGGCTCCATTGACTTGGGTTTACCCGCTGTGTTACGAGTAAGTACGCCTTTTTTGCAACTTGGGCCGCGGCGATAGGCGGGAATGACGCCAGAAGTAAAGCACCTGGAAGTAATCCTGGACACGCACGTCGAGAGCGTCAATCTCGCCGAGGAGATGTGTCTCCGTGTCGCGGAAGCGGTCGGCTTCAGCGAGGATGAGTGCTACCGGATCGGAATGTCCGTCCGGGAAGGGGTCATCAACGCCTTTCATTACGGAAACCAGGAAAAACCCAACAAAAAGATTTACTTGGCATTGGACCTGACACAGGAAAAGATGATCATTCACGTGATGGATGAAGGCAAAGGTTTTAAACTGGCGGACGTGCCCGATCCGCTGGCGGAAGAGAATTTGCTGAGCACCTCCGGCCGCGGGATTTTCCTGATGAAAGCCTTCATGGATGAATTCAATGTTGTAGCGGGACGGACCGGCGGGGCAGAGATTATTATGTCCAAGAAGATTCCGTCCGGTGGGAAGCCCTCAGGAAACGGAAACCACGGAAAAAGTTCGGACGCAACGCCCAGACAGGAAGCTTAGGAACATGGCAGCTTTATTCATGACAATGCGGGAAGTCGGCCCAGTCACTATTCTCGATTTAAGCGGAAGGATTTCGCTGGGAGAAGGAAGCGCGCTGTTGCGCAAGACCATTCGCGATTTGTTGGAATCCGGCCAATCGAAGATCTTGCTGAATTTAGGGGACGTAAATTACATCGACAGTTCTGGAATTGGCGAACTGGTGAGCGCCTTTACAGCGGTGCGCAATCGCAGCGGCGAATTGAAACTACTGAACCTGACGAAAAAGGTTCACGACCTGCTGCAAATCACCAAGCTCTTCACCGTGTTCGACGTGTACAACGACGAGCACACTGCGGTAGGCAGCTACAACTAGATCCCAACCCAACTGAATTTTCTGGCGTGTTACCTAGCAGATTGGCCTTGCGGTCTGCCAGCAACTGGGCACACGTCCCTATCTGCGGCACAATCGAGAATATGACGACGGACGCGGGCACCTGGATTGTTGAGCGAGCCAAGGGGATTGGGTTCGATCTGTGCGGCGTTGTCCGTCCAGAGAGATTCCCTGAATTCGATAAATTTGCAGAGTGGCTGGAGAGAGGTTACGCCGGAGAAATGCGGTATCTCGACGATCCGCGCCGCGTTGAACCGGGGCTGATGAGCCCTTCCGCGCGCAGCATTATCGTCTGTGGGTTGAATTACAACACCGCGCATCCCTATTCGATCGAAGCGGCCGGCTCGCTCCACGAAGAGAGTAGCCCCCCACGGGGATGGATTTCCCGGTATGCGTGGGGGGATGACTATCACGAGGTGATGTGGGAAAAGCTGAATGCATTGGTGGATTCGCTGAAGGGGAAACATCCGGAGCCGTTCACGGCGCGGGCTTATGCAGACACTGGGCCGGTGTCGGAAAGGATTTTCGCGAAGCACGCTGGGTTGGGTTGGTTGGGCAAAAATACGCTGCTGCTGAATGAAGCCTACGGGTCTTGGCTATTTTTGGGCGTTATCGTCACTTCACTGGATCTGGCGCCGTCGCTTGAGCCCGCCGAATCTCCACCACCAGACCTGTGCGGGAATTGCAGGCAATGTCTGGATGCCTGTCCGACGGGTGCGCTGATTGAACCGTACGTTTTGGACGCGCGGAAGTGTATCTCTTATCTAACGATTGAACTTCGAGGGAGCATACCGGAGGAACGGCGCGAAGGAATAGGTTGGCAGGTATATGGATGCGATATTTGCCAGGACGTGTGCCCGTACAATCGTAAAGCCCCGGTGACTTCGCTGCAGCAATTTCAGCCGCGCGGCGAAGGTGAGAAGGGCCTGCTGACTCCGAACCTGGAGTGGCTCGCTGAGATGGACGAGCAGGAATTCCGGCAGGTCTTCCGTAAGAGCGCCGTTAAGCGCACGAAATGGGCCGGTCTGGTGAGAAACACTTGCATCGCGCTTGGGAATGTAGTCCCTCGCATGGAACCCGTGAATCGCCGTCGGACGGAGACGGTGCTCAAGCGCCTGGCGGAGTCGAAGATTTCCACCGTTTCGGAATCTGCCCGATGGGCGCTCCAGCGCATCCAACGAACGTCGAAGTAGCCAAGGCCCGAGCGTTCAGTGTTCCTACGGTTTTGACGTGATTGAGCGCGCAGGGTCCTTGGCGCTATACTTTCGCGCGCAAGTCCAGAAGCCCACCGAAGCTGAGGAGTTCCCGTGGATCGGCGGAAGTTTCTCGTGAGCAGTGGTCTTGTTGGTGTTGGCGTCCCCAAAACGGGATCGGTGGCACCAGAGATATTGCAACCCGCCCGATCTGAAACAGAACCATATTCCCATCACACTTATGGAGGAGAAACCCGTGGCTTTTACAGTTCCCCCTTTGCCGTACCCGTTCGACGCACTTGAACCGAATATTGACGCTAAAACGATGGAAATCCATCACGACAAGCATCACGGCGCTTATGTCACCAACCTGAACAAAGCGCTGGAAGGCCAGGCCGACCTGCAAAGCAAGTCGATCGATGATCTGATGAAGAACCTGGCCGCTGTTCCCGAGAATATCCGGACGGCCGTCCAGAACAACGGTGGCGGCCACTGGAACCATTCGCTTTTTTGGCAGTTAATGAAGAAGGGTGGCGGTGGTGAACCTGGCGGTGACGTTGCTGTGGCCATCAACGCAAGCTTCGGCTCCTTTACCGGCATTAAGGATGCCTTGAAAACAGCTGGGCTGGGGCGATTTGGTTCCGGCTGGGCTTGGGTGATTGTCAAGGACGGCAAACTCAGCATCGCTTCGACAGCCAACCAGGACACTCCCTACAGCTTGGGAGCAAAGACCATCCTTGGAGTGGACGTTTGGGAGCACTCCTATTATCTGAAATACCAAAATCGGCGTGCCGATTACATTGATGCCTGGTGGAACACCGTCAATTGGAGCAAAGTGGCCGAACTTTACGCCGACAGCAAATAACCTAGGCGATTGTAAAAAGAAGAAGCCCGACTCCGCGAAGAGCGAGTCGGGCTTCTTGCTAGGACGGAGTTGACTCTGCCGATCAGGCCATCAAGCGCGGGCGGGCGAGTGGCAGGACCTTCCCTGCATTCAGGACCTTCCCGGGCATCTCGGTGCTTCTGCCGAACGGCCGAATGGATTGTGTAGGCGCCGAATTCCCAACCGCAGCAGCAGGCTTCATCGCGCGCTGAGAGGCTTCGCGCATGAGCTCCATACGGCTGTGGACCTTGAATTTCGAGAGCAGGGAAGAAACATGGAATTTGACGGTACGTTCAGAGAGGTTTAGTTCGGAGGCGATTTCCTTGTTGGCAAGGCTGCGAAGAATGCCATCGAGGACTTCCTTTTCACGACGGGTTAGTTTTACGCTGGTCTTGACGCTCTGGCCAGCGTCCAGGAGTTGTTGTGCTTTCTCGGTGAGCTCGCCGAGGTTTTCGGGGGCTGTAGGAACCATAATTAGGTAATCGCTGGGGGATTGACCGCGGACCATGCAATGCATAGCAAGCAGCCCGGCGGCATGATCTACCGGAAGTTCCCCAGTTGGTCCTGCCTCGACGTGAAAGTGAGCTGTCCCACTTGCTTTCTCGTAGAAAAGATAAATGCTGGATGCGGATGAGGACTGGGGTTGAGTGGCAGACTGCGTGGCCATACTTCTGCGGATTAACTTCACGTGCACTCCTCCGTGGGTGCCTCGCGGTGGGAACGAGACGCTCCTTGTAATTTAGACTTGCGAATTGCCTCTACCTCGAGGCTGGCCGGACTCACCCGGCAAGCAAACAGGGCATATACCGGGCCGGGGTGATTCCCCCAAAATCCCAAAACAGCGTCACCACCGGGGGTAACGAGAAGGAGTCCCTGTCGACTTGCTAGCAAAAGCTAGACCTGACCGCGGTAGTGTTTAGCATGCAGGATGCCGGACTGTAACTTTTTACAGCCTACATATTTTCAAGTACTTAAGAAAGGAATTACACGGTAGGGGAAAGAAGGGCCGAGTAGAAATTGCGCCCACCCGTACCTTTTTTCTCGAATTGCGACGAATTCGGTCGTCTAAGGGGTCAGAATACGCGTCTGCTCCGGAGAGATCACTTCGTACTCGATGCCCCGCCAGCGAATCCGGCGTCCAATAATCGAGGAAAAGAAATTCACAAGGTAAAGAAATGGCACGAACATACCCAGAAGAATATAAATCCACGATTGCGACATGATTTGAGAACGCAGCGCGGGCATTGCCTCTGTGACACCTATCACGCGCAGTGCTCCGCGGATCGCTGCGAGAAGAGGCGGAAGGATCAGCAAGGTCATCACCTGGAAACTGGGTCGCGAAGCCAGCGTGAGGTTCATCACTACCATGAGCCCTATTATAAGAGTGAAACAATAGAGAAAGTGTGTGGCGAAGGCGGTGGCCCACATCCGGGGCCGGTACACCCGCGTGATACGGATCTGGCGTGTGGAAAACTCCAGGAGCCCGGCAAAATCGGTTTGCACATACGAAGGAGTCAGGCACTCGGGCAAGAAAACGATCTGCCGGCGGGCGCGTTCGATCATGGTTGTCAGTGAGTAGTCGTCGCTAAACGAATATTGCCAGGCGTCGAGCATACCAATCTGTTCGAAGATCACGCGGCGGATGGCGGTGCCCCCGCCCCAGCAGAAATTCTTGTTATGCGGACCCAGCATGGTGACCACAGAAGCGTTCCAGGCTGCAAGCAAGGCAGTGGAAAGACCATTGTCGTTCGGGCAGAACCAGCGCATGGTGGTCGTAGCGCCAATTCGGGAATCGGTCAGCGGCGCGACCAGATGATGCAGCCAGGTCTTTCCGGGGCGCCCGTCGGAATCGACGAAGACCAGAACCTCAAACTCCGGCGGAAGTTGTTCCACGGCGACGCGTAGGTTATTCACCTTCTCACTGCAGTTTTCGGGTTTGCCGGCAATAACAACATGAGCTTTAGTCCGGGAAGTACTGGCGACGCGCTTCACGATGCTGTGAGCAGGATCGCTTTCGGCAGCCAGCACGAAAAAGACTTCATAATTCTGGTGGTCAAACTCGCATAACGAAACCAGGTTTCGTTCCAGGCCTGGCTCCATTCCACGGCACGGACAGATGACCGCAGTCCGAGGTGCGTAGAAGCCGGGGTCTGTTTTCAAGCGGCGGCGCACGTACGCAAGCCACACAATTCCCTGCCAGAGTAGGTACAGGCCGGCGGCGACCTGAACGAGGGCCAGGAAATCAAAGAGGTTTTCCATGTACTACGAGAATAACAAAGCTTGGGGGTGACAGAGCGCGGTTATCTAGAGGTAGAATCGCAGCGGTAAACATCTGTTTGTACACAGAGGAGCAAACATGACAGGACGAGTGGATAGCTCGATGGTGACTTCAGCGAACGGTTTGGATGGATACCGCGTGGTCCGGAATTTCGGGATTGTGCGTGGCATTACCGTTCGCTCGAGGAGTGTTTTAGGAAATCTCGCCGCTGGTTTTCAGACGATTGTCGGCGGGAACATCACGATATTGACGGAACTTTGCGAAAAGGCGCGTGAAGAAGCATATGAGTTGCTGTTGCAGCACGCCGCGGCGCACGGGGCCAATGCGATTTTAGCCATGCGCTATGACGCCAACGAAGTGATGCAGGGTGTGACGGAAGTGCTGGCCTATGGGACCGCAGTTCAGGTCGAAAAGATCAGCTGATTGCGTTATAGAGTTCGTGATGCGGCGGAGGGAATGGTAGAATTTCGCCTCCATGTTCTGCATTTCTTGTGGCAACAAAGTTCCGGCGACCGCGCGGTTTTGCGCGAAGTGCGGCAAACCGATAGAGGGAGCTGATCTAGACGCAACAGTGCTGGGTGATGCAGCCATTCTGGATGCCAACCAGGAGACCATTGCGCCCGATTTGCCGCCACCGGCAATGGCCACTCCCCGCCAGGCGCCATCGCACTCACGGCCCCGTTCCGCACCGCCTTCCAATCCAACGCTGACGACCTCCGATCCCATCGGAGGCGGACGATTCGCCCCGGGCGCTATCGTCGCGGAGCGATATCGAATCGTGGCTCTGTTGGGTCGCGGCGGAATGGGAGAAGTTTACCGCGCGGAGGATTTGCGGCTCAGTCAGGTGCTGGCCATCAAATTCCTGCCGGAAGCGCTCTCGCAAGACGAGTCCGCGCTCGCCCGATTTCATTCCGAAGTCCGTGTGGCGCGCCAGGTTTCTCATCCAAATGTGTGCCGCGTGTTCGACATTGGAGACGCGGATGGCATGCCGTTTCTGACGATGGAGTATGTCGACGGCGAGGATTTGTCTTCGTTGATCCGGCGAATTGGTCGATTACCGCAGGACAAAGCCATCGAAGTTTCTAGACAAATCTGTGCGGGACTGGCTGCGGCGCACGAACGAGGGGTGGTTCATCGCGACCTCAAGCCGGCCAATGTGATGCTGGACGGAGCCGGTAAAGTTCGGATTACCGATTTTGGATTAGCCGGGGTCGCCGCAAACATTCAGGGCGCAGAAGTGCGCGCGGGAACTCCGGCGTATATGGCGCCTGAACAACTTGCGGGGAAAGAGGTGACGGTCAAGAGCGATATTTTTTCTCTCGGGCTGGTGATGTACGAAGTATTGACCGGACGGCGCGCCTATGACGCGGCGACTTTACCAGAACTGATGAAAAGCCGGGAAGCGGGAACGATCACGAATCCTTCCACCATCGTGAAGGATCTGGACCCATTGACTGAGCGCGTGATTTTGCGTTGCCTGGACAAAGATCCTGCGAAGCGCCCGGCGTCGGCATTGCAGGTGGCTGCCGCGTTGCCGGGAGGTGACCCGCTTGCGGCGGCATTGGCGGCAGGAGAGACGCCTTCGCCGGAGATGGTGGCTGCGGCGGGAACCACGGAAGGAATGCAACCGCGGCTGGCTATCGCGTGTTTGGCGACCGTGCTTGCATTGATCGCAATATCCAGCTATCTGGGACTTCGAGAAAATGGGCTGAGGAGAATTAATCCACGGTATTCGACGGAAGTGTTGAGACACAAATCACGCGAAATCCTGGCGAGCCTGGGATATGCCGCCGAACCTCACGATACTGCCGCCGGATTCAACTACGATGACGATTATGTGGCGTACCTGACCAAAAAAGACAAACCTGGTCCGGCGTGGAACCGGGTGCTTACGGAGGACCCTCCGATGCTGCAGTTTTGGTATCGGCAGAGTCCAGAGGAAATGATGGCGAATGGGTTTTCAAATACATCCATCACTCCGGGCGTAGTTACATCTTCCGACCCTCCCGCGATTTTCTCCGGGATGATCAACCTGAGGCTCGATCCTACCGGCCGCTTGTTGTATTTCCATGCTATGCCTCCGGAAAGAGAGGATCAGGCGCAAGCGCCGAAGGTTCCGAACTGGCAGCCGTTATTCTCCGCAGCTGGGCTAAACGTCGCGGACTTTCAGCCAAGTACTCCGTTGTGGAATGGCTTGGCGTCGGCGGACACGCGGGCCGCGTGGGACGGGAAATGGCCCGGCAACAGCCGTCCCTTGCACATAGAGGCGGCGGCATTGCACGGTAGGCCGGTTCTGTTCCGACTTTCCGGACCCTGGACAGCGCCGGGCCGTATGCCACCTCCGGAGCAGACGACGTCGGAAAGAGCCAGTGAAATCTTCGGAACCATTTTCATTCTTTCATTGATCTCAGCCGGAATATGGCTTGCGTATCGAAACTATTCCCGCGGAAAAGGTGATCGCCGCGCCGCGTGGAGACTGGCTTGGGTTGTGTTCCTTCTGGAAATCGCTCTGTTCTTGTTTCAAGCGCACCTGAAATTTTCCGGCAATTCACTTTTTCTTCTTCTGCTGGCGGTCAGCACCGGCCTGTTCATGTCCGGGTTCATGTGGACGCTCTATCTGGCGCTCGAACCGTATGTCAGAAGCAAGTGGCCGCAAACAATCGTGTCATGGTCGCGCGTAATGGCGGGAAAAATTCGCGATCCGCTGG
>Ga0210383_10003072_pt1 | contig 15051 bp, 16 predicted proteins | sample IncBWC14OmetaG_FD_160072 | JGI IMG/M metagenome (GOLD analysis project Ga0210383, IMG submission 160072) | Forest soil microbial communities from Barre Woods Harvard Forest LTER site, Petersham, Massachusetts, United States - Inc-BW-C-14-O ...
GATCAGCGAACGGGTATAGAACTGCTGATCGCGCAGACGCTGATCGAGCCGCTTCTGTTCGGTTTCGAATCGATTGCGCAGCGTGTTATCGGTGCAAATGAGAAGATAGCCGATGATCGCATCGTGCACGTCGCGCAACGCAGTGACGGAGACCACCGCCGGGAGGCGGCTGCCGTCCTTGCGGATATAGGTCAGCTCGTATATGTCCTCGATACCGCGCGATGCCTTGAACACCAAGGCATCGAAACCCGGCTCGATCGGCGTCGCCAATTCCATGCTCAACAGTTTTGCTCGTGCAATGACTTCTTGAGGATCGGAAATGTCCGCCGGTGTGATTCTATTGGTGACTTCCGCGGCCGTGAATCCGAGCATGCGCTCGGCGCCGACGTTGAAAATCTGAATGATGCCCTTGGAATCGGTGGCAATACTCGAGAAATTCGCGCTGTTAAAGATCGCGCGTTGCAGCGTTGAGGCGATGTCGAGCCTTTCCTGCGAAGGCGAGTCCAGCATCACGGCCGTGCTACCGATATCTTTCTTACCGATATGCATATACCCGTTTTGCCCGGATGAAAGAGGTGAAGACTACGGTTGACGGCTGGGGCGGTCGCTCCGCGCTAGTCAACCGGGGATCATCATCACCCAAGTGCTATAGCGCGTCGGTACGCTAACGTACATAATTCAATCAGGGAATGCCTCCGTGATCCGTGCTATATCCCAACGCGAGCTCGGCGAGACAATCCGATTGCCATGATCATCATGATGCTCCATTCGTGGTACCGATGATTAATACCGGCAATGCCAATCACAATAGACGCAATACCACAGCGCGTCGGTACGCCGCGACTCGCAGCGACACTGCATGCTCCCCGAAACTTTCCACGCGGGAAGGCTGCGGTACGTACGGCAGCGTCCCGACAGGCTGAGTCGCTCATGCTCCAATGACGAATTAGAATTGCTCGCGGAGATTCTAGATGTATAGCGGCGACGGAAAATGCGGGTTGGAATTGCGTCGACCGATACGTGTTGCGGCGGGGGTGTGCGGCCTTTGCTTGTCCTGTTCGGCCGTCGCTTCACCTCCCTTCAGCTGGGGTGGTCGGTTCTCCGCCATCGCTTCTGCGCGGACAGTATCTCTACGTAGTCAAACAGTCGCCCGCCAACAATTTACGCCAACCACGAACCTGGATCTAAGACCACTGGGATTTTCCCTTTCGGCGATCGGTCATGAAGGTGCAACCGCACCCGCCTCCGAGCCCTTTCCCTCCACGACCCGCCGTTTGGATCTCGGGCAGTCAGATCTCGCCGCGGATAGTCGCACCCAGACACGCGCCTTGGGTATCGGCGAAATGAATTTTCGCGTGATGAGCCAAGCAGAGATTTTTGCGCGACGCGTTCATCAGGAGGGTCTGCCCATCGCACGCCTATTTGAATCCAAGTCGGCATTGCTCAGCATCGGGCTGAACAGAAGGGGTAAGCCGGGACTGTGGTTCACCCAGAAAACACATTAGCCTTACCGCGTTGGAAAATAGACCAGACCCTCGCAGCACACTCCCCCTCAATACAAGTCTCGCGCTGTGTACGCCAGCGCACAGCCTCTTAGGGCACCTCGGTGCATGATCACAAAGCGCGCGGCGCGCACAATAATGAACCGGCGCATCCTATCTGTTTCGAGCTGTTGCCCCGAGGTGTCTCCATGAATCTGAACCTAAGTCTTACACCGATCGTCTCGCTGATCGCTGGCATTTTGATTTTGATCGTTCCACGGCTATTGAACTACATCGTAGCTTTCTACCTGATTGCTGTTGGGCTCATCGGATTGTTTGGTAGTGGCACGCTGCACCTGCGGTAATTAAGAAGCGTTCGTGTTGTGCTGAAATGGCCAGAACGCGATTGTCGGTCTCGGCAAGGAGAATTGTTATAAATACAAGCAAGTTGGCAGCAATACTGATTATCGCAGCCGGCGTCTTGGGGCTCGCCTATGGCGGGTTCGGCTACACCAAAGCGACCCATCAGGCTGACGTAGGTCCGCTCCACATGTCGCTCAACGAAAAGCAATACGTCAACATTCCCGTCTGGGCCGGTATTTGCGCGATTGTAGTTGGAGGTCTCCTGCTCGTGCGCAGCAGACCGGGCTAGCTACCGCTGCCAGCCGCTACGTGGCGCGCTTGGCAGGGAGCAGTCGGTCATACTCGGTCTTGACAACTGCGTAGCACTCGCAGGTGCGCTTCTCCAGACCAGCACGGTCCAGCACCGATATGCGCCCACGTGCGTAGCGGATCAGGCCCACGCGCTGTAGATTGAGCGCTGCCTCAGTCACCCCTTCGCGACGCACGCCCAACATATTCGCGATCAGTTCTTGAGTCATCACAAGCTCATCGCCCCGCAGTCTATCCAAGCTCAGCAGCAGCCAGCGGCATAGTTGTTGATCCAGCGAGTGATGGCGGTTGCATACGGCGGTCTGCGCCATCTGCGTGATCAGCGCTTGCGTGTAGCGCAGCAGCAAATGCAGAACCGGACCGTTTTGATCGAACTCAGATTTCAACGCTTTTGCGTCCAATTGCAATCCCGCGCCGGCGCTTTGCACCACCGCTCGGCTCGGTGTGGATCCGCCTCCCATGAACAGCGAGATGCCAACGATTCCCTCATTTCCAACGACTGCTATCTCAGCCGAGGATCCGTTTTCCATCACGTATAGCAGCGAGACGATTGAGGTAGTCGGGAAGTACACGTGACCGAGCGTAGTACCCGACTCGTATAACACCTGTCCCAAAGGCATGTCGACGGATTGAAGTTCGGGCAGCCAGCGCTGCCATTCGGCATCAGGCAATGCAGCCAGCAAATGATTGGCTTTTCGGTCAGGCGCGAACGTATTAACGGAACTCAACGCGAACATCTCCCGGTACACGATCTGCCCTTCTTCATAGTCGGACTTTTCGGGGCGAAATCGGTTTATGCGGCGCCACTACGCACGGTAGCGTACATAGGAAGCATATTGAGCGCAACATTGCCCGATTTCCGCGCTGCTTGCCCGCTCCGTACGCCACTGCACCGACGGAATGTAAGATAACGCCTACGATCTACCGCGTTGTAGGACCGCAGCGTATTGGAGGGCCGCCCATGTGTGACGTGTATATTTACTACTTCAAAACATCGAACGGCCCGGGTGGCAAGAATATTCTATCGACCCGACCCGCCACGCTTGACGCCATCAAGAGTAGGGGCGAGCCGGTGATGGATTCGCAAATCGTAGTTGATCATACTGAACTCGATGCAGACGGACTTCTTGTCGCCGCCATTGGCAACGACTCGAATGCAATTGACCATATTGCGTTCCAGATTCGGTCCCTTGCAGCAAGGGCGGCGTCCCGTGATAAGGCGGCGCTCGCCAGCGCCGATGGCATAGAACGATATATGCTGAGTCTCGAAAGCCGGGAACTGCGCAAGCAGGCTCGCGAGCTGAAGAATCGGCGCACGGAATTGACGGTAGACGAACCAAGCTACTGCACCGACGCGACTGGTTTTGTACGGTTCGAGGCTGCTACTGAGTAGAATCGATCTGAGACTCTCGTTTCGCCCCAACATGAAGGCGTTGCGCAGGCTCATGCGGAAGCGCATGAAGTCGACTTGAAAATGAGAACGATGATCGATTCCGTTTGGCTCTATACATTGCGGCATCCGCTGCCTGCATGAGTGTCTCGACGGATGTCCCATCCATGGGATACATTGCCACCCCGATACTCGCCCGCACGTTAAGTACCAGCGCACCGATCTTGAAGGGGGCGCTCACCACTTCAAATAAAGTCAATGCGATGTGCTGCAAACGCTCCCGGGACGACACTCCGGTAATCAGGCACGCAAATTCATCGCCGCCGATGCGGCTCACCAGGTCCTCCGCGCGCAGCGCATGGGCGAGCCGCATTGCGATCAGACCGAGCAGTGCATCACCGATCGCATGCCCATACGTGTCGTTAAGTACTTTAAAACCATCGAGGTCGAGGTAAATCACCGCGACGTTGGCAGGAATTGAGTCTTGAGTTTTGAGCGCGCCGCCAAGGCGTTCGAGAAAAAACCGGCGGTTCGGCAACGCGGTCAGATCATCGTGCAAGGCCAAAAACAGCGAACGCTGCTCTCGATGTAGAGCGCATGTCAATTCCGCTTGGGTTTTGGCCAAAATGGCTCGCAGATTGGCATTTTCGCGCCTGAGGTGTTCATTTGGTTCATCGCGCTTCCTCCGCAATGTCGCGAGTGCGTGAATTCCTGGGAACTCCGCGATCGCCGCGTCTTCCCCGAGGACCAACGACAACGTCGGAGCTGTTTTACTTCCTCGATCAAAAGTCATTTATGTGAGTCCGCTAGCTGCAGAAAGCGAGAAATCTGCGTGGCAGTTTTTATCCTATTGAATGAATGTTGTCTGTGCGGCAACAAACATGATCGGACGCTGGACGCCGACTCTCCGCGATGCCCTGCAACAAGGTCCTAAAACACGCGCGTGCCGATCGAGTGTCGAGCACACTTCAAATCCGCACGGATCGTTCGCGGCTTAGTCTTTCGAGTTCTTTGAGCCGCGGCTGCGCAGCACTGCTAATCCGCCGCCAAGCAGCGTCAGCGCGGCCACGATCGACGAGGGATCGATCTCCGGGGCTTGCGCTGGTGCATTTCGTTGATCGGTCCAACCATGGCCCCTGTAATGGTCGTGGTCTCGCTCCGAGTGATGGTCATCCTGGTCCGCAAACGCAACTCCTGTTGCGCCGAGCATCAATATCGCGAGGCTAACGGCTCGAGTCTTCATGGCAATTCCTGGGAGAAAAGACATAGGCGCATGCCGCAGTAAACCATCCGTGATTCTCGTTTATCTGTACGCTGCGCCTCATAGTGATCGGCTAAGTCGCAAATTCTCTCTGTAAGGCAGCGTTGAGTGCGGTAGCGTCCCGACTGGCTGGCTTACTTATGTTTCTATGAGAACCCGGCCCAACTGGAGAACTCTATGTATATCGGTCTTGGAACGGTGCTCCTCATTCTTCTCATTGTCTATTTTTTTCGTCGCGTGTAAGACGTGTCGCTCATTGAATACCCGAACCCCGGGCGAATCCAAGAAAGCTGTTCGTAATAGCGGCTAACCGATGACCCGGCTGTTGACAACGATCGCGATGGGTGTCGTGACGCTTGCCGGTGCGCCGGCGATTGCCGTTGACGCCGTGAGTCAGTCGACACTAAAAAAGCGTCAGATGATCGCTCAAGTGGTCAACTGCATGAAGAAGCGCATGTCTGCTGACAGAGAAATCTCATACAACGCGGCCGCGAAAGTCTGCAAAGACCAGGTTAACAACCGGGGCAGCAACTCGGTATCCGTCGCTTTAGTGGCGTCCGGCTCTCCGACGAAACCATGAATGTCTGGTTTAAGTTGTAGCAAGGCCGACTTATGCATCTTCAGTCAGACACGCAATTGATCCGACTTGCGCCGTTTGCCGGTACGGATCGCGGTCCGCGGTTGTGCGCGCAATCGCGCGTAACAATGGCCATTGTCATTGCCGCCTTGCTCGCAGCTTGCTCGTCAGTTCCAGCGCGATTTAACAATCCGAAGTCGTCGTCGATGGCACTCGCCCATCCGGAAGACACGCGCCTGGGCGTGCAGTTCGATGGTGCCGCACGGCAGCGAAGCGGCGAGTCCGCATTCCGAATCATTTCCGTTGGGGTCGATGGCTTCCTCGCACGCGCCCAAATGATCGATTCCGCCGAAAAGACCTTGGACCTTCAGTACTTCATTTTCCGCGGTGACGAAACAGGTCGACTGCTCACCGACGCCGTGATGCGAGCAGCCGATCGCGGAGTTCGTGTACGGGTGCTGGTCGACGATGGGGATACGGTTGCAGGCGACGAGCAAATCAGCACGTTAGACGCGCATCCGAACATCGAGATTCGGATTTTTAATCCCTTCGTCTACCGCGGGCACAGCAAAGTACGGCGCACCATCGAATTCATCTTAAACGCCCCAAGACTCGATTACCGCATGCACAATAAGCTGCTCGTTGTCGACAATGCCGTCGCGCTCATCGGCGGCCGCAATATTGGCAATCAATACTTTCAGATGGACCCTGACTCTCAGTTCGCCGACGACGACGTTTTCGCCGGCGGCCCGATCGCCATGCAGCTGTCCGCGACCTTCGATGAATACTGGAATAGCCGATTCGCGGTGCCGGCCGCCGCACTGGATCGCCAGCAGCGCACCCGTAGCGCGCTTGCGGCACGGCGGGTGCAAGCCGCTGAACGCCCGGAACGTCATATGGAGCCGTTGAAAACAGACGGCGTCGACTATGTAGCGCGATTGGCGACTGGTGAACCCTATGCAGGGATCATCTCGGGAAGGCTGCCGCTGGTGTGGGCCCAGGCGCAAGTCATTAGCGACAGTCCGGACAAGAAGAACGTCGGTCGAGGCGAGCTGTCAGGCCGCTTGATGGCCGAGCAGGTACTCAAAGCCGCCTCCATGGCACAGGCCGAGCTGCTGATGATTACGCCTTACTTAGTACCGGCGCCGGACGAATTAGCTGCAGTCCAGGAGCTGCGCAGACGCAATGTCCGCGTTGGGATCCTGACCAACTCGCTCAAATCCTCCCCTGATATAGTTGCACAATCCGGCTACGTGAAGTTCCGCGTACAATTACTGAAGGAAGGAGTCGAGCTGTATGAAATCCGATCACTCCTAGGCAGCACGCGCGGAAGTGGCGAAACGGCGTTGGTGTCGCGCTATGGAAACTACGGGCTGCACGCCAAGTTGCTGGTGTTTGATCGAAAACGAGTTTTCATTGGTTCGATGAACTTCGATCAACGTTCCAAACACCTCAATACCGAGATCGGATTGATCATCGATAGTCCGGAGCTCGCAGAACAAACGGTTACGCGTTTCGATCACATGGTTCGACCGGACAATGTTTACGCGGTGGCATGGCGCGAAGCAGCCGCTGGAGTGCCTGCTCATCTCGTGTGGGATACCAGCGAGGATGGCAAAGCAGTTGAATACACGCAGGAACCGGCGCGAAGTTCATGGCAGAGATTCGACTTGAGGTTCCTATCGTGGCTGCCCTTGGACCGTGAACTATAGACTCACGAAGGCGCTGTTGTTCGCAGTGGTGGTCATGGTCGCGCTGAACACCATGCCGGCCGCACGCGCGGCGGCACCATCAGTTGCAGAGGTCGAGATCAACTATCTGCTTGGACTGATCGAACAATCCGGCTGTGAGTTTTTCCGCAACGGCACTTGGTACGATGCGCAACAGGCGCAGGCACATTTGCGCGCCAAGTATGATGCGCTGGCTGCGAGCAACCAGATAAAAACAGCGGAAGATTTTGTTGAAAAGGCAGCCAGCAAAAGCAGCATGAGTGGCCGACCCTACCAAATCAAGTGCGGCGATAGCGCGGCGATATCAACCGGTCAATGGTTCAGCGCGGCCCTCGCGCAATATCGCAAGTACCAGTAGCAGATTTCCTTGCGCACCGCGCCCTGTACGCCGTACGCAAGGGCCTGCCCATTCTTCAATCGTCGAGTCTTACCGTGAGATCGTTATGGACCGACTTCACGTGTTCCGTGTCACGTGCAAGGGATACCGCTTGCGCGATGGCCTCTTGGCTTCTCGCGGTACCGGTTAGCCACACGATACCATTCTGGTCGGTATCGACGTGAATGCGGCCCAGGCTGGTCAGATGGTCAGCGGCAAGCTTGGTTTTGATCTTCGTGGTGATCGCTGAATCCTTCACGAATACCGTGGTGCTCGTCCCGACTTCCTTCGCATCATCGCCGGCGAGGGCAGCAGCCGAGCCCAGCAGCGCAGCGAATACCATGTAGCTCATTGCTAGTTGTGTCTTCATATAGGTCCTTGAGTTGGATAACGCCGTAGTGTCCCACGCGCTGCGAATGCGGGCGGTACGTTACCGTACACAGGTGGCTGCCAATCACGAGCGAACTATCGGTTACGAATCTCCCAACAGTTCCGCGACCGGATGCAGCTGTTCTACGTGCTGTGACACGACTTTGATTATGACGATGATTGGAATGCTGAGAAGCATGCCCCAGACACCCCACAGCCAGCCCCAAAACATGAGGGAAACGAACACCGCCGCTGAATTCATGTTCGCGATGCGCCCTGTCATCCAGGTAGTTACAAATGTACCGACAACGGTGGCGATCACAAGAGATGCCCCACCGACCAGTACCGCCATGCCCAGCGAGTCGAATTGGATGAAGGCCGCCATCGCCGTCGCAAACGCCGCGACGGCCGGCCCCAGATACGGCACGATGTGCAGCAGTCCAGCGGCCGCGGCCCATGCGCCGGCGTTCTCGAGGCCAAGCCAACGGAACACGGCCCAGGTGAGCAACCCAACGAGCAAGTTGGTTGTCAACATCATGAACAAATATTTTTGAATCGAATGATTGATGTCGTTCAAGATTTGTACGGTGATCTTTTTCCTCGATAACGACGGGCCGGTCAGGCGCACCAGATTTCGTTTGAATCTATCTCCCCCGAGAAGCAAGAAAAACACGAGAAATACCACCATCGCTACCTGGCCTAGCGCGCCCAGGCTATCCATCGAACTCTTCAAAAGGAAGCTACTCAATTTAAATGTGGGCTGATCGACGATCACGTGGGTGACGGCTTGGCGCGGTGCGGCAGGACCGCCCGCTGCTTGGGTTGCGGCTTTTTCCACCTGTGTCGCGGCATTTTGCATTTTCTGCATATTGCCAACTTGGCTGATTCGCATGCCCGCAAGACCCGCCGACAGTTTGGTTGCCGCTTCGGGCAGCTGTGCAATGATGGTTTGCATTTGGCCGCGCAGTGAATACACGCCGAAAGTGAGTGCGCTTATCACGGTTGCCATTACGATTACCGTGCCGAAAACGCGCGGAATCCTAATCGCCTCGAGCCATGCAACAAGCGGATACAGCGTGTAGGAGATGACGATCCCGAGTAGCAGTGGTATGGCAAAGGCGCGTCCCCACCACAGAGCATAAATCGAAACAAGCGCTGCCAAGACCCCAAGCGCCAGACCCCTCGCTTCGACCGCCGGGCGGGATGCTGGGAGGGTGACCAGTGATTCGACGACCGCGGAAGGATTTTGCTCAACCGCGTGCGTCGACTCGGGAGCTACCATCACGACTGCAATGCTGGCGTCTCCCATATTTGAACAGCTCTATTGTTGCTCAAAGTCTGATCAAGAGAAAGTTTTAAACCCTGCGCACCAACCATACGATGAGTAGCACAAGGACTATCGTTCCCAGAAGGCCGCCGATGTACATAAGAATCTCCGTTGCTTGAATTGAGTGAGCATTGAAGCACGTGCGACTAAGGCTGTCGGGACGTTACCGCACCGAGCCCCAATTGCGCATTGACCCTCAGCTACGGACTTCAACCAGCGTGTGGCGCCTCGTGTTTTGCTTCCGGCTTTTTCTGTTGGGTCTCCTGTAGTGACTTCTGCTCCACCGAGTGACGTTGTGCAAGGGCTTGCGTCTGCGCCTGGTGCTGCAGCTCGAGCTGCTGCGCGCTGCCGCTGGTAGAGGGTTGCTTCGCGGCCTGCGCGTGATCCGCGGCTTGCTTCTGCTGGAGTTCCTGCCGCTGCTTCTCCTGACCGTCACGCAAGTCGTCCTGCTGTCGCTGATTCACCTGGTCGCGTGCGGCATTACCCGTGCTTGGCGCTGCTTGGTGGACTATCGCGGGTAGGTCTTCGGCATGAACGGTGGCGGGCTTCTTAGCCGGCGTCGCAGCGCTCCTTTCTGGAGTTTGCGCTGCTGATGCTGCCGCTCTCGCCTTGACCACGTTCGCGCCATTGAATTCGGCCGGCTTGGAGGTGGCCGCAATCTCGGGTTTGCCGTGATTTTCTGTTGCTGACAGCGCATGATTGGTCATCGCCGCCTGACGATGCTGCATTTGTACCGAGGTTGCCGACTGGTGCGGCGCGCGCGCGGCAGCCTGTTCCGTGGCATTCGGTTGCGCCCTGATACCGCCGGTTCCGCCGTTATAACTAACCCGGTTGACCGTGACGTTATTCACTACCCTCTGCGAATATGTATTGTGAATGTTGCTGACATTCACGTGGCTCACGGCGGTGTTGTAATAAAACTGTTGACCTTGCCAATGCCCGCCTGAATACCCGCGTCCGGAATAGCCGAAACCATAGTCGATGCCCCCATAAAATCCGACCGTTGCACTCCAATACCCTTGGTTCCACGCGTACCCTCCGTTGCCCCACCCCCAATACCCAGGCGTCCACAGCAGCCCGACTTCGGGCGGCTGCACCCAGGTGCCAGGTACCCAGAAGTAGCCGTCTTGGTTGTAGTCCCAATAGCCAGGGGCCCAGATCCCACCCTCTTCGATGAGGACCGGTTGTTCGTACACTGGCAGTGCGGGCGGTGCGAGAGTAATGGACACGGAGATCTGTGCCACCGCGCAGTCAGGGGCCGCGATTGCCGTCAGGCCCAGCGCCAACGCGCACGCGGACGCGAGGACAAGGGATTTGGATGTCTGGCTCATGCTGAATACTTCCTTGGGAACGTGCGGAACACGAAATTGTGGCCGATTGTTGCCTATGGGCAATCAGATCACCGACACCGCATCAGTGTCGGGGCGTTACCGTACATACGACGAATGTGCGCTTCGTCGGGAAACGCGAATTTGCCTAACGGCAGTGCATCACCACCGTCTATTCGGTTTGCACTTTTTGGATGCCACGTGAACCGTGTCAACGTAAGCGGCAACCCAACGTTGATATATGTGCCTGCAGGTCAATTTCGTCTGCTGCGGTTCTCGCCACCCAAGGATCCCGCTTGAATTCAAGTGACGCTTCGCGCGGAACTATTACGGTTTTGCACATTGAAGATGACCCCAGCGTGGCCCGATCCACAGCGCGGTTGCTTCGCTTGGCGGGGTACGAGGTCATTAGCGCCGCGACGCGCGATGAAGTGATGCGATGCGTGGAAGTCGGCGGTCTGCGCCCGGATCTGATTCTGACCGATTTTCATCTTCGCACGGGCACAAGCGATGAAATAGTTTTGGAAATAGTGGCCCGACTTCATTTCAAGCCTCCCACAATCATGCTTACAGGTGCCGCGGGCCGGCACCCCGAGAGGGCTAAGTCAATCGCCGATCGGATCCTGGTTAAGCCAGTGGACTTCAACGTGCTGCTGAATGAGATTGAGTATTTACTCCGCACGCGGAAGTAGGTGCGCTCGCTCTGTTAGCGGGTCGCGTTCACAACCGGTTTGATCTTGTTTAGTTTCAGATCTCTTCTGCACGATCTCTGTTTCGTAATTTTGATAATATTTTTCAATCACTTACGACGCATATATAAACTCCCACTGAAGCGTTTGTCGGGTCTTTATCCGGCTTTTGTTCGAAGGCTTGCCCTGGTCCTGCTTGGGCTCGAACGCCACCGCTATCGTTCCTTCTACCGATTCGAGAGCATCGGCGGTGAGCATGTGCAGTACCATGAATACCCCATGACGACCCGGGCTCTTGAACAGTAAAAAATGAACGCGATAAACCGCACGCTCCGTCGCTTGTTCAATCAACGGGGCGAACAGTATCAAACGGCACGAAAGACTCTTTCGTCCTTATTCGGCCCTCTCGAACTCGCGGTCCTGGAAGCGTTGTGGAGTCGCTCCGAATCGCTCAGTGTCAAAGCGCTGCACAAAGATTTCCCGGACGTGGCGTACACCACGCTCATGACTACGCTCGATCGCCTGTATAAAAAGCGCGCCTTGACGCGCGGTAAACGCGGCCGGGCCTTCTTTTACGAGGCGCGTATGACTCGCGAGGAAGTGCAATCGAGCTTGGCGTCAGATGTTTTTTCAGCTCTGCTTGGCGGCGACGTTGGCGTTCGCCTCGTGCTGTCGAGTTTCGTAGATGCCGTCAGTCAGCGCGACGACCTGTTGCTTAATGAACTCGAAAGCTTGGTGCGGCAGCGGCGCTCCGAAAGCGGCCAGAAATGACTCGGCTGCGGAGCGGTTAAGGAGATCGCGCAATGAATCAGATGCTCTTCGTTCTCTGTCTCTCCTTGCTGGCCTTTGGCGCGGTCAATTCTTGCTTATCCTTGGCAGTCGTTTTGGCTGTGCGCTGGCTGCGATTTGCGGGCCCGCCCCGCACACAGGCGCTCAGATACTTGCTGCTACGCGCTTTTCCCGGGACTGCGTCCGTGCTGTTCGTAATCACGCTCTATCTGCCGGTCGTATGCCGTCACGAACCCGCCAGTGTCGAAGAGCGCGCGAGCGTAGCGATGTATGTCCTGGCAACCGTCGCGGCCTCGATCCTGATAGCTGCGGCGATGCGCGGGCTGCGCAGCATCCGGGCCACACAACGCGTAGTGAGATCGTGGACGCCCGGAGCTCGAACGATCGAATTTGTGGAATTGCCGATTCCAGCTTTCGTTATCGAGGCACAGTTTCCAGTGGTTGCCGTCGTGGGGATCTTTCGCCAACGGCTGTTCATAGCGCGTCAGGTTCTGGAGCATTGTTCTCCGCAGGAGCTACGCGCTGTGGTCGCTCATGAGCGTGCGCACCTCAGGCATCGCGACAATTTGCTGCGCCTGCTACTGCAATGTTTCCCGGATCTGCTTGGCATGACGCCGACGGCCGCGCGGCTCGAACAGGCTTGGACGCGGGCCAGTGAAGAGAGAGCCGACGATGAAGTGATGCGGGCGGGATGGGACCTGGAGCTTGCCTCCGCCCTATGCAAGGTCGCGCGTCTGGCGCGAGGAAGCTTGCAGCTTCCCGCAATGGCTCTTTACCACGGCGCGGACGTGGCCCACCGGGTGAATCGCTTGTTGCAGTCTAAGATGCGGCCGATTTCCGTCAGATCTTGCGCGTCGCTCGATTGGTTGGGTTTCGCATTGCTAATCGCAGCTTTGCTGATAGGTGCAAGTATTGAATTGCCCCGCTTGCATGCGGTCACGGAGACCGCGGTCCGTTTTCTACAATAACAACTATCCGCAATTGCTTCCGCCGTCAGAAACTGTAGGCGATGCTCACGCCCACCGAGCGTGGTTTCTGATAGTACGACGACTGCTGCCCCTCGCTGCCTGCGTACGCGTAGGTCAGCGGTCGCGTGTCCGTCAAGTTGGTCACCCATACACTGGTGTCCCAGTGCTGGGCGGGATTCTTCACGCCGATGCGCGCTCCCAGTGAATGCCCGCGTCCGAAGGTCGTGGGGTCTGCCAGATAGGGGTGTTCCGCACTGACGTAATGGTCGTTAGCCTGCGCATACATCGTGAGGTTTCCGCCAACATCATGCTGGTAGTTCACCAACCAACTGCCACTGAAGTCCGGGGCATCGGGGAGCCTTTGGCCGACCACAACGGGCGTGAACAGCGCCAGGCCGTTGTCGTTCGTCAAGGTCTCGGTCACCCGGGCATGGAGATAGGTGGCACCGAGATAGATCTGCAGGCCACTCACCGGGCGCCATTTGATGTTGCTCTCCACGCCGTCGATCCGGGAGCGCGGTACGTTGCCGAGCCCCGCTATCAGGGGCAGCGTACCGACGGAACCCGCCCACAATGAAAGGCTCGATTGGCGATCATGAATGTCGGTGTCGAAGACCGCGGCGTCGACCTGCAGCGAGTCGCCGAAGAACCGGCTCTTGATGCCGAGCTCCGTGGTGAGCACATGCTCAGGCTGCACGTAACCCCAGTCCACCTGTACCTGCGCAGGTTGGCCATAAAAGATCCCCGCCTTGTACGCGGTCGCGACACTCGCGTAGAGCAGAATCTTATCCGTGAGGCGGAACTGGGGCTCGATCCGATAGGAGACGTTCTGGCTCGAGCGCGATTCATCGAGTGCTGCGAGCACGGTATTTGGCACAATCGGTCCCGTGAAATCATTCGCGGCGAACGTCAATAGACCCGTCGGATCGATGGTCGTGCCGTTGAACGCCGCCTCATCATGCGAGTAGCGAACTCCCGTCACGAGTGTCCAGCGGCTCGAGAGATGCGTTTCCGCGTGGGCGTAGAGCCCCGCCGATTGTTGCGTCTGGATGAAGTTTGCGGCGGTGATGGCCTTGCCTCCTTGGGTGATGTAGTCCGCAAGTCCATAGACGAATGTCCAGTCGAGCGAATCGCGACAGTGGAACCAGTTCTGCGCGTACTCGGCACCGACGATCCAGTCCACGAGCCCGCCGGCATCGGATGCCACGCGCATTTCCTCGCTGAACTGCTGCTGCTGGAAATTTTTGGACCAGTTGTTGTCCGCGGCCGGGTAACCGTCGTAGTTGTCGAGACTGCGCGCAAAGAAATCATCGAAAGCGCTGATTGACGTGAGTGTGAGTCCATCCAAATGCACGTTCAGCGTAGCGACGGTTCCCTCACCATTCTCGTCCTTGTAAAGAGGCAGGCCTCCCACATTCACCAGAGTGCCGCCCGGCGGACTGTCCAGCAGCCCGGCGGTCGGGAACGGCTGGGGCGGGATCAGGGCTTCCACATTCGGCGTCGATGGCGAGGAAGGAACCGAGTGATCGTACACGTAGTGGAAGTTGAGCAGCAGACTGGCCGCCTCGGTCAGCCGGATATCGAACAGCGCTCGGGCGCCGCCCCGATTGAGCTTGCCGTACTTCTCGCCCGTCTCGATGTCCGTCTGATATCCCTCACCCTGCATCGTGGTGGTTGCCGCAAGCCGTGCTTTGATGAAGTCCGTCAGCGGACCGCTGACTGCTGCCGTGACGTCGGCCGTCTCCCACCGGCTGTAGTCAACATTGACATAGCCCTCGAAATCATCCGTTGGTCGTTTGGAGATGATGTTGATGGCTCCGCCCGCCGTGTTCTTTCCATACAGCGTGCCCTGCGGACCTTCGAGGATCTCGACACGATCCACGTCGTACATGGCAGCCGTCAGGAATCCCGGAAAGCTCGCGAATACTTCATCCAGATATGTCCCCACGCCACTACTGTTGTTCATATTGAAATCGTCGAGTCCGATACCCCTGATGAGAAACAGCGGTGTGCTGTCGGTGGTGGCGTTCATGGTCGAGAGGGCCGGGTCGATGGTCGAAAAATTCAGCGGCTGCTGGATACGCAGCGCCTGCA
>Ga0210383_10003076_pt1 | contig 15043 bp, 14 predicted proteins | sample IncBWC14OmetaG_FD_160072 | JGI IMG/M metagenome (GOLD analysis project Ga0210383, IMG submission 160072) | Forest soil microbial communities from Barre Woods Harvard Forest LTER site, Petersham, Massachusetts, United States - Inc-BW-C-14-O ...
ACCTTTGATGTTAACGACCGGCACCACCCCGCCGATGATCATGGGGAATTGGATCAGTCCGGAGGACTTCAAGTCGTCGGGCTTGAGCGGCATATCCGACGCGCCGAACGTCACGGTCTTGGCCTTGATCTGCTTGATCCCGCCGCCGGAGCCGATGGACTGGTAATTGAGTCCGATGCCGGTGAGCTTTTTGTACGCATCGGCCCACTTGGCGTAAATCGGATAGGGAAAGGTTGCGCCGGCCCCTGAAATGTCGCCGGCCGAGGCCGCCATGCTCAACGACGCTGCGACGCCCAACATCAGAAGGCGTTTAGTTATTTTCATCGGTGGAAGCTCCAGTTGATACCCGCCTCGGCGCTCTTCGGGCCTGAAGCTTTGGGTTGGCGCGAATTATCGGGACGAATTGTGACTATTTTGTTACAGCCGAATTGAAACAAGGACTTAGATCAGGGCCTGCCCCCGTCCAATCCGCTCCGATGTGCCGGCGCGTCAGCTTTGGTAATCGGCCGCCGCGGTCTGGTCCACCGGCGTTTTATTCGCGGCCATCGCATTGAAAATGGGCGTCAGCACGATCGCAATCAGCAGATTGAGGAGCACGCTGTACACCGCGCTATATCCCGGAAAGGTGTGCTCGCCCACATGCAGCGGAAACGTGTTGGTGAGTTTCACGGAAATGGCCATCCAGGTCCCTGCGAAAGTGCCCACGGCCCATCCGACCAGCATCGCCCAGGAATTGAACCAGCGGGTGTACGCGCCCAGCATCACGGGCGGCAGCGTTTGAATGATCCAGATGCCGCCCAGCAACTGCAATTGAATCGCGTATTGCGTGGGCACGAACAAAATGAACACCAGCGCGCCGAGCTTGACGATGAGCGAGGTCAACTTCGCAATGTGCGATTCCTGCTTGTCGGTGGGATTTTGGTTGATGAACTCGCGATGAATGTTGCGGGTGTACAAATTGGCCGCGGCAATCGACATGATCGCCGCCGGCACCAGCGCGCCGATGCCGATCGCTGCGAAGGCGACGCCCGCGAACCAGGCGGGAAAGCTGTGGAGCAGCAGCGCGGGAACGGCAAAGTTATTGCCGAACTGTTTGAAGCCGGCCGCATACTCGGGGAGCTTGTCGACACCGCTCGCGATCACGAAAAAACCGAACAGCGCGAGCAGACCGAGCATGAAGGTGTAGCCCGGCAGCATGGCGGCGTTGCGGCGGATGACCCGGCCGCTGCTCGCACTCAAAATACCGGTCAGCGAGTGTGGATAGAGGAACAGTGCCAATGCCGACCCCAAGGCCAAAGTGGCATAGGCGCTGTACGCACCCGTGGTGTTGGGACCGGGCACGGCGAGCAGCAACTTCTGCGCCGGCACCGAGGCGAAAACTTTTCCGAAGCCGCCGAGTTCGTAGGGAATCACGATGACGGCGGCAATCGCCGTGATGTAAATCAGCAGGTCCTTGACGATGGCGATCGAGGCCGGTGCGCGCAGTCCGCTGGAATAGGTGAAAGCCGCCAGGATCACAAAGGCGATGAACAACGGCATATCGGCCATCAATCCGCTACCCGATACTCCCAGCGCGCCGATGACCACCTGCAAACCCACGAGCTGCAGGGCGATATAGGGCATGGTCGCGACAATGCCCGTGACGCACACCGCGAGGGCCAGCCAGCGGTTGCCGAAACGCCCCTTCACGAAGTCGCCCGCCGTGATGTAGCCGTGCTTGTGGCACACATTCCACAGGCGTCTAAAGATCAAGAACATCAGCGGATAAATAATGATGGTGTAGGGCACGGCAAAAAATGCCACGGCGCCCTGGCCGAAAGCGAGCGCGGGAACCGCTATGAAGGTGTAGGCCGTATAGACATCGCCCCCGACCAAAAACCAGGTGATGACGGTGCCGAAACGCCGGCCCCCCAGGCCCCATTCATGCAGCTGATCCAAGTCGCCGCGGCGCCAGCGTGCTGCCGCGAAACCCAACCAGGTGATAAATCCGAACAGCAGGACGAAAATGATCAGCGCGGTCCAATTCAGTTGCGGCACGGGCGCCCCCTAGAGTTTTTCTTATTCTTCCACGGCAAAATACACGATGGCCGTGAACACGGCACTGACAAGGACCCAGAGCAGCTGGAACCAGTAAAAGAACGGGATTCCAAAAAGGTAAGGATCGGCTTTATTGTAGAAAGGCGGCCAGAGGGCCACCGCAAATTGGATTACGAAGAGCAGGTACCACCAGCTCCAACCACTGCGTTTTTTTTCTGTGGAGGTCATCGCGTTCCCCGTTCGGAATTCCGATGGGGGTCTATGCTACGCGCGGCGCGGTGGACGTGTCGACCCACCTCAGAAGGAAAGGCGGTTCATGGCCGTAAAGCCATGAACCGCGTCTGCAACGATTAGAAGTTGTAGCGCACGCCCACCATCGGGCTGTACTCGGACGTAAACAGGTATCCATTGGCCAGGCCATTTTGGACCCGTGACCAATTGACGCCGGCATACGTGTCGAAGCGCTTGGTGAAGTGCCAGTCGGCGACCAAGGAGATATCGGCCAACTCTCCGGCGCACGTAGCGGCGCTGGCGTTGGTGCAGCCATTGGCGTTGTAGCTCTTCTGGTTGTAGCCATAACCCGCCGCGGTCAAGTCCAAGTTCGGCGTGATGGACCAACGCGCGCCTATCCAAGAAACCTGGAAAATTTTCTGGTGATCATACGCGGCGTTGTTGACGACGCCGAGCACATAGCCGCCGATGTCGATCGTTCCGACCGGATCCGGATGCGAAGGATTGTTGTACTTGATGCGCTCCCAGCCTGCATAGAACTTGACCGGGAAGTAGTCCTTTGCGTTGTAGCTCATTTGCAGCGAATAACCGGTGTTATCCGAAATGGTGGCCGCCAGGGTATTGCTGATGGACCAACCGGGCAGGGGCAGCGGAGCGGTGTTGAGCGCGGTGATGTTCGCAGCGCTCAACGAGGCGGCCGCGACTTCACCGTGCACCAAACCGTACAAAGCATCGATCGAGAATCCGGCGAAATCCGCGCCGAGTGTGACCTCGTTCGAACCCTGCGGCACGTAGCCATCGGTGCCGAATCCATGCAGGTACGCGAATCGCGCCGGGCCGACCTGCAGCTGGTACTTGACCGAATTGTCCAGACGATTGCTCTGGGTATCGCCCAATCCGCCCGCGGTGCCCGACAGGGAGATGGGTGAAAATGCCTGCGCCTGCTGCTGCGGATCGTACTTGGTCAGCAGGTCGAGCATCAGGCCGTTTTGGCGGCCGAATGTCAGGGTGCCGTAAGTGGCGGAACTGACGCCGGCAAATGCCACGCCATTGAGCGCTTGACCCGCACGGCTAGAGTCGCCGGCCGAAACCTTGACTGCCGCGGCCTTGCCGTTGTCCGCAACCAGGGATCCGGGGCCGTCGACCAGGCGTCCGTTCCAGGGATTGAAACCGGTCTCCACTCTGAAGATGCCGGTGAAATCGCCCAACCCGAACAGGGGCTCGACACCCGAGAGGCCGATCTTCGATTGGCTGAGGCCGTTACCGTTGACGGAGGTAATCGAATGGTTGCTGAAATTCTGGATGAAGGACGGCAAGCCCGGGCCCCAAGTTTGACTCAAGGGGGCGCCGTGAGAAACGTACTCCACACCGATGTCCACGGTGCCGTAGAGCGTGATCCCGTTCCAGGTCAGCGAATCGGAAGACGATTTCGCTGCCTTGGCCGGAGCAGGAGCCGACTGGCCGCCGCTCAGGTCGTCGATTTTCTGTTGCATGACCCGCACTTGGTCTTTGAGCTGTTGAATGTCTTGTGCGTTGTCTGCAAGGACGATTCCTGGCGAGATGCCGATGGCGGCGCAGGCCCCCATCGCAGCCAGGATAGGCTTGCGCAGTTGAAACTTATGCATTGCGTTCACTCCCGCGGTTTTCGATTGTTGGATTTAATCGACGTATTGTTACGGTAATATGACAGTAGCTTTTGTCGCTAATTCTACTGCCTTTCGGAGAGGATGCCACATATATCACATACGTGACAAATCTTCACTCTTGGCTGTGTTATTTTCGCAACAGAAGTGTCGGAAGTAATGACCGCTGAAAGTCAAGCGCCTCGACGTTGCCTGGCGGAGATGACCGCCAAGGCAGTGCGGGTATTGGCATGCAGTTTTTCCATAATACGGCTCACGTAGTTCTTCACGGTGCCTTCGGCCAGAAACATCGCGGCCGCGATTTGCCGGTTGCTCATGCCATCGGTGATCAAGCGTAGGATTTTCTCCTCCTTGTCATTGAGCGACTCGGCCGCGCCATCCGTCTTGGCGCCGGCATGGCTTGTCGGGGCGGCCTCGGCGGAGTCGGCCAGTCGGCGAAACTGATCCATGACCTTGCGTGCAATCTGTGGAGTCAGGCGCGACTCCCCACGCCGCAGGGCCCGGATGGTTTCGAGCAACTCTTGCTCGGTGACGTCTTTCAAGAGATACCCGTGCGCGCCGGCGCGCACCGCCTCGAACACGGTCTCGTCATCATTGAGCGTGGTCAGCACCAAAACCTGGGTGCCGGGAAGATCACGGGTAATTTCCCGGGTCGCGGCGACGCCGCCCAAGCGCGGCATATGCAGGTCCATGAGCACGACGTCGGGGCGCAGCTGTTTTGCCAGGCTGACCGCCTCGATTCCATCGCAAGCCTGGCCGATGACTTCCATATCCGGCTCCAGGGACAGCAGCACGCTGGTACCGCGCCTGACCAGCGCTTGGTCCTCCGCAATCAAAACGCGCACTTTTGCCGCCGATGAGCCTTCTTGCGTGGCCATGATTCCGATACCTGGAGACCCGGTTGGTAATCATGCGACTCGCCAGGCATGATTTGGAAATAACTTCAGCCATGCATTGAGCGAGCTCTAAGAAACGGTGCTTCAAGACCTGGATCCGCGGCACAGTTTGGTTGCCGGCATCATTTGGCTAATGGTGGCGCTGGCGGCGAGCTTTGCAATTGCTGCCTCGGTGTGGGCCGGCAGCGTCGCCCGGGAAATCGTCGTGCAGCAGCACGTGCGACGATTGGCGCTCGAGACCCAGCAATTGGCCTCCGATCTGGGTCAGGCCGTCACCGCGAGAATCGAAGCGGTGCGATCTGCCGGTGCGCTCGCGCCAGCCGCCCTGTTCGAACATCTAACGGCTGCGTATCCGGACTTGGGATGGATCGGCGTTGCCGATGCCAACGGCGTCATCCTGGCCGGCGATCATGGTATGGGGGTGAATGGCACCGCGCGCCTGCAACCCTGGTTTAAGCAGGGACTCTCCGGCCTTTGGATCGGTCTGGTGGAGCCCTCCCCGACGCCCGGGACAATGCCTTTTTTGGGCGACGTGTCGGCGGCGCTGAAAGATCCGACCGGGCGTATCGTCGGTGTGATCGCCGCCCATTTGACCTGGCCATGGGCTTCGAGCGACGTCCAACGCCTGAGTAATGCCCTGGACCCGCGCGGCTCGGCGCAATCGCTGATCTTGGATGCGGCCGGCACGGTCGTCGTGGGACCGGCAGCGCTGCGCGATTCGGTATGGAATGGCGTGCCGGTCGAGGAACCCTCACCGCTCGACTCCGTCAGCCAATCGGCCGCGGCGCATTTCGAGCGGCTGCCCGATGGCAAAACCGTGCTGGCCACACGCGCGGCGGTCCGCATCGTCGGTTCCAAGAACCCGGGCGCATGGCAAGTTCAGCTGAGCGAACCCAAGGAACTGGTTTATCAGCGCGCCAACGCCTTGGCGATTCGCATCTGGTGGATCTCGATTTGTCTCGGCGCGGCGACCGCGGCGCTCGGCGCTTTTGGTGCGCGGCATCTGACCAACCGTCTGAAAAATTTGACGCTCTCGGCTGCCGCCGTCGGCCGCAATGAGGTTGCGCGCATCGAAGTGCCGAGCGGCCGCGACGAGGTCGCGCAACTCGCGGCCGCCTTCGCCAGGGTGCTCGACGATTTGCGCCAGGAGCGCACAGAGCTGCTGAGCTTGAGCAGCGAACTGGAACGCCGTGTGGCCGTCAGGACGCGGGAGGTGGAGCGTCTCGCCGAGGAATCCCGTTACGCGGCCATCGTGCGCGAGCGCTTGCAGATCGCGCGCGATCTGCATGACACCCTGGCACATTCTATGATGGCGATGCTGAGCGAGGTGCGGCTGCTGCGAAAAATCCAGGTGCACGACCCGGCTTCGCTCGCCGAGGAATTGGCGCGCGCCGAGGAAGTCGCGCACGCCGGCCTGAACGAAGCGCGCTCGGCCATCGCGCAAATGCGCAGCCACTCGGCAAGGGACACCGGCTTGGGCCCCGCGCTCTCGAAGGCCATCGAGCGTTTCAAGGATCGCACGGGCCTGGCGGTTGAGCTAGCCATCGACGGCGACGCGGCTCGTTTCGGCGACGACCGAGCCGATGTGATTTTTCGAATGACCGAAGAGGTTTTGCGGAATATTGAACGTCATGCGCGCGCCTCGCGCGTGCGGCTGATCCTGCAGACCGCCGACGACACGCATCTCTCGCTGTTGATCGAAGATGATGGCGTGGGCTTCGACCCGGCCGCTGCGCGGCCCGGACATTTTGGACTCGTTGGCCTGCGCGAGCAGGCTCAGCTCATCGGCGCCGACATTGCCATCGCGAGCGCGCCCGAGCGTGGCACGAGTGTGCGCATCTCGCTGCGCGTTGCGCCGGAAAGGCTGTGAACCCGGCAAGAAATCGCGCGGCTATCTGCCGTTGCTGCGCGGATAGAGATTATTCTCGACGTCCTTGACGTTGGGGACTTGGCGAGCGAGCGCCTCCGCTTGGCGCATGACAAATTCCGTATCGACCGGTCCGCTCAAATACACCACGCCATTGATGGTTTGAATACGCAGCGCCGCAGGCGGCCCGAGTTCAGGATGCTCCCGGAAGAGCCGAGTCACCTCCGCGTTGATCTCCTTATCGGAGGCGCAATTCTCCGGCGAGCATTTCGGAAATATGGCGCAGCCATTCAAGACCATTGCGAACATGCACACGAGGCCGGCGGTGATGAGTGTTTTGTATTTTGGCATTCGTAATCAGTTCCTGGACTGAGCAGACACTATGAACCCAGCAGGAGTTCCAGCGTACGTCGATAGATCGAGTGCAAACGATCGATGTCCGCGACGCGCACACATTCGTTCACCTTGTGGATGGATTCGTTGATCACGCCCAGTTCGATCACCTGCGCCCCCATCGGCGCGATGAAGCGTCCGTCCGAGGTTCCGCCGCCGGTGGTGAGCTTCGGGCTGATTTGTAATTGCTCCTGCACGGCGCGCGCGGCAGCCTGCGACAGTGTCCCCGGAATGGTCAGAAACGGTTGCCCGGAAATGAACCACTCCAAAGAGTATTTGACGCGGTGGCGCTGCAGGATTTCTTCGACGCTTTGCTTCAGGCCATCCACGGTTTGCTCGGTGGAGAAGCGCAGATTGAAGCGTGCCCGCAGCTCGCCCGGGATCACATTCGGCGCGCCGGTGCCGGCCGAGATATTCGAGACTTGAAAACTGGTGGGTTGGAAATGCTCGTTGCCCTGATCCCAGACACGGGCGGCCAATTCGGCGAGCGCGGGAGCCAGCGCGTGCACCGGATTGTCGGCGAATTGCGGATACGCGATGTGACCTTGAATCCCGTGTACCGTCAGACGCCCGCTCAAGCTGCCGCGCCGGCCAATTTTAATGGTATCGCCCAGCGTGTTCTCGCTCGAGGGCTCCCCGACCAGACACCAGTCAATGCTTTCCTGGCGCTCGCGCAGGACCTCGACCACCCGACGCGTGCCATCGACCGACGGCCCCTCCTCATCGCTGGTGATCAAGAAGGCAATCGTGCCGCGATGCTCAGGATACTGTCCGATGAATTCCTCGCTCGCGGTCACCATGGCCGCCAAGCCGCTCTTCATGTCGGCCGCGCCGCGCCCATAGAGCAGGCCATCCCGCACGACCGGTTCGAACGGATCGGAGCGCCATTCATCCAGGGGCCCGGAAGGAACCACGTCGGTGTGGCCGGCAAAGCAAAACACGGGACCGCCGCGGCCGCGTTTCGCCCAAAAATTGTCGACCGGACCGAAGCGCAGGCTTTCGACCTGAAATCCCACGGCTGCCAGACGTTCGATCATCAGCGCCTGACAGCCTCCATCGGCGGGACTCACCGATTGACGTGCAATCAGCGCTTGAGTCAATTGCAGGGTGGCCGACATCAGAAGCGCAGCACCGGCGGCTGATGTCGCAAATTGGCCCACGCTCCCCAGGCGCCCAGAACCAGCGCGCTGATCAACACCCATGCGGGCATGGCAAGACCCAGGAATCGCCAGGTGATTTTGGCGCACTCACCCGATCCGGTGAGCACCTTGACCAGCACTTCGCTCAATGAAAACACTTTGAGCATGAAGTCGAGCGAGGCCCCGCAGGAGGGCACCGCGCCGGGCGGCAGGTTTTGGATATAGAGGTGGCGCAGCGCAATGCCGATGGTCGCGAGTGCCGCCAGCGTCAGGAGCGCCGCATACACGCGCCGGCCGAAGGCCGCGGGGTCGTGCAGCGTCGCGACCAGGAAAATGACGCCCAGCGCAAAGATGCCGACTCTCTGAAAGATGCACAGCGGGCAGGGCTCCAGATGCAGCACGAATTGAGCGTAGTAGGCGTACGCCAGCAGGCATACGCAAGCCAAGAATCCGAGAAGGTTCCCGCGCCGTGCCGTCATCAGCGACGCATGAGCGCGTGCGCCGCGTCGATCTGCTTGGCGACGTCCTCGAGCGAAGAATGGCGAATATCCTTGCCGTGCACCATGTAAATCACGTATTCGCAAATATTCTTCGCGTGATCGCCGATGCGCTCCAAGGCACGCACGATCCACATGATCTCCAGCGCCCGGCGGATGGTGCGTGGGTCTTCCATCATGAAGGTGATGCACTGCCGCTGAATGGACTCGTACTCTTCGTCGACCATCTTGTCTTCCTGGGCGGTTTTCAGCGCTGCCTGGGAATCCATGCGCGCGAAGGCGTCCAAGGCGTCGTGCACCATCTGCGCCACCTGTCTGCCCAAATGCTTCACTTCGCGGTATTTGTCGGCCGGCCGCTCCATGGTGGCCAGGCGCGAGGCGATATAGCCGATTTTTTCCCCTTCGTCGCCGATGCGCTCAAGATCGGTGATGGTCTTGATAATGGCGACGATCACCCGCAAGTCGCCCGCCGCCGGCGCGCGAATCGCCAGGATGCGGCTGCATTCTTCGTCGATCGACAATTCCATGCCGTTGACCTTGTAGTCGTCGGTGGCAACGGATTCGCCCAAACGGCTGTCGCCTTCGACCAGGGCAGTGATTGCCTTGTGCAGCTGCTGCTCGACGAAACCGCCCATCTGCAGCACTTGATTGCGCACCTTCTCCAAGTCTTCGTTGAAGCGGCGGGAAATGTGATGGGTAAGATCGGCGGTTTCCATAAATTTTGACCTTGAAGCACTCTCTTATTAGGGGTGCAGCGTTCGTTTACATCTGATTGCAGCGTACGTCAACCGTGTACATCATATATGTGACTTTCATGCACTCGCGGCTGCGCCCGCGGCATTGCGCATCTCCAGCTTCCAGATGCGTTGCTGCGGAAAATGACAGGTGAAGGTGCTGCCCTTGCCCTCGATGCTCTGCACGTCGAGCCAGCCACCGTGGCGCTGCAAGGCATGCTTGACGATGGCGAGGCCCAATCCTGACCCGCCCTGCCCGCGCGAGCGGCCTGCATCGACACGGTAGAAACGCTCGGTCAGGCGCGGGATGTGCTCGGCGGGGATTCCGATGCCGCTGTCGATGACGGAGAAATAAGCGCCCTCTTCGTCCGTCCACCAACGCATTCGAACCGTGCCGTCCGCGAGGGTGTATTTCACGGCGTTGACCAGTAAATTGGTGAATGCGGATTCGATCTCGTGGGCCGATCCGTACAGGCCGTCGCCGCTGTCCAATTCGAGCTGCACTTGCCGCGGACGATCGGGGCTGATCAGCGCGTCGCGGTGCAGCCGTTCCAGCATGCGCGGCACGTCGACCGGATCGCGCGCCGCCTCGCCGTCGGCCGACTCCAGACGCGACAGCTCGAGCAGGTCGGCGATGATGGCATTCATGCGCTGCGCTTGCGCTCGCATGTCCTTGATCGGGCCGCCCCAGGCCGGATCCACCGAGGGATCCTCCGCGAGCGTATCCAGATATCCGGAAATCACGGTCAAGGGTGTGCGCAATTCGTGCGAGGCATTGGCGACAAAGTCCTTGCGCATCGCTTCCAGGCGCATTTGCCGCGTCACGTCGCGCACCAGCAGCAGCGACTGCCCGCCGCCATAGGGCACCATCTGCAGCGCCAGAAACATGTCGATTTGCACCGGCGGCCGGATCACCAGCGGCAGCGAAAAATCGTCGCCGTGCAGATAATGCGCAAATTCGGGCGCACGAATCAGGTTATCGATACGCAATCCGACATCGACCGGTCTGCGCAGCCCCAAGAGCCGCGCCGCCTGGCGATTGAACCAAACGATTTCGCGTTGCGTGCTTAAGATGATGACCCCGTCCGGAAGCGCCGCGGTCGAGCGGCGCAGCTCACGGTAGAGCTGCACCAGGCGTTGCTTGTGGTACTGCTTGCGCCGGTGCAGGCGGATGACCTGCGCGATGATGTCGCCCCAGATTCCGCCGATATTGGGCGGATCGATCTGCGATCGCAGCCGCAACCAGCGATCGACGCGGTACAGATTGAGCAATTGCCAGGCAAGATAAAAGCAGGCGGCGCCTAAAATCCACAGCCAAATAGGACCAATGAGCAGACCTAGGCACAGGCCCAACAGCAAAATGCCCGCGAGGCGCGCGAGCGCGAAGGTCCACATCGCTGCCATGGGCTAACTTAAGCTCGCTTAGGCGTCTCGCGTCGAAAATCGGTATCCCGCGCCACGCACTGTTTGCACCAACTTTTCCAGTGAAAATGGTTCGAGCGCCTTACGCAGTCTGCGAATGTGCACATCCACGGTGCGCTCTTCCACGTAAGTATTACCTCCCCAGACACGGTCGAGCAACTGACCGCGGGTAAATACCCGTTCCGGATGGGTCATGAAGAAATGCAGTAGACGATATTCGGTGGGTCCCAAGGCAATTTCGCGTTCTCCCGCGCTGACCCGGTGGCTGGAGTCGTCGAGTTTCAAGCCGTCGACCTCGACGATGTCGTCCGCGCCGGCCGGCGCCGCGCGGCGCAACACGGCTTGAATCCGCGCCAGCAATTCGCGCGGCGAGAACGGCTTTGTGATGTAGTCATCCGCGCCTCCCTCGAGACCGTTGACCTTGTCCTGCTCTTCCGCCCGGGCGGTGAGCATGATCACGGGAATTTCCTCGGTATCCTTGGCGCGCTTGAGCGAACGGGTCAGTTCCAGGCCGCTCATGTCGGGCAGCATCCAGTCGATCAGCATGAGGTCAGGGCGCACGTCCACGATCCGGGCGCGCGCTTCCCGGCAATCTTCGGCCTCGCGAACTTCGTATCCCGCACGCCGCAACCCGAACGCAATCATGTCACGTATGGGTTTTTCGTCTTCGACGATGAGGATGCGCCTGGCCGACATAGTTAGTCCCTTGATTCCAAAGCCGAGTATTACAGGCTTCGATTGTGACAGTTCCGTTACAGCGGCGACGGCGCCGCCCGTTCTGCCTCGGTGAAGGCTACTTTGTCTCGCAAGTACAGGGGCTTGAGATCAGCCGCATCGAGCGCACTGCCTGCTTTCAGGCGCAGAGCACCGAGGCGCGCGATTTCCCTGGCATTCGGCAAAGCCGCGCTTCGGGCCGCGTCGGTGCTCAGTCCGGGAAGCGCCGCCAGCACGGGATAGGCCGCAAATCCGCGGCCAACGCCGATGCAGGGCGCGCCCGGCGCCAATGACACGCGTCCGGGCGGTCCCACCTGCAGCGTGCCGCTCTGCAGGACGCCAAGCACCGCGTCCCAGGCGAAGCTGCCCCAATAGACCTCGCCCATGCGTGCGTCGAGGCAGCTCAGTGCGCGGCTGCCGGGACCATCGAGCACCTGCAGCGCCAGCGCCTCCAGAGTCGTAACCGGCACCACCCTCAAGTCCGCGCCGAAGGCCAGACCCTGCGCGACCGCCACGCTGATTCTGACGCCGGTGAAGGCGCCGGGGCCGATGCTGGCGGCGATCCCGTCGAGCATCGGCAAGGAAACTTGTGCTTCGGCCAGTACTTCCTCGGCCATGCTCAAAATCTTCAGTGCGTTACTCTTACCGGACTCAAACGTGCGGCTGATGAGCGCGCCGTTTGCCAGCAGTGCCACCGAGCAGGCCTCGGTTGCCGCATCGAGCGCGAGCAGCCGCATCAGGTCGCCTGCACGGCCGGCGCCGGCGCCGGCGCTGCTTGGCGCTTGCGCATTTGGTCTCTCAGGAATTCGGCGGCCACGGCGACGTCGCTCACCACCGGACTCGGCGGCATCGACTCCAGAAATACTCGACCGTATGTCTTGGTCTTGACGCGCGGATCGCCGATGACGATCACGCCGAAATCGTCGAAATCGCGGATCAGCCGCCCCACGCCTTGCTTCAATGCCAGCACGGCCTGCGGCAATTGATATTCAAAGAAAGGATTGCCGCCGCGCCGACGGATGCCCTCGAGGCGGGCTTTCAGCAGCGGATCGTCCGGCGCGGCGAAGGGTAGTTTGTCGATGGCAACGATGGACAGCGCGTCGCCCTTGACGTCGACGCCTTCCCAAAAGCTGCCCGTTGCCAGGAGCACTGCGTTGCCGAGGTCTCGGAAGCGGTTCAGCAGCGCTTCGCGCGGCGCCTCCCCCTGGACCAACACCGGGAAAGGCGGATTGGGAAAGCGCGCTTTCAGTGCCCGCACCCCTTCCGCCAAGCCGCGATAGCTGGTGTAAAGCAGGAACGCGCGTCCGCCGCAGGCTTCGATGAGCGGCGCACACGCCGCGATGAAGTCCTCGGCGAACTTAGGATCCTGTGGATCCGGCATGCGGGGCGGCAGAAACAGCCGAGCTTGGTCGCGATAGTCAAAGGGACTGTCGATGCAGAGCGTGCGAGCGTCAGGCAGTCCGATCCGCTCGGCAAAATGTGAAAAATCCGCGGCGATCGCCAGGGTCGCGGAGGTAAAGATCCACGCGCAAGGCCGGCACTCGACGTACTCGCGCAGGCGCTCCGCGATTTCAAAGGGCGTGAATTGCAGCGTAAGTCCATTGGCACCCGCCTCCACCCAGCGCAGCCCCGCCTCCTCCGAGAGCTCGCGCAAGCACGCCAGGGCATTGGCCAGATGCGACGCGCGGCGCGCGCAATTGGCAGTGCCCGCGCCGCCGCCCAAACCCTCGAGCTCAGCGCCCAAGGCGCTCAAGGCCGTTTCGATTTCCGGCAGTGCGTCCAAGAATGCGTCAGGCAGCGCGGCCCACTCATAACGTCCGGCGCCGCGATTTAAAGCAAATCTCAATCCGTCGAGGTGCCCGTCGACGGCCAGCACGTTCTCGACCAACGAGGGCGCGCGGATCGCCGCCGCCGCCAGTTCCGCGGTGATGTCCCGCATCAGCACTTGAACCTGGCGCACCGACCAGGTCTGCCCAAAGAACTGCGCCGCGATATCCGGCACTTGGTGCGCCTCATCCAGGATGACCGCTTCGGCACCGGGCAGCAGATCGCCGAAGCCCTCATCCTTGAGCGCCAGGTCCGCCAGCAACAAATGGTGATTCACCACCACGATATCGGCCGCTTGCGCGTTGCGGCGCGCTTCCACCACATGGCAGCGCGAAAACTGCGGACATTCCTGGCCGAGGCAATTTTCCCGGGTCGAGGTGATGCTGGGCCAGATCGGGGACTGTTCCGGCAGGTCGGTGAGCTCGGCCAGATCGCCGCCCTTGGTCGTCGCCGCCCAGCGCGACACCCGCGCGAGCAGAGACGCTACGCCGCGCTCTGGACCCAACAATGAGCCCTGCTGAGAGGCAAGCTCCAAGCGATGGCGGCACAAATAATTCGTGCGCCCCTTGAGCAGTGCGAGCTTGGCGGGCAGCCCCAGCGCTTTCGCCAGCATCGGGACGTCGCGGCGAAACAGCTGGTCCTGCAGCGTGCGGGTACCGGTGGAAATAATGACGCTGCGCCCGGAGAGCAGTGCCGGTATGAGATAGGCAAAGGTCTTGCCCGTGCCGGTGCCGGCTTCGACTATCAGAGGTTCGAGTCGGGCCAGCGCGGCTCCCACGGCCTTGGCCATCTCGGCCTGCTCCGGTCGATAGGCGTAGTCCGGGAGCGCCCGCGCCAGCGGACCTCCCATGCTGAAAATCTCTTTGTAATCGGTATTCATTGCGAAGTGCTTTCGTCGCTTAAGCGTAGACGAAATGAGGCCGGCTATTTCACCTGCGCGCGAAACCTTAAGAACGCCACGGAATTTCCCTTCAAGGCATTTTTTAGCTGCCAGCGGATATGGGTATAGTCCGCCGCCGTGGCCGCCCGCAGTTGGCCGCCCGGTTCCTGAATCCTCAAATTCTCCGGCACATCAAAGCTGCGGCCGGCGTCGACTGAATAGGTCACTTCGGTCCCGGGACCGACCGCCGAATCGGGTGTGTACGTCATGTGCTCGGGAACGGGGTAAATCACGACCGGTCGCGCGACAGAAGCTAGCGCCGTGTTGCGCACCTCGAGGGTGTAGATGACCGTATCTCCGGAGACCACCCGGTCGGCGGGAATCACTTTGCTGCTTTCCTGGCCCAGGCTCGGGCTCGATTGCGCCACCTCAGCGATGGCCTTGATGCTGATCGGATCGGAGGCAGCGACGCATTTGAAGCTGATGATCGCAGCGAGGGCGACCAGCAATCCGCGCGTTGGATATGAGAACGATCTGTACATCCTCTCAGTGTACTTCAAGGCAATCACTCGCGTCGAATAAAATTCTCATAATCAATAAGTTATAGAATATTTAACATCTAGATTCTATCTACAATCGGCAATCTTCGCGTCGCGAAACATTTTTTGCTGTCGGAGATATCTCACTTGATGTCAGGAGTTGGCGCGCCCACACCCATCTGTCATCCTTATCGGTCTATCAAGCTTTCTTCTAGGGACAGCCA
>Ga0210383_10003080_pt1 | contig 15035 bp, 9 predicted proteins | sample IncBWC14OmetaG_FD_160072 | JGI IMG/M metagenome (GOLD analysis project Ga0210383, IMG submission 160072) | Forest soil microbial communities from Barre Woods Harvard Forest LTER site, Petersham, Massachusetts, United States - Inc-BW-C-14-O ...
CAAGCGCCTGCGAACACACGTCTCGGTACTCGCCGACAGCACACGCCACTGACACCCCTGGGCCAAAGACATCTACCGCAGAGCCCGCGCACGCGGCTGCGACCACCCCCACGCAATCCGCATCCTTGGCCGCGCCTGGACACACATACTCTGGAGCTGCTGGCAAAACCGCACCCCCTACGACCCCACACAACACGGCGCACTGCAACGAATTCTCACCACCACGGGTTGACACAGGACGTCTCACGACTGTTCGTGGGGACGAGATGGCGCTCGGGGTTGCGAATCTCAGCGATGACATTGTGCTCTGCGATTGGCCAAGGCTGGGCACGGGACGAACTTCTGCGCGAGGATGCCACGTAGCGCCTCGAAGGGCGCCTGCGGCATCGGTCTGCTCACTTACGCCTGACGCCGCGGTGGCGCCGTCTCCGCTGTGGGATCAATGTCCCAGCGAGTGTCGTTCTAGCTCTTTGAACCTTATAGGCCTTGACTTCCATCGCCAAGGCACGGTGGACAGGGTGCCTGCTGAATGTTGCCGAAGTCTCTAGCCGGCTCGTGAGCCGAAACCTGCGCGTTTTGTTCTTCGGTGACTCGCTGACCCTCGGAGTGGGCGACCCCACCGGGCAAGGATGGGTCGGTCGCGCCGTCGCGGCCTGTTACGAGCACGGCCTGGCGATGACCGCATACAACCTCGGCGTGCGCGGCGACACGAGCGCTCACGTGACCCTCAGGCTTGCCGCGGAGGCGCTCCCACGCATCGTCGTCGGCGCCGACTGCCGGATCGTCCTGTGCACCGGCATGAACGACACGATCGTCGAGGACGGCCGGCAGCGACTGTCCACCGAGGAAACGCTGGCGGCATACGCCCGCTCGCTCGAGCATGCGGCCAGCCTTGGTGTCCCCGTGCTCGTGTTCGGGCCGATCCCGGTCGCTGAGCCGTCGCACAGCAAGCGCGTGGCACGCCTCTCACGGCAGCTCGACGGACTCTGCGCTAAGACCGAAGTCCCATACCTCGGTGCGTTCACGCGGCTGCAGCGCTCCACTGAGTGGACGAGCGCGCTTGCCGCCGGCGACGGCGAGCATCCCACCGGACACGGCTACCAGCTACTCGCGGATGTCGCGATCGAGGTCGGTCTGCTCGGATGGTTCGAAGCTTCAGAGGACGCAGATCGAGCCTGAGACGGCGCGAACAACCCCCGGGGCCGCACCCAAGGGCTAGAGCGTTCGTCGCGTTGGCTTATCCACGACCTCGGCTGGGTCCACACTGGCTCGCCATGCAAGCTTCCTCCGACGGTCGACATCGCGTCCTCTCCCCACAACAGCATGGGAGGGGTCCGGGCAAACCGGCGCGTCAGCGACGGCAGATCCTCGCGGCGACCGTCGATGTCGTCGCCGAAGGAGGCGTCGCGCTCGCCACGCTCACACGGGTCACCGCCCGGGCACGTGTGTCCCGGCAGACGTTCCTAGCGCACTTCGACGACCTCGAAGCTGCCATCGCGGCGGTGATCGACGACGCTCTCACAGATGTCAGCGCGATCGTGCACCGCGTCTTCGACTCGCCCAAATCACGCAGGGATCGCCTCCGAGAGTCCCTAGCCGAGGTCCTTCTGTACATGGACAGTCGGCCCGAGCTCGCCCGCGTGCTGCTCGTCGAGACGCTCACCGCCAACCCGCAGCTCACCGCGCACCGTCAACGGGCGGTCCGCAAGTTCGGCGCCCTGGTGGTCGAGCGTCTTACCGGTCCCGGCAACCAGCCACACCGTCTGGCGACCGACGGCGCGCTCGCGGCGGTCCTGGGGATCGTCTACTCGCGGCTGATCAACCCCGCGCACCCGCCGCTGATCGAGTTGATCGGCCCGATCATGGGCGCTCTCGCCCCCGCGTCTTCGTCTCAGGCCGACATCGAGCTGGAGCTTCGTCGAGGGCAGGAGCTGACCCTCCAGCTCCAGTTGCGCGTGTGCCCGGAACTCAACCGTGAGACCGCCTCCGGCCCCCCGGCCATTGTCCCCAAGGCGCTCCGCGATCCGCGCTCCTTTCGGGCGCGCTCCTGCCTGCTCTATGTCGCGGCGAACCCCGGATCGAGCAACCGCCAGATCGGGACCGGAGCGGGCGTACGCCACCGCGGACAGCTCTCGACGCTGCTGGCATCGCTGTGCCGACTCGGGCTGCTTGCCAAGCAGAGTGGCCAACCCGGCCATGCGAACTCGTGGACCGCGACGCCGTTCGGCATGCAGGTAGCGCTCGCCGTTCAGCTTCCGCGAAGTCACCCCGGTGAGACGACCGTTACGTCATGAGCGTTCACACATCACCTCGCCAACGAACGTATGTGACGTCTTGACGAAGTGAACGCGCGCTGCCTACGGTCGTCCTCGACAACAACAGACGCTCGCCGGCGGCGCGTGAACACAGAGCGCCGGCCGACGGGACGAAAGGAATAATGTGACTAGGTCACTGATTCGATTTGTCGTTCCCTGCCTCGCGGCGGCGCTCATGCTCGGCGCCGTGACAGCGGCTGCCGCCTCGGCGGAAGCGTGTACGAAAAAAGCCGGCTCGACGCACGTCGCGCTGTGCATCGAAGGGCAGAAAAACGAAGAACACGTGAAAGTCAACCTGACGCAAGCGGCACCGACAGCGACACTCGTGCTACCGAAAGCGTGGCCACCTATGGAATGGGTGTGCAGCAAAGTCAGCGTAGAACCCGGCGAATTTGCGTCCGTCACCAAAGGATCCGGCGGAAAAACGATCCAGCTGACGTTCAAGCCGACCTGGTCTGGCTGTACGACGCAATATTCCGGCACAAACAAAAGGTGCGTGATGCCGGCAAAAGAAACATTTCACGAACAGCCGGGGGTATTCGCCAACAGTGCAGGTAAGGTCGTCGTGGAATCTGAAGAACTCCTACGGTTCGTCTTGGAAAACAGGTCTCAAACCGAACTCTGCCAGTCGATTCGCGGGGCGCACCACGTTGGTGGGGCCTACCAATGCAAACTCCAGGAACCAGAAGTTGAAGCCAGTCAGCACGAACTGATCTGCGAATCTCAGGGGAACGAAACTCTCATCGAAGAAAAACCGGTGGCGATCAAATACGCGGTCAAGGTCGAACTCGGCTCTCCCTACGAAAAAAAGAAGTTCAGTACCTACGAATACTGACGTTCCAGTACCTTTGAGACGTTGATCTCACGCGGGGTGCGCCGCAGCGCTGGTTGCGGCGCACCCCGTTCAGCATGGGGCCGCACGCGTCTGGGCCCGTCAACGAGACGCTGCGTGTGCGTCGTGGCATGGCTTCGAGCGATACGCACAGGCACCCTAATGTCATATAACCTTCTGCGCGTTGGCTTGGCACCCTCGGCGTGTGACGCCATCATGCCCTCCGGGATGAGAGGTCACCGACACAACACGCCGCGGGCGCTGCTCGCATTGCTCGCCGTCATCGTCATTGCCCTGATGGGAGCCGCGCCGTCGTGGGCGGCGCTTCCCGACGGGCGCGTCGACGAGTTGGTATCGACCTCGGGTGCCTTTGGCGAACCGTACTATCCGGCGTCGGCCTTCGATGAGCAAGAAGCCGAACTCTTCGGATCGGAACACGTGTTTCAGGCTAGCGAAGACGGCGAAAGCATCACCTACGCGGGAGAAGCTCCCGCCACGGGAGGAACAGGCGAAATCGGCTACGCCGAGGGTGACCAGTGGCTCGCGAGAAGAACCTCACACGGATGGGAAACCACTGGGATCAGCTACGGCGCAGTCAACCCGGAAGAACAAGCCCCGGGCGCGCCGTACGAGGCCTTCTCGCCTGACCTGATGGCCGGATTCGTCATGGGTAATGCACGCGACCCCTATACCGCCGAAGTGCCGATGGGGTGCCGCAGCCTGTACCTACGCGAAACGGAAACCGGCAATTTGCGCGCGCTTGTGACGCCGCGCGAAGTGCCAGTCAAGACGACCAAATGCGGGAGACCGCTGTTCGTCGGTGCCACGGACGGCGCGTCAAAGGTCATCGTTCAGAGCGAAGCCGCGTTGACGCCAAATGCAGAAGAAGCGACCGAACTTCCACCGACGCAGGAAGCGCACGGAAACGTGGAGGCAGGAGCACAGTACGGAGAAGGATGCATGTTCGGGTGCAATCTCTACGAGGCGAGCGCAGGGCCTCTGCAGCTCGTCAACATTCTTCCCGACGGTGAAACCGTGCCCAATGCCACGTTTGGTGGCTACCCGGGGCCGGGCGGTGGCGCCAGCGGACAACAAAAGCCGTTGTCGCTCAACGACTACAGCAACGCGATCTCCGCGGAGGGGTCGACGATCTTCTGGACCGACACTCAGGAAGGTCCCGACCTAGACCACATCTACGCGTGGGAGAGCGGACACAGCGTTCAGGTCTCCGGTGCGGGTGTCGCGAGATATTGGACGGCTACACCCGATGGGCGGTTTGCCTACTACACGGAAGCGGGCCGGCTCTGGCGATTCGACACAACAACGAACACGGCTGAGCCGATCACGCCCGAAGGGTCCGGTGTGGAGGGCGTGATCGGCACCAACCAGACCGGGGAAGATGGCAGCTACCTGTACTTCGTTGCCGATGCCGCGCTCGCGCCGGGCAGCAGCGCAAGGATCTGCACGGACCTGCTGATTCAGCGAGGAGCAGCCGAAAGGGAATTCAACGAAGGACTCATAACGGCGCAAGAAGAGCAGGCCGTCGTGGAACGCGTAACGGAAGAAGAAGATCAAGAAGGTCGCGGCGATATACCCGCAGAGACCGGCTGTAATCTGTACCTACTGCACGAAGGTCGTACCACGCTGATCGCCGTGCTGTCCCCGGACGACAACCGTTTCGCGGGTGGCGGCTCCCAACGAGACAGTGGCGACTGGCAGCCCGGCCTAGGAGAACGGACCGCGGAGACAACTCCCGACGGAGAACATCTGGTGTTCGAGTCGCGATATCCGTTGACGGGATACGACAGCGTCGGGCCGGAACAACGCACCACTGCCGAGGCGTTCGTCTACTCCGCAAGAGATGCGAGTCTCCTTTGCGCATCGTGCAGTCCCGTGGGAGCATCTCCCACGGTGGCGGAAGACGCCATCACGGGATTGAGTCGCCTGCCCGTCAGCCTCGAAGACAACACGTACATGCACAGATGGATCTCGAGTGACGGCGACCGAGTGTTCTTCGACTCCATGCAGCCTCTCAGCCCAATCGACCACAACAAAACCCAGGACGTCTACGAGTGGGAGCGAGAAGGCACCCCCGGGTGCCCGACTGCCACCAGCGCCTATGGCGGCTGCATAAATCTGCTCTCGGATGCTGCGACTGAAACCCAATCGTTCCTCGTGGACGCCGACGCTACAGGCGACAACGTGTTCTTCGAGCACGTCGGGCCTCTCGGTGCCCTGGAAGCTCCGTTCGACCGCAACGAGTTGTATGACGCCCGCGTCGGTGGGGGCTTCGGCGGGTCAGCGTCCGTCTGCACGGGCAACACCTGCCAGGGAATCCCGCCGGCGCCCCCGAGCTTCGAACCGCCCGCGACCGCGATGTCAAGCGCGGGCGCCAACTATCCAGCTCCCCCTTCCGTGCAGCCGCGGGTCACTCCCGCGAAACGTCTCACCAACGCACAGAAGCTAGCCAAGGCGGTTAAGGCCTGCAGCCGGCTCCACGCCAAGTACAGGCGTCAAGCGTGCGTACGTCAGGCGCGCAGGCGCTACGCACCCGCGCGCAAGGCAGCAAACAGCGCGATCAAGCCCGATAACCGAGGATGACAACTGTGAGAACTTCGCGACGCACTCTGTTGCCGCTCGTGCTGCTTTGCTGGCTTTGCATGAGCTGCCCCGCCGCGATCGCCGGAACCGAACGGAAGAGCGGCGAACCCGAACTGCCGGGCTGGGAGCTCGTGGCGAACTCCTACCCAACGAACTTCGTGCACGGGGTCGACGCGGAACGGGAAATCACGGTCGAAGCAGGTACCTTCACGCTCACGTTCGAAGAACAGACCACGGCGACCATCGCCTCTGGAGCGACAGGCCAGGAAGTGCAGGCGGCTCTCGAAGCGCTCCCCAGCATCGGCACGGGCAACGTCTCGGTTACGCAGAAGGGAGGGAGCCCCAGCTCCTATGTCGTTACCTTCAGGGGCCTCTTGGGGAACATGAAAGTTGGCGAACTTGGCGCCAGCGGAGCTTCGGTGTCGGAAATGGCAGAAGGGTCGTCAAGCGGGACCATCGGGATCGACGTATTCAACATCGGGGCTGGTAGCACTGAAGGCACGATCACCATCACCGACACGCTGCCGTCCGGCGTCAAGGCGAAGGAAGCCGGCGAGGTGCAGATCAGCGGCGGCCGGCTCGGCATCGATCCGCTCATCAAACACGAGCTGTGGGATTGCAGCGGCAACGGCCCGAGCTCGGGCGTCGCGGGCGCGACGACTGTCACGTGTACGAACGACCCGGAACACCTGCCCAGCTTCGCTGGCGGAGGCGGGACGCCCACGAGCGACGCGTATGAAACGTTCGCGAACCCACAGCCTGTCCTGGGCATCGCCGTGGAAGCGGAATCGAACGGCGACGAACCGCAGCACACGAGCTGCGCCGGACACTCAGCGTTCTGCAACCGGGTCGAAATCGCGGGAGGTGGAGCGCCAGCATCCGCGAGCACCGAAGATCCGATCACGATCAGCTCACGGTCGGCGCCGGGCGGCCTCGTCTCAGCCGACGCGTGGTTCTCGAAGGCCGACGGAGAAGTCGACACACAGGCGGGATCCCACCCCTACACCGCCACGTTCGTCTACAACCTAGCGACAGCGCTCAACGCCGAAAAGGAAGCTTATCGACCCGGAGGCGAACTTAGGGACATCGACGTGCGACTGCCGGCGGGATTCGTGGGAAACCTCCACGACATGCCTCAGTGTGCTGCTATCGAACTGCGCGGCGAACGATGCCCGCCGAGCTCGATGGTGGGGAATCTCGCCGTCGAAGGCTCGTTCCTTCCTCTCGAGCGGCGTATCTTCAACATGGCACCTCCTGCCGGCACACCCGGGGAGCTCGCGTTCATCCTCGAAGGAGTGCCGGTATACATCAGCTTCAGCGTCGCCAGCGGCAGCGACTACGCGGTTGTGTCACACGTGAGGAACATAAAGCAAGCCGAAACGTATCAGGCGATCGTGACGCTCTGGGGAAGCCCGGGGGCAGCGAGCCATGCCCGCTGGCGCGGGGTGGAAGGCGGCTGCACAGAACAAGAAATGAACGAAGTGCGTGGCGCAGAAAACGGGCACATCGACTACTGCACACGTCCCCAAGAGCCGACCAGCAGCCAGCTGTTCACGTTGCCCACGTCGTGCGCAACCCCCGGCACGATCGCATTTCACGAACTCGCCAGCTGGCAGCTGCCGGATGAGACGTCTGAAATTGCCGTCAGTACGCACGGGGCCGACGGGACACCGGCCGGACTCACGGGATGCGAAGCACTGGAGTTCGAACCGGCGATCACCACGTCGCTGGGCACCGCCGCCACGGACACGCCGACAGGGATCACCGCCCGCGTAACGCCCCCGCTTGGAGGTCTCGAAGAACAGGGCACGCTCGGGACGGCGGACCTCAAGGACGCGAGAGTGACGCTCCCCGAAGGGCTCGTGATCAACCCCGGGCAGGCTGCAGGGCTGACAGCCTGCGGACCGGGCGAAGACGCGCTCACGACCGACGAAGAACGCGAACACGGCGAGGAAGACGACGAAGCGCCTTCGTGCCCTAGCTCCTCGAAAGTCGGTACGGTTACGATCAAGACCCCGCTGATCGAAAGCGCCATCGAAAAGCAACTCGAAGGCAACGTCTACATCCTGCAGTCCAACCCCCCGGATGTGAAGATCCTCGTCGCCGCCTCGGCGGACGGTGTCAACCTCAAGGTCGTCGGCGATGTCCACCTCAACGAAGAAACCGGTCGCGTCGAAACGATCTTCGAAAACACACCGGAGCTTCCTTTCAGCGACTTCGAGCTGAACTTCGACGGCGGCGTCAAAGCGGCCCTCGTCAGCCCCTCGCAATGCGGCCTATACACGACGAGCGCCGACTTCACCCCGTGGACGAGCCCGCTGATGCCTGACCTCATCACCGACGCGAGCTTCTCGTTGACCGAAGGCCCGAACGGCGGCCCCTGTGCCAGCCCGGGGTTCGCTCCGTCGCTGGTGGCCGGCACGAGTAGGGACCAGGCGGGAGGGTTTGCCACCTTCACGACGCTGCTAAGGCGCGGCGACGGACAGCAGCGCGTCGAAACGCTCAGCTTCACCTCGCCCGCCGGCCTCGCCGGGATGATCTCGAGCGTGCCCCTGTGCCCCGAAGCGCAGGCGGCCGACGGCAGCTGCCCGCAAAGCTCTCAGATCGGACACGCCATCACGCAGTCGGGGCCGGGCGCGGCGCCCCTGACGATCCCCCAGCCGGGTGACCCGGAAGCGCCGATCTACCTCACGGGCCCCTACGAGGGCGCGCCGTACGGGTTGTCGATCGTCACTCCGGTCATCGCCGGGCCGTTCAACCTCGGCACGGTCGTCACCAGGGCCAGGATCGAAGTCGACCCGCACACCGCCCAGGTGACGGTTACGACCGACCCGCTCCCGCGCATAGTCAAGGGCGTGCCCACCGACCTGCGCTCGATCTACGCCGTCATCGACAGGCCCGGCTTCTTCTTCAACCCGACTAACTGCGAAGCACAGCAGTTCACCGGCACGGCTACCAGCGTCGGCGATGCGGCCACGGCGCCGCTCGCCAGCCGCTTCGCGGTGGAAGGCTGCCGCGGCCTCACGTTCGCCCCCAAGTTCTCGGCCTCGACCCAGGGCAACGCCACGTTCAACCGCAACGGTGCCTCGCTCAAAGTCAACATCTCCACGAACGAGGGCGCGCAAAGCAACCCCGCCGCCGCGACGGAAGCAAACATCCGCAAGGTGAACGTACAGCTGCCGCTCGAGCTCCCCTCGCGCCTGGAAACGCTCCAGCGGGCCTGCACCGAAAAGCAGTTCGCCGCCAACCCGGCGGACTGTCCCGAAGCCTCCGACGTCGGCACCGCAACTGCGACGACGCCGGTGCTGCCCGGAAAGCTCACCGGCCCTGCCTACCTAGTCAGCCACGGCGGCGCCGCCTTCCCGAACCTCGAAATCATCCTCCAGGGCGACGGCATCACGATCGTGCTTAGCGGCATCACTGACATCAAAAAACTCAACGGCAAGGAGGTCACGTTCTCGCGCTTCGAAAGCGTGCCGGACGCTCCCGTGACGAGCTTCGAACTGAACCTCCCCGAGCGACGCTACTCCGCGCTCTCAGGCTTCGAACTGTGCACGCCGAAGACCGTCACGCGTACCAAGACCACCATGGTCCGTCGCCGCGGTCGCAGGGTGCAGGTCAATCGCCGGGTCACAGAACACGTCGCCGCGCCGCTTGAAATGCCGACGACGATCACGGCGCAGAACGGCGCAGTCTTCACCCAGAACACGAAGATCGCGGTGAGCGGCTGCAAAGCGCCGAAGGCGAAGGCGAAGAAGGCGTCCAAGCCCAACCGGCGGGCGAAGCGGCGCGGCTAGCGACGGCGCGGGCACGGCACCGAGTAGGCGGCGCTCGCCGAGGTGCCGTCCAAGAACGAGAAGCTGGCCGAGAACGGAAACCCGCCGGGCGGGCAGCGCCGCGGCAGCGATATTCCTCGCGGCCGATAGCGCACGATGCGGCCCCGCACTCTTCGGGTGTAGACGAACTTGCCGCCGAGCGTCGCGTCCACGCCGGTCACCGACACCGGTTCGCCTTCGGGCAGGCTCGGAACCAGCGGCACGCTAAGCGAGATCAGCCCAGGCTCAAGGACGCTCGACATCACGATCCTCGCGGCCACCGGCGACAGGCCCGTAGCGCTCACGAGCAGTCCAAGGAAGCCTTCTCGTTCCGGGCCGGCGACCACCCCGAGCGCCGCGCTCTCGCTGAACACTTCCGGGCCGACCTGAAACCTCGCGAACGCCTCGCCCGAGCCCATGGTCGAGTCGCGCGGGCAGCCGGCCGGCCCATTCAGTTCCAGCACAGCCGGCTCGCAGATCGCGGTGCCCAGCCCGCTGATGGCAAGCCCCAGGTTCTCCGGATAGTGCAGCCGAACAGCTGTCAGCGGCGAGGGAATGCCGCTCGCGGAGAGAATTCGAAACGAGACCGTCATGCTCGTCGGTGCACCCAGACGCTCCGGCATGAAGCGCGCGGCGAGCCGCGCCGTCTGCGACGCGGTCGCGCTTGCGGCGGCGGCGCCCGCCGCGAGGACCGCCATCAACGCCGATCCGCGTAGTCGGGCGCATCGCGAGATGAGGCTCGCCGGTCTCATCGTGCCGACTCCCCGACGCGATCGCGCCAGCCCGGCGCCGCGGCGGCGTCTGCGGAGCAGGTCAATAGCGCACGTTCCCAACTGCCTGGATCTTCAGACCGTAGCTGGTGGCCCTGTAGAAGACGCCGAACAGTTCCCCGCTGCCACGAGCATGTGCATAGCGCCCACTGCCTCCGGTCAACGTCAGCGCGCCGCGGAAGCTCGGCGCGCTGCTGTTGGGATGTGACAGCCGGCACGTGGCCGCTCCGCGCAGCTCCCAGCCCGACCCCACGATCGTGAAGGTCGCCTTCACCGTCGGGCTGCCGTCGTAGGTGAACTGCACCCGAGCTCGACCCGGCAGCGTCCCGGCCAGCCTACCTTCGTCGACCACGAGCGACCCCGAGCTGTTACGGAAGCCGAGATAGCCTTCGTCGCGAATGCGCATGCTCGCCGCGCACGCGTTACCCGCAGCGAGCAGCGCGACCGTCGCGAACATGGCTGCCGCGATGCAAACCTCGCCGATCGTGCCCGGGCGGTCAGGCAAGGGTCCGCCTCCGCCAGGCCCGCAGCGCCATCGCGGCGGGGGACAGGCTCGGGTACCGCGCCCTCAGCGCAGAGAGGGCCGGCGCGTCGCGGGCGCCGCCCGCCGTTGCGTAGAACGCGAGCATGCCGACCAGGATCATCCGGTGGGAACGTCCCCTCGGCAGCGCGCTGGTGTGCGCGTGCGCTCGCGCGGCGAGCTCGACGAGCTGCGAGCAGCGTTCCGCATCGTCCGGGTAGAGCTGGCTCACGCCCGTGTCCCGACGCGCATCGGCCGTATCGTCATCGACGACTCCGTCAAGCAACGTCGCCAGCGCAGCGACGTGCATGTAGGCGTCGTCGATCCGCTTCGCCAGCTGCGCCGGTGAGTCGCTGCGGCATCCGATGAGCGCGTGCAGCACGAGCACGGACGCGGCCGCGCCAGCGGTGTGCTCGCGCCAATCGAGCCCGGCGCCGTTCACGTCGCCGCGCGCCCATCGCTCGAGCTGATCGCTTCCGGCCTCGGCGCTCGCATGAATGCGCGACTGCGCTTCGATCGCGCGCTCCGCGGCGATCACCATCCGCGCCCGCAGCGCGTCGCCTGGTTGCAGCTTCGTCAACGCGAGCTCGACGGAGCGCGCCAGTGCTCCCACGTATGCGGCGTCGCCGGCACCATCGGAGGGCGGTGTCGCCGGGCGGGGGTCGAATGCGCTCGCGAGCGGGGAGAACAGCGCGCGTCGTGCTGCGACCGGGTCCCCGGCGACCGGTGGCTCGGTGCGCCCGTCCAGGTAATCGAACAAGACCTCCAGCGCGACGCTCGCACGGGCCGTGTCATCGCGGCGCTGTCGCGGCGTGAGCGTTGCGAGCATCGCCGCCGCCGCCGCGTTCGCCCCCTCGCGCTCGAGCTTCATGAGCGCCAGGGCGCGCAGCTGGGGGTCCGGAATCCGCGCCGCCTGCTCTCGCCAATGCTCCAGCTCCGCACGCACGATCCGCGCGAGGCGCAGCCGGAAGACGATGCAAGCCCGCAGCAGCGCGACCAAGGCCTGTGTGTCGCCAACCACGTTCACTCCGCCTGTAGTGCGAGGGTGGGGGAGGCGCGCGAGGCGAGGAACGCGGGCGCGGCGACGATCGCCAAGGCTGCGACGAGAACGATCGCGAACACCTCGAGCGGGCGCCCGCCGATGGCGAGCGGGGCGACGGGGAAACCGGTTGTCGTGCGCAGATAGCCGTCGATCACGTGCTCGCCGTAAACGCCGAGCAGCGCACCCACGAGCCCACCGGCGCCAAGCATCATCAGCGCCTCGGCGAGCAGTATCCGTCGCAGCCGGCGAGGCTTCACGCCTGACAGACGCAGCGTCGCTAGCGCGGTTCGTCGCTGCCACACGCTCGACGTGAGCGCTGCGGCCATCGCGAGCACCGCGGCGATCAGCAGCAGCGTCGAGATCTGCCCGAGCCGGCCCAGCCCTTCGCTGGTGAGCGTGTCTATCTGCCGCGCGCGTTCGGCGGCTGTGGACGCTTCCAGGCCGCTCGTAGGGCCGAGGACACGCCGCACCGCGTCGCGCACCGAATCCGCGCTGGCGCCAGTCGCGAGCTGCACACCCAACGCCGTGGGCGACTGCGACATCCACGCCCGGCTGAAGTCGCGGTCGCTCATGAACACCACACCGGGGCTCCAGGCGAGGTTTGTGCTCGTGGCCGCCACCCGGAAGTGCGCTGTCCCGCTCGGGGTCGGCAGCGCGACCGTCGAGCCCACGCGCGCTCCGAGGGCTTCGGCGAGCTGCTGGGAGATCACCACCCATCCGCCGGCGGCGAGGGCGGCTTGCGCTCGAGCGTGGTTGTCGTGCACCAGCTGAGTTTCAAGGACATGGGCGGCACCTCCGGTCGGGCGTGCGATTACCCATGTGCGGCGGTTACCGAGATCCAGAAACCCGCCTTGGAAGTGCAGGACACGCGCCACTCCCGGGACGGTCTCCAGCAGGCGTTCGGCGTTGCGCGCAACTGGTTCTGCCAGGCTGACCACTGCCTGGTTGTCGTTAGGGTTCATCACCCACACCCCCGCGTCCGCGGTGTAGCTGTGGGCGAAGCGGTCGATCCCTCGCAGGAGATCGCCACGGGCACCTCCCAGCGCGACGCTCCCGAAGATCGCGACGGCGCCCGTCGCGGCGAGCACTAGCGAGCGCAGCGTCGTCGCCCGCAGCGAAGCCAGCGCCACGGGCAAGGTCGTGAGCCCTTGCAGGCGCGAGGAAAGCGCTCGGGCGCACGCAAGGGCGCCGGACAGCGCCAGCGGCACCGCCAGCACAGTCGCGAGCGCGATCAGCACGCTCGCGGGCAGCGCCAGCGATGGCCATGCGGCGACGACGCCCACCTGGATGCCAAGGCACGCGAGCGCGCCGAGAGCGAGCCCCGCCTGCTCGCGAGCCCCGAGCGCGTTACCCGGCACTCCCTCCGCGGCATAAACCGCATCGAGGCGCCGTCCGCGACGCAGGTCCAGCAACGGCACCACTGACGCCAGGCACGTCGCGAGCACCCCACCGGCTAGCGGTGCCAGCAGCACCGCGAGGCTCGGTACCGTGCTCGTCCCGAGCGTGAACGCCTCCGCCAGATAGCCGGTCGACTGGTGCACGACCCACCGCGACAGGGCGTAGCCGCCGGCCACGCCGAGCATCGAGGCGAGCACCCCGAGGCACAGAGCCTGAAAGAGCACCATCTCGACGATGGCCGCCCGCTTCGTGCCGACGAGCCGCAGGTCGGCGATCGTTCTCCGTCGCTCCGGCACCGTCAGCAGCATCGCGGTGAACGCCAGAAGCACCCCGAGTACGGCGCTGACGCCCGCGAAGAAGGCGCTCGCCTGGTCGCTCGGCTTCAGCGTCTGGCGCAGGATGGCGATGTCCTGGTCGGCGGGCGCGACCGTCAGCCTCCCAGCCGCGACCCGCCGCAGCTCGTCGCTCACCCTACGCTCCTGTCCCGGCCGCGCGCGCACGAAGATCCGCGTGATTCGGCCGGGGAGCTTCGCTAGCCGCTGCAGTTCGCCGAGCGGCATCACGGCCGCGAGCGTTTCTGAGAGCCCGCCGGCGCTTTCGGACCCCAGCACGGCGGTGAGCATGAGCCGGTGCGCGTCTCCCCCCAGTGTCAGCGTCACGCTGCGTTGCTCATTGCCCGTGAGGCCCAGCCCGGTGGCTGCGGTCTTCGAGAGGGCGAGTCCGCCGGGAGCGAACGCCGAGATCGGCAACTTGTGCGCTAGCCCGTCGAGAATCGCGAGGCTGATCACCGTGCCGGCCACGACCACGCGCACACGCCGCCCGTCCGGGGCGGTCACGCTGCCGGTCTGTTCGAGCAACGGCGCCGCCCGCGAGACACCCGCAAGCCGCTGCACGCGCGTCAGCAGGCGTTCGTCGAAACCCCCGCTGCTGCGCGCCCGCAGCTGCAGTTGCGCGGGCCCCACGACCGTTCTGACGACCCGGCTCGTCGAGCCCGCGATGCTGCCCTCGGCGATCAACGTCGAGACGACGAGCGCGACGGCCGTCGCGATCCCCACGCCCGCAAGCATCTCCTGCACGCGGTGGACGCGTAGTCGGCGTCGATAGAAGTATCCGAGCGCGTGGGGGCCCATCAGGCCGCGGCGACGCCCGCGAGCGCTCGCGAGCATCGCTTATCCGACGGCGCCGATCGCGCGAGGCGCCGCATCGGCCCGGTCGTCCGCATCGGCCCGGTGGTCCGCCTCGGGAACGAGCAGCTTCCCGTCGCGCAGCAGCCGGCAGCGGTCCGCTTGCGCGGCGGCCTCGCCGTCGTGCGTCACGAGCAGCACGGCAGCCCCGCGCTCGCGCGCGAGGGTGTGTAGGAGCGCGATCACTTCACGGCTGCGGGCGCTGTCGAGGTTGCCGGTGGGCTCGTCGGCAAGGATCAGGCTTGGCTCACCGGTGAGCGCACGTGCTATGGCGACGCGCTGGCGCTCGCCCCCCGACAGCTGCTCCGTGGTGTGCCTCACACGGTCAGCTAGGCCGACGCGCTCCACCCAGGGGAACGCACGCTCCTGAGCCTCGCGCGTGCCAACGCCTGCGAGCACGAGCTTCATCGCCGCGTTCTCGATCACGGAGACCCGTGGCATCAGATGAAACGCCTGGTAGATGAAGCCGAGGTCCTGCTGCAGGTACTCGGCGACCTGGTCCTCCGAGAAGCCCCCGACGTCACGCCCGCGGAACCTCACCGTCCCCTCATCGGCTCG
>Ga0210383_10003081_pt1 | contig 15031 bp, 10 predicted proteins | sample IncBWC14OmetaG_FD_160072 | JGI IMG/M metagenome (GOLD analysis project Ga0210383, IMG submission 160072) | Forest soil microbial communities from Barre Woods Harvard Forest LTER site, Petersham, Massachusetts, United States - Inc-BW-C-14-O ...
CTTCAGTTCGACCCGGACAATTTCTATTCCTTCGATTTTCATAAGTGCCTCCTGGCGTATTGGTTGTCGGACTTGAGGTTTCGGGCTTCCGTTCGAGTTTCACGCCAAATAAAAAAGCCCTGCGCCGATTGCTCGGTCACAGGGCCCGTTTCTCTTACGGAGAACCTGTTGAAGTTATTTAGCTATGAGGATAGTGCTGGGAGGGCGAAACCGCGCCCCGTCAGATCATCGGCGGTTGGCGGAAGTAGCCCTCCTCGTATCCCGATTTCAGCACCCGGCCGTTCTGCACGACCACGCTCACTTTGCCGGTAAACTGCAGTATCCGCAGCAGTTGTTCCATTGCCGCAGAGAGGACTTCAGCGGAGCGGACTTTGCGGCGGAATTCCACGAAGCCCCCTCCCTCATTTTCGGGTTGTAGATTGCACGTCATCGATATTTTTCCATTAAGTACAGAGTTATAAAAGATTCTTTATCATTAACTTCACGTTCTCCTTAAGTCAAGAACTATTTTCTGTCAGATGTTAGTGATAACAAGCGTAATAGCAGAATGCTATTAGAAAATCGATCATTTTGCCTGTGGAAATCCCGGATTGGAAATGCCGCAGCCTCACCTTGCCCTTCGTTTCCTTTGAGATGTGACAATTATATTATTAATAGCGATTCGCTATAAATCGTGGTACACTGCGCTTTATGAAATTCAAAGTACTGCAGGAAAACCTCCGCAAAACCTTGTGGCACCGTATCGAAGAAGAAGGGTTGACGGGTTTGCGCCTGGCAGAACAGACCGGGTTCAAGCAGGCTCACATCTCCAACTTCCTCAACCGCAAGCGAGGCTTGAGTCTGGAGGGTATGGACAAGGTTTTGAGAGTGCAACACCTTTCCGTGCTCGATCTGCTCGATCCGAACGAAGTCAACAAGCGTGCCAGCATCCTGCCGCCGAGCGAGGATGAGTTTCAAAATGTTCTCCGGGTGGACGGCGCGATCGCGGCCAACGAACCTCTTGTCATGAGCATGAACGTGAAAGAGATTCTCAAGTTTAAGAAGAGTTTTCTGCACGGCCTGCGTCCGGAGATGGAGGGGCACCGCGACGAGTGGGAGCGCTTTGTCGTGCTCGAAGTCGACGGCCGCGAAGGCATGAGCATGTATCCCCGACTCTTGCCTGGGGCTACCGTCCTGATCGACCGGCATTACAACTCGCTCAAGCCTTATCGCAAGGGCGAGTCGAATATGTATGCGGTGAGTAAGGACGGCACCTCGACCATTAAGTACGTCGAACTGGCGGGGAACAACTTGGTCTTGCGCCCGCACAACCAGGCGTATCCGGTCGAAGTGATGCCGATTGAAGCGGACAAAACCGCGAGCAACTACTTGGTCGGTCGGGTTTGCTATGTAGGAATTGAGACCTAGGCGCCTTGACTGAACGGCGACCCGAATTGAGCTGACTACCTCGCGAGTGGTTTCTCGCGACCTTCAGTCGATGTGTGCGCGCGTCGCCGCGCAGACCTTTAAAAACAGAGGACACGAAAGTTCACGAAGGAGCGTTCTTGCTCTCTGTGGTTCCCTCTTCTGCTATCATTTTTTCTACCGCATTTATTTCGTGAAGTATGGACGAGGACATTCCCAGCATTCGCGTTTCCACGGAGGGATTCATGGACGAAGCATCTGCCAGCACATCCGGTTCGCGCCGGAATGAAGATATCGCGCTCGACTTGATGAAATTTGTTGCCATGACTACGGGCTACGGCCGGACCAGTTCGTCGGGTGTCGGCTTTCAGGGCTCGGGGGCGGCATCGAAGCCGGAAGACTATGCCAGCCATCTGCTGGAGCTTTACGGGAGATGTTTGGAAGCAGTGCAGAAGAAGAAGTAGTCTGGGCGCCAAATAAAAAAGCCGCAGCCTGGAGCTGCGGCTTTGACATTTTGGTCCAGCTTTCTTGTTAGCGGCGGCGTGCGGACTTCTTGCCTGCCTTCTTCTTGGCCTTTTTCGCGGGTTTCTTTTTAGCAGCCTTTTTCTTTGCTGCCTTCTTTGCGGGTTTTTTCTTAGCAGCTTTTTTGGGCGCTTTCTTCTTGGCTTTCTTTTTCGGTGCGGCCTTTTTGGGCGCGGACTTTTTCACAGCAGGCTTTTTCGCAGCGGGTTTGGACGAGCCTCCACCGCCGCCACCGGCGGGTACTGGCGTGCTGGGCACTGGCGGCTCGGCTCCCGCATCGGCGTCAGTCATACCCGGCAGTTCCGCCTCTTCTTCTTCCTCTTCCTCTTCGTAATCTTCTTCCAGCGATTCGCCATAGGCGCCGCTGTCGCCAAACTCATCCAATTCGTCGTCTCGTAAATAGAGGGTTTCGTGAAAGTTCATTTCTCCTCCTGAATTTTATGCTCGCACACACGCGTCAAGAATTAGAAAGACTACCGAAAGTTGTCGCCAGACTGAATGGGCCGCGATTATAGCACAGTAGTTTTTCGCGTTGCAGTGATAGAAAAAAACAGCTGCCGATCAGCCCAATGCATATTACACCGAAGTTGAATTCCTGTTTCGGTGCTGTCCTTGCGATGCAAGAAGCTTGCCAGACGGTCACCTCAGAATTGTTGGATTGGAATGAATCCCGCGAACAAAAGCCCCAGACTATCGGCTGGTCGAATTGGAGATTACCAAAACCATCCCCGGCCTCAGGTTGGCGAGGTTCCCGTTGTTCTCTTTCAAGTCGTCGACGGTGACGTTGTGGGATTTGGCGATCGAATACAGGGTCTCGCCCGGCTGTACTTTGTAGTGCACCACGCTACCCGACTCTTCGGCGTGTAACTTCTTCTTGGATTTAGACTTAGACGCCACTGAGGAATGGCCTTCATTGGCGTCGGGGGAGACGGGAAGGTGGACGTACAAAACACGCCGTCCGCGTACACTGTCACCCTTCAGATGATTCCAGCGACGAATCATGGCGGGGGGCACGCCGAAGTTGTCAGCTACAGTTTCGACGGTATCGCCCTTGCGAACTTTGTAGGTGGTTGCGCGGCGCGAATAGCTCGCCATTTCGTCGGATGGGTGTTTACCAGGGGCGACGGGAATGATGAGTTCGCTTTCGGCGCGAAGGCTCTCATCTCCATCGAGATTGTTGACCTGAACAATTGCCTGTGGCGTGGTGTGAAAAGCGCGGGCGACCGAAGATAGGGTATCGCCTGACGCAACCTTGTGATAGCGCCACCAGACTCGCATGTCCGGCGGAATGGCAGTGATCGTGGTCAGGTAGCGATCTTTTGTTCCGACCGGCAGGTGAAGTTCGAATTCGCGATCTTTGGGCGTGGTCAGGCGCAGCAGGCTAGGATTCAGATCCTGCATGGTGCTCGCCGAGGTATCGACGCACTCCGCCACCAGCCGGAGGTCCACGGGATAGTCAATCTTTACCGTGTCATAAGGAACCGGCTTTTCCGTAACCACTTTGTCCAGCCCGTACTGCTCCGGGTTCTTGGCCATAATGGTTACGGCCAGGATGATGGGAACGTAATTTTTGGTTTCTTTGGGCAATACGTTGCGCTTGTAGAGCTGCCAGTAATCCGCGTATCCGGTGCGCTTGACGGCGTTCTGGACGGTGCCGGGGCCGGAGTTGTAGGCAGCCATGGCCAAGTACCAATCACCAAACTCGTTGTAGAGATCTTTAAGGTGATGCGCGGCTGCGCGCGTGGATTTCTCCGGATCCTGGCGCTCGTCCACCCACCAGTCGCGCTCTAATCCGTACCCGGTGGCGCGGCTGGCCATGAATTGCCACATGCCGCGAGCCCCGGCGCGGGAAAGCGCGAGCGGGTGGAATCCGGATTCCGCCTGGGCAAGATAGATCAAATCCTGAGGAACGCCTTCTTCCTTGAGGACACGGCGAATCATTTCGTCATAACGGCCGCTGCGGGCGAGCGCCCGTTCCTGGGTTCCGCGTCCGTGGCCGGAAAAGTAGCTGATGTATCCGGCTACGGGATCGGTCATCATCAGAGGTAAGTCGGAATGCGTGGCGGCGACTTCCGCCTCGGCCTTAGCTTTGACGTTCGGATCGACCGGCAGTGTAGCCTCATTGGCTTCGTCGATCGGGGCTGGTTCGGATTTCTGTTCGGTAAAGCCGTCGCCTTGCTGCAAGGCCTGCAGTTCGAGACCGTTGACCCCGTCCAGAACGCGGTCGAATTCCTGTTGCAGACGCGCGTCGGAGCGTACATCGAGTGAACTCTCGAGCAGCAGGTCGAAGGCCTTGTCGAAGTTCTCTTTGGCGGCTTCTAGGTGACCGGCTTTGTAGTTGTCCTGCCCAAGCTGGTATTCCTTTTCGACCTGTGCGATCAAATCTGTGACGGGATCGGTCTTAAGCTGAACGGGAGTTTGTACGGCGGGTGCAGTCTTGGCATCGGCTGCGGCCTGAGGAGCGGGAGTTGCTACCATCGGTGGCGCGGTGGCCGTCCCGGGAGGCAATAGCGTTGCGGGACGTTGCGCAGTCTGACACGCGATGCTTCCCAAAACCAGGGCAGCTGACGGCGCGATCAGGAGATAGAGTTTCCGAATCCTCATGTTTCTCTATAACTTACCGCGACCGACCCAAGGCTTCACGGAAGACTATTCGATCCTACTATCCCTATTTTGATGGGTCAATCCGCATGTGGGTTGGTCCGAGTTACTTTAGGAACAGGCGGGAATATTACTCCGGCGACCTTGGCGGCTGCAACCAATTAGTGACGAGATGGTTTTCTGTTGGGGCAGGATTGGAGCGGTGCCCTCGCTGAGAATTGTCAGCCCGAGGATTCTTCGCGCTCCCGAGAGACGGCAGATTCCTCGTCGCTGGCGCTTCTCGGAATGACAAAGTCGGCTGGAGGCTTGTGAATCTCTCGCGCTGCGGTCAGAATCGAAGTGAAAGATGAAAGCCATTTTGATCAAGCAAACCGGCGGCCCGGAAGTTCTGCAAGTTGCGGAGTTGCCGGTCCCGCAGCCCAAGCCCAATGAAGCCGTGGTGAAAATCGCGGCGTCGGGTGTGAACTTCATCGATACATATCAGCGCGAGGGCAGATACAAAGTTCCGCTGCCGTTTGTACTTGGGCAAGAAGGCGCGGGCACAGTCACAGCGATTGGCTCGGAGGTGAAATCGCTGAAGCCGGGAGACCGCGTAGCTTGGGCGAGCATTCTGGGTTCCTATGCAGAGTACGCGGCCGTGCCAGCCGAACGACTGGTGCCGGTTCCAGACGGCGTGAGCGATCAGCAGGCCGCCTCGGCCATGTTGCAAGGCATGACCGCGGAGTACTTGATTTACAGTACGTTTCCGCTCAAGCGTGGACAAACTGCTCTGGTGCATGCGGCGGCAGGCGGCGTAGGGCAGTTGCTGGTACAGATGGCTCGCGACATCGGAGCCCGCGTGATTGCTACGGTTTCAACCGATGAAAAGGCTGCTCTGGCACGGCAAGCCGGCGCCGACGAGGTGATCCTGTATACGAAGGTGGATTTCGAGACTGAGACCAAACGCCTGACCGATGGCCGTGGCGTGGATGTGGTTTATGACGGCGTGGGCAAGACGACGTTCGAGAAAGGTCTGAACGTCCTGCGGCCACGGGGAATGATGGTTTTATTCGGCGGGTCGAGTGGGGCGGTGCCGCCCTTCGACGTGATGCAGCTTTCTCAAAAGGGTTCGCTTTATGTGACCCGTCCAACTCTGTTTCAGTACATTGCTACGACCGAGGAGCTGCGCGAACGCTCAAGCGCCGTGTTCAAGATGATCGTGGAAGGACGGCTCAAGTTGCGGATCGAGCACATCTATCCGCTGGGTGAGGCGGCGACGGCACATCGGGAATTAGAGTCGCGGAAGACGACGGGGAAATTGTTGCTGATCCCGTAGAAGGATGAAGCACGCCAGAACGACCCAAGGATAGAGAACTTGTGTTCGGAGCCGTTCTCAATCGCTGTCCTTCGTGTGGCCACGCATTTCGCGGACCCAGGCGTTGATTTCCTTCCGGCTACGAAAATGTTTCAAGCTCCCTTTATATTTCGCGAAGGGATTAGGCTTGGCGGGCGTCCTAGTCAGGGGCTGGCCGTCCCCCGCAGGCTTCACATGATCGCCAGCAGAAAGAGCTAGGCGTTTCTCGAAAGAGTTCAGATTCTTCATCATCACAAGCAGCACTAAATTAAATAAAGAATAGCAGCTCTACCAAGCGCTAGGAGAAGGTTGGTGTCAACGCTTGCGTGTGTAGTTTTTCGCGTATTCCGGCGCTTTTAGGCCGGGCATGAGGCGAGCGTCATCAAGCGGCTCACCGGCCACCAGGTTTAGCGGCACCACTCCGGCCCAGGTCTCGAACGCATAATCCTCCTCGTCGTCGATAACTGGACCTTGACGGACCTTGGCCGAGAATTCCTCAATCGGCAACTTCAGTATCGAAGTGGCTTTGAGTTCTTTCTCGTTGGGCTGGCGGGATTCTGCCCAGCGGCCGGGAATAATGTGCTCGGACAAAAGACGCAACGCTTCCAGTTTCTCTTGCGGATCGGTCACTGCGTGCGCCGTTCCCAGAATCACCACGGAGCGGTAGTTCATGGAGTGATTGAAAATCGAGCGGGCTAGCACCAGTCCATCCAGAAGAGTAACCGTGACGCAGACCGGGACTCCCTCGTCAACACGGCGCAGCATGCGGCTTGCGGCTGAACCGTGGAAGTAGAAGTTATCGCCGACACGGCTGTAGCCGGTCGGAATCACAAAGGGTTGCCCATCGGCTACGAATCCAACGTGGCAGATGAAGCCTTCATCGAGGATCTTGTAGGCGGCGGCGCGATCGTAAACCGCACGATCAGCTTCGCGGACAAGGCGCGTCCGCGCACTCGGAGCAGAGGGTTGTGGCATTCAGGAAAAGCTCCCGGCAATCGCGAAGGATGAAAAGAGTGTAGCAGGAACAGCTGTTGGCACTTAGCAATTGGCACTTAGTCAAACCTTCAAATAAATAACCCGCTGCCGATGCAAAGGCCAAGTGCTAAATGCCAAACGCTAACTGCTGCTTTTCCCTACCAATTCACTTTCATTGCGAACTGAAACTGTCTGGGATCGTACGCCGATGTAGGCTGTCCTGCGTCGGTCCAGAGCTGGTTCACCGAGGCCACGTTGAACCGGTTCACGAGGTTGAACATATCCGTGATCAAATCCATGCTGATGCGTTCATTAAAGTTGATGCGGCGGGCGATGCGGAGATCGTTGAACACCGTCCAGGGTTGTATGCCGGCGTTGCGTGCGAGGTCGCCATCGAGTGAGATCAGCGTGGTGTTGGAGGTCGCGGTGAAGCAGGGCTCCTGGAAGAGGCCAGTCGGCGAGTACTTCGACGGGACGAGCGGTCCGCAGCCATTCCCGGCGGAAAGACCGGTCACCACGTTTGGCCGGGCTGCCGTCGGAGCGAACTGGAAATTCGTGTTGTCGCCGGTGATGATCAGAAACGGGCGTCCCGAGGCTATGTCAATAATGGGTGCAACCGTCCAGTTGCTGAAGAACTTCCTCGCGAAACCGTCTCCGACGAGTTTGCCGGACTGATAAACACCGCTGAAGACGAAGCGGTTGCGCTGATCAAACAAAGAATTGGAGCGTTCCAGTTGGGGATAGTAGCTATCTTGGGGCGCGAGCGGAGATTGCAGATCGGTCGAATCGTCGATCGCATGCGAATAACTGTAGGAAGCCAGGAATTGATAGTGATGGCTGAAGGTCTTGCGCAAGTTGGCGGTGAAGCCGTTGTAATCGGAGCTGCCGTTGGAATAGTTGGCATCCATATCGCCGAAGGGAATCACGACGCAGCCTCCGGCAGAGTTAAAGGGGAGGGTGTTGTCGCACTTGCTCCCGTTGGGACCAAGGCCCAACCCGTCGGCATTGGCCAGCAGCGCTGCGTCTGCGAGGCACGGGCCGCCGGCGAGCGACGGATTCAATCCTGAAGGCCGGAAGAAATTCAACATCGCCGCAGGGGCGAATGTGAGGGACGGAGGCAGAGTCGCACCGAATGCTCCAGGGCAAATCTGGACCTGCAACGGCCCAGATGGATATAGCGGATTAGTCGGAAGAATGTTGTTTGCATTGGCGAACGCGACCGCTCGCTGCCAGTTTTTCACCAGCAAATCTCCGCGGGCTGTATCGGCGTTGATGGGCCGGTTCAGATGCCGTCCGCCGTTAAAGTTGTATGCCAGGCTCAACGCGAAGCCGCCGCCCAAATCCTGCTCAAAGGTCAGGTTCGCTTGTTGCGAATAGGCGTACACAAATCCCTTGGCTATCGGATAACCAAAGGGTTGGAATGCCAGCGGGAAAGGCGATGCCGGGTTCAGGTAATTCTGATTGATGAACACCGATTGGGGGAAATTCAACGCCTGAAACTGCTGCTGGTTGGGCAGGTAGCCCAGGTTCGGGGTGAAGGGCGCAGGAATGCACGTCGGCACAGTTTGAATGCCCTGGAAAATGTTGCTCGCATTCAGATTCAGCGGGCTGACAGTGGCGGCGTTCGTCCCGCAAGGGCTGCCTCCGGCAAACAACAGCTGTCCGCTCTTGGATCCGTCCGAAGCATCGCCCAGAAAGTAAAGCCCCAGTAAAGGGTGATCGTAGAACATCCCAAAGGACGCGCGTAACACCGATTTGCCATTACCCTTTGGATCCCAAGCCATGCCGATGCGCGGCTGAATGTTGTTGGTATCGGTTTGAATGCCCTTCTGCAGGCCGAGCGCGTTGTAGGCGGTGAGAGCTAATGGATCCGGCGGAGCCAGCTGTGGCGGGAACTCAATGTCATAGCGCACTCCCAGGTTCAACGTAAGGTTGGGCGTAGTTCGCCACGAGTCCTGGAAATAAACTCCCAACGGCTTGTTGGAAAACGAATCGTTCGGGTTGCCGATGCCCTGGATGAAGGTCTGTGGAACTCCCAAGCCGTAGGCTTGCAGTCCAGAGAGCGCTGGGATCGCCTGCTGCAAGTTGGTGGGCAACGAATTGAAAATTGAACTGGGGATTATCTGGCTGGCGCTGAGCGCGCCAAAGTCATACACGCCGCCATAGTTGACGGTGAAGGTTGCGGTGAGCGGGATGTAGTTGAAATCCCCGCCAAACTTCATGCCGTGGCGTCCGCGAGTCCAGGAGAAATTGTCGGTGAACTGGTAGCGCTGTTCGGTACGCTGAATGTAGGAATAAGGTTCGCGCCCGAAGTAGGCGTAGCCAGGAATATTCACCGCGACATCGGAGCCTCCGGGCGCGCTGGAATAGAAGTAGGACAATCCCCGCCGAGCGTACTGGAAGCGAAATTCATTGACTCGGTTGTTGCCGATGGTCCATGTGTCCTGGAAGACGCCGGCGACATCGCGAAAGGTCTGCTGAGAAGTTCTTGAATACGAGTTCTGTCCGAAGGTCTGATTCTCACCATTTACTTCAATACCGGTTACCGTACTCGGGCTGACATTCGCGCGCAGGGTGATGCGATTGTTAGCGTTGAAATTGTGGTCGATTCGCAGCGAGTAGACACTCGTGCCTTCAGAGACCGGAAAGTTCCCCACCTGCGCGTTGAGCGTCTGGAACTGCGAGGGCAATCCGTTGCACAGTGTATTCGCGGCGTTGCACGAACTTGGGAACTGTGTCAGGGGACTGGTTCCGTTCGAGGGAATCGGGATGCCGCCAAGCTGAGCCAGCAATCCAAACGACTGCGGATAGGATCCGTTCAAAGCGATGCCGGAAGAACCGCCCACCAGAAAGGCGTATTGCTGGAGAAGTGCAGGAGGCAATTCCGGACTTGCCAGAAATGCAGCTTGTTGTGGCGTGACCTGAATCGTGAAAGTGCCGGGCGGCGCAAGGCCGGGAGCGAAAATGTTGGTCGCGTCGAACGGCACCAGGCCAAAGTTGTCCTGACCGATGCTGGCAAAACCGGTTTCCTGCCGCCGCGTGATCTCGTAGGCGAAATAATAATAAGTTTTGTCCTTCTTGATCGGTCCACCAAACGCCGTTCCAGCCTGCACTCGGGTGTAAGCAGGGTTGGGGACGTTGCTGAACGGGTTGGTGGCCTGAAAATCGCGGTCGCGCAGGTAGCCGTAGACATCGCCATGGAATTGATTCGACCCGGAACGAGTAATGATATTAATCACGCCCCCGGACGCCTGCCCGTATTCCGCCGCGTAACTGTTGGTGATGATCTGGAATTCCTGCACTGCTTCCTGCGAGACAGTAGAGCGGACACCATTGGTCGAGTTGTCAATGGCATTGGCGCCGTCGACGTTGACCAAGTTCGAGCGCGCCCTCTGGCCGCTAATGTTAAGCCCGGAGGTCGGAGCTGCTCCGATGCTGGGCGCGTTGTCGCGGAGAACCTGCGAGTCGGTCAGCGCAAAGTTGATGTAGTTGCGTCCGTTGATTGGAAGATTGTCGATTCGCGCCTGTCCAATCGTGTCGGTGGTGGAGGTGCGTGTGGTTTCGACCAACTCCGCCGACGAGTTGACGTTCACTACTTCCTGGGTGCCGGCGACCGCGAGGGTGATTGGCAAGTCGGCCAGCTCTCCGACCGTAATGACAACGTTGTCGACTGTGGTTTTCGCGAAACCCGCCGCTTCCGCTGTGACCTGGTAAGTTCCAGGCGGCAGCAATGCAATGCGGTACTCGCCCTGTCCATTTCCTGTCCCGGGACGCTCCACGCCCTTAGCGGGATCGCGCGCCGTAACCGTCGCGTTAGTCACCAGGCTGCCCTTGGGATCTTTGACCGTGACGTGCAGGTCTCCGGTAGCCGAGCTTTGGGCGAAGCCGAAGGTGGTTAGCGCCAGCATCAGGATAGATAACGAGACGAGCTTCCGTATGGTCATGAAATTTCTCCAAGGAGGACGAGTGAGAAGTGAAACACCCGGTTTTTGCGGGTAGAGGGCCATAGCCGGTCCGAATTCGTCGGCAGGCTTGAGGGCAGACATTCTTAAGAATGCGCGTTCGGCTGGTTTGTACATCAACGGCCAAGCAGAAAGCAAGCCGGATTCTGGAGGAGCATCGGGTTGGTTAGCGCTGCAATCGGAGGTGCGAATCACATGTAGGGGCGGACGCCTTCGTCCGCCCGGTGACGCAGATCGCGGCAACTAGTTAAAGATCGACAGACTTTGCATTCCCTGATCTCAGAAACCCGTAAGCCAGGGTGAGCAACAAAAGGGTTGCCACTCCGCTGATCAGACTGACACGCGAATCCCACCACGTTTTCAGGACGGCAGCGGTCACCAGTGTCAGCCCGAGCACCGAGCCCCCGGCGCCGAGCGGCGAGCGCATGGGGAGTGCGGCGATTTCGGCAGAGCCGACCCGGCGCCGGAACGAAATATGCGCGGCCAGCGACACCAGCCAGGAAAGCATCAGACCAAACAATGCTCCGCTGAGGATGTAAACGAAGGCTTTTCCTGGAACCCAATTCACCAGCACTACGGCTACGACAATTCCGTAAGAGGACGCCACCAAAGCCAGCTGCGGCGATCCCGACGCATTCAGCCGGCCGAGCGCAGCCGGCGCCCACCCTCCCCGCGCCAGCGAAAACAGCATGCGCGATGCGGAGTACAGATTGGCGTTGGCGCCAGACAGGGCGGCGGTCAGAATCACGAAACTCATCAGGCTGCTGGCGGCGGGAATTCCGACGGTGCGAAAGACAGTTACAAACGGACTCTCCGTAACGCCCACGCGATTCCACGGCATTACTCCCACCAGCACGATGATCGATCCCAAGTAAATCAGGGCAAGCGTGATGAAGGTCCAGCGGACGGCGCGCGGAATCTCAGCGACTGATCGCGATTCTCCGGTGGTGATGGCTACCATTTCTATTCCGCCGAAGGTGTACAGCGCAAAGGTCATGGCCAGGAGCGGCGCCAGCACGCCTCTCGGGAAGAACCCGCCCTGCGTGGTGTATTGCGGTGTGACGCGACCGCCAACCAGCAAAATCGCGCCAATCAGGATAAAGGTCGCCATGGTCACAAGCTTCACCATGGCAAACCAGTATTCAAATCGGCCGTAGTCGCCGACGCTCCGCATATTGATGACGATCAGCAGCAGCGAAAACAATGCGATCCACGCAAGCGCCGGAACCGTAGGAAACCAATACCGCATGTAGGTTGCGGAAGCGACCAGGTTGGCCCCGATCGAGACTGAAATGGCGATCCAGTAACCCGCACGCGAGATAAATCCTGCCCATGGGTTGAGATAAAGATCGGCATATAAGCCGAACGAGCCGGCCCCGGGATGCATGCTGGATAATTCTCCGAGCGCCATGGTCACGGTCCAGCAAAGGAATGCGGCCAGGGCAAAGCTCAAAATAACGGCTGGACCAGCGACCTCCATGGCTGCGGCTGAGCCCAGCAACAGGCCGGTGCCGATCGAGCCGCCTACGGCCACCATCGCCATTTGACCAGCGCTGAGCTGGTGGCGGAGTCCGCTTTCCTGGGTGGGTTCGGCTTTCGGAGGCATTCCCGGACGTATATCAGAAAGGGCTTATTTCCCAAAGAGTTATTCCGCCTATGACCTTCGTAATCGCGGCAGGTCGGTACTTCGTTGCCCACTCCGGTAACCTGCTCCTAGACTCTGTATGGGTTACTCCGCGCGGCATTGGCTCTCATGGCAGAAACTGTAAAGAGAATGGATCGGACCGAAATCGCAAAACGCGTGGAGCGAGCCGAAAAGCTTCTCCAAAAGGGAAAGACTGCCGAGGCCCTTGAAGACTACTTGCAGGTGCTCGCGGCCGAGCCCGGCAATGACACGGTATGCCAAATGGCGGCGGATCTGTGTCTTTCCCTGCAACGCATTCCTCAGGCAGTCAAGCTGTTGGGCGACCTCTTCGAGCGCCAGATTGAGGCTGGCGACGCCACACGCGCGAGCCTGACATACAAGAAACTCTCCCGTTTCGTCCCACCGACATGGGAGCAGAAACTAAGATTCGGCGAACTGCTGGAGAAGTCCCACCCAAAGCAGGCACTGGAAACTTACGATAGTGTCTTCCAGGAGCTATCCAAGCAAGACCGCAAGCAGGACTCTCTTATAGCTTTGAAGCGGTTGCTGGCCCTCGATTCCAGCGAAAAAAACTTGCAGCGTTTGGCAGAACTTTCTTCCGAGTTGGGTGAGAGCAAAGCGGCGGCTGCCGCTTTTCTGAAACTGGCGCAGATGGCCCAGCCGGCAGAAGCGGCACAGTGGATGGAACGCGCCTATGCCGAGGATCCCGCGGATCCAGAGATCGCTCTGGGATACAGCAAAAACCTCTTGGCGCAAGGGCAGTCGGGAGCCGCCATTTTCGTACTCGAGTCTCAAGTCAGTACGGGAACGGCGTCCGAGGAGTTGCGCGATACCTATGCGAAAGCGCTGCTGGCCGCCAATCGTTTGGCTGACGCCGAGCCGATCATGTGGCAACTGTTCGAGGAAAACTCTTCGCGAGTACAGGAGATCGCGAATCTTATCGGCCTCTTCATCGATGGTCAGCAAGACTCCGAGGCGGTTGCACTGGGGCGGAAGCTGGAGCAATATCATCGCCGCAAGGGCGATCGCCGCGCTTTCTTGACTATGATTCAGGACATTTCGGCGCGCCATCGTGCGTCCCCGGAACTGCTTGAGTTCATGGGCGAGCAGTTCAATGCGTCCAATCGCGAGAGCGACTATTGCCAGACTCTACTTAAATTATTTGATCTGTACTGCAGCGTGGGCAACTATGCGAAAGCGGCGGATTCGCTGGATCGCGCAGCCGAAGTGGATGCGTACGAGCCGGGACATCAGAAGCGGCTGGAAATGTTGCGCGGAAAAATTGATGACAACCGTTTCAAGGTAATCGCTTCGCGCTTCTCCAGTATGGCGGACACGGCTGCCGCGCCGCTTCCCGATCAGGAAAAGATGCTGGGCGCGGCGGCACTGCAAGACCTCATGCTGCAGGCGGAAATCCTGGTGCAATACGGCATGCGCACCAAAGCCGTCGAGCGTCTGCAACGGATTCAGGAACTCTTTCCCCGCGAAGAAGAGCGCAACACCGATCTGAGACAGCTGTACATGACGGCGGGATTGATTCCAAACTATGCGGGTTCGGCGCCGGCACCGCCGGCAGGATCGTCGGTGGCTGCGGAGACGCGAGCGCCACAGGCTGGTCCGGCGCAATCGAGCGACGCCACGGACGTTAGCAGCTTCGCCCGGGTGGCGGAAATTACCCGCAAGCTTTATCGCCAGAGCAATGCCGACGCGGTAATGCTGACCGCGGCCAAGGAAATAGGATCGCAGTGGAAGGTTAGCCGTTGTGTGGTCGCCATGCGCAAGCCGGGATTGCACACTACCAGCGTGAAAGAGTATTGCGGCGAACTCGGCAAGCCTGCCGAAATCCGCGCGCTGGAGAAGATCGCTACCACCGTTCACGATCTGGCAATCAATCGCGGCGGCACACTCACTATCACTGACGCGCAAACAAACTCCGAGCTGCAGGCGATACGTGAAGCTCTGACACAGTTGGCGGTTACTTCACTGCTGGCGCTGCCTCTCAGCGACGGTTCGGAGCACGTCGGCCTGCTGCTCTTGATGGACAGCAAGCCGCATGCCTGGGGGCCGAATGACGTGATGGTACTTAAAACTATCACCGACCAGATTGTGATCGCGCTCAACAACGCCGGGCTTCGCCGCCTGGTAAAAAATCTTTCGGTGACCGACGAGCGTTCGGGCCTGCTGAAACGGGCCTCCTATCTCGATCTTCTAATGGCGGAAACCCGGCGCAATGCCCAGCAAAGCACGCCGTTAACCGTTCTGCTGATGCAATTCGGGGAAAAGGCTTCCATGGTAAAAGAGTTTGGCGAATCGGCGATTGAAACCATAATGCAGCAGATTGGCCAACTCTTCGCCGCCAACATCCGTCAGAACGATCTCGCCTTCCGCTACGAGACAACGACTATCGCCATTGTGCTTGGCGAGACACCGGAAAAAGAGGGAGTCATGGCGGCGGAAAAATTGCAAAGGCTGCTGGCTCAAATACGAATGCCAGAAAAACAAGAGCCCGTCCAGTTCAGTGCAGGCCTTGCGGAGGCGGTGGTGCGCGGGGAATACGATCCCGTGGACATCGTCACCGAATTGGTCGAT
>Ga0210383_10003082_pt1 | contig 15027 bp, 8 predicted proteins | sample IncBWC14OmetaG_FD_160072 | JGI IMG/M metagenome (GOLD analysis project Ga0210383, IMG submission 160072) | Forest soil microbial communities from Barre Woods Harvard Forest LTER site, Petersham, Massachusetts, United States - Inc-BW-C-14-O ...
GTTGTAGTGGGAGTTGAGGATGCGGGCAAGTAGATAAGCTGCAGTAGCGGCCGCTCCTCCAATGGTGACGGTCTGGAGGGCACTGCGAAGCCAGCCGGTTCCAACCAATCTCCCTTTGAGGGCTCCAAAGATTGCAAGAGCCACAAGAGTAATCGCAACGGAGTAAGCAAAAGCGGTGCCAATATCCGGAATCAGATGGGACTCTGTGGCTGAAGCCGGGTGAACAAAGAAGTACGGGAGAAGAGGGATGAGTCCTCCTGCGACGTAAGACGCAGCGATGGTTAGAGCAGAGCGGTGGGCCCGATTGGCGGCTGGCTCCTCAAGGCCAAGCTCGAAGCGCATCATGAAATCGACCCACGCGTCAGGGTTCGCTTTGAGCGCATGTAGAACAGGCGCAGCGCTGGCGCGATCGACAGAGTACTGCCCGAATATCTCGTAGATCTCTTCTTCTTCATCTCGTGTACGCTCCACAATCTCACGTTCTTCTCGCTTCTTTTCCGAGGCATAATGCTCGGCGTCTCCCTTTGCCGCGAGGTATCCTCCAAGGCCCATGGCGATGGAGCCTGCGGCAATCTCGGCGAGACCGGCAAGGACAACAATGTGAGAGGAGGTGACAGCTCCGGACAGTCCGGCGGCAAGGGCGAAGGGGACAGTGAGGCCGTCGGAGAGACCAATGACGATGTCGCGAACTGTCTCAGTGGATTCGAAGTGGGCTTCGATGTGTGGATCGGCAGGATGGGCGACTTCGTGCATGGCGGTAGTTTAGTGCAGACTGTTTTTTGGCGTGAGCGAGAATAGGCGACGGTAAGGCAGCTGTTTCGGCAGAGCGGCAGCGCTTGGCTGTACGGAAGTTTTCGATCTGGATGGAGTCTTTCACGAAAGGGAACCGTCTGTAGGTGTAGAGGTTGCTCCCCAAGGGACGGCAGGCGGGAGGTTTATTATGACGATGAGTTCGACGCAAAGCTGGCTTGTGGGGATTGCTCTGGCAACTACTGTTGTGGCCGTGCCCGCAGCGTCGGCAACAGCACAAGGCGGCCAGGATGATGCTCGGCCGGGCGCGGCGTCGTTTGCAGGTGGGCAGATGGTGCGGGGTACGGTAACGGCTTCAGCAGCCGATCATCTGACGGTGAAAACGGACGCTGGAGACGTTTACCAAGTGGCGATCTCCGCCAATACTCGCCTGATGAAGGATCGACAGCCGGTGAAGCTTGCTGACATCAAGGCAGGCGATGGCGTCGGCGCGATGGGTGTGCTAGACCCCGCGACCAAGACGGTGCACGCGGTATTTGTGACTGTTATCGATGCCGAGCAGGTCAAGAAGGCTCGCGAGAATATGGGCAAGACCTACATCACCGGCAAGGTGACCGCGATTGATCTGGATGGGTTGAAAATAACGGTCGAGAGGCCGGATGGCGTGAGCCAGGTGATCGCGGTGGATGAGAATACTTCGTTCAAGCGCGGTGGACGCGGCATGGCAGCGATGGCTACGGGAGCAGGAGTTGTAGATGTACCAACAGGTCAGGGTCAGAGTCGCGGGAACGGCGCGGGAGCTTCAGCAGGAGCCGGTGGTTCGACCGGCGGAGAGAGCATTACATTTGCGGACGTGAAGGTGGGAGATTCGATTGTCGGGCGTGGCGGCTTGAAAAATGGCGTCTTTGTGCCGACTGAGCTGGGCGTGATGACCGGAGGCATGGGACAGAGGCGGCGGAGAACAGAAGGTGTCGCACCGGCTGCCCCGGGAACCTCGGCTCCACTGGCAACGACTCCTCCGACAACACCACCCACGCCCCCACGGTAGCGCAGGAGTTGGTTATCTTGAAGTTCTTCGCAGATTGAACTTTTCCTTTGGCACTCCGTTTTCTTTTTTGAGTGTTCTACGTCTCTTTTATTTCTTCACGGCGAGGGTGTGTGCGGCGACTGATTCAGGTTACGACGTTGAGTTTCTTGTTACGCACGACGGTGTGGGGTCAGACACCGCCGGCACAGGTCGAACCGCCTGCTACGGCCGCAGCGCAGTCAGCGCCGAGTCCCGCGACGACTACGGCTGAGGCGAGTGGCGGAACAATTAGCGGAACAGTAAAAGCGGGCACGGTGCCTTTACCCGGTGTCGCGGTAACCGCGACGAACACGCTCACGGGCAAAAAATATGCGGCCACGACAGATGTGAACGGCGCGTTCGCGATGGCGATTCCTCGCAACGGACGGTACGTGGTAAAGGCAGAGCTGGCGGCGTTCGCAGTGGGAACTCAGGAGGTTCTGATTAATGCTGCGGGACAAAATGGTGGCAAACCCGCGCAGGTCGCGGTGTTTGTGTTGCAACTTGCCTCGCGGGCGCAGGAGCAGGAGGCGAGGCAGGCCGCGGCGGCTAGCGCCGGAGTTGCACGGGGAGTGCAGGCACTGAGCGTGACAGGCGATGGCCTCGATGCGACGGATGCGAGCACGAGTGGAACCAGCAATGCAGGGGCGCAGATGCCTACGCTGAGTGGGCTGGGAGGAGACGCGGCGAGCGCGGATTCGGTAACGGTAAGTGGCGCCCAAGGACAGACAAATGGGCTGGCAGGTTATAGCGAGGACGACATCCGGCAACGGGTGCAGGACGCGATCGCGCAGGCGCAGCGGCAGGGTGGAGCTGCAGGCGATATGGCGAACGCTGTGGTGGGGATGCTAGGCGGGATGATGGGGGGACAGGGATTTGGCGGACCCGGCGGTGGGGGCACTGGGGGAGGCGGTGGCGGAAGGGGTGGTCGCGGAGGAGGAGGTGGCGGTGGTGGATTTCGAGGGTTCAATCCGACGCAGCCCCATGGGGCGGTGTTTTATCAGGGAGGGAACGGAGCGTTGAACGCAGCGCCTTTCTCGGTCGCCGCAGCTCTGGGAGAGCCAGGGGCGCAGGTCGTGAAACCATCGTCCATGTCGAACCGCTTTGGCGTTAGCTTTACTGGATCACCTTCGATTCCTGGACTGGTGAAGGCCAGCACGAAGCAGTTCATCTTCTTCAATGTGACGGGACAGAGGAACATCAATCCGCAAATATTCAATGGAACGGTACCGACGCTGGCGGAGCGAAGCGGAGATTTCTCGGGGCTAGCGCAGACGCTATATGACCCAGCGACGGGGTTGCCGATCCCCGGTAATAACCTGAAGAACGCGCAGACTCCAATGTCGCCGCAGGCGCTGGCGTTGTTGAGCTACTATCCTGCGCCAAACGTTCCGAATGCCGGGCCGTTGAATAACTATCAGACGGTGACCAATGCGGGGCAGAATGCGACGACCGCAGCGCTGCGCTATGTGCGGAACTTCGGCCAGAACACTGGCTTTGGCAGAGGCGGTGGGCGGCAGGCGGCCAATGCACCTAAGACGCTGCGGCAGAACATCAATTTCAATGGGAGCTACTCTCACACAGCGAATGACATCAGAAACATCTTCTTGCCGTTGGGTGGCTCGACATCGAGCGAGGGATATGGTGTGACGGCCGGCTACACCGTGGGCTACGGGCGCATCACCAATAATGCCTCGATCAATTGGAACCGTTCGCATGTGACGACGCAGAACTACTTCACGAATGGTCCGAATAATCCAGCAGTGGAGGCGGGTGTGCTGGTGGGGGACCCGACGATCCAGACGAACCCGTTTTACTACGGCGTGCCTTCGCTGTCCTTTGGCGGTGCGACCGCATTTACCGGACTGAGCAACGGGCAACCGAACAATACAATCAATCAGACGATCTCGTTCAGCGATTTTGTGAGCTATAGCCATAAAAAGCACAATATGCGCTACGGACTGGATATTCGGCGTGTGCACGCGGATTCGATCGGCGGTACGCCATCCAACCTCCTCGGCGCGACGCCGAGCACACCTCTCGGGGCGTTCAGCTTTACTGGATATGCTACGCAGAATCCCGCAGCCGATTGCGTTTCTTCGACCACTGTGACCTGTCCTGTCGTACCGGCGAGTGGATCAGGGTTTGCAGACTTCCTTCTGGGGCTACCTCAGCAGGCTGCGGTGCAGGCAGGCCTGAACAAGACGTACCTGCGGGCCAATGTCTTTGACTGGTATGCGCAAGATGACTGGCGAGCAAAGGCAAACCTGACGCTGAACTTCGGGTTGCGATACGAGTACTTTTCGCCGTATGTCGAGAAATATAACCGGCTGGTGAACCTGGACCACAATGCCAGCTTCACTGAGGTGGAGGCGGTCCAACCAGGGCAGACGGGGGAATTCAGCGGATCCTTTCCGAGATCGCTGGTCAATCCCGATCGCAGCATGTATTCGCCGCGATTCGGGTTTGCGTATCGGCCGAAGTCGAAGTTCTTCAAAGAGACGGTGATCCGCGGTGGCTACGGGATCAACTACAACACGGGGCAGTATGCGACGATCGCCCGACAGTTGGCCAACCAGCAACCCTTTGCCGTAACGCAGACGAATCTCGCCGGGCAACAGGGGTGTGGGACGTTCGAGCAATTTACGCTTGCGGGAGCGTTCAACTGCTCCAACGCCGCGGTGCAGAGCAACTACAGCGCGTTCCTCAACTATCGGCTCGGGCATGTGCAGATCTGGGACCTTGATATTCAGCGGACTCTGCCGATGGGAATCGTCGCCAACATCGGCTACGACGGCTCAAATGGTGGAGCCCTGGACCTGGTGGAAGCGCCAAACCGAACAGCCACAGGCGTGTTGAATCCGGGGGCGCAGCCCTTCGCTTATGAGAACTCGGTTGGATACTCGCGGTTTGAGGCGCTGCGCGTGAATGTGCGGAAGAGGATGCAGAAGGGGATATCGCTGCAGGGGACCTATCAGTATGGGCACTCAATCGACAATTCCTCCTCGATTGGCGGAGCAGCGCAGACTGTGGCGCAGAACCCCAACGACTTGGCCGCGGAGGAGGGCAACAGCTCATTCGACATTCGCCAAAAACTGACGGGCAACTGGGTGTTCGAGTTGCCATTTGGACCCAACCGAGCGTTGTTATCGAAGGGTGGATTCTGGTCGAAGGCGTTGGATGGATTTTCGGTCTCGGGGGACTTCACGTTCGCGACCGGTACCTATTACACGCCGAACTATCAGCTGACAGTGCAGGAGACGGCGACAGGCTCAAGCAGTTCGTTGCGCCCGAACCGCAACTTCAACGTGCCGATCAGCGGGGCAAAACAGATTGGCAACTGGTTCAATACGGCGGCGTTTGGTGCTCCGCCCAGCGGTCAGTATGGAACCGCGTCGCGAAATTCAATCGAAGGCCCGGGAACAAAAGTGGTGGACGTTTCGTTGTCGCGGACTGTGCAGCTGGGAGAAACGCGGTCGTTCGAAGCGCGTGTGACGGCGGCAAATGCTCTCAATATCGTTCAGTTCTCGGGGATCAACACAATATTGAACTCGCCGACGTTCGGACAGGTGACGGGAGCGGCGCCAATGCGGACGCTTACAGTGCTGGCGCGATATCGGTTTTGAAGACAACGATTAGTTAGCGGTTTTGATGTGGAGAGAATCTTGGCAATGAGTCATTGGCGCTGGTTCAAGAGAACAACGATCAGACGAGGCGAACATATCACTGCGTTTGCGCAACGTTTGGTGGCGGCGGTGACGATTGGTGCGATGGTGGGCACCCCTATGTTGGCGCAGCAACAACAGCAAGAGAGCCCGGCTGGAACTTTTACGCTGAAGGTACAAACGGACATCGTGCTGACGAATGTGGTGGTGCGGGACAAAAAGACGGGCGAGGTCGTGAAGGGTCTGAAGGAGAGCGACTTTACGATCCTCGAGAACGGAAAGCCGCAGAAGATCGCCACGTTTGACTATCAGAATGTAAATGAAGCGGCTGTACTCCAGGAGAAGTCAACGGTTACAGGAAAGGCCTCGATCGCCGACCTGCTGAACAACAATTTTGCGGCGAGTCCAGTGCAGCTGAAGGACCATCGGCTGATCGTAATGTTCTTCGACCTGAGTAGCATGCAGCCGGAGGATATCGACCGGGCAGTGGAGTCGGCGCAGGACTACGTGAACAAGAAAATGCAGCCTGCGGACCTGGTGGCGCTGGTGAGCATGGCGACCGGGTTGAGCATGGACCAGGACTTTACTTCGGACAAGGCCGCGCTGCTGAAGGGTTTGGGGAAGTACAACGGAACTGAGGGAACCGGGTTTGCGAATGGAAATGAGGGCGGGAACTCGGGTGGGACGGCGGATGATGCTTCAAGTTTCACAGCGGACGACAGCGAATACAATGCGCTCAATACCGACAGGGAGTTGTACGCGATCCGGACGATTGCGAAGTCGTTAGAGCGGGTAGATCAGCGGAAGAGCTTGCTGTATTTCAGTGGCGGGTTGACGCGGCAGGGTATCGAAAACCAGGCGAGCATGCGGGCCGCGACGAACGAAGCGGTGAAGGCGAATATGGCGATCTATAGCGTTGACTCGCGCGGTCTGGAGGCGCTACCTCCGGTGGGAAATGCTTCAACGGGCAGCTTGCGTGGAACGGCTGCGTATAGTGGCGGAGCGATGCAGAGCATGTTGGACTCGAACTTCGGTTCGCAGGAAGTCCTGGCCACTCTCTCATCGGATACAGGCGGAAAAGCGTTCTTTGACTCAAACGATTTTGCGCCTGCATTTCAGCAGGTCCAGCACGATACGGAGGCTTATTACATTCTTGGCTTCCACTCGACCGACACGAAGCGCGACGGGAGCTATCGGCATTTGACGGTGAAGCTGAACCGAAGCGACGCGAAGATTGAATACCGGCCAGGGTACTATGCGCCTGCAGACTTCCAGCACCAGAAAACCGAGGACCGTGAACAGGCCCTGACGGAGCAGATGCAGAGTGACCTGCCTGCGACCGATGTTGCCGTGTATCTGCAAGCCCTTTACTTCCGCATGGAGGAGAACAAGTTCTTTATTCCAATCTCGCTGATCGTGCCCGGCTCGCAGATCCACAGCGTGAAGAATGGCGATCGGGACAAAGCAAACATCGACATTGTGGGCCAGGTGAAGAATGCTCAAGGGATCATCGTCGGGAATGTTCGCGACAATGTAAAGCTGGCGCTGGACGCGGCGCAGCAGGTACAGAAGAAGAATATTCAGTACTCGACGGGATTTACGTTGGCGCCCGGCAAGTACCACCTCAAATTTGTGGTGCGGGAGAACCAGACCGGCGCCATGGGCAGCTTCGAAACGGACTTGCAAGTTCCGGATCTGAAGAAGGTTCCCTTGAAGCTAAGCTCAATTGTGCTGGCGAGCCAACGGGTACCAAATCCAGGAAAAAAGACGGTCAACCCCTTGGTTCGCGATGGCGTGGAATGGATTCCGAATGTCCCGCATGTCTTCCGGCAGGACCAACATCTTTATTTTCTCTACGAGGTGTACGACCCCACAAAGCAGAAAGGCGAGGCGGAGCCTGCTACATCGCCCGGATTGACGCGGCGCGAGGGTGGACCGGTGCGAGTGCTGACAAGCATCGAGTTCCTGAGTGGGGGCGTAAAGGTGTATGAGACGCCCCTGGTTGAGGCGAAGACGGTTAACATCCCGGAACGCGGGGCGGTAGCGTTCCAGTTCGATGTTCCCCTGACGCAGTTGAAGCCGGGAACCTATATTTGCCAGGTGAACGTGATTGACGATGCAGGCGGGAGCTTCAGCTTTCCCCGGATGGCCCTAATGGTGCAACCGGGGGCGTTACCGGCGGTTGCTCCCGCGACAGCAACGCCCGCAGCCGCGGCGCCAACCCCCTGACGAGCATGCTATTGACAGTGGTGTCTGAGGAGAGGATGATTTTGCTCAACCGTGTGAGGTTTCGCCATGAGTCCTCATCTTCGTTTCGCATCGTGTTCCATCCTCTTCTTCGGCCTCTTAAGTGCTCCCTCCTCTGCCTTTGGCGAATTCAATACAGGTGGGCAGCAAAACCCCACTCCATCTAATAGCCCACGCGAGTTACGGCATCAGGATCCTCAATGGGACTCGATCCGCCTTCACCTGCCTGATCCCTCGACTGCGACTGCGCAGCAGCTGGAGACGGTGGGCGATGTTCTGCGAGCTCGGCGTTTTCCCGAAGATGCGATCGACTATTACAACTACGCTCTGCAGCGCGGCGGCAACGAAGCCGAGCTGATGAACAAGCTAGGTGTCACCCAACTCGAGCTTCGGCATACGGCTGCTGCACGCGCCTATTTTGCCCGTGCCGTGAAATTGCAGAAGAAGGATGCAGTTGCCTGGAATAATCTCGGAGCTGTGGAGTACATCGACAGCCGATTGGGCATCGCGGTCTCTGACTACAAGAATGCGATCAAGCTCAACAAGAATTCAGCCATATATCACTCAAACCTGGCGACTGCGCTCTTTGAACAGAAGGATTACAAGCATGCTCGAGAGCAGTTCAAAATAGCCGTCAAGCTCGATCCTGATGTGGCCCACCACGATGGGGCCGGCGGTCTGACGGCTCACATGGTTTCGCCCGAAGACCACGCACGTTACTGCTTTGAGCTGGCGCGGATGTATTTAGAACTGGGCGACGAGGCTAAGATGCTGCACTACCTGACGATGTCGAGTGAAGCAGGCTTCGATGTCTTAAGCGCCATGCGTGCGGATAGTGAAATGGCAAAGTATCGCAAGGATCCACGAGTGCTCTTGTTGGTGGAAAATGCAAAGGCTCTGCACAACGGCGCGACGCCGGTGAAGAGTGCGCGCAGCGAAGTGCCTGCGCTTCCTCGGGTTCAGCACTGATTTATTTGTAGGGGCAGTGACGACAGTTTGAATTGCAGCAGTAGCCTCGCTTGAGGTGGTACGCCGCAGTGAAAACAAGGTATGGGCCTTCGTAGTAGAAGTCTTCCGCGTCCAGATCGTCTAGGGTGGCATCTGAGCGGAGCGGCAGCTTATTGTTGGAATCGGTGGGATCCGACATCGCTAAAACAACCTTATTCGAGCACCTGTTGCGGACTGGTGGATTGGAACCGGCGGCGGCATTGTGGGGAATTCGGGGAGTGACGTAGTCTTCTGCTCACCCTCGAGATGGAGGCTGCCGTTGCGGTAGAAAACTTGTTTGCCCGGGACGGCAGGAATCCGGTCGCCGGGGATGACAATGCCGGCGAGGTTGGCTGGATCGGCGGCGGCGACAGGGACGATGACGGTGCATTCGCGGGAACGTGCTTGCCGGAGGGATTCGACCGCCTCAAGCAGAGCGTATTGTTCGCCGGAGAACCCGGAGACGAAGCGGCCACCGCGGATCTCGCCGCGAGCCTCAAGACGGCGGAGAATATTGAGCAGATCGCGCCATTTGGGGGCGTTGGATTCACGGGTAAGGAGGTCACGGAAGAGCACTCCATAACGGGTGAGGAGTTGGCGAGCAAAGCACTCGAGGGCAGCGTCGGTGCGGCGCGCTTTTTCGATCGCGTTTGCAGTGGCGTCGGGTTCCTCCGAGAAGAGAGACCAGCGGCCAGCGGTGTTGCGCGTGGGGCGCTTGCCTGGGGTGTCGAAGGCGGTGGAACGGCGGCGGGGATCCATGCAGGCGCGGAGTTGGTCAAATCCATCGGCCGCGGCGAGGCCTGCGGTGGCAAGCTCCCAGAGAGCTTGCTGAGTCTGCTGGCGCGTTAGGCCCGCGATGCGTTGGAGATCGTTCGCAAAGCAGGCTCCACGCTGCTGGAGTAGGGTCCGCAACTGGAGACCGTGGTGGCTGAGGGCGGCAGTGAGCTTTTCCTCTGCGACCGACTGCTGGGCGAGAGTGTGGGGCAACCAATCGGCGGTCTCGCGGATGTAGAACGTAATGGGAGCGGCATTGGTGGGGATCACTCTGCGTGGCCGAGAGTTTTCGTCTGCGGATGACCACGCTGGATGGGGGGAAATCCTGCCCCAGCCTACAGCTCCGGAGAGGCAAAGAGCATCGAGGTGGCGAGGATCGTAATTGGCGACACGGGCCGGAAGCAGTGTGCGCTCCCACTCGATGGCAGGGGCCTCGAAACCTTCAAGCTGGCGGAGGGCTTCGAATACGCCTTCTTCGCCCGTTAGCTGAGTTTGCGGGGCGAGATGCTGCCACTCGAGCAGCCAACGCATGTAGACGGCGGGAGTAACGGGCTCTATTTGTTTGCGGAGGGTCGCTACGGTACGACGGTGAATGCGCTGGAGGATGCGGCGTTCGCACCATTCGATGTCGTGGTCCGCGTTGGGTTCGGGTGCTGGATATTCGAAGATCCCTCGCATGAGGAGGCCCTGCATCTCCATGGCCAGAAATGCCTGAAAGATGGACGCCGGGTCTTGGCTCAGGGTAGCGGCGAGTGCGTTCGCGGTGGTGGGGCCTAGGATTTGTAACCAACCCTGAGCTAATTTTTGAGTTGCCGCCTCTTTTGTAATCTTATCGATTGCACTTGTTACCTCTTGTTGCTTCTCGATAAAACCACTTTGGTTCTTCGCTCCACGCAGAATGAGAATATCCTTGGGCGATGCATAGAGGATCCCAACGTGGGCAAGACGCTCGGTCGCTACCCAACATGGTGTGCCATTGAGATCGAGGGTCTGGGCTCGGCCCTTTTGGGAGAGGCGGTCGTAGAACACGGGCCAGTGGCGGGCTTCCTCGCGGTCAAGGACCGTGAGCGGCAGAACAATGAGGGAGTGGAGGAGGTCGTGGAGCTCGTTTTCGTCGCGGATGTCGGGCCAGATCTCTTTGCGGATTGCAGCGATAGCAGCAGGGGCGATCTTGCCGGGCTCTTCCGGTAGGGTACGGCCCAGGCTGGTGGCACGGGCGCGGCGTTCTTCCAGGCCCGCCTCGTCCAGATAAGCGTAAGGGTTGGCGTTGAGGAGTTCGTGGGCGAAGACGGAAGGCGTCGGGGTATCGATGGCAAGACAGCGGATGCTGCCGTCTTTGATACCGCGCAGTAGTTCAAGGAGACCTTCAAGGTCCATAGCTTCCTGCAACGTATCCCTCATGACCTCGTTGACGAGAGGGTGGTTCGGAATCTGGATATCGCCGACGATCGTCTCGAAACACGCTGCAGCCTGAGGAAAGACCGAGGCCATAAGGTCGTCGGAGCGCATGCGTTGAATCTGCGGAGCGATGCGTTTGCCTTTGGACATGCGCAGGAGCTGCAGACTGCGTGAGGCGGCCCAGCGCCAGCGGTTCTTGAAGATGGGCGAGGCGATAGAAGCCTGTTCGAGCAGCTCTCTGGCGGTCTGCTCAGTAAGGAAATGGAAGACGTCCGACAGTGGGAAGCTGTGCTGCTCGGCAAGGGAGATGTTGATGCCGTTGTCGGTGGCGGCTGCCTGCAACTCGAAGTTGAAGCCGCGGCAGAAACGCTTACGAAGCGCGAGGCCGAAGGCCTTGTTGACCCGACCCCCGAAGGGGGCGTGCAGGATAAGCTGCATCCCGCCGCCGTCGTCGAAGAAACGTTCGGCGATGAGAGTCGTTTTGGAGGGGACAGCCCCGAGAACTGCCCGGCCGGTGACAATGTAAGCAATGAGCTGGCGTGCTCCAGACTCGCAAACACCGCACTCATCCATCAGCCAGGCAATGGTGGAGTCGACTTCCGGGTCGGCCCGAGAGATGTACCCGGCGACCACTTTTCGCGTGCGCGCGGAGATCTGTTCGCGGAGATCCCCGACTCCATCGGAGAGGACGGCGGTGCGTTGCGGGGCTTCGCCTTCCCAGAAAGGTAACGTGGGCGGAGCGCCGTGGGCGTCTTCAACTAAGACGCGGCCGGCAGCTTCAATGCGCTGGATTCGCCAACTGGACGTGCCAAGAAGGACGACGTCGCCAGGACTCGAGTCAACTGCGAAGTGCTCATCGAGCGTCGCAATCTGCACGCCTTCGGGCTGCAGGATGACGTTGTAGAGGGCGACATCAGGGATGGCACCCCCGTTTGAGATAGCAATACTGCGCGCTCCGCGCCGAGGATGAAGAATTCCGTGAACGCCGTCGCGCAGCAGATAAGCTCCGTAGCGGCCGCGGGAGGACTCGATACCTTCAGTGAGCAGGGTGATGAGCTCATTAAAGGCTTCGCGCGTGAGGTTGTGGTAGGGGTAGGCGCGCCTAAGAGTGTTGTAGAGAGCCTCTTCTTCCCACGGCTCGGCTCCGCAAGCGGCGACGATCTGCTGCATCAGGACGTCGGTGGGCTGCTGTGGAATTTCTAACAGATCGAGTTCACCGGCACGCATCTTCCGCACGAGGGCGGCCTGCTCGACGAGATCGTCGCGAGTGGTGGCGAAGAAGCGGCCTTTGGGAATGGCTCCTCGCCAGTGACCGGCACGTCCGATGCGCTGCATCGCGACCGATACAGCGCGGGTGGTGCTTATCTGACACACCAGATCGACGTCGCCAATGTCGATGCCAAGCTCCAGCGAGGCCGTGGCTATCAATATTTTTATCTGCCCATTTTTCAATCGCTGTTCCGCATCGAGCCGCAGGACGCGAGAAAGTGACCCGTGGTGGGCAGCGACGTTTTCGGGGCCGATGCGGTTGGCCAGTTCGAAGGCTATCTTTTCGACAAGGCGGCGTGTGTTGACGAAGACCAGGGTGGAGCGGTGGTTTTGCGTATGCGCGGCGAGCTTGTCGAATATCTCGCTCCACATGCCGGTGTTGGTGACCGAGTTAAGCTCATCGGACGGCACTTCGATGGCGATATCCAACTGGCGGCGCTGGCCAACCTGGATGATGGTTGCGGGCTTGCGATCAGGGTGGACGCCGGTGAGAAAATCGGCTACTAGCTCAATCGGATTTTGAGTGGCCGAGAGGCCGATCCTTTGCGGGGGCCGCGCGAGGCCAGTGACGAATTGGCCAGGGCTAAGACGGTTTTCTCCTGTAACGAGGGCGTCCAATCTCTCCAGGGAAAGAGCAAGGTGAGAGCCGCGTTTGTCGTCTGCTACAGCATGGATTTCGTCCACGATGACGGTGTGGACGCGACGTAGGTGTTCCCTGCTCTTGCCGGCGGTAAGCAGAATGTAAAGGGATTCAGGTGTGGTGACGAGGATGTGAGGCGGGTTGCGAAGCATGGCTGCACGCTCTTTGGGGAGGGTGTCGCCGGTGCGGACGCCAGTGCGAATCTCGGGGCAGAGATAACCGCGCTCGATGGCCAGGCGCTGAATCTCGGCCAGTGGACCGTCAAGGTTTTTCTGCACGTCGTTCGAAAGGGCTTTGAGCGGGCTAACGTAGACGATCTGCGTGCAAGGAGCGAGTTGGCCGGAGAGCGCGCCGCGCAGGAGCTGGTCGATGCAGACGAGAAATGCAGCCAGGGTTTTGCCGCTCCCCGTAGGGGCGGAGATGAGGGTGGCGTCGCCGGCCAGGATACTAGGCCAACCGTGGGTTTGCGGCTCAGTCGGGCTGCCGAATTTGTTCAGGAACCACTCTGCCGTGATCGGATGGGCCCACGCGAGAGATTCGGGAATTTCCAACGTCATTGGGTGATTGTAGCGCGGTTTTGTTCGTTCTTTGTTCGCTGTTGGTGAGCAGTTATGGGCGGGTCAAGTCGCGCCCCCCAATCGTCCTCGGAGGAAGCATTCTGCTTGCTAAAGTGGCCAACCAGCCAAGTGGCTGTTTTACATATTGCCTATGCCAACGTCGGACGCCGACGCGGCATTGCTGGATTCATCGAGGTACTGCTCGATAACTTTTTCGAGCGTGCCCTGAGCGGTGAGAATGAAGTCGATCGCGTCGCGTCCGGCTCCGAAGCCTCCGGGGTTAGGAGTGACGTAGTGAGCCATGGATTTGACTTCCTTGCGGGCGTTGGCCGTGGCGACTGCGAACCCGCACTGCCGCATGACCGGCAAGTCAATGATATCGTCGCCGACATAACAAAGCTCATCGAGCGTTGCGCCGGTTTTGGCGAGGATGTCGTTGATGGCATCCATCTTGTGGGACTGACCCTGGTAGACGAACTCGAGCTTCAGGTCGCTGGCGCGGATAGCGACGGTGCGCGAGTTGCGTTTGGTGATAATCCCGATCCGCAAACCGCCCAGACGTCCCAGCGAGATGCCGAGGCCGTCGTGGGCGGCGAAACCCTTGGCCTCGACGCCATTTCCTTCAGCGTCAGGGATGACGAAGATCTGGCCGTCGGTGAGAACGCCATCTACGTCGAAGATGAGGATTTTGATATTTTTCGCGCGGGATTCAGCGGTCATTCGTTGATGATACCTTGGCGGCCAGAGGAAGAATTCCCCAGCCCGCCAAGATATCGAACCTTGTCGAACGTCGTTCCGGTTTAGCGCCAGTGACCTTCGACCCAGACGTAACCGCCATTGCGATGAGCCCAGTATCCCCGAACCCATTGGGCGTGGGGATGGGGTGGTTCGACGTAATATCCGGGGACCCAAACGTACGCGTGGCCATCCCACCGATGGTAGCCTTCATGCCAGGCCCAGCCGGGATGCTCGTGAGGCGGAGGCGGTATGGTTTCAACGGGTCGCGGCGGTGGCCCAATGCGGACCACCACCTGGGCTTGAGCAATGCTCGCGGCAATGAAAAGGGCACAAGCGGCAGTGGGGAGGAATTTCTTCATGGTGCAATCTCCTTGTACTCCTGACCGGTTAGGACGTCGATTTCAGGAGGTAAGTTGTTGTGGAGATTCCGTCCTTCCTCTTTTTGCATGACATTTTGTGCCAACTTTACGACTTATCGTTTGAGTGCGTACGGGAACTCGAAGACAACGCCGGCAATTGGCAGCACCACATTGACGAGCTGAGCCTTTTTGTCGCTTTCGAAGTAGACACGTCCCCGGGCGACCTCGCTCGGCGGAATCGAAGTTGCGGCAAGATCATGCTGCGCGGCCGCCCTCTCTACAGATTCGCGCTGGGCAGCTTTTTGTGCCTCGGCCTCCTCTGGTGTAGCGGGCACGGATGCCTCGACACCGGGTGCAACCGTTGGCGGTGCTGGGGGCTGCGGTGATGGAGCCTGGGGTGCCGGTGCTGCGGCAGCCGGTGCCGCTGGAGGGAGATTCAACTGCGCTGGAGGAACGTACAGAAGCACTTTGGGCTTAGGCGTAACGACCTCGACCCTGAAGTCTTCCGGGGAAACGCTGAGGGGCATGTCGGTGTTGTTGCTAACGCTGACGTCCGCCCGGGTGTAGATTCCTTCGC
>Ga0210383_10003086_pt1 | contig 15016 bp, 12 predicted proteins | sample IncBWC14OmetaG_FD_160072 | JGI IMG/M metagenome (GOLD analysis project Ga0210383, IMG submission 160072) | Forest soil microbial communities from Barre Woods Harvard Forest LTER site, Petersham, Massachusetts, United States - Inc-BW-C-14-O ...
GGTCCAGCGCCGCGACCTCCTTGACCGTCTGGGCCAGGTCCTCTGGGGTGGCCATCGGATAGGGTACCGAGCCGATCTGGGCGCAGATGTCGACCGCGATGATGTCCGCGCCCTCCCCGGCCAGCGTGATGGCGTGGCTGCGGCCCTGACCCCGCGCCGCGCCGGTGATGAAAGCGACCTTGCCTTCCAGCTTTCCAGTCATGTTCTTGCTCCCTTCGTTGTGTGAATTTCTTTCTTCGGTAACGGAGCTTCACCCGCGGCTCTCGGCGGCCAGGCCGGCCAGCGGGTTCTCATCGCAGGCCCGGGCGGGCGGCCGCCCGATGGTGACCGGCACCGGCCCGCGCCGGCGCGAGTGATCGGCCGACGGGCGCGGCCCGGCGGCCGGGCCTGCAGCCTGCAGCGCCTGCTCGCCCAGGCCGCGCACGCACTCGGGGTCGGGGCCGTCCAGCGGCAGCCCGGTGAAGAACTTGGCCGCCATACACCCGCCGCGACAGGAGTCGAAGAACCCGCACGACCGGCACGCCCCGCCCGACGAGGGCGCGCGCAGCTCGGCGAATAGCGCCGAGGACCGCCACACCCGCTCGAACCCGCCCAGCTGGCGGACGTTGCCGGCCAGGAACTCCTGGTGGATCGCGAACGGACACGCGTACACGTCACCCACCGGGTCGATCAGGCACACCACCCGGCCCGCGCCGCACAAGTTCAGTCCCGGCAGCGGCCCCCCATACGGGGCCAGGTGGAAGAACGAGTCCCCGGTCAGCACCTGCTCGCCGCGGGCGTCCAGCCAGTCATACAGCTGCCGCTGCTGGACGGCGGTGGGGTGCAGCTCGGGCCAGGTGTCCGCGCCGCGACCGGACGGCCGCAGCCGGGTCAGCCGCAGCTGCGCCCTGTAGGAGTCGGCCAGCGCCTTCAGCTCGTCGAGCTGGCCGATATTGTGCCGGGTCATCACCACCGAGAGCTTGAATCCCGCGAACCCGGCCGCCCGCAGGTGGTCCATGGCCCGCCGGGCGATGGCATAGGACCCGGGGCCCCGGACCGCGTCGTTGACCTGCGCGGTCGCGCCGTCCAGGGAGATCTGCACGTCCACGTAATTGCTGGCCGCCAGCCGCCGGGCCGCGTACTCGTCGATCTTGACGCCGTTGGTGGAGAACTTCACCCCCACCTGGTGGCTCGTGGCGTAGTCCACCAGCTCCCAGAAATCCGACCGCACCGTCGGCTCCCCGCCGCCGATGTTCACGTAGAACACCTGCATCCGCTGCAACGCGTCGATCACCTGCTGGCACTCAGCCATCGACAGTTCCCGCGGGTCCCGCCGCCCTGAACTCGAGAGGCAGTGCACGCAGGCCAGGTTGCACGCATAGGTCAGTTCCCAGGTCAGGCAGATCGGCGCGTCCAGCCCGCGCTCGAACTGCTCCATCAGGCTCATGACACTCTCCCTTCGGACACGGGCCACTCGCGGATCATGTGCGACTCGGCCAGCGTGGCCAGGGCCCGCTCGTAGGCGGGCAGCGCGGCGGGGCCGATCCCCGCCGCCGCGCATGCCGACCGCACGCTCGGGTGGTCGCCCAGCGACCGGATGACCTCCAGCACCGTGGTGTTCTTCAGGAACGACAGCCGCCGGGTGCCGAAGTGGTACAGCAGGGCCCCGAAGGGCTCGGGGCGCACCGCCACCCGGTCATCGAGCCGCCACGGGCGGTCCAGGTCGAACCCCGCCGCGGGACCGCCCGGCGCACCGGCCCGCCAGGACGCCGGCACGTCAGTAGACACCGCACATCCCGTCGATCGAGACCTCCTCCACCAGCAGCTCGCCGGTGACCAGCGCCTCATCCCCGCCGGTGGCCTGCTCGGCCGGCTTGTCGCTCGCCGCCGCCGGACGTTCCGGCACCAGCACCGTTACCGCCTGCTGAGTCATGTCTGCCTCCCTGGCCTGATTCATGCCTGCCTCCCTGGCCGGGTCCGCGGTGGGCACACCGCGGGCTCTTACTCGTCTTTGCCAGCGTCGGCCCGGACCGAGTGACCCACCGCCGGCCGATCTGGATGATTTGCGCGGGTCAACTGTGGCCCGCCGCGTGCCGCCGTCTCGTTCGCTGCCGCCGGTATCGAGATCACCCGCTTTGTGTGCCGGCAACTCAGGCACTCCGGCGCGGCCCCCTGCAGGAAGCGCTCACTGGGCTCATCCAGGGCACGCGCCCTGGGCCTGCGCGTGCCCTCCCTACGCCGGCGCTGACCCCGGCCCGGACCGCGCTGTCCCGAGGTGGACCCGATCAGGACGGCGGCACGCAGGATCTGCCCGACGCCGGCGCGTTCCGTGGCGATCCTCGGCGGGCTCGACGTGCGGCCGTCCGGCGGCGCCCCCGGCAGCCGATGCAGCCGACAGTAAATCATTCCAATGAAGTGACTCTGGTTCACCCTGCTGCGGCGGAGGCTCACAGCCAACGGAAGCGAGCTTGCCCGGCTGAGGCCAGGTCCAGCGAAGGCACCCCGCGCCAGGCCGCAGATCAGGAGCACACGATGAGCCTCACCTACCGCCAGGAAGACCAGCTGCGCCGTGTCGAGGCTGGCGTGTGCCGGTCAGACCGTCATCTCGCCGGGATGTTCGGCGTGTTCGGCAGGCTGTATGCGGATGACGGCATGCCCGCCTGGGAGCAGGCGGCCCGGGAGCCCGCCAGCCGGAGCCGCCTCCGGCAAGCCGCCGCCTGGAGCGTGACCGCGCTGATCGCCGTGGCCGCCGCGATCAGCGTCCTGCTCAGCAAGGCTGTCGCCGTGACCAGCGCCAGACGGGGTGCCCTCGTACGAGGGCCGGCGGCCGAGCGGGAACGCACCTGTCTGGGCCGGGAAGCCGACGCCCAGCAGGATGCTGACCGGAATCAAGAGCCTTGGCAGCCGGGACGTGCTGACGGTGGACTAGGGCGGCCTGATGGGCCTGCCTGAGGCCATCGCCAGGTGTGGCCGCCCGCGGGTCACCCAGCCCTGCACTCAGCAGCCGCTGGGTTGACCGGGCAGCGAAGTCATCGAGGACGCCGGCCCGGCGGGACCTCGCGGCCATCACGAGGTCATCCACCCCGCCAGGACCGGCCGCACCCAGCCCGGACGCCGCCACGCTGTGCCCGCCCCGCGGCCCGCGTTCCGGCCCGTCACCTGGCTGCCATTGGCCATGGCTGGCCACTTCGGCGGATTCGAACCCGGCCCTCCGGCGTGAGGATGGCGTCGTAGCGCTGGTCGCTGGCGAGCACCCGCACGCAAGGCCGCATCGCGACGAACGGAGAAAGTCAGCGATCGCCTCGGCCGGTGCCTCAAAACGGCAGCATCTCGATGGCATCTGCTGAAGGGCGCATGAAAATGACACCCGAAACCACGCCCGGCGGGCCTCTCGCTGACCCACGGGATATGTTCGCGGCACACACGATGTTCCGCCGCGAGTTCGGGCTGATGCCGGCCCTGGTCCGCGCAGTCACGCCCGGTGACAAGCCGCGCGCCACGCTGGTCGCCGACCACATCGCCCTGATGAGCGGCGTACTGAGCCAGCACCACCTGGCAGAAGGCAGGCACATCTGGCCGCGGCTGCGGGAACGCTGCCCCCAGCAGTGCGGGCCGCTCGTCGACGTCATGGAAGACCAGCGCCACGCCATCCGCACGCGCCTGCTGCAGGTGAGCAAGGCACTGCCGCCATGGCGCGACAGCGCGTCGGCGCGCGCCGGAGGCGCCCTGGCCGGTGCCATCGACCGGCTCATCGCGGTCATCACGGAACATCTGGCCCTTGAGGAGGAACGCGTCGTCCCGCTCATCGTGACGTACATCACCGATGCCGAGCACGCCGCCCGGGCACAAGAGCACGCTGCTCATATCCCTCCAGGTATCCCTCCAGGCAAGCTTCTGACCGTCTTCGGCATGATCATGTACCACGGTGACCCCGCGGTCAGCGACACGATCCTCGCCCAGATGCCCGTGGAGGTCCAGCCGGCCATCAAGGATCTGGCCGTCCAGGCCTACGCCGCCTACGCGACGGATCTGTACGGGACCCCCGCGCCTCCCCGCGCGACAGGCTAACCCAGCCACAGGGCGTAACCGGGGTCATTTCCACGACCAGCCGCCGAGGCAGGCCAGGATCACCGCCTCTGTCATCGAAGTCTCCGACCACGCCGCTGGCGGCCGCCGGCCGCCATGCCGACCACGCCGGCGACCGGCACCGGCCGCGCCCTCGCACCTGGCACATGTGCGATCGCTCGTCATCGACGTCCTGTCGCCAGAGCAGCTGCGACGCCTTGGACGTGCCGCAGACCGCATAATGTCGCGCAATGGCCTATGGCACGATCACGAGGGAACCGGTGAAGGGCGGGCCGGGCTGACGGCGAGCGAACCGACCATGCGGTGAGTGGCATGGGACGAGCTCCCGACCACGATCACCACGCTCTGGTCCAGGGCGGGCATCACTCCGCGATCTGCGTGTCGTCACTGGCCATCTGAGTCGGTTGATTCCCGGCCGTTAACCGGCCCAGGAGCTGGCCGGGTGAATCGTCCAGAAGGTGCGACGTTGGCACACCCGGCTGGACCGCAAGCTGGACGGAGACGGCGATGACCGGCCCAATCATCCGAACGGCGTGACGACGAGTCACCCCGCTGCGGGCGAGGCTTGGTGTCAGGAATTCGATCGACCTCAAAGCCCGGGTCTGAGGACATGGGCTCACACCCGCAACATCATCTGGAGGACCGTGATGTCGACGGAGAAGCAAAAAGAGGCTGCGCGACGCAATATCGAAATTGCTCGTGAGGTCCAAGAAGAGCGGGCTCACGGACAGGACGTCCCCCGGACGTCAGAGGGCATGAGTACCGCGGAGGAGGACCGCCTGGCTGACTCCGAGTTCGCCTTTCCCAAGGAGCGCAAAGAGCCCATCAACGACGCGGCGCACGTGCGGAACGCAATTGCGCGGTTTGACCAGGTGGAAGGCGTTACCGATGAGGAGCGCGATGAGGCCTGGCAGCGAATCCGGGCCGCGGCCAAGAAGTACGGCATCGACATGGGAGAAGATGATTGGCGCGAGCTCTTCAGGCGGCATCCGGACGAACCGAAACGATAAAGCCAGCCTGCGCCCACGGGACTTCGGCGGCTCAGCACATGAGGTGATCGGATGCCTGGACGGTAGAAGACGTCGACAGGCACTACCGCGGTTTGACCGATCATGAAAAGCAGATGTGGGCTGACGTAGCCAACCAGCAGCTGGCCGAGCATGGTGACGAAAGCCGGGCCATCAGGGAGGCCAACGCAGTGGTGACCAGATACCGCGACCGCGGTTAGTTCCCCAGGTGCCGTTCCGCCGCGGCATTCGAGCTCCGCCGCTGCGACAGCATCGAGCTGCCGCAGCGAAGCACCCATATGCGGGCCCGTTCCAAGACAAACCTAGGGAATGATTGAAAGTGACCAGCCCGAATCAGTATCACCTGCAAGGCGGAGGCATGTCCGTCGCCTTCTATCCGGACGGATCCGGTCCGGTCATAGAGGGTCGCGGCCCTCTTCATCTGGTCTATCAGGATGCTTCTCGGTCCCTGGCCTTCTACGGCGAGGAAGTGCGGACCATCGAGGTGCCCGACCTGGGCACCGTGGTCAGCGTAACGATCGTTGAGACGGTGGATACGGGCTACACCTCATTCAGCCTTCCGGTCCCGGACGTCGACCTGCCCGCGGACCAGAGTTCGGTCTTCATACACACCGAGGGCATCACCACGGTCCACCGGATATTCGCCGCGCTGATCGCCCACCCGCAGAGCAAGATGTACACGGTGACACCGCTGAACGGGACAGCGGCCGCCGGCCCGCTGCCCCTGTAGATCCGGGCCAGGTCAAGGCTCGGCTGCGGCGCCTGAAGAGCGGAGGGCCTCTGTAGAAGAGCTTGATGACCTTCTCCCGTCGAGAGCGACCGCACGCATATTAGCCAGCTCCGAGAGTTCTGTGCCAGGCGGTACGGTCAACGGTCAGTCCTCCCCCGAGCCGGCGTCAGCGTCGCGCCCCTGTTCCAGCGGGACCGTTCCATGTGCCGCCAGCGGCGCGGACCGCTAGACGCGCCGCAGTGCGGAAGCGATGGCGGTGCCGAAGATGGGGCGCCCGGAGAAGAAGCGGCGGCGCCCGTCGCCAGGCGACCGCCGAAATCACACGAATCAGGCGACGCTTGCCGAGCACCGGCGGCGGTGCGCTCACCGCGACCGGGACATGTCGGGGACTGGGCTTGCCGAACGCGCTTGCGTAACTGGAGAAGAACGCCACGACCACCACCGTCAGGCCAGGCACCACCAGGACGAGTTTGCCAACCGGCCACTGCGGCTCCGGACCTCTTTCTTCCAGCGGCGCACCCGACCTGGTCTAGCTAGCGTCGTGCGGAACCAGAGCTGGGTCACGAGGAACTGAACCCAGCGGGGCCTCGGCGGCGCCGCCCTGAACCTGGTGCCGGCGTCCTCTTCTGCCGTGCCGCCGGCCAGGTGCATGGCCAGCACCAGGTCGGCCTGCTTGACGACCTGTTTGCGGTACAGGTCGAAGTAGGGGAAGTGCAGCATGAGCGGGGTACTGCCTGGCCGAGGTGCGGGCAAAAGTCCCAGGCCTGGTGCCCGGTGAACCCCGCCGCCTGGGCGTGCACGCCGAGGGCCTGGTCGAAGGGGATGGTCACGGCCTGCGCCGCGTCACGCCAGAGCCCGGACTCCGCGTCGCTGACGCCGAGTTCGCGAGCCCGCTCGGGGTACTGCTTGGCCGCGTCCGCGGCGGCCAGCAGGTTCCGGCGCGCCATCAGGTTGCTGTAGACGTTGTCGTCGGCCAGGGCGCTGTACTCGTCCGGGGCCCGTGACCCTGTCGATGTGAAACCGGTCGTTGGGATGGGGCGGCAGAGCCGTCACCTCGTCGGTGCGCACACCCGCAGCGACATCGAGGCTAGGACCTCCTCAACCTCGCCGTCGTCGGCGGCAGCGAACAGCCCGAGCGTGCGCCATCCGCCCGGCCGCAGCAGGTGCCGCTGCGCCGCGAGTTCGCGGGACCGGCCGGCCTCGCGGCCACGGATGTCCTCGATGGCCTCGTCTGGAGTTGCTTCCGGAACGCGCGCGGTCCTGGTGACCAGGTACTCCGTGGTCGGCACATCCCTGGCGTGGAAGTGATACCACGTCCCGTTCGGCAGAAAAGACTTTTAATGTGTCGAACGGACCGTGGTATTACTATCCGCGTGCGGAGGTGGTCACGATCCGTGGGAAAACCAGGAAATTTGACTCCCGGGTCGCCGCCGGTGGTTACGGCTATCCGCCGTATCCCCGTCCGCATGCGGCTGCCGCCGCTGGCGACGGCCCCCGGCTCGCCGCCCACCGGGACCCGGGCCTCAGCGCCTGTCCCGGGGTCGATGCGCCAGCCCTGGCCCGCGCGCGGCTCGGCCACCCACACCGAGCCATCGGCGGCGCTGACCGCGCCCGGCGGGGCGGGCAGCGGGGTCACGGCGGCCAGCCGACCCGAAGCCGTGTTCATGGCCGAACGCCGTTCGCGCCCGAGAGCATCACCGGCACCGGGGCCGCCGCGAAGGCGGCGTAGCCGAGCAGGGCGCAGGGGGCGAGGATCACCGCCAGCAAGATCACACCTTTGCGGACTCCGTGGCGGATCATCTCGGCCTCACCCGCGCACAAGCGGTCCTGCTCGGGGCGGCGACCGAAGCTGGCTCGATCCGGGAACTGGCCGAACGGATCGGATGCGATCCCTCCAACCTCACGGGCGTCGTGCAACGACTTCACGAACGCGGCCTGCTCGTGGTCGAGCCAGACCCAGCCGATCGCCGCACCAAGCGCATCGCCCTCAGCGAGGCCGGGGTCGAGATGGTACATCGGCTCAACGACGGCGGGACCCGCCTGTTCGCAGCGATCGCCGCCGCGCCGCCGGACGAATTGGCCGTGCTCCGGGATCTCCTCGATCGGGCGCTCAGCGAGCAGTGAGTCCAGCAGGGTCGGCAGCCTGCCCGACTCCGTACACGAGATCGATGCATCGCCATATTCCAGGGCCTACTTGATGGTCGCGGCGGCGTCGAAACCTCGGCGTTGCGGTGCTGGAGGATCGCGTTTGCCGCGTATCCGCCGCCCGGCCCCGAGCCCACGATGGCCACCTTCAACCCCGCCGAGGTCGAACCGGGCGGTGCGCCGAGGTGGTGGAGCCGGTGGTGGCGACGGCAGGTCCGTCGCGTAGTACGCCTCATTGAGGTGACGAAAGCGCAGGGACTTATGCCAGCGGCGCGTCGCGGCCGCTGGCGGGCAGCACGTGCCGGAGCTGGCGGCGGGAGGTGATCTCGAGCTTGGTGAAGATCTTGCCCAGGTGGTATTGGACGGTGCGCGGGGACAGGAACAGCTGGGCAGCGATCTCCGGGTTGGACAGGCCCGACCGGGCCAGCCGGGCGATCTGGGCCTCTTGCGGGGTGAGCTCGCCGTGCGTGGCGGTGCGCTTGCGGGCGGTCTCGCCGGTGGCCAGCAGCTCGCGGCGGGCCCGCCCGGCGAACGCCCGCATGCCGATCGCGTCGAACATCTCGTGCGCGGTGCGCAACTGCGCCCGCGCCTCGGCCCGCCGCCGCTCGCGGCGCAGCCACTCACCGTACAGCAGGTGCGCGCGGGCGAGCTCGGGACGAAGGCGGGTGCGGCTCAGCCGGCCGACCGCCTCGCGATAGCGTCCCTCGGCGTCCTGGCCGTCGCTGAGTAGCCCCCGGCAGCGCGCGTAGATTCCCTGCGCCCAGTCGGTCTGGGCGATGCTGGTCGCCTCGGCCAGCCGGCCGAGCGCGCCGAAGGCCAGCCGGGTCTGCCCGGTCCTGCTGGCCGCCTCGATCAACTCAGGAACCGCAAACATGGAGATATACAGCTCAGGCGCCTGCTCGGCGGCTTGCTGCGCCTGGGCCAGGGCAGTCTCGTAGCGGCCAAGCCCGTTGTAGAGGATGGCGGATGCCCATTGCGACCATTGGATGCTTACGCCCTGGCCCGCAGCTCGGGAGTCCTTGATGACGGCCTCGATCAGCGGGACGGTCTCGGTCGCTATCCCCCGGAATCCGGCGAGCACCACAGCCGCCGCGGGTGGAAAACGGGTCCCGGTCGCGGCCGCGATGGCCTCCGCCTCCGCGATCAGCGAAGCGGCCGCGGCAAGATCACCATGCCAGATCGTACGGATGGCCATCGCGTTGGCCGAGATCACCAGCTGGGCGAGCAAGCCCGCCTCGCGGCAGGACTGGAGCTGGCGAGCCTCGATCGTGTGCCAGCGCTCGTCGTCCCATACCGTGATCGCGGCCATCGCGGCCGGCGTGGCCCATCGCAGGCGCTCCTCCATGGCGATCTCTTCTTCGGCGAAGACCCGCGTTGCCCTCCTCAGCAGGGGTGCCGCCCGGGCGCGTCCCTCGGTAGCCAGGACGGCCAGCCCGTCCAGCAGCAGATCGGACGGCCGGGGCGCGCCTGCGGGCGGCGGGACTGCCCGGGCGGCGCGGGCGACTTCGTGCAGATCGCCCGCGCCCGCGAACCGCCCGGCCAACAGCGCGGCCAGCCACGCGTCCAGATAGGTCTGGCGCGCGAGCGCGGCATCCAGCGGCTCGAGCCGTTTTGCCGCCTTTGCCAGAAACGTCGGGGCGTCGCTGTCCGCGTTGGAGGCGAACGCGATCTGCCCGCGCAGCAGATCGACGAGGGCCTGCTGGAACTCATCCAGCGGCCCCGCCGCCGCCATGTTGAGCAGCCCGGCCGCCGCCTCCAGCGCGCCGGACTGCAGACTCGCCTGCGCGGCGGCCAGGGCCCGCTCGGACCGCCGGACGGGTTCGCTGGTCAGCTCGGCCGCGCGCTGCAAGAACGCCGCCGCCGCGGCCATGCCGCCGCGGGCCTGCGCCCGGCCCGCCGACCGCTCCAGCTCCGCGGCCACCCCTTCATCAGGTCCCGCCGCCGCCGCCGCCAGATGCCACGCCCGCCGATCCGGATCCCGGTCCCGGTCGGTCACCTCGGCCAGCGCCAGGTGCGCCGCCCGCCGCTCCGGCAGCGACGTCGCCGAGTACACCGCCGACCGCACCAGCGGATGCCGGAACCGGACCCGCGCCCCGATCTGCAGCAACCCGTCCGCCCGGGCCGCCGCCGCGGCCGAGTCCGGGATCCCGAGCCGCCCGGCCGCCCGCCACAGCAGCACCGGGTCGCCGGCCGGCTCAGCTGCCGCGACCAGCAGCAACGACCGCGTATCGGCCGGAAGCGCCTCCAGCCGCCGCCGGAAGCCCTGCTCGATCCGCGCCGGTACCGCCCCCGCCAGCCCGAACCCGCCCGCCAGCTGCGCCGGGCCCAGCCCGTGCGGCAGCTCCAGCAGCGCCAGCGGGTTGCCGTTCGTCTCGGCCACGATCCGGTCCAGGACCTGCTCATCGAGCCCGAACCGGACCGCCGAGCGCAGCAGCGCGCGGGCGTCCTTGTCCGGCAAGCCCCGCACCTCCAGCTCCGCAAGCCCCCCGAACTGCTCGCCCGGCTCGCGCGCGGCGAAGATCAGCCCCACCGGCTCGGCCAGCAGCCGCCGCGCCGCGAACGCCAGCACCTGCGCCGACGCCCGGTCCAGCCACTGCGCATCATCGACCACGCACAGCAGCGGCCGTTCTTCCGCCACCTCCGACAGCAAGGTCAGCACCGCCAGCCCGACCAGGAACCGGTCCGGCGCTTCCCCCGCCCGCAGCCCGAACGCGACCCCAAGCGCGTCGCGCTGCGGACCCGGAAGACCATCCAGCCGGTCCAGCAGCGGCGCGCACAGCAGATGCAAGCTGGCGAACGCCAGCTCCACCTCCGACTCCACCCCCATGGCCCGGGCCACCCGCATATCCGCCGCCGCCCCGGCCACGTACTCCAGCAGCGCCGACTTGCCCACCCCCGCCTCACCCCGCACCACCAGCGCCCGCCCGCGTCCCGACCGCAGATCCTCCAGCAGGCCATCGAGCGCGGCGCGCTCTCCCTCCCGGTTCAGCAGCGCCGGCACCGGCTCAGATCGCGTTGTCATGCCCCATCTCCGCCCGCAGTTCAGCACCAGCCCACCGGTACGGTCAAGTCAGCACGCCTCTGCCACTCCCCTGACGTCAGCATCCAGGAACCTGGACAGGCCACGGTGTGACGGTATGGCGACTGCCATCTCCAGCCAACTGACAGGCCAACAGACCTGTCAAGAAGGGCGTCGATCGCCGTGGTCCAGATCGAAACGTCACCACGGAGGCATGCATGCTCAACGCTTTCGGTGAGCGGGCACCGCACGCGTTTGGCAGCGGCGGCTCGTCCAGCCGGTCGTCGAGCCACCCGGCACCCATGCCCCCGCCGCGCTTCACACGCTGCGCGATGAATCCGCCACTTATCGTCGCAGCACCAAGCCCTCAAGACGACCGGGCCCCGCGAGACCAAATACATCTGCCCCTGACGCAGTATGGACCTCCCAGCACCGTTGCGGGGACCGCTGGCCTATGCATCTCGTCTGCAGCATCGGCTCGCCACCCGGCCTTAAACCACGATTCCGCATGTTCAACCGCGCCCCGCCTCGGCGCTGATGCCGCACCCGGATAGCGGAAGCGCTTCACGGTGCTTGAGTAGTCCTTTGCCCCTAAGCACAACCGGGTTCCCCGTCGCAAGGCCTACGTAGGTGTTCGTGCAACAGCGCAGCTATTCATCCTTCGCTCGCCCAAGCTAGGGCACCGCCTACCTCCTCCTCCTCCTCATGCGCGCTGTCCGCGACGACCGCCCCGGAACACGAACCCCCCGCCTTTCCGGCCCTGACCGCTTGGTCCGCGCCGATCGCCAGCTTGGAACGGAACGCGCTTGCCACCAAGACTGAGCCACCGCAGGTCAGAACCCGGCCATGGGTGGGTCTGTCGTCTCATAGTTAGCGGGCATCAAGGTGAGCGGCTGTCGCCGGATTCTGCTGATTTGCGTTGCGGTGCGAGCTGGCGGACCTCGAGCAGGTCCAGGCCGAGCGCCTCGATCTCGGTCAGGACGCCGTACAGCGCGGACCGGTCCAGCACGCCAGTGAGCAAGGTGTGCGCGCCATGCCGCCGCGACGCCAGCGCCGGGAAGGCTGACAGGACGGTAGCGCCGAGGTGGCCGTTAATCCGGATCGTGTACCTGGCGGATGCTGGGTCCATGAGGGCATGGTCACGGGCTGGGAGGTGACGACGCATCACCGCGATCAGGTGACCGTCGGGCAAGCGCGTGCGGTCGGCCGCCCAGCAACCGGAGTTCCCGCGCGCGCTGCACCGCCGAGGACCGGTCACGGACCTGGAGCTTGGCGTAGATGTTGCGGATGTGCGTGCTGACGGTGTTCCGCGAGACGGACAGCTCGCCGGCGATCTCAGGCCGCGACAAGTTCGTCGGGAGATATCGCAGTACCCTCAGCTCGCCCGGGCTGAGCTCTTCGGCGTCATGCGGTGGAGGCTGATCGTCGGCCTTCGGGGATGAGCCGTGCAAGACGTCGAGGATGTCGGCGAGCAGCGCGGCGTGCGTGGTCTGGTGCCGCGGCAGGGCCTCGAGCAGCTCCCGGGAGCCTGTCATCACGAACGGCAGGACCAGCCGGTCTGGTTCCGCCAGGGCCAGCGCCCGTTCGGCGGCCTGGTTCGCCGCGCGCTGGTCACCGAGCTGCCGGTGGGCGAGCCCGGCCAGCAGCTGCGCCTCCACGACGGTGCCGTACCCGATGACCGGGGCCGTGCCGTCCAGAACGTCCTGCACCGCGCCGAGGGCCCCGGCCGGATCGCCTTCCGCGAGGCAGATCACCGCGCGGGCATTGTGTATCTCGCCCGAGCTGGCCTGCTCATCAGCGAGCTCTGCAAGCGAGGCACGGGCCTCGCCAGGCGTCCCCAGGCGGGCTTGGGTGGCCAGCATCCAGCCGGTCACCTGGCTCGCCAGCGTGTGCGATCCCTCTAGCTGCGATCCCAGGTATTGGGCCTCGCTGAACTCCTGCAGCGCCTCATGGCTGCGGCCGCGGCAGGCCTGAAGCATGCCGCTCACGATGTGTACCAGCAGCATGATGTCCGCTCCGGTGTCTGCCTGCAGGGCCTGCAGGGTGCGTTGCAGCCACCGCCCGCCTTCGTCGAACTCACCCGTCCACACCATCGTGCCGGCCAGGGTTATCAGTGCGGGCGCCATATACCACTCCGCGCCCCAGCCGTGCCGCTCGGCGAGCGCGATCGCCTCCTGGCAGCGCCTCCGGGTAGTGGCGAACGGGCGGATCCTCGACGCGAACCCGACCTGCGCGAGGCATCTGACTTCGAGGTAGGGCCTGCCGATCTTCCGGGCCAGGACGGCGCCTTCCTGCAAGTGCCGTTCGGCGTCGGCCAGCCCCAGGGACGCTTCGGCGGTCCCCAGGGTCATCAGCGCCACTGCCTGCAGGTCGTTGCTGAGTGAGATGTCCTCCTCGGACTGCCCGGTTACCGGGGAATCGAGGAAGCTGGCCTGTTCGGTGACGCCGGCCAGGTGCCCGCGCCGCGCGGCCAGCGCCAGCTTCAGCGACGCGATCGCCACCCGGAGGCGGCGCTGGCGATCCGGCGGCGCCGTCTCCGCGTACGCCTCGGCGACCGCCAGGTGCGCGGCCGCCTCGTCCAGGCGTCCCCCGGCGAGGTTATACCCTGCGCGAATCAGGGCCAGCTCAGGGTAGTCCGCGCCCGGTGGGAAGGCCTGTAGCAGCGCCCGGACGGTCTGTTCCTGCCCGTCCATGGTCAGGCTGAACGAATGGTCGGCGAGCAGCCGGGCCGCGTCAGGCCAGTCGCCCGCCGCCTGGGTGTGCCGGATGGCGTCGGCCGCCTGGCCGTGCTGGACGAACCACTCGGCGGCCTGCCGGTGTAGCGCCGGCACTTGGTCGGGCAGCCTCCGGCGCAGCTCCAGCCGGAACAGATCCGCGAACAGGTGATGGTACCGGAACCACGTCCGCTCGGAGTCGAGCGATACGACGAACGCGTTCGCGTCCTCCAGGTCCAGCAAGATCCGTTCCGAGCCCGGGCGGCCGGTCAGCAGGTCGGCCAGCTCACCGCTGACCCGGTCGAGCAGTGAGGTACGCAACAGCAATTGCAGGACCTCGTCAGGCTGGCGTTCGAGCATTTCGGCGACCAGATACTCGGCGACCGTGCGCTCGCTGCCGGAGAACTCCGCGACGAACCGCTCGGGGTCGGGGTGATCGGCCAGGGAGATCACCGCGAGGCGGAGGCCTGCGACCCATCCTTCGGTCCGCTGACGCAGCAGCGCCGCGCCCGCCTCGGACAGCTCGATGCCCGAGGCGTCGAGCAGCTCGCGTGTTTCACGTTCGGTGAAGCGCAGGTCCGCCGCACGGATCTCGGCTAGCTCACCGGCCAGGCGCAGCCGATGCAGGCGCAGCCGCACATCGTGACGCGTGGCCAGCACCGCGTGGGCGTTCGGGGGAAGGTTTGTCAGCAGCTGGGTGAGCTGGTCCAGGGCCTCGGGCGAGGTCAGCTCGTGCAGATCGTCGATCATCAGGACGACGCGGCCGCGCTGGTCCTCGAGTTCCGATAGCACCCGGTCGACCATCGCCCGCCCGTCGAACTCGGGTGTTGCGGCCGGCGGTCCCGCGCCGCTGGTTGTACCGGAAGCATGACGAACCGCGCTGAGCAGGGCCAGCCAGAACTGCTGGGCGTCTTGCTGATCGCGCTGCACCTGCATGACAGCAAGCCGGTGCCGCTGACCCGGACGGTCGGCCCAGGCGCGCAGCAGCGACGTCTTGCCGCTGCCGGCCGGAGCCGAGATGATCGTCACCTTGCTCGCCACCGCGCGATCCAAAGTGGCGAGAAGATCGCCGCGAGCGATCAGCCGGCGAGTGCCCATTCCGCTTTCACCCGGCTATGGCTCCGGCAACCGATGGAGTCAACAATGTCTGCCGCTAGCGCCAATGACCATGCGGCCTCCTGACTTGTCCTTGGCGAGGTGTCTTCCGGACCCATCACAGTTCCTTCCGGTCGTGCGTTGCCACCCCGCCATCGTCCCGCTCGGCGGCCCGGGTCCGAATCTGCTAACCGGCCAGCATGGCTGCTAGCCGCAGCTC
>Ga0210383_10003087_pt1 | contig 15013 bp, 14 predicted proteins | sample IncBWC14OmetaG_FD_160072 | JGI IMG/M metagenome (GOLD analysis project Ga0210383, IMG submission 160072) | Forest soil microbial communities from Barre Woods Harvard Forest LTER site, Petersham, Massachusetts, United States - Inc-BW-C-14-O ...
AGAAAGGCTGCCCGCGCCCGCAGCGACTACGACCGCCGCTACGATCTGGCCGCGCTCGACAAGCTCCGCTCCATGGTCGTGAGCCTGATCCCGGTCGAGCTCCCCAAGCTGCCCTACGGCGCCATGACCCCGCTCCTCGGCGCCGAAGCCGCCGCCGCCTTCGACGACTTCACCCTGTCGGGCCGCGACAAGCTGCTGACCGAGCAGGGTCCCGACGACTGGCCCAACGAATTCCGCGTCGCCCGCTTCTATCCGGCCGTCGAATACATCCAGGCCAACCGCGCCCGGACGCTCGCCATCCAGCAGGTTTCAGCACTTTTCGAGCAGGTGGACATCATCGTCACCCCCACCAGCGGCGTACAGCTTGTAGCCACCAACCTCACCGGCCATCCTGCCATCATTCTGCCCAACGGACTGCGCGGCGACGATGCGCCCCGGCCGCCGAAGGCGGACACCGGCGATGACGACAACATCGGCGGGCCTGGCACGCCGGTTTCGCTCACCTTCCTGGCCGCGCACTACCAGGATGCAAAACTGGCCGCCTTCGCCCGGGCCTACCAGGAAGCGACCGGCTTCCATAAGGTGCATCCGAAGCTCGATTGAGATGGGACATATAGGATTGGGCCATGGCGCTGGTGGAGGTCGAGGCAGTCAGCAAGAGCTATCCGCGGCGGGTGGGGCTGCACACGGAACTGCATCCAGTGGTCGAGGACGTCTCGTTCACCATCGAAGCTGGGGAAACCCTGGGTGTGGTGGGCGAGTCGGGGTCAGGAAAGACATCTGTTGCGCGCATGATCCTGGGGCTGGTCGAGCCCACCGCCGGCCGGGTACTGGTCGATGGCGTGGACGTCGCGACCGCATCGGGAGAGGAACTGCATCGGCTTCGCCGCCAGATGCAACCGGTCTTCCAGGATCCTTATGCCGCCCTTAATCCGCGCATGACGGTGCGGGAAATCGTCACAGAACCATTTGTGATTCACCGCATCGAAGGCGCCGGGAATCGCGCCGCCCTGCGCGCCCGGGCGGTCGAGCTCCTGCGCGAAGTGGGCCTGGACGAATCCGCCCTGGAACGCCATCCGCACGAGTTCTCGGGCGGGCAGCGACAGCGTATCAACATCGCGCGGGCGCTCGCGCTCCGGCCCCGCCTGCTGATCCTCGACGAGCCCGTTTCCGCTCTCGATGTCAGTATCGGAGCCCAGATCGTGAACCTGCTCCGCCGTCTGCAGCGCGACCACGGACAGGCTTACCTGTTCATTTCGCACTCCATGCCGCTGGTACGCTACCTGAGCACGCGGATCGCGGTCATGCAGAACGGACGGCTGGTCGAAGCCGGCGACGCCGAGGCGGTGTGCGCGTCTCCGCGAGAGGCGTACACGCGCCAGCTTCTGGCCGCCACGCCGGAACTGCCGGCCTGGACGGACTCGCCTGCTGGCGCGGGTTGAATTCGCTCTTTCCGCCTTATTTCTGTGGCGGCGGGGTCGTTGAGGAACTCGGAGGCGGCGGACTGGACGGCTGCGACGTAGCCCCTGCCGTTGGAGCCCCGGACGGAGGCGTCGCCGGATGGGGAGCGCCCCCTGGCATTCCGGCAGCTCCTCCCGGCATACCCGGATGGCCCGCCGGCGTGGGCAGATCGGTCATCTCCACCAGCTCAACATCAAACACCAGGTCCGACTTCGCGGGAATTCCGGGATGATCCGTTCCCCGGTCCGGCATTTCCCGGGCGCCATAGCCAAGCTGCCAGGGGATGAAAATACGCCGCTTTCCGCCCACCTTCATGCCCGTAAAGCCTTGGTCGAAGCCAGGTATCATGCGCCCCAGACCCACGGGGAAGCTGGCCGGCTCGGGAGCGTTCATTTTGGGCTTTCCGTCATCGCCGTTAACCGGCTTGCCGTCCTTGTCCATCACGGGCGTCGGATGTTTGTCCCATGAATCGAAGACCACGCCATCGGCAGCACGCCAGCCGGTGTACTTCACCTTGTACATCTTCATGGGAACGGCATCGGCGCCGGTGCCGACCTTGATGTCCTGGTACCGCAGCGAAAAAGCGGTCTTGGGGACGCCCGGAAACGGCGTAACCCCCGGAGGATACTTGACCGGGCTGGCCACCGCTGCTGCAGTATGTGTGCTCGCGGATGGTTTGGCCGCGGCCGTGGCCGGCTTGGCTGCGGTTTGAGCGTATGCGGCCCCGGCAGCCGCGAGACATAGGACAAGAGCAGTTGATTTCATCGACAAAACTCCAGCTTGACTTCTAGCGGGAGTGTATCAGGCCGGGAGCGGCGCGAAGTTTGCCGAGAGTCAAGTGCCTCGTCCGGAATCCGGCGATCCTTCATGGTTCTTTATGCCATGACTGGTTACAGTGGGGCATGGCTCCGTTCGTTCTTCCCCTGTTGCGCTATGTCTGGCTGCCCGTCGCCTCGTTCTTCGCGGGTGTTTTGAACACCATCGCCGGAGGCGGGTCGTTTCTCTCCCTCCCGGCGCTCATCGCCAGCACCTCGGTAGCAGGGGTCGGCGCGGTCACCGCGCAGGCCACAAACACAGTCGCCTTGTGGCCCGGCCAGCTCACTTCGCTGGTGGCCTTCCGCCGCCAGCTGCGCTCCTACGGCTGGGGCCTTCTGCCTCTCGCGCTGGCTTCGGGAGCCGGCGGCTGGCTGGGCGGATTTCTGCTCCTCCGAACCGGCAACCAGAGGTTCCGCATCATGCTCCCCTGGCTGCTCCTCTTCGCCGCCGTCATCTTCATGCTGAGCTTTCCGCTGGGAAAGTGGCTTTCCACCCTCTCCGACGGGCGCCGCTACGAGAAATTGCTTCTCGTGGGGATGGTTGTGGTCAGCATTTACGTCGGCTACTTCGGGGCCGGGGGAGGCTTTCTGGTCATGGCCCTGTTTGGCATCTGCGGGATCCACAACATCCACGAGATGAACGCGCTGAAAGTGGTGACCGCGGCGGTCTCGATCGGCATCCCCGCCATCAGCTTCATTGTGGCCCGCCGCGTGGCATGGCAGTTCTGCCTCGAAATGGGCGTGGTGGCAGCGCTGGGCGGATACCTGGCGGCGCGCTACAGTCCCCGCGTGAACCAGAAAGTGATGCGCTGGACCGTCGCCATGATCGGATTCGTAACCGCCGGATACTTCTTCCTGCAGAACGCCGCGCACCACCCCAAATAAACGATCACGCGGCGCCACCCGAGGCGAAGATTCACAACCCACAACAACTCACTTCAGCCACTGCAGCAGAAGCAATTGGATCGTCCTTCAAATCCGGCCGCGGCGGGTCGGGACGAAGATCGAAACTAACGAAACTAGAAAACACCACCCAGTCGCCGCACCAGGAAGGCGCATCTGCGTGCTATCGGGATATGCGGCGGTTCAGTTTGGGTCGACATCGATCCCGCGTGGCGGATACCCGGCGAGCCGATCCACCAATTCCTGTAGATTGTTCACGAACCAGAGATCGTGGCCACGGTTCGACTCAATCACAAAAGCCGCCAGCGATTTACTCGCTGCAATCCTGCGGGAGATGTCTCCGATGATTGCGACACGTCTGCCATACATAACGAACTTCTGCGCCATTTCACCAGCTATGCAAGTGCGTAGATCGAAGAAATCATCGCCAAGGCGTTCCACCGGAATGACAATGAAAGTGGCACGATACTCCGATGCCGCACTCATGAGATCGACCGCATCTGTGCCATTTCGCAACGGAGGGCCGCTCGCCAGGACTTCCAAGACTCGGACTCCACTTAGCTCAATGAATTGACCGGGCACGATTTAAACCTCGTGAATCTGCGCCTCTTAGAACCCGTCCACGAAAGCGAGATCGTGCCGAGTTACGTATCGCTCATAGCAGTTCTCGCACATCCAATGCTCCCCTAGGTCACAATATCCGAACATCCCCGCGTCGATATGCTCGTTGCACAGTTCGCAGTGCTCGTGATCCCACGCCCCAGGAATCAGCCGGGTACCAGTCGAGACAGGCAAGGTTTGGTCGGCCGCTGGATAATGTCGACTCTGCCCCCTGCTTCGTCCTGTTGTTTCCAGTTTCGTCCAGACTTTTACCTCACGCCCCTGTACGATGGATACATCCTTGGCTTCATAATCTTCGGCCACGGCATCAATTCCCTGAAATGGCTTTCGTTCCCATCGCCAGTTTGGGTCGCGCACCATCCAGACATGAAAAGCCCGCCAGTCGGGACTGAGATAGGCCAACTCCCATCCGACCCCTCGTGGTTCCTCTTCTTCGTCACAATCGAGGATCGCAGTTCTTGTTTCTTTATTGAAGGACTTCAGCGTGGGGCGGAGGCATCCGCGGTCGCCGAACAAGAGCCAAAACCAAGTTGGAGCCTCGTCCTCGATGATCCGGTCGAAACTACCCTCAAGGAATGGGTCGAATTCACCCTCAAGTTCGAAGCGGTGATGTCCGTCCTCCGATGTTGCAGCGCGGCGCACGGCAGTCACGACAAATTTGGGAAAATCTTCGAGTGTCTTTGGTTTATAAATTTCCATCTTCTGTTGGCCTCGTCCATATATAGTTCATTGGCCAACAGCATCTCAAGTCAATTGCTGAGACTCCCCAAATCACTCAACGAGCACCTGGCAGAACACGGATTTTCGCTGTTCCGGCAGGTCGACGGAGCGATGTCACTTCGGCCTGGTCCTGGTTTCCGTTCCTTTGGCCATCACCGTCCAATGCACATTGTCGGGCGAAAACTCCTGCCGGAACTCGATCCGGTCCGGCCCCGTAAATACATTGACGACGTGAAAATACGTGGTGGTCTCGCCTTCCTTCGTTTGCCACGGAAACGTCCACACATTGCCGTCGATCAACAGCTTTCCGGATCCCGGCTCTCCGCCGCCGGGAGGAATCTGGTAGCTTGTGTACTCGTTTTTGCCCTGGTTATAAACAAAGACCAGCAGCACTTTCGACTCGCCATCCACGTACTGGTTGCAGGCGAAGTAGCCACCGCTCTTCCAGCAGTCGTTGCGCAGCGATGTGTGCTCGCGGGAAGCTTTGCTGTGCGCGGTGTCGAGATGCTCGATGTTGACGTCCCATGTCCCCTCGTAAGCGCTGATGGCGTCGATGCCGGCCGGCTTGTCGGCTGCCGCGGCCGCATACAGCGCGTCCGGATTCAGCGCACCGGCGCTTAGTGCCACTGCGAGGATCAATATCGTCGGCGCAGGCCAGTATCCCATCGGGGGTTCTTCTCCAAAGCCGGATCCATCGTATGCGAACAGCGCACTTGGCGCCATGCATATCAGCGCCGGGACACAAGCATCGCGGCCATCAGCGCGGTGCGCGGGGCCAGGTGCTCGAGCAGGATCGATTCATGGGTCGCGTGCGCGCCTTCGCCCACCGCGCCCAGGCCATCGAGCGTCGGGACCCCGAGGGCAGCAGTAAAGTTTCCATCGGAAGCGCCGCCGGTGGAGGCTTCCTCCAGCATGAATCCGAGTTCCGCTGCCAGCTGACGGGCCTTGCGGTAGAGCGCGACCGTGCCGCGCGAGCGCTCCATCGGCGGTCGATTGATGCCGCCGGTCACAACGAGCGAACAGCGCTTGTCGGCCGCCTTGAGGCTGGCAAATTTGCGCTCGATGCGAGGCCCGTCCGCCTTCCGCGCGATGCGCACATCGACTTCGGCCCAGGCCTGGGCGGGAATCACGTTGGTCTTTGAACCGCCTCCGGCCAATCCCACACTGACCGTCAAACCGCGCGCGAGATCCGTCCAGCCGCTCACCTTCTCGATCACATGCCCCAGTTCGCGCAGCGCGCTGGCGCCTTTTTCAAAGTCGACCCCGGCATGCGCAGCCACGCCTCGGATGTCGATGCGCCAGTTGCCCGTGCCCTTGCGCGCGGTCTTGCAGGCCAGTCCCTGCGCCGGTTCGAGCACCAATACGGAGCTGCAGTCCTGCGCCAGGCTTTCAGTGATGGGACGCGAAACCGGGCTGCCGATCTCCTCCTCACTGTTGAGCAACAGGACGATCTCGCCGTCGAGAAGATCGGCTTCGGCGAGCATCTCGATGGCCGTGAGGGTCATGGCGACTCCGGCCTTCATGTCCAGCGTGCCGGGGCCCCACAGGCGTCCGTCGCCTATGCGGCAGGGCATGGCCTTGAGCGTGCCCACGGGCCACACGGTATCGATGTGCCCAAGCAGCAGGACGGGACGGTTTCCTTTGCGGCGCGGTCCGAAGCGGGCCTCGATCACGTCGCCGAAGGCACGCTGCCGATGCAGTTTGACGCGGCCGCCCGCAGCCGCCGCCCGGGCTGTAACCAGCGCTCCGCAGGCATCCACAGCAGCCTTGTCATCGGAGGGCGACTCCGCACGGACCAGCGATTGGATCAGTCGAAGAAGCGCGGGTTGCTGACGGCGCGCCCCCGCGAGCAAGGCACGCATGGGCACGGGTGGGTCGAGAGAAGCAGAGTTTTGCGGAGCGTCCAAGGGGCAACCTCGGGGAGCAGACCCACCGATTCTACGACCGTGGCCAGCCTAACCGTATATCCGAGTTAGAAATACCTGTCGATGGAGCACTTTGGCGACGCACTGTGTGGTAAAAATGCCACACCTCTCCGAAACGGATTCCCGTCTAACCTAAGTTGTACGATTCCCCCGGGTCTGAATTTGTTGGAGAACTGCAATTTTGGCTCAGCCTGAGCATTTAGAAAAAACCATCGTCGAACCGCTTGCCTTTTCGGGAGTGGGCCTTCATTCCGGCGCGCCCGTGAGCATGCGCCTTCTGCCCGCCCCCGCAGGTTCGGGCATCGTCTTCCGCCGCACCGATCTGGATAATTTCGAGATTTCTGCGGTGGGCCGCAATGTGGCCAAGGTCAGCTACGCCACCAGCCTGATGCGGCAGGGCGTGCTCATCTCCACCACCGAGCACCTGCTCTCCGCCCTGATCGGGATGGGCGTCGATAACATCATTGTCGAACTCGACAACCTGGAATTGCCCATCCTCGATGGCAGCGCTTTGCCCTACGTCGAGGCGTTCCTGAGCGTTGGAATTCGCATCCAGCGCCGGCGCCGCGAATACATACGCGTGCTGCAGCCGGTGGAAGTGCGCGACGGCGATAAATTCATCGGCGTGTATCCGGGATCGGGCTACCGCATCCAGTACGCCATCGATTTTCCTTCTCCCATCGGCCAGCAGAAGACCTGCGTCGACCTCGCCACGGAAACCTACGGCACATCGATCGCCCCGGCGCGAACCTTCGGCTACAAGGCCGACGAGCAGCGCCTCCGCGACATGGGACTGATTCGCGGCGCCGGTCCTGAGAACGCCATTATCCTCGGCAAGCAGGGCCCCGAAAACGGGCCGTTGCGCTTCTCCGATGAGTACGTTCGCCACAAGGTCCTCGATCTGATCGGCGACCTGGCCCTGGCGGGAAAACGCATCGAAGGGCACGTCGTTGCCGAGCGCGCCGGCCACGCCATGCATACCGCCCTGGTTTCGCGGCTGATCAAGGACCGTTCGGCCTGGGAATTGGCGCGCGCGCCGGTCGAAGGTCCTCTTGACGGAAGTCCCGCCGAAATCGAGGCCGAGGGCGCCCGGTTCACGCGCCCTGCCCTTCAGGGCGCGTAGTCCCTTCGCCACCCCTGATCTTCCTTTGCTCTCCTTCCATGATCCCCGCCTTCAGGCAATCCCCGCTTAAGGCCATGCCAAAGTGCCGCTCCGGGAAGTAAGATGGGTCTCGACCAATCAAGGGACGGGAGATCACCGGATGGAGACAAGCGGTCAACCGACCCTGTGCATTCCCATTGTGCTGCTGGCGCTGGTGAACCTGGCGATCCTGGGAGCACGCCTGTGGCCCTGGCAGAATGCGATGAACCTGCCGGGGAACGGAACCACGGGACTCGACCCGGCTGTGAGCCTGGCGGCCTACGCCGGCTTGGGTTTCTGGATCGGGAACATGCGCACGTCGGCGAGCAAAAAGGCGCTCTTTTCGGCGAGCATGATGGGAATCCTGGCGGGTGTGCTTCTCGTGGGCCTGGTGTTGATCGCCTCAAGGCAGGCGGCAGAGGACACGGTCGCACCGGACAAGCTGCAGATCGCCCTGCTGGTCTGCGCCACCCTGGTCCTCGGAGCCGCAGGCTGGCGCACCGCGAAGGCCGGCAACACCATGGGTTTCAGCGTGGTTTGTACCATCTGGGCGACGATGGTCAGCTGCCTCATGGCCGTGACGGTGATCCTGGGCCAGCTCTACTTCCGGGCGGCGCCGGCCGAGTCGGCCGACCCGTGGAAACAGTATCAGGGGCTGGCGATCGGCACACCCGCCATGCAGGACCTGGTTCACTCATTGAATGCCGTGACGGGCTTCCTGCTCCTTGGTCCGATCGTGGGCTGCATCGCGGGAACAATCTTCGCGTCCTTCGGCAATCCAAAGAGCGCCTGAGATCGATTCCTGGACTTTGGCCAAAACTCCTCATGCCCAAGAACTAATCAGCTTGCCCCCAAAAGATGGATCTTGTCTAAGACTCATTGGACGGATTGGTCAACCATTAACTACCGGTTGGGTGGTGATTCGACGGAACCCCTGACGACGGTTTGACGTCGGTGGTTTTCGCAAGGTCAGTGCGCGGGTTGAAAGTCGTTCCTTCTACTCGATCCGATCTCATGCAAGGTGCCGGGGTGCAATTCGTTCGCAGAAGAACCGGCGAAGTTACGCGTGACGGGCTCATTCGTCACAGCCCCGATTGTAGAATTTGTGATATTTTTGCTCATTCCCAATGAAGAGCTGCTTCATGTGTAGATTCTTGTTCTCATCCACAATCGCGCTTTCATTCCTATCCGCAACGGCGCAACATCAATTGCCTCCCCCTTCACCCTCACAGTTCAAGTTGCCTGCACCGGAAACAGTTAAGCTCTCGAATGGCGCGCAGGGGCTCGTTGAGCCAATCATGCTCCCTTTCCATTTTCAGTCTTCTCCCAAGGCTGAATGCGAGGGGCATAAAGAGAGCGGGGAAGTTACCTTCTCACTCGTCGTCGACGCCATGGGCCGGCCGCGCAATATTGTCTTCAAGCGACCGCTAGGCAAGGACATGGACTCCATCGCCATTCAGGTTGCGGAGTCCGACAGATTTCGACCAGCGACGGTCAACGACGCTCCCGCAGCGGTCGCGGGAATACTGAAAGTCCAACTTCATTCATGCACAGAGCCAACAACGGACGTTTCCGGTATAAAAAGCGCAATTATCCGGCTCAGCTCTACACCCGACCAGAGATTCGGGATCTCGCCAACTGCGCCGGATGAAGCTCATCTCGCCCCATTCTCCGGGACTGCGATCGCGCCGGCGGTCGCGAGAGGGGGCTACAGCAACATCTTGCCTCAAATCGGCGGCGACATTATCCCACCGACGCCGCTCTTCTCACCGGCCGCGGAGGATGAAGCCGGGACACCGCGTGAGCAGACACGCGAGTCGTGCGGCTTTAGCATGATCGTCGATGAGCATGGAATGCCGCAGGACATAATGCCTTTTAAATCGGTCGGACCGCCAGCCCTACTCAACCGGGCCTTCCAGACAGTTCGAAGGTGGCGGTTCACCCCTGCAATGAAAGACGGCATGCCAATCGCCGCCCGCATCAATGTGGCATTGAATATGGAATTCCTTTAGTGCATGATCAATGGAATCAATGTGGCTGTCGGCGAGTTCATCGCGACCCTAAGACAAGTGACTTCGTGGTGAGGGTTAAGAACCGATTGAGCGAGCATCTTTCCGGGGTAATCCTGGTAACGCTGTCGTCGTCTGGAGCACGCTGCCGAAGACCAAGCAAACTAAATTAGTAAGCTGAACGGGATACCCCGTTTTCTTCGGGGCGATGGACTGATCGAAATCCTCCTGAACAAACAAGCAACTATCTATTATTGGCTCTATACGACCTGTCCATTATCCCGTCAAATCTCGGGTTCCGGTTGGATCGATTCGGCGGTTACCACATAGCCATCCCGGGAACTCGCCCGAATTTCGAGAGATTCGACCGTTGTCCCAACAGCTCGCTTCTTGCCCCAAAGGTCGATCGAAGTGGGTACGTGTAAGGCAGAGCCCGATTCCTAGGCAAAAAGAATGCACATCGGCGCCGGGCAGGGATAGCTCTTCCCCTCACTTGCGAGTGCGCCCGTTTGCGGATCGCGCGCAAAAACGCTCAACTGATCCGAGTTCTGGTTGGCAACCAGCATCCAGCGCTCCGTGGGATCGAGCGCGAAGTTACGGGGAACCTTTCCGCCGCTCGTGGTGCGCCCGATGGGCGTGAGCGCGCCGGTTTCGGCGTCGGCGGTGAAGGCATATATGAAATCATCCCCGCGATTGGCAAAGTAGACGTTGCGGCCGTCCTTGGTGATGACGGTGTCGCACCCGGTCGACTTGGCGCGAGAGGCTGCCGCCAGCAGCTTGATGCGGGTAACAAACGTGAGGCTTCCGTCGGCCTTGTTCCACTTGAGCACATCGACTGTGGAGGTGAGCTCGTTCATTGAATACGCAGTCGAGCCGTTGGGATGAAAGTGCAGCGTGCGCGGACCCGAGCCCGGCCGCGCGCTATATTTCCCGGCCGGTTTCAGTTCCGCGGCGCCGGCATTCAGGCTGTAGATGTGGATGCAGTCGCTGCCCAGGTCATTGATGTAGGCAAAGCGATTGTCCGGTGAGTAGGACGCAAAATGAGCATGCGCGGCTTCCTGCCGGTCTGCCACCGGGCCCTTGCCGGTGTAATGTTCCGTCCAGACCGCCTTGCTCAGCTTGCCATCGGTGACCTTGAAGCTGGCCGCGCTGCCCCCGCCGTAGTCGGCTGCGAGCAGGGTGCGCCCGGTATGGTCGAGAGCGATGTGGCACGTTCCCTTGGACGCCGAGTTCTGCGACGAGAGCGGACGCAGGCTGCCGTTCTCGACTGCGAAGCTGGCAACCTCGCCGGTAGGCTTTCCTTTGAAGCTGTCCACTTCCGATGCCGCGAAGAGAAATTTCCGATCGGCCGAATACGTGATCCAGTCAACGTTGGCGATCTGGGCGGCTACACCCACGGGCGCCAGTTCACCGGTCGCCGGATCCCAGTCGAAGGACCGGATCCCATCCGGCTTGTTGGAACCAATGAACACGCGCTGGCGGTTGGATTGAGAAAACGAGCGCGAGCCCGCGGCATAGATAGAGACTGCCGCGACGGACTTGAGGAATCTGCGGCGCGAAGAGTTTGCCATGTCAGAAGCGATTGTCGCCGATGCCCCCCGCGCCGCGCCAGCGATTGCATCCGGCAGATTTTCGCCCCGGCCTTCTAAACTTCCAAAAGGGAGCGAGGCTTGTCGCACTTCATCAGCTTTGTCCGCATTCCGGCCCTGGCCATCCGCCAGCATCTTCGGCCGCTCCCTCCGCTGGGGGTGCTCGACGAAGATCGCTTGTCGATGCGCGTGTGGCCCAACGACATCGATTTCAATCTGCACCTGAATAATGCCCGTTACCTGAGCATGATGGATTATGGGCGCATGCATCTGCTGGCGCGCACGCGCATCCTCGACCACGTCCTCCGCTCGCGATGGACGCCGCTTGTGGGCGCGGTATGGATGACCTACCGGCGTTCTCTGCCTCTGTTTGCGCGCTTCACGCTCAGCTCGCGGACGGTGTGCTGGGATGAGCGGTGGTTCTACATGGAACAGACATTCACAGGCAGCGAGGGCCTGGCGGCGGTGGGATGGGTAAAGGGCCTGCTGCGCGGCTCAAGCGGGACTCTTGAACCGCAGAAGATCATTGAGACGGTGTCGCCCGGAGTGCTGAGCCCGCCCATGCCTGAAGCCATTGCCACATGGAATGAGCTGACCCGCGAAAAGCTGCAGTCGGGAAGCGGTTAAGTCAACAGGGCCTGCTGCCGCCGGTAGACTTTCGCTCCGCCGCGGATCACAGCGGCGGAGCGAAGCGGGAGGGCGCGTCTCGCTCAGCCACGCTCTCCACGCTTGTGAAACCTCTCAATGGTTGAGCGTGAAGATCACATTGATCGTGGTCTCCACCTCGACCGGCTGGCCGTTGAGCAGGAAAGGCCGATAGCGCCAGTTGCTGACCGCGTCCAGTGCGGCCTGCTGCAGCATCGGGTGGCCGCTCTCGACGCGCAGGTTCTCAATTGTGCCGGACTTGGAGATAATCGCCTGCAGCACGACGACGCCTTCGGTCCGCGTCTCCTTGGCGATCATCGGATAGACAGGAATCGTCTTTTGCACGAGCATCCCAGCAACAATGGTTGAAGGCAAACGCACCGGCCTGCTCACTTCCTGGCGAACCACGGGAGTTTGCCCGCGGCGCTGAAAAATAGCTCCCGGATTCTCCCCTCCCTGGCCCAGATCGGCCGCGCCCACCACGGTGTTACCGCCCGGCGCCTCCGGCGAATTGATCATGCGAATCGTGATGGGAATCCTCGGTGGCGCAAAGATATGCCCATCCTGCATCTCCGGAACCTCGTGCATTGGCCTCACCGCAACTTGCTGTACCGGCTTTGGCGGTGCCGGCGGCACCGGCGCTTCGAGCAGAATATTCAGCATTTGCCGCGGCAATGCCTCGGGATAGATGAGAGGAATGAGGATGAGCGCCAGGAGAATCGATCCGTTGACGACGAAGGCAGCCAGCATCCAGCCCCGGCTGCGAGTGCGAATTCTGCCGTTGGATTCGAACGTGGAGTCTTCAAACATGGCCTGCCTCCCGTAAAAATCAATTCAGCGGGCCGGCTCGGAGGCGAAGGCTTTTTGCGCACGGCAGGCTCAGTCACCGCCGCTCGCGTATCGCGCGACCAGCCGAGATCAAGGCACCGCGCCCGGGTCCCCGGCGACAGGTACGGGGTCCCCACGAACGGGTCTTTGTTCGTGGGGTGGAGATCTTCGTCGCTGGGGTGGGCCACCTCTCAGACGAAGACCTGTCGCAGGGGATTCCGCGCTTTCGTTCATCCCATTCGGAACCACTGTGCTTGTGTAGACACCGCGGAACCGGCAAGTGTTCCCGCACATGCGTGAATTCATGTCGCCGTAATTTCGAGGGGCGCGGGGCAGAGGCATTGATTTACACTCCTGAGCATCGCCCGGAAAATAACGGCGGAGAACTCAATGAGACTGTTTCGTCTGTTTGCTTTTGCTGTAGCCGCATCGACCATCGCCGCCGCACAGGACACACCGGGCGCAAACGCCGCCCCCAATCCCGAGGCAACGCTCACTTACATCCACGCCGGGTGGGATACGCTGACCCGCTCCATGACCGACTGTCACTCCCTGGTCGACATCAAGGTCACGGCCAATCCCATCCTCTATCTGCCCGCCGAGATGTCCGCGCCGCCCGCCGTCAGCGAACTCGAGCAGAAGTGTCACGTGCGCATCGTGCAGCTTCCGCGGCGTATTGAGAAACTCGGCGACGTGCGCCCCGAGGAGCTTCCCAACGCGGGCCTGCTCTATCTTCCGTCACCCTACGTCGTGCCCGGCGGCCGCTTCAACGAGATGTATGGCTGGGATAGTTACTTCATCCTTCTGGGACTGGAAGTCGACCATCGCGAAGCCCTGGCCAAAGGCATGGTGGATAACTTCCTCTTCGAGATCGAGCATTACGGGGGAGTGCTGAACGCCAACCGCACTTACTATCTCACTCGCTCGCAGCCTCCATTCCTGACTTCGATGATTCGCGCAGTGTACGAAAACCCGGCCAGTTTCCCCGCTACGCCGACGGGCCGCACTGAAGCGCGCGCGTGGCTGGAGCGCGCCTACACGCTGGCGCTCAAGGATTACTCGACGTGGACACGGCCAGAGCACCTCGCCGGAACGACGGGCCTGGCGCGCTACTTCGACTACGGCAAGGGGCCTGTGCCGGAGATGGCGGACGACAGCACCTATTATCCCGATGTGATCCGCTGGCTGATTGCCCATCCCCACGAAGGCGGCGATGGTTTTCTTGTCAAAGGCTCGGAGAATCCCGATACGGGTGAGGTTCTGCGATTGAAGGAAACCAGCTGCGATGTACACGCCAGCGTGGTCTGCCTGCACGCCTTTGCCGGTGGCTATCGCCTCAGCAAGGATTTCTATGTGGGCGATCGCGCCATGCGCGAATCCGGATTCGACCCCAGCAACCGCTTCGGCCCCTTCTCCGGCGCGACCCATCACTACGCGCCCGTATGCCTCAACAGCCTGCTCTATCGCTATGAGCGCGATCTGGAGCACCTGGCCCACCTGCTGGGCAAGCCCACCGATGCAGCCCGATGGGAGCGGCGCGCCAAGGCGCGGGATGCAGCCATCCACCGCTACATGTGGCGCGCCAAAGACGGAGTGTTTGCCGATTACGAATTCGGTCGGGCGCGGACATCGACCTACGCCTACATCTCATCGCTGTATCCCTTGTGGGCCGGCGTGGCGACGCGCGAAGAAGCCAAAGAAGTTGTAGACAAGCTGAACCTGTTCGAGCGTCCTGGCGGCCTATCGATGAGCAACACCAACACCGGCCTGCAGTGGGACGAGCCCTTCGGCTGGGCGCCCACAAACTGGGTTGGGATCGCCGGCCTTGAAGCGGAAGGGTTCCACGCGGATGCGGCCCGGGTCGCCCACCACTTCGACGCCACCATTGATCAGGGCTTCGCTGAAGACGGCACCATCCGCGAGAAATACAACGTGGTCTCGCGCAACGCCAACGTCCAGGTGAGCACAGGCTATAAACAGAACGTCATCGGCTTCGGATGGACCAATGCGATCTATCTCAAGAACAAGGAACTGATGCAGAAAGGCGCGCCAGCCGCCGGGAATTAGCTCGCGTCCCACAGAGACATTGAACCTGATCTGAAAATTGGGAGCTTGGCTGTGAGCCGGCTTGATCGGTCCTGTGAAAGGGCACGACTTTAGTCGTGCCGATATATGGGCCGAAACTGATCCGGGCTTTAGCTCTGAGCGAAGGCGTCCCGATCTCATTCTGGTGCTTTTCGGGGTGGACCATCCGTGACAGCGGTTTGCTTCGCCGAAGCTCTGCCCGCCAGTCACCAGATTGAAACACTGCCGTAACGAGCCTGCAACAATCGGGGCATATGGTCGGTGATCGAAC